>Ga0153921_1000234_pt1 | contig 37892 bp, 38 predicted proteins | sample TSNJ005MetaG_FD_104691 | JGI IMG/M metagenome (GOLD analysis project Ga0153921, IMG submission 104691) | Attine ant fungus gardens microbial communities from New Jersey, USA - TSNJ005 MetaG | ecosystem: Host-associated > Fungi > Mycelium > Unclassified | place: USA: New Jersey, Brendon T. Byrne... | reverse complement strand
GACGACGACGGGCATCCCGAGGCCCTCGATGATGGTGGCCAGCACGCTGTTGGCCCCGAGCTCCCGGAAGGTCTCCTTGGGCAGGGTCACAGCATCCGGGGTCGAGACGCCGGCGCGCGCGACGACCGTCTTAGCGGTCGGCTTGGACCACGCGAGACGGGAGGCGTCCGTGCGGGAGCCGACGAACGGGATGCCGGTGAGCTCGAGGAGTGCACGCAGCGCGCCGTCCTCGCCGCTCGCCCCGTGCAGGGCCGGCCAGACGACATCCGGGCGCGACTCGGTCAGGAACCCGAGCAGAGCGCTGTCCGGCTCGCGGACGCTCACCCGGTGGCCGAGGGAGTTGAGCCCGTCCGCGACCCGGCGTCCGCTGCGCAGCGAGATGTCCCGCTCGTGCGAGATCCCCCCGGCGAGCACGACGATCTCCAGGGCTTGGGGGGCTTCTTTTTCTGCCATGATCAGCTCTTTCTCGTTCTGCGTGCGCTCAGCGCAGGTCGGTCGGCGGGTTGGCGCTGGTCCGGTTGGTGCGCGCTGCGGTGAGCGGGCCCGTGCCGGCGAAGGTGTCGAGCAGATCCTGTTCGCCGTTGATCACATTGGCGAGTCGGCGGATCCCGACCCGGATGTTCTCCGGGGTCGGATAGCAGAACGAGAGGCGGATGTTCTGGGCACCCGACCCGTCGGCGTAGAAGGCGGTGCCGGGCGTGTAGGCGACGAGCTCGGTGACGGCGCGCGGGAGCATCGCCTTCGAGTCGAGGTGCGACGGCAGGGTCAGCCAGACATAGAAGCCGCCGTTGGGATTCGTCCAGCTCAGCTCGGGCAGATGCTCCTCCAGCGCCGAGATCATCGCCTCCTTGCGCTCCCGGTACACCCCGCGGAACGTGTCGATCTGACCCTTCCAGTCGGCGTCGCGCAGGTACTCCGAGATCACCAGCTGGCTGAACGAGCTCGGGCTCAGCACGGCGGCCTCGTTGGCCAGGATGAGCTTCTCGCGGATGGCGTGCGGCGCGAGCGCCCAGCCCACCCGGAACCCGGGGGCGAGCGTCTTCGAGAAGGTGCCGAGGTAGACGACGCCCTCCTTCTCGACCGAGCGCATCGCAGCCGGGGGACGCTCGCCGAAGTAGAGCAGGCCGTACGGGTTGTCCTCGAGCACCAGGATGTCGTTCTCCCGCGCGATCTCGAGGATCTCGAGGCGGCGCTCCCACGACAGCGTCACGCCGGCGGGGTTGTGGAACGTCGGCACCGTGTAGAGGAACTTCACCCGGCGTCCCGCGGTCTTCAGGCGTGCGATGTGCTCGCGCAGCGCCTGCGGGATGAGCCCGTGCTCGTCCATCGGAACGTGGTCGACCTCGGCCTGGTACGACCGGAAGATGACCATCGCGGTGACGTAGCTCGGTCCCTCGGCGAGGACGACGTCTCCCGGATCGATGAAGAGCTTGCTGAAGAGCTCCAACGCGTGCTGCGACCCCGTCGTGATGACGACGTCGTCCGCGCTGCCGCTGATGCCCTCCAGCGCCATCACGTCGAGGATCTGCTCGCGCAGCGCCGGGACGCCCTGGCCGGAACCGTACTGGAGGGCGACGGGGCCCTGCTCGCGCATGACGCGATCCATCGCCCCGACGACGAGGTCCTCCGGCAGTGCGGCGACGTAGGGCATGCCACCGGCCAGCGAGACCACCTCGGGGCGGCTGGCGACGGCGAACAGGGCTCGGACCTCACTGGCGGCCAGGCCGCTGGTGCGCTGCGCGTAGTGGCTGTACCACGGGTCCAGATTGTTGCCCCGCTGCGGCGGGATGCCCTGTTCGGTCACGAGTCATTCCATTTCTAGTGGCGTTTAGTCATGCTATTTGGGTGGTGCGCCCTGCGGAAAATCCACGGGGTGCGGCGGATACGAAAAAGACCCGCCCGGCGGGTGAGCGCCGGACGGGTCTGCGAAGAGGCTGGTCGGCTACGCGAGGTAGGCGGCCAGGTCGGCTTCGAGAGCGGGCTTCGGCTTGGCGCCGATGACGGTCTTGACGACCTCTCCGCCCTGGTAGACCTTCATCGCGGGGATGGAGGTGATCTGGTACTTCGCAGCGGTCTGCGGGTTCTCGTCGACATTGAGCTTGACGATCTCGATCTTGTCGGAGTGCTCCGCCGCGATCTGGTCGAGGATCGGGCCGACGGCGCGACACGGGCCGCACCACTCTGCCCAGAAGTCCACGAGGATGGTCTTCTCGTTGTTGAGGACGTCCTGCTCGAACGTCGCGTCCGTGACCGAACGTGCTGCTGACATTGTCTGTTTCTCCTTAGACGGTGGTCGAGAGTGAAAGGTCGCTGGAGGCGGGCTCGACCGCCTTCTCCAGCAGGTTCTGGGGGAGCGACGCGAGGAAGTGCTCCGCGTCGAGTGCGGCGACGGTCCCCGACGCCGCAGCCGTGACGGCCTGACGGTAGGTCGGGTCGATCACGTCGCCCGCGGCGAAGACGCCGGGGAGGTTGGTCTTCGACGTGCGCCCGTCGACCGCGATGGTGCCCTCGGCCGTGAGGTCGAGCTGACCGTGGACGAGGTGGACGCGGGGGTCGTTGCCGATCGCGATGAAGAGGCCCTGGAGCTCCAGCTCGCTCTCCGCGCCGGTCTCGAGGTTGCGCAGCTTCACATGCTGCACCTGCTCGCTGCCGCCGATGCCGACGACCTCCGAGTTCCAGACGAACTCGATCTTCTCGTTGGCGAACGCGCGGTCCTGCATGATCTTGGAGGCGCGGAGGCTGTCGCGACGGTGGATGACGTAGACCTTGTCCGCGAAGCGGGTGAGGAAGTTGGCCTCCTCCATCGCGGAGTCGCCACCGCCGACGACGGCGATCGTGCGCTCGCGGAAGAAGAACCCGTCGCAGGTGGCGCACCACGAGACACCGTGGCCGGACAGACGCTCCTCGTCCTCCAGGCCCAGCTTGCGGTACGCGGAACCGGTGGCGAAGATCACGGACAGGGCCTCGTGCACGGCACCGGAGCCGAGCGTGACGGTCTTGACCTCGCCCGTCAGGTCGACCGAGACGACGTCGTCGAGCACGACCTCCGTGCCGAACTTCTCAGCCTGGGCCTGCATCTTGAACATGAGGTCGGGGCCCATGATCCCGTCGGGGAATCCGGGGAAGTTCTCGACCTCGGTGGTGTTCATCAGCTCACCGCCGGCCTCGACGGAGGAGGCGATCAGCAGCGGCTTCAGGTTGGCGCGGGCCGCATAGATGGCCGCGGTGTAACCGGCAGGGCCGGAACCGATGATGATGATCTGCCGCACGGCGGAACTCCTTGACTGTCTGCAGTGCCCCCGGGACCGGAGGCACCGACGTGTAGAACACATCCTAGGCGGATGGTATTCCGTGTCACCCGCTGTGTGGAGTTCGGCGCCGAAGCCGCTCGAGGATTGGTCCGACTCCCGCTTCCAGATCGCTGGAGCGGAAGATCGCGAGGAATCCGACGTACACGATGAGCATGACGACGCCCACGATCGCGGACGACACGACCGCCCCCACGATGCCGCTCACCGGGAACGCTCCCGGCTCCACTCCCCCGAGCAGCACGAGGAATCCCGCGCCGGCGATCATGGCGGCGAGACCGGCCAGCAGGAACCGCCACAGTCCGCTCGCGATGCGACGGCCGTCCACTCCGCCCACACGCCGCCGCAGGAGGGCGAACGCGAGCACCGCCTGGATGACGCTCGCGAGGGACACGACGAGGGCCACAGCGGCCGCACGCAGCTCGGGGCCGACGGCGAAGCAGGCGAGCACGCCGGCGATGATGACGACCACCTGCGCCAGCGTGAACAGGAAGGGGGTGCGGGTGTCGCCCAGCGAGTAGAAGGCGCGCTGCGCCATGAACACGAGGGAGAAGGGGACGAGTCCGACGAGGTAGGCGATGAGCACGAGACCCATCGCCTGGTAGCTGGACGTGAACACGCGGGCGATCGGGAAGGCGACGACGATCAGGGCGGCCGACGAGAACACGATGAGGAACATGATCGAGCGGGATGCGCTGGAGAAGTCCCTCCGGAAGTCCCCCACCGCCCCGCGCTGAGCGTGCTCGGCCATCCGCGTGTAGTAGGCGGTCACGATCGACACCGCGATGATGCCGTGCGGGAGCATGAAGATCAGCCACGCGTTGTTCATGACGAACGATCCCGCGAAGTCCGGACCGGCCGAGTTGGAGACGTTCATCTCGATGACGCCGGCGATCTGGGTTGCGATGAGCATCCCGAACGTCCAGCCGGCGGCCTTGCCCGCGCTCCCCAGGTTGACGCCGCGCCAGCCGAAGTCGAATCGGAACTTCAGCCCGATCCGGCGCCAGAACAGGAAGAGCACGAGGGCCTGCACGGCGATGCCCAGGGTCGCGCCGCCCGCCAGGAGCGCGATCATTCCGAACGACCAGCTGCCGTGCGGGTTGCCCGACTTCGAGTACGCCCCGAACAGCAGGATGAAGACGCCGAGCATGACGATGGCCACCACGTTGTTCAGCACGGGCGCCCAGGTGAACGGGCCGAACGACTTGCGCGCGTTGAGCACTTCGCCGAGCAGGGTGTAGAGGCCGAGGAAGAAGATCTGGGGCAGCGACCAGTAGGCGAACGCCGTCGCGAGCTGCACCTGGTCCTGGTGGAGGCCGTACAGGCTGATCAGGAGCGGGGCGCCCAGGGTCGCGACGAGCGCGACGCCCGCGAACACGACCATCCCGAGCGTGACGAGCTTGTTGATGTACGCCCGGCCGCCGTCCGCATTGACCGAGGCCCGCACGATCTGCGGCACCAGGATGGCGTTCAGGATGCCCTGGGCGATGATCGCGTACAGGCTGTTGGGCAGGTTCGTTGCCGTGCCGTAGGCGTTGGCCGCGATGCTGATGGCGCCGATGGCCTGCACCAGCAGCCACGCCTTCGCGAACCCGAGGATGCGCGAGACGAAGGTCCCCGAGGCGAGCATGGCGCTGGCGCGCCCGATGCTAGCCACGCGGGCCGTCCTCCGGTGCCGGCGGGTCGGGTGGTGCGGTGGGTCCGGCGGGTGCGGGTGGATCGGCGGGCGGTGCGGCGCCGGTGTCGGTGGTCTCGGCGGGCTCTGCGGTGGAGGCGTCGGCGGCCGTGCCCTCGTCCGCCGTCTCGGCCGGAGCCTCCCCGTCGCCCTCCTGCCGCTCCCGCCGGCGGCGCAGGATGTTGCTCACGATGCCGAAGCCGAACAGCAGCACGAGCAGGACGCCCAGGATGAGGGCGCCGATACCCTCCCAATCGGCGTGCACATCCACGGTGACCGAGGTCGGGTCCCCGATCGGGACGCCCGTGGGGCTGTAGAGACGCAGCGACAGCACGACCTGCCCGTTGCCCACCTTGGCCTTGACCGGGACGAGCACCGTCGCGCGGGAGTCCTGCGGGATGCGCTTCGTCGCGGTGTCGTCGATCTCGAGACGGCTGTTCGAGGGCGCCGCGGTGAGGGCGATGGTCGCCGCCTCGCCGGTGAGCTCGTTGCTGACCGTGAACGGGATGGATCCCTGCGCGCTGACGAGGTTGATGTTCTCGGTCGGCAGGATGCGGATGGAGTGGAGCGTCTTCACCGTCGACTTCTGGGACTCGGCGACCGCGGCCGACCAGTCCGTGCGGGGGTTCTGCCACGAGACGGCGAGGAGGGTCAGCAGCTGGGCGCGCACCCGGCCGGTGAGCGTCTCGGGTGCGTCCAGAACCGACGAGAAGGCGCCGAGCGAGGTCTCGTCGGCGAGCAGCGCGCGGATCGAGTCGATGCGCGTCTGGGATTCGGGAGCGTCGGTGAGCGTGAGTCCGCTCGTCGGCGACGCCGACTTCACGGAGACCAGCGTCGAGGGCGACGCCCACGGCGACGAGAACAGCGCGTCGAGGGTGCGCTTGAGCTGGGTGCCGCTCGACGGCCACGAGCGGTCGAGGCCGATGAGCAGGTGCCGAGGGTCGCCTCCCTCGGCGGTGATCAGCTGCAGCTGGGCGTTGAGCTTGCCCATGGCGGTGTTCCAGGCGACGTCGCTCGGCGCGGAGATCGCCGAACGCAGCGCGTCGGAGAGTCTCTGGTCCGACGCGACCACGCTGCTGCCCGCCGTCGTCACGGCAGCGTTGGGCGTGGAGTGCAGGTCGGCCGCGTTGGTGTTGTCCCCGGACACGATCACGGTCGAGAGGCCGGCTGCGGCGAGAGGCGCGAGATCGGCCGCGCGTGCCGTTTTGTCACCCGGCCACGCGATGCCCTCGAGCGAGAAGTCCCAGGCGGTCAGGCCCGCGAGGGTCGGGAGCGTCGGCCCCGAGGTCGGGGTCGGCGTCGGGGTGGGGGCCGTTCCGCCGGAGGTCGCCGTCGTGGCGGGAGCGACGGGCTCGCCGATCGAGGTCGGCGTCGGGGAGAAGTTCTTCGGGTCGATGGCGTAGACGAAGGAGGTCGGTGCGAGGGGGGCGGTCGTGCCCGCCTGGATCTGACCGGTCGGATCGGCATCGGCGTAACCGAGTGAGAAGGTTTCGTTGGGGAGGATCGCCAGACGGCTCAGCCAGTCCACGGCGGTGGGCGGCGCGGCATTCCCGAGGGCGCGGATCGACGCGATGATCATCGGGTCGATCCCGAGCGTGACCGCGCTGTGCCCCTCCAGCCCGTCGAGGTCGCGGGTGAGGACGCCGTTCGGCGCCGTGTAGGTCGCGAGGTCGGCCGCGGAGATGAGGCCGTCCGAGGTGGAGGGGCTCACGATCGGCATCACGACCCCGACGCTCGATCGCGTTCCCGTCTCGGCCGCACTCCAGACCACGGATCCGCGGGCGTCGGTGTGATCGTCCCCCGTCGTGACCGTCGCGCCGATCCCGAAGACCGCCGAGTCCGGACGCGTGCCGAACGGGACGGCCGCGGCGGGGACGGTGACGCGCACGACCGTGCTGGTCCCGCTCTCGAGCAGCGGGAGGGTCGCCTCCCCGAGAGCCGTCGCTCCGGCGACCGGGTCCGCAGAGCCGAGCCAGTCCGTGAGCGCGCCGCGGGAGGTCATCGGGCGCGGATCGAACCAGACCGACACCGACCCCGTGGTGACGGGCGAATCCGTCGGGTTGGAGACGGTGACCGAGACAGTGAGGTCTTGACCGGTCGCCAGCACGCCCGCGTTGTCGGTCGTGACGCTCGCCGTGAGCCCGGAGTCGGAGTCGGCTGCGGCGACCGTCAGCGCCGCGGGTTCCTTCGCGGTCGTGGCGGCTGTGGCCGCTGTGGCCGCCGCCGGAGTCCCGGCGAGCAGTGCGATCGCGCCCGCGAACGCGGCGATCACGATCGCGACGCGCCCGGTCGCACGCCGGTGACGGGCACCCCGGAGGAGGGTGGGGTCGGCTGCGCTCATGCGACGACGCGCGATCCCGGCTCGGCCTCCATGACGACGATTCTAGATGCCACCCCCTGAGAGGCCGGCGAGCACGCCCGTAAACTGGATGACCATGCAGAGCGTCGCCGAATCCCTCGAACGTCTCGGCGACCTCGCGGCATCGCCCACGGTCGCCCGAGTCGCCTCCCTCTTCGCGACGGCGGGCTACGAGCTCTCGCTCGTCGGCGGCCCCGTGCGCGACGCCCTGCTCGGGCGCGCCGTGCACGACCTCGACTTCACCACAGACGCCCGCCCCGACGACATCCTGAAGGTCCTCTCCCCCCACGCGGACGCGGTGTGGGACATCGGTCGTCAGTTCGGAACGATCGGCGCCCGCTTCGGGGACGACACGGTCGAGATCACCACCTATCGCAGCGACAGCTACGACGGCGAGACGCGCAAGCCCGACGTCGTCTTCGGCGATTCGCTCGAGGGCGACCTCCTGCGCCGCGATTTCACCGTGAACGCGCTCGCCCTGCGGGTGCCGGAGGTGCGTCTCGTCGATCCGTCGGGCGGGGTCGAGCACCTCATGGAGCGGATCATCACCACCCCGTCGAGCCCGGAGATCTCGTTCGGGGACGACCCGCTCCGGATGCTGCGGGCCGCGCGCTTCGCCGCGCAGCTCGGCTTCGCGGTGGACGACGCGACGGTCGACGCGATGACGCGGATGGCCGAGCGCATCCGCATCGTCAGCGCGGAGCGCGTGCGCGACGAGCTCACCAAGCTGTTGTGCGCCGACGACCCGCGGCCCGGCATCGAACTCCTGGTGCAGACGGGGCTCGCCGACGAGGTGCTGCCCGAGGTGCCGGCGCTGCGGCTCGAGGTCGACGAGCACCACCATCACAAGGACGTCTACCAGCACAGCCTCACCGTGCTGGAGCAGGCCATCGGCTACGAGAAGGAGCGGCACCCGGGCGAGGCGCCCGACCTCGTGCTGCGTCTCGCCGCGATCCTCCACGACATCGGCAAGCCCGCCACGCGCCGCTTCGAGCCGGGGGGCGCCGTCAGCTTCTACCACCACGACGTCGTCGGGGCGAAGCTGGCCAAGAAGAGGCTGACCGCGCTCCGCTTCGACAAGGCCACCGTCGAGGCCGTCGCGCGCCTGATCGAGCTGCACCTCCGTTTCTTCGGCTACGCCGACGCGAGCTGGACCGACTCGGCCGTTCGCCGCTACGTGCGTGACGCCGGGGCGCAGCTCGAGCGCCTCCACATGCTCACCAGGGCGGACGTGACGACCCGCAACCGGCGCAAGGCCGACCGGCTGGGCTTCGCCTACGACGACCTCGAGCAGCGCATCCGCGAGCTCCAGGAGCAGGAGGAGCTGGACGCGGTGCGTCCGGATCTCGACGGTCAGCAGGTCATGAGCATCCTGGGGATCGCGCCCGGGCGCGAGGTCGGGCAGGCGATGAAGTTCCTCCTGGAGCTGCGGCTCGACGAGGGTCCGCTGGGCAAAGAGGAGGCGACGCGCCGCCTGCTCGCGTGGTGGGCGGAACGCTGAGGCTCTGAGCCCTCCACAGAACACGGCTGCGTCGAGTTCTCCACGGATCTTCGCGCACCCGCACGAGCTCGTGACGCGGCGGCGATGCTGAGGGCATGACGAACCTCCTCGACTCCCCCGCCACCGTCGCCCACGCTCCCGGCTGGCGTGTTCCTGCCCCGTCCGGTACCATTGGAAAGTTGCCTGGGCAGAACTCTGCCCGCACAACCGATGTACAACCCTCCTGCTGCAGAACGTCTGCAGCCGCTGAGACCAAGGGAGGTGGGTTAGTCATGCATCAGTACGAGCTGATGGTCATCCTCGATCCAGAGATCGATGAGCGCACCGTTGCTCCCAGCCTTGACAAGTTCCTCAATGTCGTTCGCAACGACGGTGGAACCATCGACAGCGTCGACATCTGGGGTCGCCGTCGCCTGGCTTACGAGATCAACAAGAAGTCCGAGGGCATCTACGCGGTCGTTCAGCTGACCGCGACCGGTGACACCACCAAGGAGCTCGACCGCCAGCTGAAGCTCAGCGAGGCCGTCATGCGCACCAAGGTCCTCCGCGCTGAGGAGGCGATCGCTCAGGTCGCCGCCGCTCAGAAGCGCGCCGACGAGAAGGCTGCCCGCAAGGCCGCCTCCGCCGGCACCGAGAAGGCCGGCGCCTAGTCCCATGGCCGGCGAGACCGTCATCACCGTGGTGGGCAACCTCACGGCCGACCCCGAGCTGCGTTACACGCAGAACGGGCTGGCCGTCGCCAACTTCACCATCGCGTCCACTCCGCGCACGTTCGACCGTCAGGCGAACGACTGGAAGGACGGTGAGGCCCTGTTCCTCCGGGCGAGCGTCTGGCGTGAATTCGCCGAGCACGTCGCGGGCTCGCTGACCAAGGGGTCCCGTGTCATCGCTCAGGGGCGGCTCAAGCAGCGCTCCTACGAGACGAAGGAAGGCGAGAAGCGCACCTCGATCGAGCTCGAGATCGATGAGATCGGGCCGTCGCTGCGCTACGCCACCGCTCAGGTGACCCGTGCTCAGTCGTCCGGTCGCGCACCGGGTGGATTCGGTGGAGGCGCTCCCGCCGCCGTCGAAGAGCCCTGGGCCGCCTCCGCCCCCGCGGACCCGTCCGCGGGCGCCGACGTCTGGAACACTCCGGGTTCCTACAACGACGAGACCCCCTTCTAAGGGCCCTCTTACATTCATCAGCCCTCCCGGCGCGGCCGGGGCGGGCAGAAAGCAAAGGAAATCATGGCTGGAAAGTCGAGCGGCGACCGCCGCAAGCCGATCCGCAAGGGCAAGGACGGCAAGAACGCCGCCCCCGCGAAGTCCGTTCGCGTCGGAGTCATTGACTACAAGGACGTCGCAACCCTGCGCAAGTTCATCTCGGAGCGTGGAAAGATCCGCGCCCGCCGCATCACCGGTGTCTCCGTCCAGGAGCAGCGCCTGATCGCCCGCGCAGTCAAGAACGCGCGCGAGATGGCACTTCTCCCCTACGCCGGCTCGGGCCGTTAAGGAGATCCCCCCATGTCGAAAGTTATTCTGACGCACGAGGTCACTGGCCTCGGCTCGGCCGGTGACGTCGTCGACGTCAAGAACGGCTACGCGCGCAACTACCTCGTCCCGCAGGGCTTCGCGATCGCGTGGTCGCGCGGTGGCGAGAAGCAGGTCGAGCAGATCAAGGCGGCTCGCGCTGCTCGTGAGCTGCACACCGTCGAGCAGGCCCAGGACCTCAAGGCCAAGCTCGAGGCGACCAAGGTCAAGCTGGTCGTCAAGGCCGGCCGCGAGGGTCGTCTGTTCGGCTCCGTCAAGACCGGCGATGTCGCCGACGCCGTCAAGGCGGCGGGCATCGGCGAGCTCGACAAGCGCAAGATCGAGCTCCCCAACGCCATCAAGGTCGTCGGCGACCACGAGGCGACCGTGCGTCTGCACGACGACCTCTCGGCCGTCATCACCCTGCAGGTGGTCGCTGCCAAGTAGGCGACGAAGAGAAGTCAGTGTAGCGGCGGGCGCATGCCCGCCGCTACACCTCGTTAACGGCTTTTTCCCCCGATCTTGTACACAGGGCGACACGCCCGGATAACGCGTTTCACCACAGTCCCCGAACTACTTTCTACACACAACCTGGGGATAGAAAAAGACCCGTTCAGAGGCTATTTTCTGACAGAAATATCTTCCCTGTCCACAGAGTTCCCCACATGTTCTGCACAAGCACCGCGGCGTTTCGCGCAGATTCTCCACACAGTTATCCACAGGCCGAGTTGTGCACCCCCTGCCGGGTTCGTAGGGTGAACCGACGCCGATGGAACGCCCGCCGGATGGACCGGTTCTGTCGGTGGTCGGAGAGACCATCGGAAGGCTCCGGCGCGCGGTTCCCGAGCCGGAGATCGCCGGTCGTCGAACCGGCGGCGCGCCTGCGGGCGCCCCGAGGCCTGGCGGCGAAGCTGAGACTGCGACCACGCGTGCGTGGATGCTGCGGTCAGAGTGAGGAGAGAACGTGTCGATCGCCCATATCGGCCTCGCCGACGGAGGCGCACCAGCGACCGAGGCCCGGAGCACCGAGCGGACTCCTCCTCACGACCTGCTCGCGGAGCAGAGCGCTCTCGGCGGCATGCTGCTGAGCAAGGACGCGGTGGCCGACGTGGTCGAGGTCGTGCGCGGCACCGACTTCTACATCCCCAAGCACGAGATCATCTACGACGCGATCCTCTCGCTCTACTCGCACGGTGAGCCCACCGACGTCATCACCGTCACCGACGAGCTGACGAAGCTCGGCGAGCTCTCCCGCGCCGGCGGTGCCGAATACCTGCACACGCTCACCAGCCTCGTGCCCACCGCGGCAAACGCCGGCTACTACGCCAACATCGTCACCGAGAAGGCGCTGCTGCGCCGCCTGGTCGAGGCCGGCACGCGCATCACGCAGATGGGCTACAAGGCGGAGGGCGAGGTCCTCGACCTCGTCAACAACGCGCAGGCCGAGATCTACTCGGTGACGGGCGCCCAGGAGGCCGAGGACTACGTCCCCCTCACCGAGGCCGTCACCGTCGCCATCGACGAGATCGAGGCGGCGAGCCACAAGGACGGCTCGATGACCGGCGTCCCCACCGGGTTCAGCGAGCTCGACGAGCTGACGAACGGCCTCCACCCCGGCCAGATGGTCATCGTCGCCGCCCGACCCGCGCTCGGAAAGTCGACCCTCGCGCTCGACTTCGCCCGCGCAGCGGCCATCAAGCACGACATGCCGACCATCTTCTTCTCCCTCGAGATGGGGCGCAGCGAGATCGCGATGCGCCTCCTCTCCGCCGAGGCCACCGTCCCGCTGCAGAGCATGCGGAAGGGAAAGGTCGACAGCAAGGACTGGACGACCATCGCCTCCACCCGCGGTCGCATCAACGACGCCCCCCTCTACATCGACGACAGCCCGAACATGACCCTCGTCGAGATCCGCGCCAAGTGCCGCCGCCTCAAGCAGCGCGTCGGCCTGAAGATGGTCGTCATCGACTACCTCCAGCTCATGACGAGCGGCAAGCGCGTCGAGAGCCGCCAGCAGGAGGTCTCCGAGTTCTCCCGTGCCCTCAAGCTCCTCGCCAAGGAGCTGCAGGTGCCCGTCATCGCCCTCTCACAGCTGAACCGTGGCCCCGAGCAGCGCGCCGACAAGCTCCCCGCCCTGAGCGACCTCCGCGAGTCCGGCTCGATCGAGCAGGACGCCGACATGGTCATCCTGCTCCACCGCGAGTCCGCCTACGAGAAGGACAACCCCCGCGCCGGCGAGGCCGACCTCATCGTCGCCAAGCACCGCAACGGCCCCACCAAGACCGTCACCGTCGCCTTCCAGGGCATGTACTCCCGCTTCGCCGACATGGCGCCGATGTAGCAGCAGCGAGTACGGCTGTACGAGCTTCGGTGGGGACGAGGTTGTGGAGATGGGTCTGGGATATGGGGATCCATGTCGGTGCATAGGTGTTCGTCTCGGACGCTCGGCTAGCCTCGGGCTCACCAACCGTCAGATCGGTCGAGTCAACGCGCACCCGAAAGTAGAACGCCGGCGCCTCGAGATCGACCGGTACGTCGATCAGCTCCGGATCGTGACCCTCTAGACCGGTCTCCTCGCGCAGTTCCCGTATGCACGCCTCGGCGAGGCTTTCGCCGCGCTCGACTGCGCCGCCCGGAAGCACGCTGTAAGCGCGTCCGTCACTTCTTCGGTTGATCAGAAGAACATCGTCACCCTCGAGAACGACTGCCGCGGCGCGAATTCGCATTTCCCAACCCTAGCCACGCCTGCTTGCAGTCCGAGATCCTCAGCGGGCGTCACGCGCGCGGGAATGAACGAGGCTCCCAACTCAGAACGGCGTCGCGCAGTTCTTGCACGGGCTTCGCGCTGTCGAGCCGGAGGACCGGTCGATGAAGCTGATTGAGCCATGCCTCGTGGGTGACACGGCTCCTGCCATCGAACGATGGGTCGTCGTAACGGCTGGCCCAGTCCCGGAATTCCGACCAAGCGACCTCATCGAACTCCATGCCGGCGCGACGTCGAGCCTCCCGTGACTCGAGGCGTCGCAGCCGCTCCTCGGGATCGAGCGTCAAGAAGACGACAGCATCGCACTCGGCGACGACGCTGTCACCCCAGCCGCTCACCGACCCGGAAAGAACCCATGCTTCGCGTGGCACGAACACGTCGCGCATAAGGGCCAGCCGAGCATCCTCTGGCCGCTTCTGAACGAATGGCGGGCTTGTTGGCACCCAGAAGTAGTCATCTGCGTCCGCGTGAGGAACCGACCAGCAGTCCGCCAGCGCCCGACCGAGGGTAGTCGTGCCGCTACCGCTTGCTCCCAACACATGCACTCTCGAGCGTCGCATGATTCGATCTTGACGCATCTGCTCACGCCGAAACGGACCCTGAGCGGACGACGCCACGATTCGCTCAGCCTTCAGCTGCTGAGCTCTGAATCGGTGTGTTCGGTCAGTCGACCGGCGGCCGCCAGTTGCGCCAGGTGCGATCCCAGGGAACCACGCCGTGTTCGAGTGCCTTCTCAACGACGGCACACGAATCGAGGATGCGTTGCGCTTCGGGTTGGTCGTAGACGCCCATCTCGAGAGCGAGTTCGAGTTCGTCGCCGTCCTTGCGCTCCCACGACGAGAAATCTGATGAAACGAGCAGGTCGAGTGTCTCGTCGAGAGTGTCGAAGCCATGCGCGGTGCGCACCAAGGGCCGCTGGAAGTTGACGTACCACGACATCGCGCCGGCTTCAGAGGTGACTGGTGCGAACACTTCGAACGGCTGGCCGACCGGCGCGATTCGAAGCATCCCCGGCGGAGAGAACTCTTTGTCGCCGAGTTCCCATTCGCCCGACAACCACATTGAGAACGTGCCGCGTCCGTGCTGCGCGCCGATGGGATAGTCGATGATCGTGCCTGGTTCGAGATACGAAACGAACTGATTCTCGCTGTCCTCGACGACGACTGGGCGCGAAGTCCAGACCCGTCCTCGGAGTACTTCGCGAATGACAACTCGCTCTCCGGGTCGGAACTTCCTCAAGGGCGGCGACATCCCTTCACTCTAAGATCGCGACGGCTCAGCCTCCTGAAAGCCCGCGCCGCGGCGTCTGACCCCTCACTGCGCCCACGGCGGGTTAACCGTGTTCGTGGTCCCTTCGATCGTGAAGTTCATTCCGAGCGGGGTGACGATCCACGCGGTCGCGGGTTCCTCGGTCTCGTTGCTGACGCGGAAGCGGGATCCTGCCGGGATGGTGACGGCGTCGCCGGGAAGCAGTTCGGCGCGCTCGACGCCGATCTCCACCTGGACCCTGCCGGAGAGGACGTGGAAAACCTCCTCGACCGACATGTGGTGCGGGACGCCGGGCGTATTCGGGGGGAAGGCGGCCTGCCAGGCGCCGAGTGTGGCGGCACCGGTTGCCGAGCGTGAGTATGAACGGAATAGCACGCCGTGCACGGTGAATTCTTCTGCATCTTCGGGCTTCGTCAGCAGCATGGTGCTCCAATCGGTCAATCTGGTTGACGATAACGGTCAATGAGGTTGACTGTCAAGATAGGATGGGCTCGTGCATGACGACCTGCCCGACAACGCGGTTCCCTTCCTCCTTCTGGCGAGCTTCCGAGGGTTGATCGACGAGTTGCATCGCCGTCTGGCCGAGCGGGGGTTCGGCGATGTGCGGGCCATCCACGGAATGGCGATGCAGGCGGTAGGCAGCGGATGCACGGCGACCGAACTGGCGAAACGGCTCGGCGTCTCCAAACAGGCGGCCGCCAAGACGGCCCAGGCCCTCGGTGCGCTCGGGCTGCTGCGCAGCGAGATCAATCCGCGCGACAGACGTGAGCGGCGCCTCAATCCCACCCCGCGCGGAAACCTGATGCTGGCTGAGTCCGGGCGCATCCTGACGGAGCTCGTCGGAACCTGGCGCGAAACCGTCGGCGACGACGACGTCGACATCACCATCCGCACGCTCGCGGCCACCGATCACGGACGACGGTCGATGACCGACGTGTCCGACTGGTTGTAGGCAGGAGCCTGCGGCGAATGAGGCCGATGCCTGCACCCCTCTTCGTGCGATTCCGTTCGGCGACCGCGAATGCGCGTGGTGTGCAGGTCGGTGTCTTCGCGCTCGCCAACGGCCTCGCGCGCGCCGGGAGGCTGAGCGCGGACGAGTACGCGCTGTGGAGGCGCAGCAACGACTGGTTCGAGGCCGCCTACGCAGAGCCCACGCAGGCGGACCCGGCCGTCTACGACCGTGCCGTCCATCCCGGGGCGGTCGCATGGTTCAAGCTCACCGCCGTCGAGCTGATCCAGAAGACGACGCTCTACACCGAACTGTTGGATGCGCACCAGGTGGCGTGGGAGAGAGTCGAGACCGCGGACCCGGGGCGAATCGTCCACGAAGACGACGTCCAGGTGATCGCGGTCCCGTGGCGCGTTACTACGTGAACACCTTCTTGAGCCACAGCAGGTAGGCGACCGCGAAGACGACCACGATCCCGATGTTCGTTCCCAGCCGCCACCAGAAGTGCTCGCGGAGGAAGAGCACATCGAGCGTGACGATGAGCCCGCCCATGACCACGAGGTACACCACCACGAAGATCGTATGCTTCACGACGTCCTCCGTCCGCTCATCCCACTGCGATTATGCGCCTGGGAGGACCACTTTCACCTGGCGACGGTCGGGAGGTGAGGTGCTTGCGCTCGGCCGGTGGGCGGTGGATCCTTCCCTCAGGAGGTGGATCATGCCGGTTGCGCCACCCGCGCCCCGCCGGTCGACGACGTGAGCCCCCGCGCGGCGGGATGGCTGGCGATCCTCGGCGGAATCCCCCTGGCCGTGCTGGGCGGATTCCTGATCGCGACACCGCCGTGGAGCATTCCCGGCGCCGTCGTCCTCGTCGGGTCGACCATCCTGCTCTCGGTCGGAGCGGTGTGGCTGCAGCGTCGCTCGTGGACGGAGCCGTGGCCTCCCTACACGGCCCCGTCGTTGCGGAAGCGCGTGCGTCGATTCCGCGCTCTGCTGATCCTCAACAGCGTTCTCGTCGTCGCGGTGATAGCGGACGCAGTGTACGCAGTGGCGAGCCAGGACTGGTGGAAGCTGGTTCCTGCCGGGTTCTTCCTGATCTTGGCCGCCGGCAATCTCACCCTGAGCTGGTTTACCTGGCGGTTCCTGCGAGAGACTCAGGAGAACGAGTCGGCCCCCACCCCGGAACCGTGATCGCGGTTCTGCCCTGGAGCCCGACCACGAGAAGGGACCGCTCGATTCCATGACGACGCAGGCGTTCGACCCGATGGCCGCGCTGAAGCGGCTGCTGGAGGCCGGTGCCCTCTCCGAGGAGGCGCTGCAGGCCGTCACGGGCATCCAGCCGGAGCGGCTGCGGGCGTTCCTCGACGAGCATGCGGGCGCGCCGATCGGTCTCACCGCTCGACCGCAGGTGCTCTCGGAGGACGAGATCGCACGGTTGTCCGTGTTCCCGGTGCTCCTGACGGAGGGACTGGCCATCGACGACGATGAGCGCCTCGTCGCGATCTACGAGACGCTGACGATCGAGTTCCACCTGACGACGCTGAACATCGCGCGACTGATCGGACTCGACCCCGACGACGTGGAGGCCGCGCTGAGCGACCCACGGAGCGTGTCGAGCGAGACGAGGTACCGGCTCGCCATCGCCGGGGGCTACCTGCTCAACGCCGTGAACCTGGCGCGCCGCCGCGGTTAGTCCGCGCCGAGCAGGGCCATCAGTGACTGCACGGCGACGACGAGGCCGATGACGACCAGGCCACCCGCGACGGAGGCGGCGAAGGCGACGAGTCCGCGCCGCGTTCGGCGACCGGCCAGCGTGTGCGGGGTGAAGGCGGCGGAGGAGATCTTGTCGATGTTCGGCGCGACGATGGCGACGTAGGGCTCCTGCGGATCCTGCGGGAGGCCGTACGGAAGCGGGGTGTCGGGGCCTGTCGGCCGGAACACGCCGTCCTCATCCTGCTGCGTGTCGATCACGTTCCCCCTTCGGCCGCGATGACCGCAGCATAGGGCGGCGGGATGCTTCTCCACAACCTGAGGGAGGCGGCCGTTACGACCTGCTGGTCAGGGCTTGGCGCCGTTGTGAAAGGAACCGTGGAGCGTGGTGTCGGCGAAAGCCGTCGTATCGATCACCGCGCGCACCGATGCGAGCGTCGCCGGATCCGCTGGGTCGACGCCGACGGTCAGGGAACCGAACTCGACGCGCATCGTATACGGAATGAAGGCCTGCAGCGATGTGACGTGCGGGGTCGCCGCGAGCACCGCGAGCGCGCGAGAGATATCGGTGGTGGTCTCGAGTGGGACGGTCTGGTCGAACGTCCCGGTGTAGTGCACCACAGACGCGATATGTCCCTGTCCGGCCGGGACGCTGAGCGTCAGGTTCGCGCCCGTCCAAGCGATGTGGTCTGCCATCGTGGCGGAGACGGCGCCAGCCTCGGCCGCTGTCGCACTCGGGGACATGGTGACGGTCACTTCCGTCGAGAAGTGGTTTTCGACGAGGAAGCAGTCGGGTCGCTCCGAGTCGGGAGACGTGGTCTGGCCGTTCGTGGTGAGCTCGGCGACGGTGTCCACAGCAGGGAGCGCACGAATCGCCGTCACGGCGGTGCGCACCTCCTCGGCCACCTGGGGGCTCAGCGTCGGGGTTGGAGCGGCGGACGGCGAGACGTAGCGGGGCGAACAGGTCTGGTCCGAGGAGCCACGCGCTCCCTCCTCATCCCGGACGGGGTCCTCGATCGTCGCGCACCCGACGAGGAGGGTAACGGCACATACGAGGGTGAGGAGGGCGGTCGCGCGGCGAAGCATGTGGTCGACAGTATGCGGATGCAACGCATCGTGCGTCGGCCCCGAGGATGACGGAATGTCGTGCGGAGGCGGCCGCGCCGATCCGGAGCGTGCCCCCAATTCGAGGGAAAGAGGGCGATTTCGGGCGTTCCGGACCCTGAGAACTCACTAATGTCATAACGACTGAGCACCGAAGCCGCCCCACCGCTGGTTCGCACCCGACACGACCGGCCCAAGGCGGCACTCCTACCCGAACCCGGCGCGTCCTAGCGCCGCCGTACCCGCCCGAGGTTTCTTTGCGCCCGAAAACAAGCGACCGTCCCGCAACGGTCACGTCGATCTCCCGTTCCCTCTTCTCCGGCGTCGCCGCTCTCGGCGTCGCCGCACTCGTCCTCACCGGGGCCACGGCGTCGTACGCCGACCCCGCGTCGCCGCCGGCCCAGACGACCTTCGTCAACGAAGGGTTCACCGGGACGACCGCAGGCAGCGGCTACACGCTGCCCGGCGCGCCGTCCGGTACGAACAAGGCGTGTCTGACTGCTCGCACCACGACGACGACCACCGCCACCGACACCATCCCGGGCTGCGGTGGAGCAGCGGATGCCGACGGCAGCGGTGCGCTGCGCCTCACGTCCGCGACGCTCAACCAGACCGGCGGCGTCGGCGCGAAGCAGTCCGTGCCGATCACCAAGGGCATCGACGCGATCTTCGACAGCTACCAGTACAACGGCACGCCCGACCAGACCGGGATCACGGCGGACGGCATCGTCTTCTACCTGGCCGCGACCGACCCGTACAACCCGGCGGTCCCGACCCAGATCGGGATGCTCGGCGGATCGCTGGGCTACAGCGGCACGAAGTCCGGCAGCGGCCTCGCCCACGCCTACCTCGGCATCGGCCTCGACCGGTACGGCAACTTCAACCACCCCGACTTCGAGGGCAACGGCTGCAGCCTGACGCCGACGCGCGTGCGGTACCCGGACAGCGTCACGGTGCGCGGCCCCGGCAACGGGACCACGGGCTACTGCGTGGTGAAGTCGACCGCCAACACGCCCCTCACGGGCTCCCTGAGCAAGGTGGGAGCGACCTCCCGCGCCCAGGCGAAGGTGCCGGTCGAGATCGTCATCAACCCGACCGCGAACCCGATCGCCGCACAGCGGGCGACCACCGTCACGGTCGCCGCGGGTCAGTTCGCCGTGATCTTCACTCCGATCGGCGGCAGCCAGCAGGTCCTCAGCGGATCCCTCCCGACGCTCTCCCCCACGTCCAACGCCGCCTCCATCCCGGCATCGTGGATCGACCCGGCCACCGGATACCCGTACAAGCTCACCTACGGCTGGGTCGCCGGCACCGGCGGCGCGTCCGACATCCACGAGGTCAACTACCTGGAGGCCAAGACGGCCGCCGGTCCGGTGCCCGTGCTCTCGGCCACCGCGGGAGGCGACACCTCGGTGGCGCACGCCGGCACCGGCAGCTACACGATCACCCCGACGGTGACGACCGCGGGCGGAACCGAGTCGCAGCTCGTCCGCACCACGACCACCTTCCCGGCGAACGTGCAGCCCACGCAGCCGACCGACCTCCCGACCGGATGGACGTGCACCATCCTGGGCCAGGTCGAGACGTGCGACTTCGCGGTCAGCGAGGCCTCGCCGATCCAGCCGGGCACCGACCTGCCGACGCTGTCCCTCCCGTACACCGTCTCGGGCAAGGCCCGCAGCGCGACGATCTCGACGGTCGTCGCCTCCACGGACGCCGAGGCCGTCACGGTCTCCGGCACGTTCGCGGTGCAGAAGCAGCCGGTGCGCGTCACCGCCGGCGACGTGACCGTCGAGCACGGTGCGACCGCGACGCTCACGGCGACGATCGCCTCGAGCGCAGCATCCGCGGCCACCGCGCCGACCGGCGCCGTCACGTTCACCGACGCGGCGACGGGCGACGTGCTCTGCACCGCCACGATCGCGGCCGGAGTGGCCAGCTGCACCGCGGCGGCGGGCGACATCGGCACGCACACGGTGCTGGTCGGCTACGCCGGCGACGACGATCACGTCGCTGTCGCGGGCACCGACCGCGCCGAACTGACCGTCACGGTCACCAAGGTGTCCACGTCGGTCGCGCTCACGGTCGCCCCCACGGAGGTGCCGTACGGCACCGCGGCGACCCTCTCCGCGACCGGTCTGCCGGCCGACGCCACCGGGACGCTCACCTTCACGAGCGGCACGACGACGCTGTGCACCACGACCCTCCCGGTCACCAGCTGCCCGACCGGCACGACGCTCGCCGCGGGCGAGTACCCCGTGACCGTCTCGTACTCGGGGGACGGCGTCTACCGTGCGGCCGGCTCGGCGGAGGCCACGCTGGCCGTCCGCAAGGCGGTCTCCACGATCGACAACGGCGGACCGGGACAGGGCGGCAACGGACCCGGCGGGACCGACCCGGACACGGTGACCGTCACGCACGGCAAGACCGTCGACGTCACCGTCGACGGCCTGCCGAAGGACGCCACCGGGACGATCTCGTTCGTGACGGACGACGGCACAGTGCTCTGCACGGCGACCCTGCCCGAGACGACCTGCGCCATCCCGGACACCCTGCGCGGCGGCAAGTACACCGTCCACGCGGAGTACAGCGGCGACGACAACCACGAGCCGGCCACGGGATCGACCTTCACGCTGGTGGTCGCACCGCAGCCGACGAAGCTCGCCGCCCGGCACGCGCTCGCCAGCGGCGCCGTGACGCTCACCGCGACCGGCCTGCCGACGGGCGCCACCGGCACCGTCACGTTCGCCGACGCGGCCGGGCGCACGCTGTGCACGGTGACCCTGCCGGCCACGTCCTGCCAGACGACGGCCCTGGGCGCCGGGACGCACGCCGTCACCGCGAGCTACAGCGGCGACGCCTCGTTCGCGGCCTCCACCTCGCAGGTCTCCGTCACGGTGGCCGCCGCCGCTGCGGCCGGCGGGCCGGCACTCGCCTCCACCGGTTCGAGCATCGCGATCGGAGCGTTCGCCGCCATCGCGGCCGCGCTCCTGGCCGCGGGCGTCGCGCTGCTGCTCGGCCGCCGCCGCGGAGCCCACGGAGCCCGTCGCGACGCCTAGCATCACGCGGAAGCAGGAGGGCCGTCTCATCACGAGGCGGCCCTCCTGCGTACCACCCGGATCATCCTGCGGGATGACGCGCGGCCGCCCGCTCGGCGCTGTAATGGAGGTATGGACACGATCCTCCTCCCCCTTCTGCAGAGCGCCGGCGCGGTCGCACTCGCGGTGGTCGCGTTCTCGCTGGCGTTCACCTGGACGGCGCTGCGCGCCCCGCTGGACCGCCTGAGCACCGAGCGCTCGCGCCTCCTCGGCTATCTCGGCCTCGGGACCGTGCTGATGCTCGCGGCGGCCGTCGTCTACCTCGTCCCCGGCCTGCTGCTGCGGGACACGATCGGCCTCGCCCTGGCCTTCCCGCTCGCGGCCGTGTGGCTGATCGCCGCCGCCGCCCTCATCGTCACGGGCCTCGTGCAGACCGGCGCGGCCCGGGCCGTCTCCTACTCGTTCGCCGTGGTGTCGTTCGCCGGCGCCGCCGCGGGGATCGTCTCGGCCCTGTGCGCCCAGCACGGCCTCGCCGACCGCGTCACCCCGACCGGCGCCTTCCTGCTGGCCATCGGCGCCATCACCGCCGTCGTGGTCTGGTCGGGACGCGAGGACGACGCAGCCTCCCGTGCCCGCGAGCCGAGGATGGGACGGCCCGCGGTCCGCTGATCAGGCCGCCGACCCGCTCTCGGCCGGGAGCGGTCTGCTCCCCCGCCAGCGGCGCGAGACCCACACCACGCCGTACCCGGCGCAGAGGATGACCACCGCGATCAGCACGATGTAGAACGTCACCGAGAGGTAGCCGTTCGCCGAGGTCGCCGGGTTGAGGAAGGGGTACGGGTACCAGGGCTGCTTGCCCGTGTTCGGGTCCGCGGCGATCGGCGCTCGCAGCAGGGTGTAGACGGCCCACACGATCGGGAAGGCCGCGATGCCCCAGACGACTCGCCGGCGCAGCGGAGCACGGCCCGGCGCGAGCAGCCAGTCGAGCAGCATGTAGAGCGGCGCGATGACGTGCAGCACCTCGTTGGACCACGCCACCGTCTGACCCTGCGGCAGCGGGATGTTGCGCAGCAGGAGGTTGTAGACCACGCCGGTGGTGACCATGTAGGTGACGACGGCGGCACGGAGGGCGGTGAACCATCCCGGATCGTCGTCCGACCGGATGAAGAGCAGCACGGCGCCGATGGCGAGCACCACCACCGTCGCGATGTTCGAGTCGATCGTGAAGAAGCTCAGAAAGTTCGTGATGAGCCCGGCGATGCTGCCGCCCTTGTCCGTGGTCTGGGCGATGCTGCTCGCGAGCTGGGCGATGATCGCCGCCAGGGTGACCAGGGCCATGACCGCGCGCAGGGCGCCGAAACCGATCCGCATGGCGCGATCGTAGCGGTCGCCGGCACCCGCGCGCGGCAAACGCGCAGGTAGGCCACGGCTAGACTGGACGGGAAACCTGTATGAGAGAGGTCGCCGAGTGGCACCCGCCGTTCCTGCCCAGATCCAGGGGATTCAGACTCCGAGCCGATACTGGGTCGTCCCCGCCGTGCGCGCCGTCATCGCGCTCATCGCGGCCGTCGTCGTCACCTTCACCCAGGGGGCGCACACCCCCGTCTTCGGGCTCGTCGTCTTCGGCTGCTTCGCGATCGCCGACGGCATCGCCACCGCCGTCCTGACGTTCGTGTTCGGGCCGCGCTCGCTGACCCGCACCCTCTTCGTCATCCAGGGCGCCATCGGGGTCGTCGCGGGCGTGCTCGCCCTGACGCTCGCGAGCAGCGGCCTCGGCCTGTTCCTCTACCTCGTCACCGTGTGGGGAGCCCTCACCGGCTTCCTCGAGCTCTACAGCGGCCTCCGCGATCGCGGCCGTGACGCCGCCGCCCGCGACTGGCTGGTGACGGGAGCCCTCACCGCCGTGCTCGCACTGGTCCTGCTCCTCGTCCCCGCGGACGCGCTGCTGGCCGTCGGGCTGTTCGGCGCCTGGGCCGTCATCGTCGGCGTCTTCCAGGGCATCGGCGCCGTCTCCCTGCGCTCCGCGACGCGGTCGCACGACGTCGCGGGACGGACGGAGACCTCGTGACCAAGCGCGACAAGAAAGCCCCCAGCGTGACCTCCAGCCTCAAACCGACCCGCCGCGACCGCTTCCTGCCCGTCGAGCTGCTCGCCATCTCGGGCGGACTCGGGATCTTCACCGGCCTCATCGTGCTGATGGCGACCCGCGAGTTCCTCCTCGCCGGCATCTTCTTCGGCGTCGCGTTCATCCTCGCGCTGGTGCTCATGGCGCTCTTCGCGCTCGCGTTCAAGCCGAACGCCGCCGAGGTGAAGGACATCCTGGAGCAGGACGCCGAGTCCCGCGACAAGGACAAGCCCTCCGGCCACTGAACCGCAGACCACCGCGTCCCCGACGCACGAGAGGCCGCCGGCACGACGCCGGCGGCCTCTCGCGTTCGCGGAAGGGATGCGGTCAGAGCAGCGCGACCAGCTCCGAGGCGAGCCCGACGTAGCCGGCGGGCGTGAGCTCGAGGAGCCGGTTCTTGGCCGCCTGGCTGATGTCGAGGCCGTTCACGAACTCGGTGAGGCCCGCGTGGTCGACCCGCTTGCCGCGCGTGAGCTCCTTGAGCAGCGCGTACGGGTCGGTGATCGTCGAGCGGCCGGCGGTGACCTCGGCGCGGATCACGGTCTGGATGGCCTCGGCGAGCACCTCCCAGTTGGCGTCGAGGTCGGCGGCGAGGGCGTCCCGGTCGAGCGAGATCTGGCCGAGGCCGCGCTGGATGTTGTCCAGGGCGAGCACCGAGTGGCCGAGGCCGACGCCGATGTTGCGCTGCGTGGTCGAGTCCGTCAGGTCGCGCTGGAGGCGGCTGGTGACGAGGGTCTGCGAGAGGGAGTCGAGCACGGCGCTGGAGAGCTCGAGGTTGGCCTCGGCGTTCTCGAAGCGGATCGGGTTGACCTTGTGCGGCATCGTCGACGAGCCGGTCGCGCCGGGCTCCGGCACCTGGCGGAAGTAGCCCAGCGAGATGTACGTCCAGAGGTCGGTGCACAGGTTGTGGAGCACGCGGTTGGCGTGCGAGATGCGCGAGTACAGCTCGGCCTGCCAGTCGTGCGACTCGATCTGCGTGGTGAGCGGGTTCCAGTCCAGGCCGAGGCTGCTGACGAACTCGCGCGAGATGCGCGGCCAGTCAGCGCCGGGGTCGGCGACGAGGTGCGCCGCGAAGGTGCCGGTGGCGCCGCTGAACTTGCCGAGGTACTCGGTCTGCTCGACCTGCTTGCGGATGCGCTCCAGGCGGTGGACGAACACCGCGAGCTCCTTGCCCATCGTCGTCGGCGTGGCCGGCTGACCGTGGGTGCGGGCGAGCATCGCGTCGTCGCGGTACTGCAGTGCCTGGGCGCGCAGCTCGGCGACCACGGCGCGGAACTTCGGCAGCCACACCCGGTTGACCGCGGCGCTGACCGTGAGCGCGTAGGAGAGGTTGTTGATGTCCTCGCTGGTGGCCGCGAAGTGCGTCAGCTCGGCGATGTGGTCCAGGCCGAGGGCGTGGAGGCGCTCGCGGACGAGGTACTCGACCGCCTTCACGTCGTGCTTGGTGGTGGCCTCCAGCTCGGCGAGCCGGTCGATCTCGGGCTGGCCGAACCCGTCGGCCAGGGCCCGCAGCGAGCGGATCTGCTCGGCCGACAGCGGCGACGAGCCGAACATCCGGTGCCCGGTGAGGTAGATGAGCCACTCGACCTCGACCTGCACGCGCGCCCGGTTGAGGCCCGCCTCGGAGAGGTGGTCACCGAGCTCGGCGACGGCGGAGCGGTAGCGGCCGTCCAGAGGGCTCAGGGGCTGGGGAGGCAGGGCGGTCATGGGACTCCTCGCGAGGATCGGCGTGTGGGGTTCGCCGCCTATTCTCCCATCACCGCGCGCCGGGCGCTCCCGCCCCGGTCAGCTGCGGTTGGGGCGGACGATCAGACCGAACAGCCACGCGATGATGCCGAGCACCAGCGCGCCGAGCACACCGGCCCAGAAGCCGTCCACGTGCAGTCCGAAGCCCATCGCGTCGCTGATCCACGAGACGATCAGCAGCAGGAGGGCGTTCACCACCAGCGAGATGAGCCCGAGCGTGAGGATGTAGATCGGGAACGCGACGACGCGGATGGCCGTGCCGATGACCGCGTTGACCACGCCGAAGATGACCGCGATGAGCAGGTACGTCAGCACGGTGGCCGAGGTGGTGTCCTCGAACGGGTGCACGGAGACGCCGCTCACGATGAGCGTCGTGAGCCACAGCGCCAGGGCGTTGATGATGACCTTGAGCAGGAATCGCATGCGCCCATCATCCCAGGCGCGGCGGAATCCAGACAGGGGCGCCCGGCAAAGGAATTCCCCCGGAGGAATGCGGGCGCGACTAAGTTGGTCAGGTGACTTCCGAAGACGCGCTCGGCGTGAAGCTCCGGCCCGAGATCGTGGCGGTCCCCGCCTACCGGCAGGGACGGGCCGCACCGGCGGACGGCTTCAAGCTGTCCAGCAACGAGAACCCGTACCCGCCGCTCCCCTCGGTGGTGGAGGCCGTGGCCGCCACCCTGAGCGAGCTCAACCGCTACCCCAACGCCGGCGGGGCCGATCTGCGGCTGCGCCTGGCCGAGCGGCACGGCGTGGACGTCGGGCAGGTGCACCTGGGCAGCGGCTCGGTCGCGCTGCTCGCGCAGCTCATCTCGGCCGCGGCGGGCGTCGGCGACGAGGTCGTCTACGCGTGGCGGTCGTTCGAGGCCTACCCGGGACTGGTGACCGTGGCGGGCGCGACCAGCGTCCAGGTGCCGAACCGCGCCGACGGCGGGCACGATCTGGCGGCGATGGCGGCCGCGATCACCGAGCGGACCCGCGTCGTGATCGTGTGCACGCCGAACAACCCGACCGGGCCCGTCGTGACCGCGGACGAGTTCGAGACGTTCATGGCGTCGGTGCCGGGCGACCTCCTGGTGCTGCTGGACGAGGCCTACTACGAGTTCGTCACGGACGACGGCTCGGTGGACGGCATCCCGCTGCTCTCGCGCTACCCGAACCTCGTCGTGCTGCGCACGTTCTCGAAGGCCTACGGCCTGGCCGCGCTGCGCATCGGCTACGCGGTGGGACCTGTCGCTGTGCTGGACGCGGCCCGCTCCGCGGCGATCCCGCTGTCGGTCACCGACGCGTCGCGCGTCGCGGCCATCGCCTCCATCGAGGCCGAGGACGAGCTCATGGAGCGCGTCGCCCGCGTGGCGATGCGGCGCGACCGGCTGCGGGATGCGCTGGTCGAGCAGGGCTGGGTCGTCCCGCAGGCGCAGGGCAACTTCGTCTGGCTGGCGACCGGAGCACAGACGGAGGCCGCGAACGACGCCTTCTTCGATGCCGGGCTGACCGTGCGTGCATTCGCCGGCGAAGGCATCCGGATCAGTGTGGGAGAGCAGGAATCTGTGGAAAAACTCCTTGAGGTGGCCGCCGATCTTGTGCGGAACCTACCAATTGACCACCCCGCCAAGCGGTTAGGTTAGAACGGTGGTTGCGACGAACGATACTCCGCGCCCGGCGAACACCGTCCAGCTGCTGACGGCTGACGGCCGGTTCCAGCCGAGCGACGCGGCCGGCGAGTACCTCCCCTATCTGGAGCGTCTCGACGAAGACGACTACCGCCGCTTCTACCGCGACATGGTGCGCGTGCGGGCCTTCGACATCGAGGCGGCGAACCTGCAGCGCCAGGGCCAGCTCGGCCTGTGGGTGCCGAGCGTCGGGCAGGAGGGCGCCCAGGTCGGCTCCGCTCACGCGGCGAAGCCCCAGGACCACCTGTTCCCCTCCTACCGCGAGCACGTGGTCGGGATGGTGCGCGGCATCGACCCCGTCGGCATCCTCGCCCTGCTGCGCGGCGTCACGCACGGCGGCTGGGACCCGACCGACCCGGCGGTGAACAACTTCCACCTCTACACGCTCGTGATCGGCTCGCAGACGCTGCACGCGACGGGCTACGCGATGGGCATCAAGTTCGACGGTGCCGTGGGCACCGGCGACCCGGAGAAGGACGCCGCCGTCATCGCCTACTTCGGCGACGGCGCGACCAGTCAGGGCGACGTGAGCGAGGCGTTCGTCTTCGCCGCGAGCTACCAGACCCCGCAGGTCTTCTTCCTGCAGAACAACCAGTGGGCCATCTCGGTGCCGGTGTCGACGCAGTCGCGCACCCCGCTGTACCTGCGATCGAGCGGCTTCGGCATCCCGGGTGTGCAGGTGGACGGCAACGACGTCCTCGCCTCGTACGCGGTCACGGCGAAGCACCTCGACGACGCCCGCAACGGCGAGGGCCCGAGCATGATCGAGGCCCTGACATACCGGATCGGCGCCCACACGTCGAGCGACGACCCGACGAAGTACCGGACCGACGAGGAGACCGCCTACTGGGCGGAGCGGGACCCGATCCTGCGCTTCCGGACGTTCCTGGAGCAGCAGGGCATGGGCCAGGCGTTCTTCGACAGCGCCGAGGAGGAGGGGGCCGACCTGGCCGCCGACGTGCGCAAGCGCACCCTGCAGCTGGGTCCGCCGCCCATCCAGTCGATGTTCGACAACGTCTACAGCGAGCCGCACCCCGTCATGGAGGAGCAGCGGCGCTGGCTCGAGGAATACGAGTCGTCCTTCGGAGGTGACGCGTGAACGAGGTGCGGAGTGATGCCGAGTACGTGGAGGCCGAGCTGATCGACGGTCACGAGGGGCAGCAGGCGAACGACGCCCCGAGCGAGCCGCAGGCCGACACGGAGGCGATCGACGTGGTCGAGATCGTCGAGAGCGACCCCGACGCGCGCGTGCTCGAGCAGCACGTGGCCGAGCAGGAGTGGACGCGCGAGTTCTCGATCGACGACGTGAGCGCGGCGGATGTCGCGGCCGAGGCGTCGGCGGCGTCTGCGGGCGAGCACCCCGCTGAGGCGCTCGCCGCCGGGGAGGCGGAGATCGGCGGCGACGCCGGAGCCTCCGCTACGGACGACGCGGCGGTCGCCGACGGTGAGCAGGAGGCCGCGATCGCGACCCCGGCCGCACCGGCAGCCCCCGAGGAGCCCGTGCAGAACCTCCCCCTCGTCAAGGCGCTCAACGCCGGACTGCGTCGCGCGCTCGCCGACGACCCGAAGGTGCTCATCCTCGGTGAGGACGTCGGCCCGCTCGGCGGCGTCTTCCGCGTGACCGAGGGCCTGCAGAAGGAGTTCGGCCCGCAGCGCGTCGTCGACACCCCGCTCGCCGAGGCCGGCATCGTCGGCACCGCGATCGGGCTCGCCATGCGCGGGTACCGGCCCGTCGTCGAGATCCAGTTCAACGGATTCGTGTTCCCCGGCTTCGATCAGATCACGACCCAGCTGGCCAAGATGACCAACCGCCACAGCGGGGCCGTCTCGATGCCGATCGTGATCCGCATCCCGCACGGCGGCCACATCGGCGCCGTGGAGCACCACCAGGAGGCCCCGGAGGCGTACTTCGCGCACACCGCCGGCCTGCGGATCGTGGCGCCGTCGACGCCGCACGACGCCTACTGGATGATCCAGGAGGCCATCAAGTCGAACGACCCGGTGATCTTCTTCGAGCCGATGAGCCGCTACTGGCCCAAGGGCGAGGTCGACCTGGTCGAGAACGACACGCCGCTGCACGCCAGCCGCGTCGTGCGCACCGGCACCGACGTGACCGTGGTCGCCTGGGCGGGCATGGTCAGCGTCGCGCTGCGTGCCGCCGAGATCGCCGCCGAGGAGGGCCGGAGCATCGAGGTCGTCGACCTGCGCTCCCTCTCCCCCGTCGACTACGGCCCCCTCGTCCAGTCGGTGCAGAAGACCGGTCGCCTGATCGTCGCGCAGGAGGCGCCGGGCAACGTCTCGGTCGGCTCCGAGGTCGCGGCGACCGTCTCCGAGCGGGCCTTCTACTCGCTGGAGTCGCCGGTGCTGCGCGTGGCCGGATTCGACACCCCGTTCCCGCCGGCGAAGCTCGAAGAGGTCTACCTCCCCGACGCCGACCGCATCCTCGAGGCCGTCGACCGCGCGCTCGCCTACTGAGCGCGCCAACCGAAAGAAGTCGCACATGAGCGAGTCCCAGTTCCTGCTGCCCGATGTGGGCGAGGGCCTGACCGAGGCGGAGATCGTCTCGTGGAAGGTCGCACCGGGCGAGCCCGTCGCGGTCAACCAGGTGATCGTCGAGATCGAGACCGCGAAGTCGCTCGTCGAGCTGCCGTCGCCGTTCGAGGGGACCGTCGGCGAGCTCCTCGTCTCCGAGGGCCAGACCGTCGAGGTCGGCACCCCGATCATCACCGTGACCGGGGAGGCCGCGTCCAGTGAGCCCGCCGCCCCGGTGAGCGAGGTGGCGGAGGCCGCCGCCGACGCCGCGGCCAGCGTGTCGCACGAGGTGGACGAGCCGAAGCCGGGCGCGGTGCTGGTGGGCTACGGCTCCGCGGGCCACGGCACCAGCCGTCGGCGCCGCGTCACCCACCCGGGCACGGCCGCCCTCCCCGTCGCGACCCAGGCCCCGGCCGCGCCGGTCGCTGCGCCCGCTCCCGCGGCTCCCGCTCCCGCGGCTCCCGCACCCACCGCTCCCCAGGCCGCTCCCGCCTCCCCCGCGCCTGCGGCCCCGGTCGCTGCGCCCGCCTCCGTGCCGGCGCTGCCGAGCGCCCAGGCCCCCGCCGGGCACGCGGTCTCGACCGGTGCGCCCGTCATCGCGAAGCCGCCGATCCGCAAGCTCGCCAAGGACCTCGGCGTCGACCTCACCACCGTCACGCCGACCGGTCCGATCGGCGACGTGACCCGCGACGACGTGCTGCGCGAGGCGACCCAGGCGAGCGTGTTCCGCAACATCCAGACCCCGGAGTGGCCGGACGACCGCGAGGAGCGCATCCCGGTCAAGGGCGTGCGCAAGGCCATCGCCAACGCGATGACCACGAGCGCGTTCAGCGCCCCGCACGTCAGCCTCTTCGTCGACGTGGATGCGACGCGCACGATGGAGTTCATCAAGCGCCTCAAGAACTCGGCCGACTTCGTCGGCATCAAGATCTCGCCGCTGCTCATCGTGGCGAAGGCGATCATCTGGGCGGTGCGCCGCAACCCGACCGTCAACTCCACGTGGACGGACGAGGAGATCATCATCCGCCACTACGTGAACCTCGGCATCGCCGCGGCCACGCCCCGCGGCCTGATCGTCCCGAACGTCAAGGAGGCGCAGAGCATGACGCTCCTCGACCTCGCGAAGTCGCTCGAGCAGCTCACCCTCACCGCGCGCGACGGCAAGACTCCGCCGTCGGACATGGCGGGCGGCACGATCACGATCACGAACATCGGCGTCTTCGGCATGGACACGGGCACGCCCATCCTGAACCCGGGCGAGGTCGGCATCGTGGCGCTCGGCACCATCAAGCAGAAGCCGTGGGTCGTGGACGGCGAGGTCCGTCCGCGTTACGTGACGACGGTCGGCGCCTCGTTCGACCACCGCGTCGTCGACGGCGACGTCGCCTCGCGCTTCCTCGCCGACGTGGCCTCCATCATCGAGGAGCCGGCGCTCCTGCTCGACTGAGCCTGCGTCGCGCCTCCCGCCGCACCTCAGCGGCCGGACAGCGAGAAGCCCCGCCCGGGACCGTGAACGATCGACCGGACGGGGCCTCCTCGGTGGGGGATACCGAGGTCTCGCGAGACGTCAGCCGATGCCCTCCAGGACGTCGGTCTCCGTCGAGCCGATGGCGTCGATGACGTCCGGCCGGTTCTTCTTCACCCACGCGTAGCGGCCCACGCCGGCGATGACGGCGACGAGGAACAGCAGGGGGATGATGTTGAGCGGGAAGGCGGGGATCGGCACGACGTTCACCCAGAACACGTACGCCATCCCGCCGACGGCCACGACCACGCAGGGCCAGACGAGCCAGTTCTTGATGCCCATGCGGCGCAGGAAGATCGGGGCCGCGATGGCGACGGCCGCGTAGGCGACCATGTAGCCGAACGTGCCGAAGGTGTCGACCCACACGAGGACGTCGTTCGCGTCGACGCCGAACAGGTAGAGCACGACGGGGACGAGGATGACCAGCGGTGCGAAGACGAGCAGCGCGCGGTGCGGGGTGAGCAGCTTGGCGTGCGTGGTGCCGAGGTACTTCGGCGCGACGCCCTCCTTGCCCATCACGTACACGATGCGGCCGATGACGTTGAGCGGGGCGACGACGACGGCGAAGAACGACGCGGCGATGCCGAGGTTCAGGATGGGGTTGAACCAGCTGGGCAGGCCCACGATGGTCGCGATGTCGTCGAGGGGGCTGACCGAGGAGCCGAGCTTGTGGCCCAGCACCACGACCTGCGTGTACGCGGCGAAGACGTAGAGCACACCGACGCCGAGGGCGCTCCACATGATGGCGCGGGGGATGGCCTTGAACGGGTTGCGGGCCTCGCGGCCGAGCGCGTCGGCGCTGGAGAAGCCGACGAAGCCGAGGATCGCGAGCACCATGCCGATCGCGACGCCCTGCGGCTCCACGCCCTCGAGCGAGAACTGCGACGGGTCGAACGCGGCCGGGCCGGCGTTCGCCAGGGCGATGACGAGCAGGATCGTGATGATCGTGACGGAGACGATCTCGAGCACCAGAGAGACCCGGGCCGAGACGCGCACGCCCCACACCGTGAACAGCGCGGCCAGGCCGCCCAGCACCACCGCGATGAGGACCTGTCCGGCGACGCCGCTGATCCCGACGCCGACCTGGTTGAGGAACGCGCCGAAGTGGATGACCGCACCGCTCAGCGAGCCGGCGGCGATGCCGAAGCAGCCGATCACGAGGGTGAGGCCGGTCAGGAACGCGCCGAACGGGCCGAGGCCGGCCGCGGCGTAGTTGTAGAGCGATCCGGCGGAGGCCCGGCGCTTGGCGAACTGCGAGATGCAGTAGCCGACGGCCAGGATGACGACGGTCGCGAGGGCGAACGACAGCCAGGTGCCCTTGCCGGCGGTGACGAAGATCGCGGCGGCGGTGAAGGCGATGACGGCGGAGGGGGCGATGTTGGCGATGGCCTGGGCGACGAGCTCGGCGCCGCCCATGGCGCCACGCCGCAGGCCGCTCTCACTCGCGCCCGGGCGCGCCGGGGTGGTGGTTTCGGTCGAAGACAACGGTGTCCTGCCTTTCGGGGGGAAGAGGACGGGGGAAGGGTGCGTGGGAAGGGTGGGGCGGGGTGCTCAGGGGATGAGCAGGGTGCGCAGAGCGGTGCCCTCCTGCAGGGCGTCGAGCGCCTGCTCCGCCTCGGCGAGCGGACGGCGTCCGCTGACGAGCAGGTCGAGCTCCAGGTCGCCGTCCATGTAGCGGTCGACGAGCGCGGGGATGTCGATCGACGGCCGCACGCTTCCGTAGTTGGAGCCGAGGATGCGCTGGTCGGCCTCCGCGAGCACGAGCGGCTCGAACGAGGCGCGGGCGCCTGTCGGGGGCAGGCCGACGATGACCGCGGCGCCGCCGAGGCCGAGCATGCGGATGGCCTGCTCGGTGGTGGCGGTGTTGCCGATGGCGTCGAAGGCGTAGTCGACGCCGTCGGGGAGGATCTCGTGGAGCGCCTCGACGGCGTCCTGCTTGGAGGCGTCGATCTCGTCGGTGGCGCCGAGGCGGCGGGCGAGCGCCGTCTTCTCGGCGCGGACGTCGACGGCGACGATGCGCGAGGCGCCGGCGAGGCGGGCGCCCTGGATGACGGAGAGGCCGACGCCGCCGCAGCCGATCACGACGACGATCGAGCCGGGCTCGACGGCCGCGGTGTTGGTGACCGCGCCGACACCGGTCGCGACGGCGCAGCCGACGAGGGCGATGACGTCGAGCGGAGCATCGTCGCGCACCTTGATGGCGCCGGAGGCGGGCACGACGGCCTCCTCGGCGAACGACGAGACGCCGAGGTAGTGGTGCAGGGGCTCGCCGTCGATCGACAGGCGCGAGGTGCCGTCCTGCAGCACGCCGTTGGGGGCGACCACGTTGGCGGCGACCTGGCAGCGGGCCTCGTGCCCGGCCAGGCAGTAGCGGCACTCGTTGCAGGGGGCGACCCAGGAGAGCACGACGTGGTCGCCCTCGGCCAGGGTGGAGACGCCGGGGCCGACGGCGGTCACGACGCCGGAGCCCTCGTGGCCCATCACCAGCGGCGACGGGGCGTCCCACTCGTTGCGGCGCACGTGGAGGTCGGAGTGGCAGACGCCGGCGGCCGCGATGCGCACCCGCACCTCCCCAGCGCCGGGTTCGGCGAGGTCGACGTCGGTGTACTCGATGGAGCTGTCGGTGCTGTCGAAGACGATGGCTTTCACTGCGGGTTCCTCAGGGGTTCGGGGCGCGTCATTACGATGGTGGAAATGCTATGAGCCGTGCTCAGCACCGGATACCCGCCGTTTCGTCCACCCCGCGGCCGTGCGCACGCCGAAACGTCATCCCGTGCCCACGAGCACGGAGGAGAGGAAGGTCATGGACGCCGACGCCGCGACCTCCCCCATCGTCGACGCGGCGGAGGCGCGACTGGTCTCCAGCGGCATCATCTCCCTGACCCTGGCGGCGCGCCGCGGCGGAACCGAGGGCGTCGTGACGACCCTCTCGCGCCTCCTGAACGGCTGGGCCGTGCTGGTGGATCGCTACGGCGAGCCGATCGCGGCGGTCGGCGCGGGCCGCATCCACATCGACGACGCCATCACCGCGGCGACGCAGCGCAGTCGCCGCCAGCGCAATCCCGAGCTGCAGACCTTCCCGGTCGGGCGGGCGGAGGATCCGCGCGCGACGCTGGTCGTCTCTGCCCGGCGCGGGGCGACGAGCCGCACGCGCGACCTGTCGACCCAGGCCGCCGCGCTGCTCGACCTCACCTACTTCCCGAAGCGGGACGCGCGTCTCGAGCAGCTCGCCCGGCAGGACGTCGTGGAGGTGCTGCTGAACGCGCCTGCGTCGCTCGCGCGCTCGGTCGCCTCCCGCTGGGGACTCACCGGGAGCGAGCTGGTGGTCTGCATCGTGAAGTCGCGCTCGCGCGCGGTCGTGCTGGAGACGAAGGCGCTCGACTGGCTCGAGGAGCTCGAACTGCCGCCGGTCGCCGGAATGCTGGACGGCGACGTGGTGGTCGTGATCGCACCGGAGGCCGTGCCCGCGTGGATCGAGCGCGTCGTCGTCGCGGCGACGACCGAGCTCGTGCCCGTGCGCTGCGGTGTCAGCGCTCCGGCCGCTCTCGGTGCGCTCGCCGAAGCGCGGTCGCAGGCGGTGCGCGCGGTCGGTGTCGCGCTGGCGGACGACCGCCCCGCCGTGGAGTTCGCGCGCATGGCCAGCGTCGCGGAACTGCTGCGCGCCCTCCCTTCGTCCGCCGTCACCGCCCTCGTCGAGCCGCTGCGGCCGCTCGCCGCGGAGGCCGACGGGCAGCTGCTGGAGTCGCTCCGGGTGTTCCTCGCCGAGAACGGCAGCTGGGAGGCGGCGGCCACGCAGCTCGGCGTGCACCGGCACACCCTGCGCAACCGGATGCAGAAGATCGAGGAGCTCACGGGGCTGTCGATGACGAGCGCCGAGGACCGGGCGCTGGCGTGGCTGGCTCTGCAGGCGCGGAGTTGATTTTGACAATCATTCTCAACAAGGCGTAGTTTCGTAGTGGCCCGACACCGGTGCCACGAACACGACACAGCAACGCAGACTTAGACAGGTCCCGCTCATGCAGAAGCGCCCCCTCCTCGCGATCGCCCTCACGGCCGCCGCGGCCCTCGCCCTCACCGGCTGCTCGGCCGCCTCCTCCGGCTCCTCCACCGACGACGGGAAGGTCCGCATCGTCGCTAGCACGAACGTGTACGGCGACATCGCCTCCACCATCGCCGGCGATGCGGTCGACGTCACCTCGATCATGGACGACCCCGCCCAGGACCCGCACTCGTTCGAGGCGAGCGCGCAGAACCAGCTCGCCATCTCGAAGGCCGACATCGTCATCGAGAACGGTGGAGGCTACGACGACTTCGTCGGCACCATGCTCAAGGCGGCGCCGAACGACAAGCGCACCGTCCTGAACGTCGTCGACATCTCCGGCAAGAAGGCCGTCGACGGCGAGCTCAACGAGCACGTCTGGTACGACTTCCCGACCGTGCAGAAGCTGGCGGACCGCCTGGTCACCGCGCTGTCGAAGGCCGACCCGTCGCAGGCGTCGACCTTCACCGCGAACGCGAAGTCGTTCGGCGAGAAGCTGACCGCGCTCGAGAACCGCACCGCCGAGCTCAAGACGACGTACGCCGGCGAGGGCGTCGCCATCACGGAGCCCGTCCCGCTCTACCTGCTGGAGTCCGCCGGGCTCGAGAACAAGACCCCCGAGGCCTTCAGCGAGGCGATCGAGGAGGGCACCGATGTCTCCCCCGCCGTGCTGCAGGACATGCTCGGCGTGATCCAGGGCGGCTCGGTGAAACTGCTCGCCTACAATGAGCAGACCAGCGGCCCCGAGACCGAGAAGGTCCTCGCCGCTGCCAAGCAGGCCGGCGTCCCCGTCGTGCCGGTGACCGAGACCCTCCCGAGCGGCAAGGACTACATCGGCTGGATGAACGCGAACATCGACGCCGTGGCCAAGGCACTCGGGGAATGACCGAACCTCTCGCGCGGGTCCCCGCGCCCACCGATCGAGGTGTCGTGCTGCAGCTGCGCGACGCCTCGCTCGGCTTCGGCGAGCGGACCCTGTGGAGCGGTCTCGACCTCGACGTGCACGCGGGCGAGTTCGTCGCCGTGCTCGGCCCGAACGGCTCGGGCAAGACCAGCCTGCTGCGCGCCATCCTGGGCCAGCAGCGCCTCGACGGCGGTTCGATCACCTTCGACGGGCACCCCGTGCGCCGTGGGGATCGCCGCATCGGCTACATCCCCCAGCAGAAGCTCATCCCCGCCGGGACGCCCATGCGCGCGCGGGATCTCGTGCGACTGGGTGTCGACGGCCACCGCTGGGGGTTCCCCCTGCCCAACCGCGCCGACCGCGCCCGCACCGACGAGCTCATCGACGCCGTCGGCGCCCGCCGCTACGCGGACGCGCCCGTCGGCTCCCTCTCCGGTGGCGAGCAGCAGCGGCTGCGCGTCGCCCAGGCGCTCGCCGGAGACCCGGCCATGCTGCTCTGCGACGAGCCCCTCCTCTCCCTCGACCTGCAGCACCAGCGCGGCGTCAGCGAGCTGATCGACCGGCGCCGGCGCGAGAACGGCAGCGCGGTCGTCTTCGTGACGCACGACGTGAACCCGGTGCTCGGGATGGTCGACCGCGTACTGTACCTGGCCGGCGGCCGGTTCCGCACCGGCACCCCGGATGAGGTGCTGCGCAGCGAGGTGCTGACGGATCTCTACGGGACCCCCGTCGACGTCATCCGCAGCCGCGGGCGCATCGTCGTGGTCGGCATCCCCGACTCCGAGACGCACGCCCACCACGCTCACACCACCGCACCGCACCCGGAGCCGGCTCCATGATCATGCACCTCGCCGCCTCGGGCGACCTCTGGTCGCAGCTGTTCTCGTTCGCCGACTACGGCCAGCTGCTCGCGCTCGTGAAGAACTCGATCTTCGCGGGCGCCGTGCTGGGCGTCGTCGGCGGCCTCATCGGCGTCTTCGTCATGCAGCGCGACATGGCGTTCGCCGTGCACGGCATCAGCGAGCTCTCGTTCGCCGGAGCCGCCGCGGCGCTGCTCTTCGGGGCGAACGTCGTCGTCGGCTCCCTGTTCGGCTCCCTGATCGCCGCCGTGCTGATCGGCCTGCTCGGGGCGAAGGCCCGCGACCGCAACTCGATCATCGCGGTGCTCATGCCCTTCGGGCTGGGCCTCGGCATCCTGTTCCTGGCGCTCTATCCCGGCCGCAGCGCCAACAAGTTCGGCCTGCTCACCGGCCAGATCGTCTCGGTCGACGACCCGCAGCTCGGCTGGCTGATCGGCATCGGCGTCGTCGTCCTGATCGGGCTGCTGCTCATGTGGCGCCCGCTCACCTTCGACAGCCTGGACGCCGACGTCGCCGCCGCCCGCGGCATCCCGACCCGCTTCGTCGCGCTCGCCTTCATGGTGCTGCTCGGCCTCGCGGTCGCCGTGTCCGTGCAGATCGTGGGCGCACTGCTGGTGCTGTCGCTGCTCGTCACGCCCGCCGCGGCGGCGATGCGCGTCTCGTCGTCGCCGATCGGCGTGCCGGTGCTCAGCGTCGTCTTCGCGCTGGTCTCGGTGGTCGGCGGCATCCTGCTGGCGCTCGGGAGCTCGCTGCCGATCAGCCCGTACGTCACCACCATCTCCTTCGTCATCTACGTCGTGTGCCGCCTGATCGGCGTTCGGCGGGAACGCGGTTCACGGCGTCTCGTGAGCCAGGCGGGCTAGCCTGAGATCGTGAAGCGCAACACCTGGCAGCGGGAGGCCGTCCGAGAGGCCCTGACCTCGACGGAGGGCTTCATCAGCGCGCAATCGCTGCACCTCAGCCTCCACGAGACCGGCTCCCCGATCGGCCTCGCGACCGTCTACCGCGCGCTCGCCGACCTCGCGGCCGAGGGGGATGCCGACTCCCTGCAGTCCCCCGAGGGCGAGAGCCTGTACCGCGCCTGCACGGGCGGCCACCATCACCACCTGATCTGCCGCAACTGCGGTCTGACGGTCGAGATCGAGGCCGACGCCGTCGAGGAATGGGCCCGCGCGGCGGCCGCCGCCCACGGCTTCACGCAGGCGCAGCACGTCGTCGACGTCTTCGGCCTGTGCGAGAACTGCTCCGCCCTGCACTGAAATGTGATCACTAGACTCGATGAATGCGCATCGGGGTCTACGT
>Ga0153921_1000233_pt1 | contig 38052 bp, 30 predicted proteins | sample TSNJ005MetaG_FD_104691 | JGI IMG/M metagenome (GOLD analysis project Ga0153921, IMG submission 104691) | Attine ant fungus gardens microbial communities from New Jersey, USA - TSNJ005 MetaG | ecosystem: Host-associated > Fungi > Mycelium > Unclassified | place: USA: New Jersey, Brendon T. Byrne... | reverse complement strand
CGGTCCAAAGCCGGAGTGAGGGCACACCGAGCCTAGGCGAGGTGCCGAGTGGTGGGGCAAGAGCCTTTTGGTTACTTTTGGGCTCCTTTCAAAAGTGACCCGCTGTAAGAGCGGAACCAATACAAGCCATCACCCAAAAACGGATATGCCCCCAAAAAGAAGCATCACCCATTAGCCAGCTCTTCCAGATGATCCATCAACTCCTGCGGCTTAAGCACCAACACATCACTGTCCACCGCATCCAGCACTACCTCCGCCGTATTCCCGATCAACGCCCCTGAAATCCCGGTGCGCGCCACCGTACCTATGATGGTCACCGCCGCCTGCCATTTGTGCGCCGCATGAGGAATCAACACATCCGCCGGCCCTTCCTCGATATGCAGATGAGTGTCGTCAATATCGAACTCCGCCTGAAACGCCTTGCACTGCTCACGATACCGGGCCTCGATCGTCTCCTTGAGCTGAAACACCGGATCCGCCGCCGACAGCATTGGCGACGGATGCGCACTGATCACATGCAACTGCGCCTTGGCCAGGCTCGCGATATCAAACCCATGATCAATGATCGCGTTATGCAACGCCTGATGCTCGGCATCAGAATTGCCCACATCGATGGCCGCCAAAATCACCCCGCCAGCCCAAGGCCTGGACGTCTTCACCAGCAGCACCGGAGTCGGGCAGTAGCGCATCAACTTCCAGTCGGCAGGCGTCAACAGCGCCTTTTTCAGCGGGCTGTCAGCGAAATGCTGCTTGACCACCAACCCACACCCCTCTGCCTGCTGCACGTCGATGATGGTTTCATGCAGGCTGTCATTCCACGCCTGTTCGGTGGTGACGCTGTAGCCATCCTCCTGCAAACCAGCCTTCAGCAGGCTCAACATCGCAGAATGCTCGTGCTTCTTGTCACACACCAACAAATGCAAATGTGCCCCGGTGACGCCGGCAATCAGCTTGGCGCGCTTGAGGGCCAGGCTTTCCGAATGCTCAGGCTCGATGACCACCAGGATGCTGCGTATGGCTTGCATGGTCGGGTTCTCCAAAAAAGGGTGGGCGTGGAACAACTATAGTTGCTGCCCGGCACACGTCATGTTGATGCACATCAAGCCCGGTAGCTGGCGGTCTGCGGCGCGGTCGGTATAATCGCCGGCCTTTTGTGAATCTTTGCCCGTGAGCCCGATGAACCTGCCAGAAATCCACGAATTCCTCGGTTGCCGCACCCCCGACGGCTGGGTCCAGGCCGCGTTGGCCGACCAGGAAACCCTGCTGATCGACCACAAGAACTGTGAATTCAAGGCCGCCAGCACCGCCTTGAGCCTGATCGCCAAGTACCATTCCCACGTCGACCTGATCAACCTGATGTCACGCCTGGCCCGGGAAGAACTGGTGCACCACGAGCAAGTCATGCGCCTGATGAAGAAGCGCAAGATCGAGCTGCGCCAACTGTCCGCCGGCCGCTACGCCTCGGGTTTGCGCAAGGTGGTGCGCAGCCATGAACCGGTCAAACTGGTGGATACCCTGGTGGTCGGCGCGTTTATCGAAGCCCGCAGTTGCGAGCGTTTCGAAGCACTGGTGCCGCATTTGGACGAAGAACTCGGCAAGTTCTATTTCGGCCTGCTGAAAAGCGAGGCCCGGCATTTCCAGGGTTACCTGAAACTGGCTTACCAGTACGGCGACGCCAAGGACATCGCCCAGGTCATCGACCGTGTACGCGCCGCCGAGCAGGAACTGATCGAGTCACCGGACGTCGAGTTCCGCTTTCACAGCGGCGTGCCAGCCTGACGCAACCGCTGCACCGAGCAACGCGGTGATCCCGGCGAGTATCAGGATCACCGCCTGCGTCCCCAGCGGCGCCGCCAGCAGTGCGATCAGCAAACCGGCCAGCGGCTGCGAGAGGTTGTTGAGCAAGGTCAGCACGCCCACCGTCTTGCCAAAGTCCCGGGCCGGGATTACCCGTTGTCGGACGCTGCGGATGTACACGTTGAACATCTTGTCGAAACCGGTCAGCAGCAGGAAACCCACGGCATAAGCCCACACATTCGGGCTGATGGCCGTGATCAACGCTCCCACGGCAATCATCGAATACGACAAACCGCCCAGCACCTTGAGCGGCAGGGAAGCGCGCCCCAGGAAAAACAGGATGGCGATGGTCACCAGCGCGCCGGCCGCCTGCAACCCGGCGTAGGTGTCCTTGCCGGCGGCGTATTGGCCAATGACCATCGCGGCGGAAGTGGCGAGGGTGACGCCGATGATCAGGTTCACACCCACCGCCAGGGCGATAATCCTTTTCAGCTCCGGCAGGTCGCGGATATGCCCGAAGGCAACGCGCAACGGTTGCAGCCAGATGTCGTTGTGCTGCTCGAAAGTTTCAAGATTGACCGTGGTGTGGCGTTGCCAGATGCGCATCGCCAGGTCCGCCAGCAGGAACAGCCCGGCAACCCCCAGCACGACCCAGTGCCAGGCCCAGACGCCCAACATCAGCGCGGCCACCAGTGGGCCCAGCACCAGCCCGGTCTGGTCGGCAATCTGCGAGTAGGACAAGGTCTTGGCGTAGGTGTAATGCTTGAAGATATGCGGCAGCAGCACTTCCCGGGCCATGATGCCCTGGGTGGTCAACACGCCGCACAGCGCCGAAAGCATGACAATCCAGTAAATCCCGTCGAACATTCCATACAGCAGCACCGCCGCCACACACGCCAGCGCCCGGTACACCTGGCTGATATGCAGGACGCGCACGGCGGGATATTTGTCGCACAACGCCCCGCACACCGGGAACGACAGGTACCGCGGCAAGGATTCGACAAAAAACGCCAGGCCCGCCCAGGACACGCTGTTGGTGGTCTGGAACACGATCAACGGCACGATGAACAACAGAATCTGGTCGGCCAGGCGTGACAGAAACAACGAAATGAAGAAAGCCAGGTAATCCTTGCGCATGGTGTGCTCGTGTCCGTGAGTCAAATCGTCGTCAGTAGCCGGAGCCGGATTTATCCGTGAGATTGTGGCGCTCGTCGCCCTTGAGCGGCGGGTTGAATACGCTGACCAGCACCAGGTCCTGCTCCTTTCCGCCTCTTAGATAATGGCAGTCGTGTTGGTCCAGCGCATAAATATCACCGGGGCGGATCGGGTAGACGTTACCGTCCATATCTTCGACTTCACCCTCACCGGCGATGCAGTAGCAAGCCTCCAGGTGATTACGGTATTGCAGCAGTGACTCGGTGCCGGCACGCACGACGGTGTGGCAGACGGTATAACCCATCCCGTCCTTTTCCGTCAGCAACCGATGGCTGGTGCCAGCGCCCCATTCGACAAAGTGCGCGGTGTTTTCTATGTCTGATTTGTGACGAACGAACATGGTTTTCTCCCGCTATGTAGGTAGAGGGCCATGATTCTCTTGTGTTTGTGGTGTTGTCATCAGCGACACTTCCGAAAAGCGTGTGGGGCGCATCTGGCGGACGGTACCGAGTTAAAGACTGCGGTGAAACTGTTAAAAACTCTTAAAAGCATGAAGCTTCGTCGGCCAGTGATGGCCAGCTGCTTTAGTCTGCCGGCTTGCCACCTATAATGCGCACACTTCAATCCGCGCGTGCACTGGAAATTTATGGATAACTTGGGTCTCGGCAAGGTCTTGCTCGTGGAGGACGATGAGAAGCTGGCAGGGCTGATCGCCCATTTCCTGTCCCAGCATGGCTTCGAGGTGCTGGCCGTGCACCGCGGCGATCTGGCGCTGGCGGCGTTCCTGGAGTTCAAGCCGAAGATCGTCGTGCTCGATCTGATGCTGCCCGGCCAGAGCGGCCTGCATGTGTGCCGTGAAATTCGCAACGTGTCCGACACGCCCATCGTGATCCTCACCGCCAAGGAAGACGACCTCGACCACATCCTCGGCCTGGAGTCCGGCGCCGATGATTATGTGATCAAGCCGATCAAGCCGCCTGTGCTGCTGGCTCGCCTGCGCGCCCTGCAACGTCGCCAGGCGCCGGAACCCACGGTGCGCGGCGCCCTTGAGTTCGGCCGCCTGGCCATCGACCGCAGTTGCCGGGTGGTGAGCCTGGGCGGGGAGAAGATCGACCTGACCACCATGGAATTCGAACTGCTGTGGTTGCTGGCCAGCGCCGCCGGGAAAATCCTCTCCCGCGATGACATTCTCAACCGCATGCGCGGTATTGCCTTTGACGGGCTCAACCGCAGCGTCGACGTGTACATCAGCAAGCTGCGCGGCAAGCTCAATGACAACCCCCGGGAACCGGTGTGCATCAAGACCATCTGGGGCAAGGGCTACCTGTTCAATCCGTTCGCCTGGGAGGTCTAGATGTTAAGGCTGTTTCTGCGTCTGTATATCATCCTGGCCATTGGCTTGGCTGGGGCGATCTGGCTGGTGAACTACACCTTCGATGAGCTGTTGCCGGAAGCCAACGAAACCTACAACCGCGAAGCCCTGCGCGGCCCGGCGTATGGGGTGGTGGAACAATTGCGGCCGGTGACGGGGGAAGCGCGCGCCGCCCGCCTGGCCGAGTTGCAACCGCACTATGGGCTGCGCCTGGCGCTGGTGCAGCGGGACAGGCTGAAACTGACCGAGCGTGAACAGCAACTGCTGGCCAGTGGCGAGTTGGTGGTGCGTGGGGATTTCATGGAGTTCATCTCCAACATCGACGGTGGCCACCAACTGCTGGAAATCAAACTCCCGGAAGAGCCCAAGTGGCTGTACATGTGGGCCTATGGCTTTCTCGGCCTGTGCCTGGCGATTGTCCTGTACTTCTGGGTTCGGCCCCATTGGCGTGACCTGGAGCATATCCGCCTGGCCGCGCAACGTTTCGGTGACAACGATCTCGGCTCGCGCATCCTGCTGCCGCGCCGTTCTACCGTGCGCGAGCTGGCGGGGCACTTCAACCAGATGGCCGAGCGCATTGAAAGCCTGATCGCCAACCAGCGCGAGTTGACCAACGCCGTGTCTCACGAGCTGCGTACGCCGATTGCGCGGCTGTCGTTTGAGCTCGACCAGCTCAAGCAACAGGCCGATCCACGGGAGAGCCGCGCACTGATCGCCGACATGTATGCCGACCTCGGCGAGCTGGAAGAAATGGTCTCGGAACTGTTGACCTACGCCAGCCTGGAACGCGGCGCCACGCAGATCACCCGGGAAAGCATCGAGGCCCACAGCTGGCTCGACAGTGTGATCGGCAGCGTCGCCCTGGAGGCCGAGGCGGCAGGCGTGCAGTTGCTGCTGCGCACCTGTGAAGTCGATTACATCCGTATCGAGCCGCGCTTTATGGCACGGGCGGTGATCAACCTGTTGCGCAATGCAATTCGCTACGCCGACCGGCGCGTGGAAGTGTCGCTGGTGAAGTTTGGCACCGGCTATGAAGTACGGGTCAATGACGACGGGCCCGGTGTGCCGGTGGAAGGGCGAGGGAAGATTTTCGAGCCGTTCCTGCGCCTGGACGCCAGCCGTGACCGGCGCACCGGTGGCTTCGGCCTCGGCCTGGCGCTGGTGCGGCGGGTGTGCCAATGGCATGGCGGGCAGGTTGAAGTGCTGGATTCGGAGTGGGGCGGGGCATCGTTCCGGATGACCTGGGCGTATGCCGAGTAGCTATCTCGAAGGCTGTGAAGATCAAATGTGGGAGCTGGCTTGCCTGCGATAGCATCACCCGGGTCTGACTGAAAGACCGAGGTGCCTGTATCGCAGGCAAGCCCGCTCCCACATTTTGATTGGGTTACCAAAGTTAGAACGTGTATTCGACCATCCCCATCACCGACGTCTGCAAGCGTCTCTCCACAATCGGGCTTTGCCCGGCCTTGTCTGCCAGGTACTGCACATCCAACAGCGTCGAAAACTGTGTGTGCTCGCTGATCGGCAAGCTCCACACCAGATTCATCCCGTTGCTGATGTTGCCGCCGCTGGCCTTGTAGGCCTTGAAGCGACTCTGTGCGGCCTGGCCGGTGGTCACGCCGTACCAGGTCTGCAGGTAATTGCTGTCGCCAAAATGGCTGCTGAGGCTGGCATCCAGCGAACCGTAGTCGCCGTCGTACAGGTTGGTGCCCAGGCTCAGTTCCAGGTGGGTGAACGCCTTGCCGGAATCCTTGTGATCATCTTCCTCAAGCGCATGCTCCAGGGTTGCGCCGAGAATCACCCCGCCCAGGTTATAGCTGCCACTGACACCCACCTGGGCGCGAGTCTTGATCTCGCCCATACCCTTGAGTTTCTTCGAGCCCGGGCGCCCGGTCTTGCTTTCGTCCTTGCGTGAGCCGCTGGCGCCGACGTAGGCGCTGAAGCTCGCACCGCCGCCGTCATAACCCCAGCCCAGGCCCTTGTCGGTGTCGAGGAAAATCCCCCACGGGCTGACGATGGCCGCCCCCAGCACCGGCGCGGTGACTCGCTCGTCGCTGCCGCTGTAGCGGGGCAGGTTGGCCACGCCGGCTTTGAGGGTGTATTCCCAGTCGTCGGCCAGCAGGGTGTCGGCGCTGGCCAGCAGGCACAGCGACGTCAGGGACAGGCACAGGTGTTTTGAACGCATGATGGTCTTCATGTGAGGTCAGAGACTCAAGGGGTTGTGGGGAGAATCGGTACGTTTGAAGTGGTAGCCGGAGGCGCTCAGGCCGTTGACCTGGCGACTCACGGTATCGCCCAGGCCATAGCCGTTGCCGGCCAGCACCGCATGGGCGTTGTCCACGGGCAGCAGGATGTAGTCGGTCAGCGGCTCGTCGTGCAGTTGGCCGCGGATCACCAGGAAGCCGTTTTCCAGGCGCACGCTGATGCCGCTCAGGGGCGCGTCGGGCTCATGGGTGTTGAGCACTTGATAGGTACCGATGGTGTCGGCCCAGGCATTGCTCAGCGGGGTCTGTTCGATGCGTTCGCCCACCGGGACGCGTTGGCCGTGGCTGCGGGCGGTGAGCATCTGGCGCCCTTGCACCGTTACCACATCCAGCTGCACACGGCCCAGTTCGCCGAGGTCCTTGAGCCAGAAGCCGAGGAATTTCTGTTGTGCCCGCAGCCAGCCCTCGCCGTCGCGCAGCAGTTCGAAACGGGTGTCGGCCAACTCGCCATACAGCTGGCCGTTTTCGTCCTTGATACGGAAGACACCCCAGGCCGTGGCGTAGAAACCCGCCAGGCGCCTGCGGTCGATCGCGGCGGGCACCTGGCGGATTTTCAGGCCGTGGGCGGGCGCCTGGCAGTTGTCGGCACACACCGGGTCGCCGGTCTGGGCCTGGAGCATCAGGCGCAGGGTGTCGGTGGTCAGGGACACCACCATCTCTTCGGCGTTGCTGTCGTTGGCCATCACGATCACGGCCAGTTGCTGGTCCGGCAGCATCGTCAGTTGCGCCGCGAAATCATCCCCGCCACCGCTGTGCTGGAAGGTGCGAATGCCGGGGCCCACCGGCTCATCGCCGCAAGGGGCGAGAAACCACCCCAGGCCCATCTGGCAGTCGAAGTCCAGGGCGTTGCCGGTGTTTTGCTGGGTGAACATCTCGTCAATCGACTGGCTGCCCAGTACCTGTCTGTCTTTATAGAGGCCCCGGGCGAAGAGCATGCGCACGTAGTGGCTGAGGTCCTTGGGGCTGCTCCACAAGCCACCGGCCGCAAGGTCGCGCACCTGGGCGTCGGCGCTGACGGTGCCGTCTGCATAACCCCGGGCGCGAAAGCCCGGTTGCGCGCCGGTGCCGACGAAGCTCGACTGGTTCATCTCCAGGGGCTTGAGCAGGCTGCTTTGCAGTCGGGTTTCGAAATCCTGCCGACTGCTGCGTTCGATGGCGGCGCCGACCAGGGCGTAGCCGAGGTTGGAATAGGCCACCTGGGTCCCCGGTGGCGTGCTCAGCCAAACCCCTGAAATACGCATTGGCATCTGGCCCATGGCGAAGGTGTTGCGCACGTCCCGCAGGTGTTCGCTGGGCAGGCCGGACTGGTGGCTGAGCAGGCGGCGCAGGGTGATGTCGCGGTCGGCGGCAGCCTGGTCGGAATGAAAGCGCGAGCGTACGTAGAACTCCCGCAGCGTGTCCTGGATCGGGGCGTCTAGGGCCAGGCGCTGTTGCTCCACCAGTTGCAGGGCCGCGGTGGCGGTGAGCAGTTTGGAGAGGGCGCCGGCGCGGAACGCGGTGTTGGGGGTGACGGGTTTGCCCAGGGCCTTGTCGGCCAGGCCAAAGCCCTGGGCCCAGATCAGTTCCTGGCCGTTGACCAGGGCGATGGACAGGCCGGGTATGTTTTGCCTGGCCATTTCGCTGGGAATACGTTTTTGCAGGTAGCGGATGATTGCGCTGTAGTCGCCCTTGGGAATGGGCGGCGGGGCCGGCGGCTGGCCGTGGCAGCCGAGGCTGCCCAGCAGGCAACCCAGCAGCGGAATACTGCGCAATGTGCGAAACATGATGAGCACCCGAGGGGTGGTTTGGATGCTCGAATGCTAGGGGCGGGCCGTCGATGAGTCTTTGTGAGCTTTGTCGGGAAACTGTCAAAGACTGTTAATCGGCTGCCGGCCCAGGCCGGTTTATTTCAACGCCGGATCTCCTGGGTTGAGCTTCTTCCACGACTGCATCACCACCTGCGCCTTGGGCTCTTTTCCGTTTTCCAGGTAGTACTGGATCAACGACAGCCGCGCATTGCGGTTATACGGCTGCAATGCCAGCAGCTTTTCCAGCTGTTCACAGGCCTGCTCCACGTGCCCGCTGTCATGCAGCGCCACCGCCAGTACATAGTTGTACTGCGGATTTGCGGGCTCCAGTCGCGCCGCTTCACGCAGGTGCGGCATGGCTTTGGCCGAATTCCCGGCGCGAATCAGCATCAACCCCTGGGTGTGCTGCAACAGTCCCGCCTCGGGGTGCTGCTTGAGGTTGTCCGCCACCAGCGTCCGTGCCTCCTCGGCACGACCGTTGGCCTCCAGCCATTGCGCCAGGGTCACCAGCGCCGGGAAGAAATCCGGGTCCCGCAGCAACGCGGTGCGCAGTTGCGCTTCTACCTTGTCGCCGCGACCGCTGGCCTGGTACAGCATCGCCAGGTTGAGATTGGCTTCGGCCCGCTCCAGCAAGCTCGACTGTACATTTTCGTATTCGGCGATCGCCTTGTCCCAGTCCGGCCCAAGGCCCTGGCCCGAGGCGCTCAGCAGGTCACGGGCGGCAATGATCCGTACCGCCAGCACCGGGTCCCGCAGCAACGGCCCATACAACGCTACCCGCTCAGGCGGCGGCAGGAATGCACTGATCGCCCGCACTGCGCTCTCACGCACTTGCGGCGCCGGGTTGCCAAGGTCCCTGGTCGCCAGTTTCAACGCCTGTTCACTCGGGTAGTTCGGCAGTTCAGCCAGCAGCGTCGCGCGCTGGATTGCCGGCAGGTTGTTGCGTGCCAACTGGTCATACAGCGCTTGCGCCGCGCCTGGCTGGCCACCCCGGATCAGCAGCATACTTTCGGCGTAACGCGGTGCATGCTCGGGCTCGCTGGCACTCCAGAGCTTGAACTGTTCGCTGACCTTATCCCCGGGCCGGGGAATGCTGAAACTGTGGTCGTGCCGGAAGTCATTGCCCATGTAGAACTTGCCGGGCATATGGCAATCGACGCAGAACGAACCGGGCTCGCCGGCCGCGTGGCGGGTATGTTCGGGGGAGTCGTAGTTCTTGGCCTGCAACCCGCGACCATCCACCGTGGCCACGGCGGTTTTGCCCGCAGTGTTGTGGCATTGCAGGCACAGGCCATTGCCCGGTGCTTTCAGTTCGGCGCTGTGGGGGTTGTGGCAGTCACTGCAGCGCACGCCCTTGTCGGCCATTTTGCTTTGGGCGAACGAGCCATGTTCGAACACTTCATCCTTGATCTTGCCGTCCAGCGCATACAGCTCGCGGGTCAGCACGCTGGGCAGGTAATCGTCCATCAGGCGTTTGCCGACGGTATAGCCGTCCCCCAGTGGCGCGCGGCGGGCGTGGCAGCGGGCGCAGGTTTCGATCTCGACGGTGGCGTCCTTGTCTTTCAAGTCCACGGCAAAGCCCGCGTGCAGCAGATCGCCTTTTTTCGCCGCCCACTCCACATGGTTCGACGCCGGGCCATGGCACGCCTGGCAGCCGACGCCCAGGCTGTTCCACTGGCTGTCGAAGCTGTTTTTGGCGGCATCGAAATTGCGCTTGTAGCCGGTGGTGTGGCACTCCACGCACATGAAGTTGGCGTTCTGGCTGGGCTTGCTCCAATGCAGCGGGTTCTTGAAGTTCACGCCCTGGCCGGGGTAGAGGTGAAACCAGCGGTTCTTTTGCGTATCCCACGCCACGCCCAGGGCCTGCAAGCGCCCCTCGCCAACCTCGATCAAATACTGCTGCAATGGCGCGATGCCGAAGGTATAGGCGACCTTGAAGTCCGCCGCCTTGCCGTCGGCGCCGGGCGTGTTGACCCAGAACTCATCGCCCCGGCGCGAGAACCGGGTGGTCTCACCCTCGCTGCTGAAGGACACATCGTTGAAGTCGGCCGGTACCGTCTCGGCGGTGGCGACCTGCATCGCCAGCTGGTGGTGCGAGCCTTGCCAGTCCTTCACCTGTGCCTGGTGACAACCCTGGCACTGCTGCTCATCGACCATTTTTGCAGGCGGCAGAACGGCCACCGGCTTGACCACGGGGGCAGGCGCCGCCACCGGCAGCCGAGGCGTGCTGGCCTGGAGGAAAAACCAGATTCCGGCCATGGCCAACAGCAGCAGGGCGATCAGTACGGGATACAGGTAACGACTGGGGGAATCACGGCGAGGTACGGCTTTATTGTCAGGCTTGGGCATTACGACTTCCGATGTCCGATGCATTGACGCTCTGGTGGCGCGCTTAAGCTCTGTGCAGCTTTGACGTTGGGTGCTTGCCTGTCAAATAGTCGCTGTGAAATACCCCACAACCTGTGTTGTCTGCCGGGTTATTTTCCCAGAGTTGGCTATACCTACAGCTCAACGTTCCTTCGATGACAACCAGGGAGTTCGACGATGAAGCTAGGACTAATGATCGGCGCGGTGTGCATTGCCTCGATCGGGGTGATGGGGTGTTCCAGCAAGGTGACGCAGCCGGACGAGTATTCCGGGTTTCTCTCCGACTACAGCAACCTGAAGGAAGCCAAGTCCCCCTCAGGCGCTGACGTGATGCGCTGGGTGGACCCCAACCTGAACCTGAGCCGTTATACCGGCGTGTATATCGAGCCCACCCAGTTCTACCCCAAGCCACAAGCCACCACCAGGATTCCTGAAAGCACCTTGCAGGGCATCAACACCTACTACAATCAGGCGCTGAAGCGCGAGCTGGAAAAGTCCCTGCCACTGGCCAACGGGCCTGGCCCGGGCGTGATTGTAGTACGGGCGGCCATCACGGCCGTCAGCAGCAAGACCGAAAGCCTCAAACCGTATGAGTACATTCCTGTAGCGCTGGTGGCCGCTGCGGTCAGCACCGGTACCGGGATTCGTGACCAGGAAACCACCCTGGGCACCGAGGCCCAATTCCTCGATGGCGACAGCGGTAAGGTAATCGCCCAAGTCGTGCGTAAAGGCACCGGCAAGCCGTTGTCGAACGACTCCCAGGTGATGAAGGCCGATGACGTGAAAAGCGTGATCGACGGTTGGGCGTCGGACCTGCACCAGTCGTATCTGAAGCTGAAACGCTGATGTGCCGGGCCCGGGGTTCGTGCCCCGGGCCGCATGAGCCCCCGACTAATGGCCGATGAACCAGCGGTAATAAGGGTTGGCGCTGTCTTGTTGCAACACCGCCTGGATATCCCGGCCCCAGGCGGTGCGATCGCCGTCATAGGCATGCAGGCTGGCGCGATAGAACTGCATCAGGCGCTGCTGTTCGCCGGCCAGGGTACGGGTGAACGCCGGGTCCGCATTCAGCAATGGCGCAGGCACCCGCAGATCCAGCAGCGCCGGGAGCACCCGGGCGATCTCTTTGCTGCGTACCCACGGTGCGTATTCGATACGCGGCTGGTCATCGGTGACCGGCAGCGCAGTGCCCGCAAAACGCTCCAGGCCCTGGCGATCGGTGACCCAGGTGGCGAGCAGGGTTGCCGCGGAATCTATGCCTACATCACTCAGGGCGCGGCTGACGGTCGGTTGCTCAAAGCGCTGGCGAATCCGCGTGGCGTCCAGTTCGATGGGCTCCATGGAGCCCACCAGCAGCATTTCGTGGAATTCGCTGGTCCACAGCGTCGCGTACGGAAACACGTCGAGGAAGCTGCGCACCAGGGACTGTGAGTCCTCGATGTTTTGCGTCGGCAGGGGCAGCCATTGGGCCAACAGGCCGTTTTTCTCCAGGCGCCGGGCAGCCAATTGGTAGAAGTCGCGGGAATACAGGTTGACCACGCCAGCCGCCGACGGTGGCGGTGGTTCGAGGGTGATCAGGTCGTACGCCTGCGGGTTGCGCAGCAGTTCCTGGCGACCGTCCCGCAGACGCACGTCCACTCCCGGATCACTGGCAGCGTTGAAATTGCCCTTGAACAGCGGCGCCGCCTGGATCACCGATGGCAGCAACTCGGCGACTACCCGGTGCTCGAGCCCGGGATAACGCAGCAAGGCCCCGGCGGTAATCCCGGTGCCAAAGCCAATCACCAGCGCCGAGCGGGGCTCGCCGTTATGGATCAGCAGCGGCAGCAGTGCCTGGATCCGCATATAGCGCAGGGATGGCATGGCGTCGCCGGTGTTGGACACGCCCTGGATGTACAGGCGCTGAAAGCTGCGGGCGCCCTGGCCCTGGGTGACCACGGCGACCGTGGCGCCGCGACCTTCCTGGTAAAACGCCAGGCTCGCATTGCGTGCCCCGGGCAGCAGCTTGGCCAGGCGATCCACGGGCGTCAGTAAACCTACGGCCAGAGACAGCAAACCGAGAGCGACTACTGCCTGGCGTCGGCCTTTGTTCACCCCGTGGCCACGACGCACGGCCATATAGCCCACGGCACCCGCGATCACCGCGAGCAAGCCCAGGGTACGCACCAGCCCAAGCCAGGGAATCAGCACAAAACCGCACAACATCACCCCGACAATCCCGCCGAGGGTATTGAATGCCACCACCGCGCCCACATCCCGGCCCACGTGCTCGCTGCCCACGCTCAAGCGCAGGGCCAGGGGAAAGGCTGCGCCGAGCAACAGGGTTGGCACAAACACGATGCACAGCGCTGCCACCGCAAAGCGTGCGCTCATGCCCGGCAGTTCGGCGCCGCCCAGGCTCAGCACCAGGGCTTCGGCCTGGGTTTGCAGCAGCACCAGCCAGCGGCCCAGCAGGGCGATTTCCAGCAAGGCCACCAACCCGGCACCGGCGATCAGCAGGCCGAAGATGCCCCATGGGTCGCGGACCCGCTCGACCCGCCGGGCCATCAACTGGCTGCCGATAAACAGCCCGGCCAGATACGTGGCGAGTACCACGGCAAACGCATAGGTGCGGGTGCTCATGAACTGCACGATGGACTGCGACCACACCACCTCGTAACCCAGGGCCACGCCACCGGCGACGGCGTACAGCACCAGGGCCAGGCGAGCCGGTTGGGCGCTGCGGGTGTGGCTGGTCGGCGCAGGCGTGTGATGCCGCACATACAACAGCGCGCCGACGGCGGCCAGCAGATTGAGCATCGCGGCCACCAGGGCACTGCCGCGCACGCCGAACGTGGCGATCAGCACGAAGGCGCTGAGCAAGGTGCCGGCAATTGCCCCAGCGGTGTTGGCCGCGTACAAGCGGCCCCCGGCCTGGCCCAGGGCCTTGGGGTCGATGTCCAGCGAGCGCACCAGCACCGGCAAGGTGCCGCCCATCAGCAGGGCCGGGATGCCCACCAGCAAAAATGGCAGGACCCAGGCCAGCAGGCCGACCTGTTGTTCCAGCCAGGCAAACGGGCTGGCGGCCATGCTCAGGGCCACGGTGGCAGCCACGCCGAGCACGGCGACAAGAATTTCGAGGATTGCATACAGCAGCAGCGGTCGCGACAGGCGATCCGCCCAGCGTCCGAACAGCAAGCCACCCAATGCCAGCCCGGCAAAAAATGCGCTGATGCCGGTGGTGATGGCGTACACCTCCACCCCCACGACCAGTGACAGTTGCTTGATCCACAGCACCTGGTACACGAGGGCAGCCATGCCTGAGATGAACAGCAGCAAGGCGGGAATCAGCGTGGTTGAGGTGTGAGCCAGTGCGGCAGGTTTGCTGGCGGTGCGTGACGACATTGCAGATAGCCTTATGGAAATACCGATCAAAGTGTGGCGAGGGAGCTTGCTCCCGCTGGGGTGCGAAGCGCCCCCAAAGCCAGACACCGCGACTTACCTGAAAAACCGCGCTGTCTGGATGGGGGCTGCTGTGCAGCCCAGCGGGAGCAAGCTCCCTCGCCACGGGTTGGGCGCCGCCCATAAGCGCGGCGCCGACGGCTATTGCGCCGGGTTAGCCTTCATTTTTTCCGCAATCTTCTTGTCCACGGCTTCGCGGATCTGGTCGATGCTGAAGCTGGCCGGTTTCTGGCTCGGCGGGTACTCGATGAACGTCTCGAGGAACTTCGCCGATTTGGTCACCGCCACTGCACCCAGGTAGATGTTTTTGGTGCTCCAGTCGTAGTACTGGTCAGACACCACGTCCGCCCGTTCATACGGGTCCATCCTCAGGTTGAAGATTTTCGGCACCCGCAGTTGTACGAACGGCTCGCTCCACACCCGGAAACCGCCCGGCTGGCGCTGTTCGGCAAACACCACCTTCCAGTTGTCGAACCGCACTGCCACCAGTGCACCGTCATCGTTGAAATAGAAGAACTCGTTACGCGCGCCTTTGGGTTGCTGGCCGGTCAGGTAGGGCAGTTGGTTGTAGCCGTCCAGGTGCACCTTGAAGTTGGTACCGCCCGCCGTCGGAGCCCAGCCCTTGAGCAGCTTGTCCTTGACGTCCGCATCGCCTGCGGCGGCCAGCAGGGTAGGGAACCAGTCCATGCCCGAGACCATTTCGTTGGAGACTTCACCAGGCTTGATCTTGCCCGGCCAGCGGATGATCGCCGGCACCCGGTAGGCGCCTTCCCAGTTGGAGTCTTTCTCGTTGCGGAACGGCGTGGTTGCCGCATCCGGCCACGAGAACTGGTTCGGCCCGTTGTCGGTGGTGTAGACCACAATGGTGTTGTCGGCGATCTTCAGGTCGTCGAGGGTTTGCAGGAGTTTGCCCACATCGCCGTCATGCTCCAGCATGCCGTCGGCGTACTCGTTGCCGGGCATGCCGCTCTGGCCCTTCATCGAGTCACGCACGTGGGTGAACACGTGCATGCGCGTGGTGTTCATCCACACGAAGAACGGCTTGTTGGCTTCGGCCTGTTTCTTGATGAACGCCTGGGCGGCGGCCGTGGTTTCGTCGTCGATGGTCTCCATGCGTTTGGTGGTCAGGGCGCCGGTGTCTTCGATCTTGCCGTCGGCAAAACTGTGGATCACCCCGCGCGGGGTGTTGGCCTTGACGAAGTCGGCATCGTCCTTGGGCCAGTACGGGCGCTCTGGCTCTTCTTCGGCGTTGAGGTGGTACAGGTTGCCGAAGAACTCATCGAAACCGTGGTTGGTGGGCAGGTATTCATCCCGGTCGCCCAAGTGGTTCTTGCCGAATTGCCCGGTGGAGTAGCCCAGCCCCTTGAGCGCCTGGGCAATGGTGATATCGCGTTTTTGCAGGCCCACCGGCGCACCGGGAATGCCCACCTTGGACAAGCCAGTGCGCAACGGCGTCTGGCCTGTGATAAAGGATGAGCGCCCGGCGGTGCAGCTGTTCTCCGCGTAGTAGTCGGTGAACAGCATGCCTTCCTTGGCGATACGGTCGATATTCGGGGTTTTGTAACCCACTACGCCCATGGAATAGGCGCTGATGTTGGTTTGCCCAATGTCATCGCCGAATATCACCAGGATATTCGGCTTGTCGGCGGCCCAGGCTGATGCCGAGACCCCCATCACCGATACCGCCACCAGGGCGAGTTTCGGCAGCCACTTGCGTAGGCGAGTCATATGACTTGCTCCTTTCTCGGCTTGAGTCGCATTGCCTGCGACCAACGTTTATTACAGTCCTTCGCGACGTCTTTGCTTATTGCACCTGCTGTTGCACAGCCGGCTCGAACGGGTAGATGCGCTTCCACTCGGTTGCCATGTCCACCACGGTCCAGCCTTTTGTCCGGGCTTCATCCAGCGCCTTGTCCAGGCGTCCGATGTGAGAGTTGCGGTCATAGGCCCACTCGCGCGTGGCGTCGGTGTGGTGCACCAGGCCCATGAAGCGTTTGCCCTGGCCGGCGGCTGTCCACTGGAGCATTTGCAGGTCGCCGTCGGAGTTGCCGAAGGCCAGGATCGGCCGGCGGCCAATGATCGAGTCGATGCTTTCCGGCTTGCCCGGGCCGTCATCGTTGTGGGCGAGCTTGGCGGTGCGCAGGACCTGCGGGGCGCCATCCTTGATCTGGAACGCGGTGACGAAGTTGGAGCCGATCACCTGTTCCGGCGGCACGCCGTAGACCACTTCGGCGAAGGCACGCATGAAGGCAGTATCCCCGCCGGAAACGATGTAGGTCTTGAATTGCTGGCTGCGCAGGTAGTCGAGCATCTCCAGCATCGGCTGGTAGATCATCTCGGTGTAGGGCTTGCCGGTTTTCGGGTGACGGGCCTGGGCGAGCCAGGTCTTGGCGTTGTCGATAAAGGCGTCGGTGGTGATCCCGGTATGGGTGGCGCCGATGATTTTCAGCAGGCCTTCCATGCCGCTTTGGGCCAGGGCCTGGTGATCGTTGTCGAGCACGGCCTTGAATGGCTGGGTGGTTTTCCACTCGGGATGCCGGGGGGCGAGGCGCTTGATTTCGTCGAAGGCAAACAGCACCTCGAAGTAGGCCGGCTGTTCGGTCCACAGGGTGCCGTCGTTATCGAATACGGCGATGCGTTCGGCGGGTTTTACATAGTCCCTGGAGCCTTCGGCGGTCACGGCCTGGACGAATTCGATGATGTGTTGTTTGTTCGCACCTTCGCTCCACGAGGGCAGCGGATCGGCCGCCAGCGCAGGCAGGCTTATCAGCAGCAGAAGGGGCAAGACGCAACGCAGGGACGTCATGGGAAATCCTTTTCGCGACGGGGGTTCAGTGGTAGCAAGCGTAGTCGACGAAAGCGCCAGCGCAACGCCTCGTAGCCACGTCGCCACAGGGGTGGGATTCGTGGCCATAGGCCATGCATGAGGTACGCGGCCAGTACCAGCACCACCAGGGCCGCGCTCCAGGCCATGCCGTGCCGTGACAGTTGCCAGCTGTGCTGGCCGAGTTGCTTGAGGTCCTCGGTGATGGAAAACGTCGGGGTGTAGGCAGTTGCGGCTTGCACCTCGATGCTGATCTCGGGCACCCGCGTGAGTTGCAGGCGATGGTTGCGGCTGTCCCACCATTTCACGCTGATCGCCGGCAGTTGGTAGTGACCGGGCTGTTCGACGCGGTACACCTGCCGGTCGATGCGTTGGCCGCCGGTGATGTTGCCGCGGCCATCATCCAGGTTGCCGATGACCGGCGACTGCGGGTAGCGACGCAAGCCTTTTACCTGGGCCTGGTCAGGTGGCGGCAGTGACAGGCCGGGGGTGTTGTCGGCTTGCAGGGTGAGGGTGCGGGTGAGGGTGTCGCCGACCTTGAGCGGTGTGGTGGTGACCGCCTGGGTCAGGCGCAAACCATCGGCCACCAGCACGGTTTCCCCGGGTTCGAACCCCGGCGGCTGGGTCGCCTGGAATGACAGCGCCGCCGTTTGCGCATTCAACGGTGCGCTGGCCTGGCCGGGCTGGGCCTGCACCGTCAGGGCCGGGATGTTAAACGTCTGGGCCACGGACGGGGTGATGCGGTAGCGGTAGCGCATGCCGTAGAAGGTCTTGCCCTCGAGCACCTGGTTGACGTGTTCGGATTCACTGTCCGGCGCCTGCACCCGCGCGCCGGGCAACTGCAGCGGCGGCAGGCTGGCGGCGGCGGTGAACCAGGTGTCGGTCAATACATCGACCTGCAATTGCACTTGTTCGCCCACCACCACGTTGTTGCCAGGCACCAGTTGCGCCTGCACCTTCAATTGCGGTTCGGCCGCCCACAACGGAGCGGCGACCAGCAGCAACAGCCAGCAGAGCCGGCTCATGGCTGGGCTCCCTGGTCCTGCAGGCTGAACTTGCGCCGCAGGAAGTTCGCCGGGGAAGTTGTCAGGTTCTGCAGCCACAGCGCGTCGTTGCTCGCCTGTTCGGTCTGGATAGTCTTGCTCTTGCCCTTGCCGGCGGCCTTGTCGAACTTGACCGCATCAGGCTTGACCTCGGGGGCGTTGTCCGAGGCGTTCTCGGTGTCTTTCTTGAGGGCCAACGCCAGCGCCAGGTTGGCGCTGGCTTCGGGGAACTGCGGTTGCTGCTGCAAGGCTTGCTGGTAGGCGGTGATCGCGTCGTCGAACTTGAAGCGGCGCACGTGGATATTGCCCCGGTAGAACGCGGCCTGTGCGGTGTCGAGTTGGGCGAAGGTCGCCAGGGCCAGGTCGTAGTCGGCGGCATTGTAGGCGGCGACGCCCTTCCAGTAGGGGTCGACAAACAGCGCGGCAGCGGCGGGGTAGTGATGGTGTTCGAAGGCCCAGCGGCCTTGCTGGTCGCGGGTGAAGAACGCGTCGGTCAGGGCATTGGCCTCGGCGGGCGCAGGTTGCAGGAACGCCCCCAGCACCAGCACCGCCAGCCAGTTCAGGCTCCAGCCCCGGCGCACGCTGAACAACGCCAACAGCAGCAGCGGCCAGCACAGCCAGTAGCCAGCATCTTTCCATTGCAGGTTGCGCTGTTGTTCATCGGCGTTCTGGAAGTGCTGCTGGGCATGCAGTTCTACCCAGTCGAGGTCGTCATCGTTGAGGGTCAGGCTGCCCAGGGGCGCGTCGGTGGCCGCGGCCAGTTGCTTCAAGGCGTCGGCATCGAAGTTCACGCCGACCGCCAATACCAGCACCTGCAACGGGCTGTCCGCGAGGTGTTGTTTGAGCTGCGGCAGCTGCGCGAGGTCGGCGCCGTCGGTGATCAGCAACAGGCTGCCGGGGGCGTTTTCCGCCGCGAGCAAACGCTTGGACTGGTCGATCACTCCGGCCACATCCCGTCCGGGCTTGCTGATCAGGTCGGTGGCCAGGGCCTGGATAAAGCTGTCGAGCAATGCCGGGTCGTCCGTCGGCGGCAATACCAGATGCGCGCTCCCGGCATACACCATTAACGCAGTACGCGCGCCCTGGCGGCGCTGCACCAGGTCCTGCAACTTGTGCTTGGCAGCTTGCAGCCGGGCAGGCGGCACGTCGGCGGTGTCCATCGACGGTGACAGGTCGAGGGCGATGATCAGCGGCGCGCGGTTTTCCAGGAAGTCGGGGCGGTCCTGTTCCCAGGTGGGGCCGGCACTGGCCAGTGCGCCGAAAATCAGCAGTGCGCTGACCAGATGCACCGGCCGCAGGCGATGGCGATCAGTCGGCGTCAACAGCAAATGTGGCAACAGGTGCGGCGCGATATTGCCCCGCAAGCGTCGTTGCAGATCCTTGCTGCGGCGCCACAGCAGCGGCAGCAACAGGCCGAGCAACGCCAGCAGCAGCCAGCCCGGGCGCAGGAAGTGGAAGTCACTGAGGTTGAACGCCATCGCGGACCTCCCGATGGCGCAGTCCCAGATGCGGCCACAAAGCGGCGATCAGGTGATACAGCGCCAGCACGGCGATGGCTGCCGCGAGTGGGATCCAGAACAGATCACGCTTGGGCTGGTGGCTCAGGGTGTTCACCTGATGCGGGGTGATCTGGTCGAGTGTGGCGTAGATCTGGTCCAGGGTGTCGCGGTTTTCGGCGCGCAAATAGCGCCCGCCGGTGGCCTCGGCAATCTGTTGCAGGGCGCTCAGGTTGACCTTGGATTCGCCCGAGACGCCCGGGTCGCCAATGCCGATGGTGTGAATCACCACGCCCTTGGCCGCCGCCATCGAGGCCGCGTGATCGGGCGGGATCGCGCTGCTGGTGTCATTGCCGTCGGTGAGCAGGATCAGCACCTTCTCTTGCTCATGGGCCTGGTCCAGCAGTTTCAGGCTCAGGCCGATGGCATCGCCAATCGCGGTATTGGGCCCGGCCATGCCGATGCCGCTGTCATCCAGCAGCAGCGACAGGCTGGCGTGATCGAGGGTCAACGGCGCCTGGGGATAGGCACCGCTGCCAAACAGGATCAGGCCGATACGGTCGTCCTTGCGGCGCTGGATAAAGCCCTGCACCACCTGTTTGACGGCGGCCAGGCGGTTGATCTTCTGGCCATTGGCGTCGGTGAAGTCCTGGGTTTCCATGGACTGCGAGATGTCGATGGCCAGCATCAGGTCACGCACCGGCTGTTGGCGTTCGATGGGTTTTTCGATCCATACCGGGCGGGCAATGGCCAACACCAGCAGCGCACACACCAGCAGGTTGAGCAGCAATTGCAGGCGATTGCTGCGGATGCCGCTGGCGGCGGGCGTCTGGCCCACGGCCCGGCTGAGGCTGGCAAAAAACGGCACACGCACGGCGCTGCGGGCTTCGCGGTATTCCGGCAGGTAACGGTAGGCCAGCCACGGCAACGGCAGCAGGAGCAACAGCCAGGGGTAATCAAGCTGCCACATGGTGATGCTCCACCCAGGCTTTGCACCGGGCCAACAACTGTTCACGTTGCGCGCTGGACATATCGGCTGCCCCATACGCCAGGCTCGCCAGTTGAAGGCTGAAATCCTCCGGCAGCGGCGTACCGCCATGGCGCAGCAGGAACGCCTGCCAGTCGGCCCCGCTCAAGGTTGGCACGCGCTGGTGTTCTTCGGGCGCAAGGGGCATCGACAGGGCCACGCGCTTGAGCAGTTCCGGCAATTCGCGCAGGTCTTCGATCACGTTGAGGCGCGCCAGGGCTTCGCGGCGATAGGTATTGCGGCGCCAGCGCAACCAGGCGCGGACGCCCAGCACCAGCAGGGCAATCGCCAGCAAACCGAGCAGCACCCACCAGCCCCACGTCTGCGGCCAGTAGCTGACCGGCGCCGGCAGGCCCAGCTCCTTGAGTTGTTCGATGCTCGGCACATTGGCGTTCATCGCCGCGCTCCATTGCGCCGGCCCAGCTCATCGCGCAGTTGGTCAACTGCAGGCAGCGCCGTGCTGATCATCAACAGCGGCACCTGGCTGCGGCGCAGCAGGCTGGCGACGTCCTTTAGGCGCCCGCCAAGAAAGTCCCCCAGGGGTTGGCGCACCTGGCGTTTCTGTACGGCGAGTTCCACCTGCAACTGGCCCTGGGTGACCATCAGGTGCCCGCTATCCGGCACGTTCAACGCCAGCGGGTCATAGACTTGCAGGGCGATCACATCGTTGTGGGCCGACAGTTGCCGCATCAATTGCAGGGTGCGGTCACCGGCCCCGGCGAAATCGCTGATGATGCAGATCAGGTGGTCATGCCCGGCCAGCGCCAGGCACCGTTGCAGCACCTTGTCGAGCTGGCCGTCGGCTTCATGGTCCGGGTTGCCGGCGCTCAATGCGGCGTTCTGCTGGACGATGCGGCTGCACAAGGCTTCGACGCGCTTGCGGCTGCGCAAGGGCGCCACACTGTCGATGTGCTCATCGTTGAACACCAGCCCGCCCACCCGGTCGCCGGCGTTGAACACCATCCATGCCGCCAGCGCGCCCAATTCGGCGGAGACGGCCGATTTGAAGCTGCGCACCGAACCGAAGAACATCGACATGCGCTGGTCGACCACGATGAGCGCCGGGCGGTCGCGCTCCTCGGTAAAGGTGCGGATCACCGGTTTGCCGGTACGCAGGGAGGCGCGCCAGTCCAGGTGACGCAGATCATCGCCGGGCTGGTAGCGACGCAGTTCATCGAAGTTCAAGCCGCGCCCGCGCAGCCGCGAGGCATGGTTGCCGGCGAGGATGCTGCCCTGGGGCTGGCGCGCGACGAAACTCAGGCCACGGGTCTGGAACTGCAGGGCCATCAACTGCCCCAGGGACACGTAGACCAGGCCGTCGGCGTTCATGCCGGGATCGCCACTTTATCCAGCAGGCGGTCCAGCACCTCGTCGGCCGTGACGCCATCGGCCACCGCGTCGTAGCTCAATTGCAGGCGGTGACGCAGCACCGGGTGCGCCACCGTGCGCACGTTGTCCGGGGTGACGAAGGCCTGGCCTTGCAGCCAGGCGTCGGCACGGGCGGCGCGGTCCAGGCCAATGCCGCCACGGGGGCTGGCGCCGAGGCTGATCCAGCGCGCCAGGTCGGCGTCGTAGTCGGCGGGATGGCGGGTGGCGTTGACCAGGTCGATCAAGTATCGGTCGATGGCGGGGGACACCTGGATCGCGCTGACCTCCTTGCGGGCAGCGAAGATCACTTCGGGGGCGAGGGTGAAGCCCCGGGTCGCCGCTGTGGCGGCATGCTGTTCTTCTTCACGCAGCAGCCGCAGCACCTGGCTTTCGTTGTCGGCGCTGGGGTAATCCAGCAGGACTTTCATCAGGAACCGGTCCATCTGCGCTTCCGGCAATGGGTAGGTGCCTTCCTGTTCGATGGGGTTTTGGGTGGCGACCACGATAAACAGCTCGGGCAGCGGATGGCTGGCGCCGGCTACGGTGATCTGGCGTTCTTCCATGGCTTCGAGCAAGGCCGCCTGGACCTTGGCCGGGGCGCGGTTGATTTCATCGGCGAGGATCAGGTTGCCGAACAACGGGCCTGGCTGGAAACGGATCTGGTTCTGGCCATCCACCTGGTGCAGCACCTCGGCGCCGGTGATGTCCGAGGGCAGCAGGTCGGGGGTGAACTGGATGCGACTCATCTTCGCATCCAGGTGCCGGGCCAGGGCCTTGACCGTGCGGGTCTTGGCCAGCCCCGGCAGGCTCTCCAGCAGCAAGTGACCGTTTGCCAGCAGACCGATGAGGATCTGCCGGATGACCTGGTCCTGACCCAGCACGCTTTCGCCGATGCTGGCTTGCAGGGCGGTTAAATCGTTGAGCGTCGTCATCACAATCATCCTTGAAACGATGGGTCACCAGGGCGCGGCGACCACGATGTACTGCACGGAGCTGCCGACGTATTGCGGCTGGTACCACGTGGGCCCGCAGTGCTGGTAGGCCACGCCATTGGCGACCACCGAGACGCAATCCACCGGCACCGTGGTGACGCGCGTACCGATGGCGAGGAGGGTCGCCGTGGTCGCGCCGACCACCGCGGCGGTGGCCCATGGGTGGTACCAGTCATCGCCATGAGGGGGCGGCGGTGGGGGCGGAGGAGGCGGTGGCATCGGGTAAGGATGTGGCCCCGGTTGTGGCCCGGGCCCCGGATGCGGCCCCGGCTCAGGATGAGGTCCTGGTTGTGGATGGGGTTGTGGATGGGGCTCCGGGTGCGGTGGCATCGGCCGTGGTGCAGGCATCGGGCGCGGCGCCGGCATGGGCGGGCGGTAACCGCCACCGCCGCCATGGGGCACCACAAACGTGCGTGCGCCACCACCGCCGCGCAGTTGCCAGGCCTGGGCCGCCAGCGGATCGAACAGCGTCAGCAGCAAAGTCGCGGTCAGCACCGCCGCCATGCTTTTCATGGCTGTTCTCCCTGAGGCTCCAACTGTTGCAGGGGCACCGCGCGGGCGCCGGCCGGCGGGGTGAACTCAAAGTCGGCAGGCTTGGGCGGGCTGTTGAGCTGCCACAGGTAGTTGACGCTGTGCCGAGGGTGTTCGGCGGTGTCGCGGCGGCTGATAACCAATCGGCAGGGCAGCGGTTGCGCGCCCTGGCGAATCCACAATTGCCAGTCGATGTCCGGCTGGCGGTAGGCGTAGTGGGTGCAGGTCTGGCCGTCGATGGTTTCACTGCCGATCAGTACGGCGTTGCTGATGCCCACCTCCTTGGCGGTGCCGGGATGCCAGCGGAACAGGTCGGCCAGGGGCAGCTCGATGCCATAACGTTCACTCAGCTGGTCGAGCAACCCGCCGATATTCGCCGGTGCCGCCTGGTTGGCGAAGTAACCGCTGCGGCTGTCGTACAGGGTAAAGCGCTGGCCGTTGTAGAACAGGCTGCGGCGCTCACCGTCGCTTTCCACCGAGACTTGCAGCTTGTCCGGCTGCATCGCTGCAAGGCGGGTCTGGTGGCTGAACTCGATGGTCTGGCCGTTCTCCAGCACCTGGTCGGTGTGGCTGTGGGCGTCGATGCGAAACTGCTGCAGGCTGCGCAGGTAGCCACCCATCTGCTCCAGGGCGGTGAGGGCCTTGGGTTCCAGCTCGTCGGCCAAAACGGTGTGAGGGGTGAGCAGCAAGCCTGCCAGCAATAGACGCGCGAGATGAATACGGGACATGGCGCACTCCGTTCATTCCGTGAAGGTGGCTCTCACCAGACGTACTGCAGGCGGAAGGTCCAGGTGTTCACATCGGGTGAACCGGTGCGCTCGGAGACCGTGTCGTTATAGGCGATCAGGCCGCCAAACTGGGGTGACAACATAAAACCCAGGCTGGCGCCCAGCAGGCCGTTTTCCTGTTTGTTGTCTTGCCAGTCGCCGTCGATCCTGCTTTCGCCGCCGCGGTTGTAGGTGGCGTCCAGCGACACCCAGAGTGCGCGGTTGATGGTGTAGCTGTAGTGACCCTCGATGGCATACAGCGGCTTTTGTTCCAGCTTGCTGTCGCCGTGGTAATCCTTGTTGTCGCCAAACAGCGACACGTAGGTGTTGATTTCCAGCCAGGTCGGGCCAATCGGGGTGCCGAAGCCCAGTTCGGGCTTGAACACCCAGCGGTTGGAGCCGATGTTGATGATGCGGTCTTTATCGTAGTCGCCGGTGGGCATGGTCATCCACAGCGCACCGGTGAGGAACGTCTCGGGCTTCCAACTGGCGAATTCCTCGGCGGTCAATGCCGGGCCACCGAAGATGTTATGGGCGAACACAATCTGCGTGTCGCCCATGCCACCGTTGCGCTTGGTCCCACTGAAAAACTGGGCGTTGTCGAACGACGCCGAAACGTCGGCGTACGGCTGGATAAACTGGATGGCGCTGTTGCGCCCGTCGATGCCGAATGAACGGGCGTAGCGGAACAGGTAGAGGTCGGCGTTCAACGACAGGCCGTTGATGGGCAATGTCGTGTCGATCGGGGTGTTGGTGTCGACCCGGTTGTAGTAGCCGAACACCATGTTCAGATCCGTCGGGGTGTTCTGCCAATCCCTGGCATTGTCGGCAAACCCTATCCCTGGCATCAGTGCCAGCGTGGCGGCGGTAAACGCACTCAATTGACTACGTGAAACCATGGCTCTACTCCTTGTAAATGCCTGATGTCAGGGTGCAGCGGTACTACGTGACCAGGCGCTATTTGATCGGTGTGAGCGGTGGCAGCTTCCATTGGCCGTTACCCACTTCAGGCTTGGGCAGGTAAATGCGCAATACCGCGTAGAACGGGCCGGGCGGTGCTGGCAGCCAGTTGCTTTGTTCGGCTTTCGGTGGCTCGTGGTGGGCCACCAGCAGCGTCAGGCCGCCATCGGCATCGAGCTTGAAGTTGGGCAGCATCCGCGAGTTGAGCAGGTAGCGTTTCTTCAGGTTCGGCACCAGCAGCTTGGTCTTGGCGTCGTACATGGTCAGCGACCAGAACGCATCGGAGGGTGGCAACTGGCCCTTGTCGAAATGCAGGGTGTAGCTGTGGCGTGCGCCGTTGGCCGGTTTGCCCTCGCTGTCGACGAAGTAGCTCAGGTAGGCGGCTTCGTCGGTGGAGTTGCCGAAGATGCCCATGTTGGCGCCGGCGTAGCGGTACAGGTAATTGTTCTGCAGGTGATCGCGGCTGCCGAACAGGTCACCGCTGGTTACCTGGTGCGTATCGACCTTGTCCTTTTTGAACGCCGCAAACTCGGCCTTGCCGTCGGCTATGCCGTCTTCCAGGGCCTTGCGTTGCTCGACGGTGAGGGCCTTGAGGTCAAACGGCTTGCCGGCTTCGACGCCGATCCTGGCAAAACGCGCCAGCACGTCTTTCTCGCTGTCCTGAGGCGCCGCATAGCCCAGCATGAAGTTCAGGTAGCGAAACAGGTGCACGCTGTCGCTCATGTTCGGGGTGGGCTTGGGCCAGGCGATTTTCGGCGGCTTGGTCGGTTTCGGCTGGTTCACATAGTTGCTGAGGGTCTGGACCTTGTAGCCGCCCTGGATCTGCTTGACCTTGGCCAGGTCCTTGTCATCGAACAATTGCGTGCGGTACAGCGCGTAGGCGATGTTGCTTTCGCTGTACACGACGCGGTCGATATTGGTGGGCTGCTGACCTTTCCAGCCGGGGCCGGCGATCATGTAGTGGCCACCGTTGTTGCCGGTGCTGCGGGTGCCCAGGTAGCCGAAGTTCTGGGTGTAGAGGTCGATCAACTGCACCGAGTAGTAGCGGTTGTCCTCGATCTTCGGCAGGGTCAGCACCACCGGCTCGGCGCGCAGGTCGAGCCAGACGAAGGAGTAGGGCGTGTCCGAATTCGGTGTAACGAACGCAGTGTCCTTGGGCGTGAACACCTGCGCGGTGTTGCCGATATGGTTGAACGGCGCCTTGTAGTTCGGCCCGGTCTTGTCGACGGCCTGGTTGTAGAGGGTCTTGTACATCTCCACCACGGGGAAGCCATAAAGGTAGGCTTCCTTGGCGATGGCCCTGGCTTCACTCGGCGTAGCGGTGAAATCGGCCCAGGCGCCGGTGCTCATGAGAATCGAGAGGCTCGCCAACAGCAGGCGCGTCGGTTTTCGAATCATGTTGTTGCGTCCTTACTGAATCAGTCGGATATCGTCGAGTTTCCAGCTTTTATCGAAGTAGGCTTCAGTCGGCGCGTACAGTCGGAAATAGCTGAACCAGTGTTTGCCGGGCAGAGTTTGCACCCAGTTGCTCTCGAAGTCTTTTGGCGCGTGCGGTCCGAAGTAAAGATCTATCGATCCGTCGGCATTTTTCTTCAAATCCTGGCGTGAAGACAGGTCCGCTTTACGCTGTGGGTTGTCGATCAGGCAGCGGCTGTCGATGTCATACACGGTCATCGACCAGAACTGTTTGGCCGGCGGGTTGGCGCCGACATGCAGGGTGTAGGCCTTGCCGCCGTCGAGCCATTGGCCCTTGTTGTCGGTATAGGCGCCGAGGTACGTCTGGCCCAGGCCGGGGGTCTTGGAAACCATGCCTTTGGTGTTGGTGACCGCTTCATAGAACCAGGCGCTGCGTTCCCAGAGCTGGTCATAGTAGGTAACGCGCTGGGACGGTTCGGCGATGTTGAGCACGGTGTCCCACTGCCGGTCTTTCCAGTACTGGGCCTGGGGGAAGCGTTTGGCGAAGGCATTGGCCTTGGCAATCAACTCGCCCATTTGTGCGCCTTGCTCCAGGGCCTGGCGTTGGCGGTCGTTGGGGTTGAACGGCTTGTCCTTTTCGATGCCCAGGCTGGACAACATGGCCATATAGAAGCGGTCACGCTCGTTGACGGGCTCTTTCTGGATAATCCCGTGCAGCCGTTCCCAGTAGGCCATGCCGCGCGGCTGGGTGCCGGACCAGGGCTTGCCGCCGGGAGACAGTAAGCGGGTTTTCGCCGGGTTGGCGCGCTGGGCGTAGGGGTACATCCTGAATTGCTCAACCAGCGCCTTGCCCTTGGCCGGGTCGGGGTCGAGTACGCGAAAACCCACCAGCACGTTCATGGTTTCCGATTTGGCCAGGTAATACTTGCCGGCATCTGCGGGTGGCTCCTGGCCGGGTGGCAACACCAGGTACTTGCCGCCCTTGCCCAGGTCGGGGCCGGTCTGGCCCATGTCGATGATCGCCCGTTGCCAGAAGTCGCCAATCCCGCCGGCCGTGGGGCCTGGCGGCAGTTCGATCACCAGCGGGCCGGTCTCGTTGAGGTCGACGAAGCCGAGGATATACGGTGTGGTGGCGTTGGCCGTGATCACGCCGAGCTTGTCTTCGTAGGTGGTCAGTACCATCAAATCGCCGCTGCGTGCGCCAAGCTTGGTGCTGAATTCGTCCTGCCATTGGGCGTAGGACACCAGCGGCAGGGCCCAGAGAAAACTCTGGGTAGCCTGCTGGAAATCCAGCTCGCCATACAGTTTGGCGATTTCGCTGTGGGCCGGCAGTTCACCTTCCATGGTGATCGGGCCGATGCGGGTGTCCAGGGTCTGTGCCTGTACAGCGGCGGTCAGGGTTAACAGGCAGAACCCGGCACTACGAATCAGAACACGCATAAAATATCCTTATTTCCCAAACGTGACGTTGATCCCGGCAAACAGGGTGAACTGCGGCAGGCCATCGCCTTTGCGGGCCACGGTCCATTGCGGTTCGAGGTAGGCGTTGAGGATGTTGCTGCCGGATTTCCAGGCTTTGCCGGCACCGAACCCGATAGGGATGTAATGGGTGTCGTTTTTCAGGTCGAACGTCCAGGTGCCGGTAGAGCGCAGGTACCAGCCCTTGGGCAGGTTGTGAATGATGAACGGCTGGAAGGTCGCGCTTTCGACATGGGCGCGGTCACTGTCCCCGGCAAACGAGCTTTGGTATTGCACCAGTGCGCCGAGCAAGCCGCGGGGCGAGGCGTCGATGGCCACCGCCGCCAGTCCGGCCTGCCACTTGCCGGTGCCCAATTCATCGTGCTCGGCGGTAGGTGCGGTGATTTGCGGGCCGATGCCCAACTGCACGCCATCGGTCTTGAGCAGGAAGATATCGAACAGGTTCAGGTCGCCGATCCCGGTGGTGTAGCCACTATGGGGGTCGGGGCGCGTACTGATGGGCAGGGTGGCACGTAGTAACTGAGGGACACCGATGAAATCCGATGGCGCAATCGGCAATGTGCCGCGCAGCAGCGTGTCATTGGTGTGGGCGTTGCTGTCGAACAGCCTGGGCGTGTAGTAATCCTGCAGGTTCGCTCCCGGCGCGAGGTTCAGCGGGTTGTTACTCTTGTTGGCGGTGTCGGCGTTGTCGGCCTGGGCCGAAATCACAGGCAACACCGAAGCCACCAGCACAACTGCTGGAAAATACGATGACTTGAGCATGACCACTCCCCAATTCCCTGGTGATGTTCCCGATAGCGCGTTTGCGAAGGCTAGGGGGCTGTCCTTATTCACTATTACGTGTAGGACATGTCGTTTGACGCTAGCAGTAAATTCCGCACTCGCTAGTCAATCGAAAGAATTAGTTGTTTGCTGTGGTCGCGATCACGGAGGCGTCCGCTGGGCGCAGACTGCATTGGAATGCCGTCACTGTGTAACGGCATTGGGGAATAGGGGGGCTCAGCAGACGGGCAGTATGGATTTGACCTTGTCACGCAACTGATCAATCGAGAACGGCTTGCCGATCACCTGCATGTCGGCTGGCGAATCGATATTTTCGGCATAACCGCTGGCGAACAGGATGGGCAGGGCGGGGCGTATTTCACGGGCCTTGAGGGCCAGTTGCTTGCCGTCCATGTCCGGCAGGCCGACGTCGGTCATCATCAGGTCGATGGTCTGGTCGGTGTCTTGAACAATTTTCAAGGCTTCTTCGGCATCGGCCGCTTCAAGCACTTGGTACTCCAGCTCTTCGAGGACATCGACGATCAACATGCGCACGATGGCGTCGTCTTCGACTACAAGGATGGTGGAGGGGGCGGCTGACATAGTGGAGGTTCCCGAACAGTGGAAGGGGCAGGTCTTGGGCAATGGGAAGACCGTTTTCATCCTGAGTATTGTCGGTCCCGGCAAGTTCCCCAGATAAGCAAAACATTGTGCCGGTAACGGCTACAAATGTCGCGTATCACCGCCACTCACTTGCCAGGGGCTTGCTGGAACAACCAGCAAGCCCCGGCCATGGTCTCAAGCTGCCGGTTTTATCGGTTAAAGGGATCCGTACACCAACCCATGTACCCGGCTCTGGTTCTCGCTTGCCTTGAAGGTGCTGACCGTATATTCCGGGTTTGTCGGCGTCCCAAACGCTCCCGGGATGAGCGGCGTCTTACTGTTGGCCAGCGATTCCTTCATTCCTTTCTTCATGGCGTCCTCGGTCGGAAAATTGACCAATCCGAAATTGGGGTCGAAATAGAACCATTTTCGCGTGCCGCCTTCCACGATCACTCCCGCTGTCATCGCGTGGACGGGCGTGGCGATGATGAGTGTCTTGGACGTCGTCGCGTTGGCCAGGTCATCGATGATGGCCTGATAGGACTTTTGCGTGACGACTTCGGCCGAGTGCGGTCGCTTTCTGAAGTGATCCTGGGCTTCGCTCATGTCCTTGATGAACCTCGCCGATTTTGGGTTGGTTTCCTTGGTCGCCGCCGCAATGAAAAGCTTGTCGATGTACTCGTCCTGTTTTCCAACGGACACGGCGTAGGCCATTGCGTTGGCTAACACGCCACATTCGCCTCCGGTCACCGTGTCCACCTGGCTCAAATAGAAATTCTGGGGCATGCCCCTGAGCTTGATGCCGGGGATGCGCTCAATTTCGGCTTTGTAGAACTCATAGTTTTTAAGGCCGACTTCTGATCGCTTTTTGCCTATTGACTGTGCCAGGGCGCCGATTTCTTCGGGGCTTCGATTCGGCTTAAGTGCCAGTTCCATGAGCTCTGCGATATCCATGGAGCCCGAGTAGCCCGGGATGTCATCCACTACCCCGTTGTTATAGCCACGCATATACGCATCGTGGCTCGTTGTTCTGGCGTGTTCCTGCGTAGCCTTGAATGAGTTGGATAATTGCTTGGAGGGTGTGTTTTGCGCCTTGGTGGCCGGCCCTCCGACAAAGTACTCCCAGAAGCTTTCAACGTTGTCCTGGATCGACACGGTCTGTGGCGTGAACCCCTTCAACGGTGGGCCATAGGGTTGTTTCTTGAGGGCGTCGTACGCGTACCATTCGCCCTTGTTCAATACAGCGGAGGCTTCGACGGTTTGATCCGCCAGCTTGATGGTGCCGATTGCCGCGACGCCATGCTCCTTGCCGGCGGCTTTCAACAGGTCATGGCTGCCGGCTGCCCCCTTGAGTTTGTTTAGCCCGTTAATGCTTTTTTCGACTACAAACTTGCCGCCCCGGTTAATCAGTCCTGCGCCTCCCAGAAGCAAATCGCCCAAGCCGCCCACCGGGTTCAAGGCGCCGATGGTGGCGACACCGATCTTTTTGGCAACATTCAGCGCCTTGGCGCCTGCACTGAGGGCTTTTGTGCCCGCCTGTGCCGCTTTGGACGAACCCAGGCTGACAAAACCCAGCAGGTCCAGCTGGAGGTCAATCGCCCCCTCCAGGTAATTACCCTTGGTAAAGTTGGCAATCGCTGACTTGAAGGGAATGAGGTCGAGGAAGAAATGGGTCACCTTCAGCTCGATTTCCATTTGCTTGTCGTAGGTCGTGGCGCCTTTGGCTTGCTTGACGACATCCTCGTTGCCCAGGTCGAGGTTTTCGACAAATGCCTCCGCGATGTACTGGGTACGGGCGGTGGCAAAGCTGTTGGGAGGCAGTGGGTTCGTGTCTGTACTGGCTGAGCGCTCGGGCTCAGTGGCCTCTGAAGCGTCGAATTTTTTTATTCTGTTTTCCTCGATCGCCAGTTCCCAGGTACTCGCAGAGAAATCCTGGGGCGTTACTTTTTTGATGCTGCCGTTTTTTATGTCCAGCCTATAGGTAACAGGTTCCGTGCCACCCTCTACCTGTATCAGCAGCTCATTTTTAATCGGTTTGAAAAGCGAGGTGACCAGGTTTGGGCCCAATTGATAAACAGAGGGCTGGTAAAAAGTGAGGTTGCCCTGCTCGATGTTTTTTCGATCTTCCAGCGGCAGGCTGGCGATCAGGTGCTTTACGGTGGTGGCAACCCCGTCGTTCAGCGACTTGATCGACGCTTCAAACTGCTTTTGAAATGTCGCGTTTACGTCGAACTTGAGCGACTGGCCTTCCAGTGCCTGGGTGATGTCTGGATCCTTGGATTCCCAGGTGTAATCGCCCAAGCCACTCATGGCGATGTCCAGCAACGAATGCAGGCCCGCAGGTGCGCGGTTTGGGTCGTAGAGCGGTACGCCAAACTGTTGTTGGCGGGTGTCCTTCACCGTCAGGGCCTTTTTTTCAAACGGCACATCATCGCCAAATCGCTCTTTGAGCTGGGCCAGTGCAATGGCCTTGCGGCTCGGGATATCGGTCTCCAGCAGGGTGGAGGCCTTCATGCGTTCATCCACCTGCTGAGTGAACTCGACGCGTATCGCTTCCAGCTGGTCGGGGCTGTAGGCATCGTTGGGTTGTTTGCTGATAACGCCGTTGGCCACTGCCCAATCAATCAGCGCTGCCCTCTGTGCGCTTTGGGTCACGGCGGGCTCGGCGAGTGCAGCGCTTTCGGCCTTGAGCATCACTTGGGCGAAAGTCATGTTCGGTACCGAGCCCGGCGACTGCGCTTCAATCGACGCCGCCGCAACCGCCAGGTTGACCCAGGCCGGGCTGCCATAGGTCACGCTGGCCGGGATGTCTTTGATCAGGAACTCCGGGGCTGTTCTTGCCAGCAATACGTAAGCACCCGCCTGGGCCATCTCGGGGCTCGTTCTGCCCTCGCTCGACAGGTGTGCGCTCAGCCCGTTGACGATGGCAGAGGCCGGCTTGCCCCAATGTTCTTCACTGGCCACGTCGAAACCGGCCAGTTTGTTCCGTTGAGGCGCCTGGACTGACTCGGGATCCATCTGTGCACTGATGGCGGCCAGCAGGTAGTCGTAATGGCTGTTCTTGGTCTCGATACCATTGAGCCCGCGCTGCAGGGCCTGGCCCATCAGTTGGCCTTCGGGCGAGCTTAAAAGAAACTCGAGGATCTTCGCCGGGTCGTTCAAGGCGGCCACAGGAATGGGATTCTGGTACGCGAGAAAGTCCAGGACGCTCTTTGTCTGCGTGACTTGCGGCTGATCGCCGAGGTGGTGGGCGTGGTTCATCGCAAGCAGGCGCAACTGAGTTTGCTGGTTCTGGTCCAGCGGTGCAGGCCAGGACAAGGCACCGCCCAGGTCACCGAAAGGGTGGGCGGCGATCCTGACGGTCGCTTCCAGTTTCAGCTTGAGCAACTCGGCCTTGGAGGTTGGCAGAGGCACCCCGTTGGCATTCAGGAATGCCTCCAGGCTTTGGTTGACCCTGGTCCCCATGTCCAGGGTGTTGTGATGAGACGAGTCCGGATGAATGGCCATTTGTGTGAGCTTCAGGACGGACTGTACATAGGGGGCGGTGTCGTAGTCTTGCAGGGCCGGGGCTGCGAGGTTGATGGCGTCCAGCAGGTTCTGCCAGTTCTGCCGGTCGGCCATGGGCTGTTTCAGCACATCGGAGCGGCTGGCGGCTGATGCTGGCGCTGCTGCAACGGCAGGGGGCGTGGCTGGCTGGGGGCTCAGGGACGATGCCCCGGAAGCAGGGGAGGAAGAGAATTGGGGCGCAGGCTGTTGCACGGAGAGGTGGCTGACATTTTGCATCGGTGGGTACCTGTTTTATTAGGAGATACGCGCCTTTTCCGGGGAGGTTCCCTGTTCCCCACGGCACCCCTTTGGGTGGGGCGGCCCACACACAACGTTCCAGGCTCACTTCGGTTCCCATGTAAGAAGGAAAGTCAATTGCCGAGTGTTAAAAACACATCCATTCGGCTATTTATCAATGGGTTATGTAATCCATGTCGCTACGGGTAGCAGAAAAATAGCGCTCAGGCGCAACTTTGGGGCAAACTCCTCGTTTTTCCGTATTGGCCAAGGCATGCCCATGACTCCCGCGTCGTCCGTCGATGAGAAAAGCTTCCGTAAATTGCTGGGCCGCAACGTGGCACTGCCGTTGGGCGTTGGCGTGCTCAGCGCGGTGTTTTTCGTCGTTCTGATCACCTACCTGTTGTCGGTGATCCAGTGGGTCGAACACACCGACCGGGTAATCAACAATCTCAACGAAACCTCGAAACTGACCGTGGACCTGGAAACCGGCATGCGCGGCTTCCTGATTACCGGTGACGAGCATTTCCTCGACCCGTACGAAGTGGCCAAGCCGCGGATCATTTCCGACTTGCGCAACTTGCAGGCACTGGTGGCGGACAATCCGGAGCAGGTGGACCGGCTCAAGCGTCTGGAATCGTTGCAACAGGCGTGGAACACCTACGCCCAGTCGATGATTGACATGCAGCGGCAAAACGGCGATTACCGCACCGCCGTGAAAGCCGGGCGTGGTAAGAGCCTGACGGACGAGATTCGCAAGGAGTACGACCGGGCGGTGGCGATGGAGCAACAGTTCCGCATCACCCGCAATGAAGACGTTACCCGCACCACGATCATCAGCGTCACCTTGTACCTGGTGTTTGTGCTCGGCCTGAGTGGCTTCCTGGCGTATGTCGGCCGAAAGAATCTTTTAGAACTTTCAAACAGTTACAGCGAAAACCTGATGTCGCAGCAGAGGATCGCCAAGCGCCTCGAGCAGCAAGCCTGGTTGCGCAACGGCCAGACCGAGCTGGCCGAGCAGGTCCTTGGCCAACTGACGCTGAATCTGCTGGGGCGCAACATTTTGCAGTTCTTTGCCCAGTACATGGGCTCGGCGGTGGCGGCGTTGTACGTGCGTGAAGAGCACGGCGGCCTCACACGCGTGGCTACCTATGGCTTCTCCCGCGAGCAGGAGCAGCAGGAACAGTCGATCTACAACGACGAAGGCATCGTCGGCCAATCGGCCCGGCAGGACCGCCTGATTCGCCTGGACGATGTGCCGGTGGATTACTTCAAGGTCAGTTCCGGCCTCGGCGAAGGTGCGACCCGCAGCGTGCTGGTGGTACCGACCAGCGATGATGGCCGGGTCAACGGGGTGATCGAACTGGGTTTCCTGCGTGCACTCGATGACCGTGATGTCGAACTGCTGGAGTTGATTGCCGACAACATCGGCACCTCCATCGAAGCCGCGCGTTATCGCCAGCGCCTGCAAGAAGTGCTGGCCGAAACCCAGCAGCTCAATGAAGAGCTGCAAGTGCAGCAGGAAGAGCTCAAGACGGCCAACGAAGAGCTGGAAGAACAGTCGCGCATCCTCAAGGAGTCCCAGGCCCACCTGGAAACCCAACAGGCGGAGCTGGAACAGACCAACGAACAATTGGCCGAACAGACCCAGACCCTGGCCGAGCAGCGCGATGCCATGGACCAGAAGAACGTCCAGCTCAACCGCGTACAGATCGAGCTGGAAGAGCGCGCCGACGAGTTGCAGCGCTCCAGCAAGTACAAGTCCGAATTCCTCGCCAACATGTCCCACGAGCTGCGCACGCCGCTGAACAGCTCGTTGATCCTGGCCAAGTTGCTGGCGGAGAACCCCCAGGAAAACCTCAGCGCCGAACAGGTCAAGTTCGCCGAGTCGATCTACTCGGCCGGCAACGACTTGCTCAACCTGATCAATGACATCCTCGATATCTCCAAGGTCGAAGCCGGCAAGCTGGAAATGCGCCCGGAGAACACCAGCGTTGCGCGCCTGGTGGATGGGCTGCGCGGCATGTTCGAGCCGCTGGCGGCCGACCGCAAGCTCGGGTTCCAGGTGGAGGTGCAGGAAGGCTCGCCACACATGCTGTTCACCGACCGCCAGCGCCTGGAGCAGATTCTGAAGAACCTGCTGTCCAACGCCATCAAGTTCACCGAGAAAGGTGAGGTCAGCCTGTCGGTATCCCGGGCACCGGGGGAGGGCATCGCCTTTACCGTACGCGACTCGGGGATTGGCATCGCCCCGGACCAGCAGGAAAGCATCTTCGAGGCGTTCCGCCAGGCCGATGGCACCACCAACCGTCGTTACGGCGGCACCGGCCTGGGCCTGTCGATTTCCCGGGACCTGGCGAACCTGCTGGGCGGCTATATCAGCGTCACCAGCGAACCTGGCCAGGGCAGTATCTTTACCCTGGTGGTGCCCGAGCACTATGTAGAGCGTGACGAAGACACCCCCGCGCTGGAACAGCCGCGCGCGGTAGTCCCTGTGCCTGCACCGGCGCCGATCAAGGTGTCGCCGATGCCGATCGCCCACGAAGCGCAGATACCGCGCTTTATCGATGACCGCGACAAGGCTCCGTTCGCCACGCGTTGCATCCTGGTGGTGGAAGATGAGCCCAACTTTGCCCGCATCCTCTTCGACCTCGCCCATGAACTGGGTTACCACTGCCTGGTGGCCCATGGCGCAGACGAAGGCTACGCCCTGGCGGAACAGTACATTCCCGACGCGATCCTGCTGGACATGCGCCTGCCGGACCATTCCGGCCTGACCGTGCTGCAACGTCTCAAGGAACATGCCGGGACCCGCCATATCCCGGTGCACGTGATTTCCGTGGAGGACCGCGTCGAAGCCGCCATGCACATGGGCGCCGTGGGCTATGCAGTCAAGCCGACCACCCGCGAAGAGCTCAAGGATGTGTTCGCCCGCCTGGAAGCCAAGCTGACGCAGAAGGTCAAGCGTGTGCTGCTGGTGGAAGACGATGACCTTCAGCGAGACAGCATTGCCCGCCTGATCGGCGACGATGATATCGAGATCACCGCCGTAGGCTTCGCCCAGGAGGCCCTGGACCTGCTGCGCACCCACATCTACGACTGCATGATCATCGACCTCAAGCTGCCGGACATGCTCGGCAACGAGCTGCTCAAGCGCATGTCCATCGAGGACATCTGCTCGTTCCCGCCGGTGATCGTCTACACCGGGCGCAACCTGACCCGCGATGAAGAGGCCGAACTGCGCAAGTATTCGCGCTCGATCATCATCAAGGGCGCGCGTTCCCCCGAGCGCCTGCTGGACGAGGTGACACTCTTTCTGCACAAAGTCGAATCGCAGTTGTCCCATGAACGCCAGACAATGCTCAGGACTGCCCGCAGCCGCGACAAGGTGTTCGAGGGCCGCAAGATCCTGCTGGTGGATGATGATGTACGCAATATCTTCGCCCTGACCAGTGCCCTGGAGCACAAGGGCGCGATTGTCGTGATCGGCCGTAATGGCCGCGAGGCGATCGAGAAACTCAATGAAGTCGATGACATCGACCTGGTACTGATGGACGTGATGATGCCGGAGATGGACGGGTACGAGGCCACTGCCTTGATCCGCCAGGACCCGCGCTGGCGCAAGCTGCCGATCATCGCGGTGACGGCCAAGGCCATGAAGGACGATCAGGAGCGCTGCCTGGCGGCAGGCTCCAACGATTACCTGGCCAAGCCCATCGACCTGGACCGGTTGTTTTCATTGATTCGCGTGTGGCTACCCAAGATGGAACGGATTTAATTGGAACGAAGCACTGACATCGAACTGCGCTTGTTGATTGAGGCGATTTACCTCAAGTACAGCTACGACTTTCGCGACTACTCCGGCGCTTCGGTCAAACGCCGCGTGGCCCATGCGTTGCGTCAGTTCGACTGCGCCACCATCTCGGCCTTGCAGGAACGGGTGCTGCATGACCCGACGGCGTTCATGCAGTTGCTGCAGTTCCTGACGATTCCGGTCAGCGAAATGTTTCGCGACCCCTCGCACTTCCTGGCGATTCGCAAGGAAGTGGTGCCGCTGCTCAAGACCTACCCGTCGATCAAGATCTGGATCGCGGGCTGCAGTACCGGGGAGGAGGTGTATTCCATGGCCATCCTGTTGCGTGAGGAAGGCCTGCTGGAACGCACCATCATCTACGCCACCGACATCAATCCCCGGTCCCTGGAAAAAGCCAAGCAGGGGATTTTTTCCCTCGAGAACATCCGCGCCTATACCCACAACTACCAGCAGGCCGGTGGCCAGCGTTCGTTTGCCGATTACTACACGGCGGCTTACGATCATGCGATCTTCGACAAGACCCTGCGGGAGAACGTGACGTTTGCCGATCACAGCCTGGCGACCGACAGCGTATTCTCCGAAACTCAATTAATTTCCTGTCGCAACGTATTGATTTACTTCAATAAAAAGTTGCAGGATCGGGCGTTTGGACTGTTCCATGAGTCGCTGTGTCATCGCGGCTTCCTGGTGCTGGGCAGCAAGGAAACCCTGGATTTTTCCGCCTACAGCAAACAGTTCGAACCCCTGGTCAAGCAAGAACGGATCTACCGAAAATTATGAATGAAGCTACTGCCAGCCCGGTATCCGGGATCGAGGCCATTGTGATCGGCGCTTCCGCGGGCGGTGTCGAGGCATTGCTGAGCATTTTTGGCGAGCTGCCGGCGAGCTTCGGCCTGCCGATCATTACCGTGCTGCATTTGCCGGACGAGCGCCGCAGCCAGTTGGCGGAAGTGTTTGACCGACGCGTATCGATGAAGGTGGTGGAGGCCCGCGACAAGGAAGTG
>Ga0153921_1000232_pt1 | contig 38801 bp, 35 predicted proteins | sample TSNJ005MetaG_FD_104691 | JGI IMG/M metagenome (GOLD analysis project Ga0153921, IMG submission 104691) | Attine ant fungus gardens microbial communities from New Jersey, USA - TSNJ005 MetaG | ecosystem: Host-associated > Fungi > Mycelium > Unclassified | place: USA: New Jersey, Brendon T. Byrne... | reverse complement strand
ACTTTTGACCATGCTGGTCAATAGATTTTTAAAAAATTTTCTAGTTGTGTTTTTGGGGAGAATATGATAGAATATAGCGGTTGATGTATTGCATGGAAGCGTATCGAAGTGGTCATAACGAGCCGCACTCGAAATCAAGCGAAGATAAAGGAAGTGAAAATAGCCGCAAACCATTGTAAATACAAGGTTTTTGATGTTTTTCAAAGTTCACGTTTTTGTTAGTTCTCTTGCGTAGTTCTCTTGTTTTTCCGGGGGAGCTTCGGGAGCTAAAATAGATTGGGAGGGTTGTCCGAGTGGTCGATGGTGCGACTCTCGAAAAGTCGTGTCCCGAAAGGGACCCAGGGTTCGAATCCCTGGCCCTCCGCCATAATGGGATTGTCGTTACAGCGGCAATCCCGTTTTCTTTTACAGCGCACATGCCGATAAGTCAACGACATCCATCATAGTACCCACTGAACATGCCTTTGCGGTGCTGTCAAGGTGCGAATAAATATCAGCCGTGGTCGAGAAATCGCTATGCCCTAACCACTCTTGAATGTGTTTCAGCGTTACCCCTCTGTCCTTACCGTTGTTTAACAGAAGTGAGGCGCAAGTGTGGCGCAGGTCGTGAAACCGTATCTTTCGGAAGCTGTTTCGTTCTAAGAAGCCCGCCCATGCCGCTGTGATGTAGTCCGGCAAAATCAAATCGCCCATTTCATCAACCAGAATATACTCAAGCCATTCCTTATTATAGGAGCGTTTGAATTTTCGGCGGTAGACCTCCTGCTGTGCTTTTAGCTCCAACAGTTTTTCCTTAACAGGCGGTGCAAGCGGCAAAGCTCTCAAGCTTGATTTGTTCTTTGCCCGGTCTTTCGCAATGATTTTCTTCACGCCGTCAACCTTTGGCGTTGTAACGGTGTGATTGATATAAAATACATCATTGCTCCAATCAATGGCGCTCCAACGAAGTCCCACTATCTCACTGCGTCTAAGTCCGTAAAAGCCGCCAAACAAAACAGGCAATTCCAGTTTAGTGCCTTTTGCCGCTTTTATCACAGCGTTCAATTCGTCCTTGTCGTAAAACTTTCCGATAAACACGTTCTTTTTTGGTTTCTCAACCATCTCCATAGGATTTTCCCGGATAAAGCCCATCTTGCGGGCATACGTCACGGCTAACCGGATAATGGCGTGGTAATGAATAACCGTGCTTGCCTTAACCCTCGCAAGCTGCTTGCTGTAAAATAATTGTATGTCGGTAGCTTGCAGATTGCCGAGCGTAACGCCCAATTCTCTGAAATACGGCTCAATCTTACCGTTTACCGAATCGCAATACCCCGCATATGTTGTTTCCTCAATGCTCCTTGTCTTTGCAATGGATAGATATTGCACCATGTAATCAGCAAACAGCATATCTGCCATTCCGCTATTTGCGGACGCTCCGACTGTCTGTGCAATTGATAAAGGTGCAACATCCGTTGTTGGGATGACAAATTTATTCTTTGCATCGGACAAAAATGCTTCCGCCTTTTTCTTGTTACCCTTTACCGGGAGCTTGGTTGAAATCCATTTGGTTTTTTGCTTCCCTGTAGCTTCCTGATAGCTTAAAACAGCATAGTAATAGCCTTTCTTTTCTTGTAGGTGTCCTGCTACTTGCATGACGCTTACCTCCTTAAAATAGCAATAATTTCACCTACCATTGACAATACACAGCATATCAACAGTTTGGCAAAAAGTCACTTGTGCGAATCCGTCAAATATTGAATTACATTTATCTTTAATATTCTGTGTGACCGCCCCACTTTAACGGACGGTATTTTATTTTCATTCAGCAATTTGTATCCCGTTTTTGTGGAAAGTCCGCCTAGTGCATCGCACATTTGCTCTACGTTTAATACATCCGGGTAGCTTTTTAGCATTGCTCTGTAAACACTCTTTGGATTATTGATTTCTGTTTTCATGGAGTTGGATTTATTCAATCTACACACCTCTCCTTCGATTTCAGTCCTACGCTAACCGCAAGGGCGCGGTCAATGCCCTGCATATCCTCCTGTCCAAGTGCGCCGACATACTCTTTAAGCCGCCGCTTGTCAATCGTCCTGATTTGCTCCAACAAAACAATGGATTCCCGGTCAAGCCCATTCTGCGCGTTCAAAATGTGATGTGTTGGCAAGGTTGCTTTCATAGCCTTACTTGTAATTGCCGCTACAATGATGGTGGGACTATGTTTGTTGCCAATATCATTTTGAATAATAAGAACAGGACGTATGCCGCCCTGTTCGCTGCCGACAACGGGGTTTAAGTTGGCGTAATATAAATCTCCCCGTAATATGAATTTGTTCATGTAATTTAGACCTCCCTTGAAAATTCACACCCTGTGGGTATGTAGGGAAGCTGGACACACGGCTTTTAAGATTGTGCGGGTGTAAGGAAATAAGCCCTCATAAAATCTGCCTTGTGTCCAGTTCCATATTTTCAAGCGCCTTTATTTGTCCGCGACACCCCAAGACGCTGCGGGAAGTCATCAAGCGGCTGGTAGCTGACCAGCTCCACGGGAGTTTCACCCCAACTGTGGTTCTCACAGAGCCGCCCTCATTGCCTGCGACGGTTTTATCACGCTCGGACTGTGACTGGACGGGAGTATCTTTGACCCCATTGCCTGTTGTCGCCGTACCGGGGGCAACCCGGTATTTATAGCCAGAGGTTTCTCGCTCGTCGTGTGGAATACGGACAATCAGGCAAATAATAAATGTGATCCTGTTTCCTGTGGATTCCACGACGACATCATGGCGCAACCGCTAACGTGGCTACCGCTCATCACGGTAACAATGGGAATGTGCTTGATGAATGGGTATTCAGTTTTCAAAGAGCAACCCATTCACCGTCCGTAAAACGGAAAACAGGTGAGGATTTTTATTCCCTCACCTGTTTCCACACTCAGAGGCTAAAAGTAGCCCCTACATATTAAAAGCTTTTTAGTTCCTCCCGGATTTTTTCTGTCGCTCGGTCAATCGACCGCTTGACAGGCATTTGCGTACAACCTTCCATTTCCGCGATTTGCTCATAAGTCAGGCCAAACTCATGGTAAAGTACGAACCGCCGCCGCTGCGTTTCGGGCAATTCAGCGATGGCCTGCTGCAAACGCTCATCGCGCAGGCTGTCAAAAGCTGTTTCCTCCACGCTCTTAGGTGGGCGTAATGCCCGGTTATACAGCGTTTCGTCCGTCAAGTCGGACTGTTCTATATGCCGCTCGTCGGAGCGTCGCAGATTGCGTTCTCGCTTTACAAAGCGGCAAAACTCCAAGTAGACAGGCCGTGATATTTCGGTTTTCCGTGGGATGGCTTGTCCATCGGCAAAAGAAATGTAGTAGTGAGTGATACCCTCGATTATTTCCGTCCGCAGGGTATACGGATTTGAATTATCAAACATTGTCCTTTCTCCAATCTGAATTTTTTTGAGGAAATTCAGATTGAAGCGGAGGACTGCGGCATCGAGGTAATGCTTTGCTGCTATATATAAAAACGCACCTGCAAATCGGCAGAGTATGCCGGAAAGCAGGTGCGCTTAATTTTATTTCGCATATTATAGGAATTGATAGTTCGGGTTGATGGCCGCAATATTCCGTTGCATGGTTATGACTTTTTTTGACAATGCGTTATCAGGGGCGAATTGATTTACATAGATTATATGCGCTGCTCAGAACAAGCAGCGAAACACAAGTGGCAGACCAGCGCATATAAAATCCCCTCCAATCTCAAACTTGGAATCGGAGGGGATGGGCATGTTGAAACATCCCGCCAAAACCTCGTTTTTTTTCTTTGGCGGGAACGCCACTTTACTATAAATTCTTGGTACACTATTAGTTCATGTAATCAGAGAACCATTGTGTCGTTCAAAAAAACTAACACGAACTATACAATGTATAAGGAGGTGAACTAATAGTGCCTACTGCAAGAGATACATTCGGAGTGACGATGAAAAGCGCCCGTTCTGCTTTGGGAATGACACAGGAGCAGCTTGCCGAGCGCCTTGATGTCAGCGCCAGATACATAATGCTGATTGAAAACTCTCATAAAAAGCCCAGCTACGATTTGCTTTTCAGAATCATCCGAGAACTTAGCATTCAATCGGACTTGATCTTCTACCCGGAGAAGCCGTCCAAAGATTCCCAGGTAGAAGACCTCATCCGTATGCTTTACAACTGCGATGAACGCTCCATGAAAGTCATTCGTGCAACTGTAAAAGCCGCGTTGGAGAGCCAACCGAAAGAGTAGCCGCAAGGCTGCTTCTTCTTGTGTGAGGAAAAGAAAGAGCCGATAATTGTGAGTACCTCACAAATTATCGGCTCTGCGTCTTAGCGTCGGGCTCTTTGATAACTGACATATTCAGTTGCTGTACACGGATAAGCGTTTCCTGTTTGCATTTAGGACAAAACAGGGGGAAATTTTCGAGTATCGTGTCCTTGCGGACTTTTAATCTGGTCTTGTTTTCGCAAAGAGGACATAATAGCCAATCCACTTCTTCACCCACAAACTCACCTCCGACATCACTCTTATATTTTCGTTTATTCTTATTTGTTTTTCTCCGTTCTCACAAAATTGACGGTTCCGGCGACGAAGAACACCAGCGTAAACGCCACTATAATAATCACGTTTGTTGTCGGTGCATACATCACTGTGCTTTCGTACTCCGGCATACCGCTGTAGAACAGTCCTCGAGCCAAATCAATGCAATAGGTCATCGGCATTGCATGGCTTATTACCGCCATTACGCCCGTTGAGTTGTTAATGGGAATCATTGCGCCGGACAGGAACATCTGAACCATAGCAAACATCATTGTAATCATACCCGCTGTGGCGGGGCTTTTGATGAAACCTACAATCAACATACCAAGCGACCCCGCCGCAATGCACATGAGCGGCGACACTAAAAGCAGCATCCAAAACTGCGAAGCGGTGAAAGTTGCACCAACGATAAGCCCCACGATAATCGTTGCAAAGTAGCAGATATAACCCACAAAGGACGCTCCGATAATCTTTCCGAGAAGAATGGCATAGCGCGACGTAGGCGATACGAATATCTCTTGTGTGAAATCATTCTCCCTATCTTCGACAAGTGAATTTAACCCCTGCATAACCATCATAAACAGCCCGTTTACCAGCATACCCACAAGCATAAAGCTACTGAAATTGTATCCCATGTTGATACCCATATTTTGTGAAAGCTGGCTGCCGAACATTCCGAATATCATAACCGGCCACATGAGCGCCATAAACAAGCGGGACGGCGCTTTTATTGCCAGTATGATTTCCCGCATTGCTATTGTCAGCACCACATTGAAGTTCTGCGCGAAGCGCGGGAGTTCTTTTCTCTTAATAGCTGTCGTATTCATTACGCTGCTCCTCCTTCGACAAGATTGATATAAGCGTCCTCCAACGTCGGTTCATTGACTTTCATCATTGTAAGCGGAGTGTGAAGTCTTGATAAAATATCCATCGGCGTTGCGCCCTGATAGGGTACTGTGATATGAGCGTTCGCCACCGGAGATACCCCAAGCTGTGTCAGTTCTGACATAAGCGCGGTGCGGTCTACTGCGTCTAAAATCAGTTCTTTTTTGAGTAAGCGGCCTTTCATTTCTTCCGGTGTACCATTTAAGATGATTTGTCCCTGCTTAATCATACACACATTATCCACGTTTTCCGCTTCGTCAATATAGTGGGTTGTGAGGAACACCGTTGTGCCGTTCTCTTTGCGCGTCTGGTTGATATACTCCCACAGAGAGCGGCGGGCAACCGCGTCCAGTCCCTGCGACGGTTCATCCAAAAACAGAACCTCCGGGCTATGAATCAGACTGCGGACAATTTCCATCTTGCGCTGCATACCGCCGGAAAAAGTTTTAAGCGGTTTCCAAAGACTTTCTTTAATACCCATGATTTCAGCCAGTTCCACCACGCGGTCGCGGTAGCTTTTCGGCATCCATTTGAAAAACGGGCGGTAGACGTACATTCCGTACATACAGGCGTGAAGTCTGATGTTTTCCTCTGCGGACAGGTCGAGGTCAAGGCTCGGACGCTGAAAAATAATTCCGATATGCTTGCGAACGGCCTTTTCTTCACCGTCCAAATCATAGCCCGCGATTTTAACCTCACCGCTTGTTTTGCCAAGTGTTGTTGTCAAAATGGAGATGGTAGTGGTTTTGCCCGCGCCGTTGTGACCAAGGAACGCGAAGAACTCGCCTTGTTCAACCTTAAAGCTGACGTTGTCAACTGCGGGTTTTTCTGACTTTTTGTACTGCTTTGTGAGATTGTTTACCGAAATTACAGGTGTCATTTTAGCGTCCCCCTTTCTTATCATCGTCACTGTGTCTGCCGTGGAACTCTCCACCAAAGCCGTCGCGCCGTCCATCAGGGAATCCGCCGCCAAATCTTCCCCTGCCAAACTCTGAACCGCGCTCACCAAAACCGTCTGGATGGTTCTCCTTGAATTTCTTCATCATTTGTTCGCGCAAATCGTTTTCATCTCCGCTAAGTTCTTCAAGCTGCTTGATGATACGTCCCAGAAAATCGCTGAATATTTTCAGTTCTTCATCACTCAAACAGTCAAACGCTTTGCCCGTTTCCTGTGAAGTATCATCCATCTCTTCAGCGACGGCACAACCCTCGGCGGTCAGCTTGATGTTTGATGTACGACGATCTTCTTTCGATGGTTCGCGGGTGATATAGCCGCTCTTTTCCAGTTTAACGAGCAGTTCGGCTACTGATTGCTTGCTCATGTCTAAAATATAGGTCAAGTCTTTTTGGCTGATTTCCGGCTGCATTTTCAGCACCCTCAGAACAAGCCCCTGCCCTCTGTTTGGATTGCTGCCCGGCCCGAAATTCAAAAAGCTCCTTGCCTGATAGCGGTGTTGTAATGCTTGCATTCTCTCGAATTGCACGATAACTTCTTTTCTAATGTCACTCATGATAATACCTCCCATTAAATTTGAGTTGAGGTGCTTTGGTCAAGTACCTGACGTTAGTATAGCATGGCGGAATTTTATTGTCAAGTACCTGACTAAAAATATTTCAAGCTTTTTTCACACCTGCTTTGAAGCAACTCAACTGGTTGGTAGGGGGTAAGCGAAAATAATTACTTTATGCACTTTTCAATGCAAACTGGCTATTATAAATATCCGCATAAACCCCTTCATGAGCAATCAGTTCTTTGTGTGTACCTGTTTCCACAATATCGCCATTGTCCATGACTAGAATGCGATCAGCATCGTAAATCGTTGACAGGCGGTGAGCAACCACAAAGCTTGTGCGCCCTTTCAGCAGCTGTTTCATCGCGCTTTGAATCACCATTTCCGTCCGGCTGTCCACATTGGACGTGGCTTCGTCCAGAATGAGGATTTCCGGGTTGGACACAAAGGCTCTCGCAATCGTGATAAGCTGCCGCTGCCCCTGTGAAATATTGTCGGCATCCTCATTTAATACCGTGTTGTAACCGTCCGGCAGTTTCTGAATAAAATCGTCGGCATAGGCGGCTTTGGCGGCAGCATATATCTGTTCCTTTGTCGCATTCTCGTTGCCATAACGGATATTGTCGTAAATCGTGCCGGAGAACAGCCATGTATCCTGCAATACCATTCCCATACGCTGCCTCAAACCGTCGCGCGAAATGTTGCGAATGTCGGTTCCGTCAATTCGTATTCCACCATCCTTTATCTCATAAAACCGTTCAAGCAAGCTTATCAGCGTGGTTTTTCCTGCGCCGGTATGTCCGACGATTGCCATCATCTGCCCGTCTTTGACTTCCATGCAAAAATCCTTCATCAGCAACTCGTCCGTATAGCCGAATTTTACATGGTCAAAAACAACCTTTGCGGTTTCGTTGTCATTATTCGGAAATTCGTTTTTGTGCTCTATAATTTCTTCTGCGTCAAGCATATCAAACACACGCTCCGCCGACGTGAGCATAGCAAGAAAGTTGCCCCAACTTTGCAAAATCTTCATAATAGGGCTTGAAAACTGATTGGAATACTGGAAAAACGCTTGCATATCCCCGATGAGGATACTGCCTCCCACAACATTGACCGACCCGATGACGGCGATAAGCACATAGATGATATTCTGTACAAGTGATAACCCCGGCATCATAACACCGCCGAAGAATCTCGCTTTCCACCCCTTATGAACCATATTCTCATTTACGCCGTCGAACTTGGAGATTGCCGCTGTCTCGCCGTTAAAGCTTTTTACAACCGAAAATCCCTGATAGGTTTCCTCAATTTGTGTATTAAGCTCGCCTAACGATTGGTAATAATCTTTAGTGGATTTCTTGGTCTTTGGCGTCACGGCTCCCATGATAAGCAGGCTGCACGGTACAATGAGAACGGCAAGCCCGGTTAATAGCGGACTGATAGAAAGCATCATCCACAGAAAGCCGACAAGCAGAATGACTGCGGAAATCAGATCAGTCAGGGTTTGCTGTAAATTCGTAACGATATTGTCAATATCATTTGCGGCTACGGACATAAGATTGCCGTTTGCGTTTTTATCAAAATAGGAAACGGGTACTTTGTTCATCTTTGCTTTCAAACTGTTTCTAAGCGTATAGGTAGCCTTTTGTGAAACAAGAACCATGAGCCGTTGTTGTAAAAAGTTTGCGATGAATATGCCTACATACAGAGCCGCAACCGTAAGCAGTATGATACCCACCGCGCCAAAGTCAATCCCAGTTCCATGAACGAGTCCATTGAAAATTTCGGTGACGGCTGCTCCAAGCCGTTTCGGACTGTATACCTGCATGACCGTACCAGCGATTGTAACCGCAAACGCAAGTATAATCAAAATCATGCTTTTTTTCATGTAGGCCGCAAGCCTCTTTGTGGTAGCCCACATATTTTTCGGCTTTTCTGTAGCCGCAAAATTCGGCTTATTGTTTTCCATTGGTTTTTTCTGCTCCGCGCTCATACTGCCGCCTCCTCTTTATAAAATTGGGAATCAATAATTTGCCTGTAAACAGGATTTGTCGCTTTTAATTCTTCATGACTGCCAAGACCCGCCAGTTTGCCATTATCAATCACCGCAATTACATCCGCGTCCATGACCGTGCCGATCCGCTGTGCCACAATAACTGTGATGGCGTCTTTCAGCTTGCCCCGCATAGCGCGGCGCACCTCGCCGTCTGTTTTGAAGTCAAGCGCCGAAAAGGAATCGTCAAAGACATAGATACTTGCGTCTTTCAGAAGCGCTCTTGCGATACAGAGCCGCTGTTTCTGTCCGCCGGAAAAATTCCCGCCGCCTTTTTCCACCGCGCCGTCAAGGCCGTCCGGCAATGTGCGGATAAATTCCGTCGCGTGTGCTATATCCAGCGCCGCCCATATTTCGTCGTCCGTAGCGTCCGGCTTACCCATCAGCATATTGGAACGGATCGTGCCGAAGAACAGTGTGGATTTTTGTGGGGAGAAGCTGACCAAATCGTGCAACGTTTTTTGCTCCATATCCCGCACGTCCGTCCCTCCGATTTTCACGCTTCCTTTTTCCGCATCATACAGCCTTGAAATCAGACTGACCAGAGAGGTTTTGCCGTCGCCCGTTCCGCCGATAATTGCAAGCGTCTGCCCATTGCTAACCGTAAAGCTGATGTTTTCCAGCGTTTTTCTCTCCGCGCCCTGATACCTGAAGTCGACGTTTTCAAATGTCAGGGTCGAACTTCCAGCCTTTGCAGCTTGTTCAGGATCATTGATGCTAACAGGCATATCCAGCACCTCATTGATTCGCTTCGCAGAAATCTGTCCGCGGGGAATCCCTAAAATCACGTTTGTAAGCATTCCGAAGCCCATCAGGATTTGAATGGAGTAGCTGATCGCGCTCATAATAGAACCGACTTCGATTGTTCCCGATTCAACGCCTTTACCGCCAACCCATACGATGATAACGGTGGCCAAGCTGACGAACATCGTTACAAGAGGGATAGATACACTCATGATGGTTCCTGCTGTTATATAATTTTTGGTATACTCTCGGTTTACTGCTTTGTACTTCTCGTATTCCTGTTCTTCTTTGCCGAACGCGCGGATTACCTTGACGCCAGTAAGCCCTTCTCGGAAAAACTGGTTCAGGCTGTCTAAAAGCCTTTGCATTTTGCTGTATAACGGGCTGGCAAAACGATATACAACAAAATACGAAATTGCCAAGAACGGAACCGTACAGAGGAAAATCAATGCCAATGTTGGGCTTAACAGGTAGGTCATAACAATCCCACCAATGAGCATGGCCGGTGCGAGAATGAGGAATTTTAGCCCGCCCTCCACCAAGGTCTGCACCTGTGTTACATCGTTTGTATTCCGGGTAATCAGGGATGAAGTGCCGATTTTGTCAAACTCATGCTTGGAAAAACTAAGCGCTTTGCGGTAAATATCCGACCGCAGCTCACCGCCCAACTTGTAGGATATTCTTGAGAAAAGATAGGTGTTGCATATCGCGCCTATCATGCTGCATACGGACAGCGCAATCATCAGGTATCCCTTTGACCAGATAAAATCTATATCCGACGTCTTTATGCCGATGTTTACAATGTCCGCTGTAACCAGCGGCAGCCATAGGGCACAGACGATCTGAACGATCAAAAATCCGATAGCTATGATACATAGACCAAGCGGCAATCTTTTAATGATTTTAAGCATGGACATAACCTCCTTTTTGCGTATCCTTAAATAAATAAGCGATACTATAAATAATCAATACTATTGCAGAAAACATGAACAGCCCTTCTTTCCGCGCGTTATCCGCGTCAAATTTGTTTTATGGGTTTATTCTAGAGAGCCGGCTTAAACGGAAGTTAAATGGAGTTTAAACGCAGTGTAAACGAGAGCAAAAAAATAAAACACCTCAGATGTTTATATCCGAAGTGTTTTCATTACACATCACCCAATACTATAGCAACATGAATTGCAGTAAACGGAAGACCTTTATTCTTATTTCTTTACCCAAACATGGGTAATTTCCCCAAAGGCATATTTTCGATACTCGTTTACATCTTTGTAAGCTTCTTTTATATATTCTTTCGCTTCCGCAGTGCAAAAATCATCTGGGGTGGGGGTAGTTAGCTGCGTTAATCTGCATTCAAAAATCAATCTGGCTTCTTTAAAAGACATATCGCCGGAAAGAGTTTGAATGCTTGTTAATTGGGTTTCTCTCATTTTCTCACTGTTTCTTCCTGATTTGCTTCCTAAAAAGAGCATTTGCTCCTTATGTTCATTTGGGAAGTAAGACAGCGTATATGTCCCCGCTTTTTCCATCAATTCAAGTGTGTAACGGGTTGTTTGAAGAAGACACCAAGAAGTAGGTTTTTTGAAAAGAACCCCGAAGCCGCCTCCGCTACCTACCATAGAATTATAATGATCTTCCTTGCCTGCGGTAATAAGAAAAAAATCTTTCCCCACCAATGTAAATACATTGTCACTTAATTCTTCCGGTGAAATTTGTTTAAATAATTGATCAAAATTCATCCTATAAATCTCCTCTCAAAAATTGCAATTTTGTATTATTTTATTAAGTGTGGCAGCGTGATTATAAACTCTGTACCTTGTCCTTTTTCGCTTTTGACGATAATCTGTCCATTGTGCATACCAACAATCTTTTTCACTAAGGACAACCCCAACCCATTGCCGCCAAGCGCACGGTCGCGGGATTTATCAGCTTTATAGAAGCGTTCAAAAATGTGAATTTGATCTTCCTCCGATATACCGATGCCGTTGTCAGCAATAGTACAGCATACGGCATTTTCTTTCTTTGTCAGTGTAATACCGATGCTTCCATCAGCCGGAGTAAACTTAACCGCATTATGCAGTAGATTTACCCACACCTGATTTAGTAATTCTTCATCCCCCATGAACGTGAGTTTTTCAAGGGAAACATCAAGATTGATATTTTTCCCTGCCCACCACGGTTCCAGCATCAACAAGGAGCTTTCTATCTGCTTGTCCAGCTTAAATTCGTGTGGCACAAAGGATGTATTGTCTGATTCTAACGCAGATAGTTTCAAAAGGTTATCGCTCAGCTTGGATAATCTCTTGCTTTCTGTTTCGATCACATCTAAATAATGGCTCCTTTGTTCCGCGCTGATACTCTCATTTTTTAGTAGCGCAGCGAACCCGCTGATAGAAGTGAGCGGCGATTGTATCTCATGGGATACATTGGAGATAAAGTCCTGCCGTAAATTTTCCATAGAGCTGAGTTCTTTTGCCATCTTGTTTACACTCTCGGCAAGCTCGGTAAAGTCATTTCCCGGCATATCATAACCGGCTGTTGTAACGAGAACATCAAAATTACCCTGTGCGATTTTATTCAATGCGTCCGTCATATCATTAAGAAATTTATTACGCCTGTCGTTTTGCTTTCCATTTTTGAATACACGATGGATGATTATATTTATCACAACAAGGGCTAAAGCTAAAACGATCAAACTTAAAAAAACAGAGATGATATATGCCCATAGCGCGGAAGGACGGCTAACAACAGAAAAAAACAATTCAGCCAAGCCATATCCGGCGATACAGCAAAGAATAAAAAGAACTCCCCATATAAAGCCAAATACCGCTCTTGGATCCTTCTGATTTTCTTTCATACCAACACCTCCAAACGATAACCCAGCCCGCGTATAGTGGTTATCTTAAAACGATAAGATTCCGGCGGGAAACGCTCACGCAATCTATTAACATGAACATCAAGCGTCCGCTCGTTCCCATCGAAGTCATAACCCCATATATCCTCTATCAGTTGATCGCGGGTGAATGTCTTGCCCGGATAACTGCCAAGCTTGAATAATAGTTCAAACTCTTTCATTGGAATATCCATTTTCTCGTTTCCAAACATGACGGCATAGCTATTTTTATCCATTGTCAATGCGCCAATCTGAACGGTTTGCGATGAGTTTATTTTATACCGCTTCAGTAATGCCTTGACACGAACAATCAACTCCGCCGCCTCAAATGGCTTTGTCAAATAGTCGTCTGTTCCAAGTTCAAAACCCTTGACCTTTTGACTGACTTCACCTTTTGCCGTTAGCATCAGAATAGGCATATCCTCGTAATAACGGCGAGCGTTCCGGCAAAAATCAAAACCGTCCATGTTCGGCATCATAATATCGAGAACACACAAGTCAATTTTTTCTTTACTGAGCTTTTGGAGCGCATCACGTCCGTCAACCGCCTCGCATATATCAAATCCTTCATTCCGAAGAAGAGTGCTTACAAGTTCGCGGATATACGAGTCATCATCCACAACCATAATTTTAATCATCGCTGCACCTCCATTCCAAAAAAGCAATTCATAATTTCGTGACTTATCCATAATATAGCGTATATGTAAACGGAGTTTAAACGGGATCTCTCAACTGACAATATGCTAATCATTGACTTTAGACTTCAACCTTGCGTCTTTCGGCTTTTCTGCATCCTTCGGAATCGCCCAAGACCTCCCGAAGCGAATCACACCATCAATACGGTTTTCACTGCACAGCATCTGAACCCAACGCTCGGAAACATCCCATTTTTCTGCGGCCTCTCTCACAGACATATATCCTGTCATTAAAAACACCTCCGCATATTCAATAAACATATTGTATGCGGATAACCGAAGGATTGCAAGCCTGAAAATATGAATTTTAATTAAATACTATGTACCAGCCGCTCAAAGGCGACTGGCATTTTTCGTACGGTTAATGCCTTGACTTTAGCAGGCGGTAAACCGAGGAATAAGCCCCGCATCGATATACCCACACTTCATTGGTGCATCAGCTAACAAGGCAGGCACATCCCATATTGTGCAGCTATCGCGCGTATGCTCTCGCATACAGCACATGCCCGCTGAACAGCTTGCGGTAGACGACTTCACCCCGGCTGGAGGAAGCGTCCACAATCATGCCGTTCCCGGCGTAGATGGCAACGTGCGTGATATTCATAAACCGCCCGTTTCTACTGCTTGAGAAGAATATCAAGTCACCCGGCCTTAAATCCTCCTTACGGATGGTCAGGCCATTGTTGACGCAGTATTCGGCTTGCGCCGCCGCCGTTCGGGGGATGCTGATACCTATCTGCTTATGACACCACTGCGACAAATAACTGCAATCCGTATAATTGCCCTGTCCGGCCAACGGCTGGCTGTAAGGATGGCCTAACCGGGATAACGCAAGGCGCACGATTTTCGCGCCGTTTTCTCCCTCCGGCAAGTTGTTGAATAAATTGGCAAGCTGTTCAGGCGTTAAATCTCCGAGGGTATCACTGCCCAACATGGACATAAGCATGGAACGATAGGGGTTAGTCAACATATCGTCAAGCACTTCTTTTTGCTCCCCGTTGAAGTGATACGCCTGCTTCATTTCCTCGGCGGTTTTGATAATGACATGAATAACCTTTACCCGTTGTGTTTGCTGAACGGAGTTACCTTCCTCATCCTCCACGGTAATTGTCCGGCTGATAACCTCCGTGCGGATACTGTGCATATCCCAAAATACCGAGGTTAAAGCGTCGGCCTGCTCCTGTTCAAACAGCGCCAGCGTAATGGGTTCATCGGCAGCGGCTAACGTGGCCTTGACCGAATAGACGGCCAACACCTCCACAGGGCTGTATTGGCTGTCACCCTCGCCGTTGTCATACACCACCTCGGAAGTATCCGCACCGTTCAGATTGGCGGCTTCCGTACCGATTTTTCTGCTCAATTCCGCGTACAGGCTATTCAAATGCCTGCCCACTGGCGTATCGGTAGATACCACGTTGCCCACGCCGTCAAGGTAACGCATAACGTGCGGAACATACAGCTTGTCCCCGTAATTGCTCCACCCAAGCCTCGCGGCTTGTTCATTGGAAAACATGTCTGCTAAATCCTGCGTATGAACGCCGCCGTTACGCGCGACAAAACCGATATACCCGCCGCCATAGTTATATGACTGTAAAATGGCAAAAAAATCGATGCTCGCAGAAACGCCCTGATCCAGTAATTGCTTGAAGTATTTTACGCCCTGCGCGATAGATTCTTCCGGCTGTAATGAGTTGGGCGACAGGCCGAGAGATTCGCTGGATTGCATAACATCCGGCACATTCCCACCGCTTTCCTGCATCATGATGGCAAGAATAGTATCCACATATTCGGGGATGCCGTTGGCATTGCACTCCCGTTCTACAATGGGTTTGTAGCGCAATACGCTCTCCGGCAGGTCAACGGCAATGGGCGTACCAATGGACGAGGAGCCGCCCTCTGGCGCTCCGTCACCCATAAAAATTGAGAAAGGAGAGGCCAGCAGTACGGCAATCAGCACAATAATGAGGATAATCACCACGGCTACCCAGCCGCCCGCCGCGATTGCCGAGATAAGCGCCTTTGTCGCGGCGATTATCGCTTTGATGGCGGCAATTGTGACCTTGACAGCGGCCTTTGCCGTTTGAACGGCGGCTTTGGCGGCAGCTTTGGAAGCCTGTGCCGCCGCCTTTGCCGCTTTCGCCGCCGCCTGCGCGGACTTTTGTGCGGTTTTGGCAGTCTGTTTTGCAGTTTTAACGGTTACTTTGGCGGTGCGCTTTGCGGTTTTGACCGACTTTTGCGTGGCTTTTACCGTACCTTTTCCAGCCTGTTTTATCGTTTTAACCGATTGCTTGATTCCTTTTTCGGCCTGTCTGCTGGTTTTAATGGACTGTCGGGCAGTTTGAACGGATTGACGGCCTGCCTGCTGCGTCTGCTGTAAGGCGCGTTTGGCGTCCGTTACGGCTTTTTGTGCTTCCCGTGCCGTTTTTTGCGCCTGATCCGCTTTGCCTTTAAGGGTATCAGCGGTTTTCTGCGCCTTTTCAGCCGTTTTTTTAGTCTGCTCTGCCGCCTGTTTCCGCTCTTTTGGCAGTTGCCGCTTGGCTTCCTGTAAATTCTGCTTTGCCTTATCCCAATTCTCAGCCGCTTTTTTACGCGGGTTTTTCAAATGATGTGCGGCATGTTCCGCCGTATTTCTCGCGCTGCCTGAAATATTATCCGTGGCATACTCGGATGGGGAATTATGCCCCGGCTCCTGTGTCTGCTCGGCTGTGTCCTTTGATTTGACAAAGGTGTTTTTCATGTGCGTGGACACATCTGCGGCACGGTCAAACACCTTAATGTCCTTTACTTTTTCGCGGGTCTTGATTTTACCCATCCGGCGCACCTCCTTCCTCAATTTTCTTTGCCACAACAACAAGCCTGTTGTTCTGCTGTGAATATTCACAGGTGGAAAGGGTTATCAGCTTGTCGCCGTGTGCGGCGGTCACGCCCGTATCATAAAAAGAAAGCGCCGTACAACGGCGCACATACTCGTCAAATTCCGCTCCATCAGCGGTATTTACGAACAGGTTATATTTGAAATCGGCGGGATTGACCTTGAATGCGGCTATAATCTCATAAACGCCAAAGCCCGCGCGGGTATCGAAACGGATTAACGGATGTTCCCGGTAAAAGGCTTCGCTTTTGTAATCCTCCAACGCGCCGAACATTTTGCCGCTTTTCATGTGGTGGCCGTAAATGGTGATATTGTCACTCTGCGGTTGGGTGGTGCAGTTTTCGGCGGCGTATGGAACGCCGTAATCACTGTATTGTTTTTCAAAATTATGCTTCAGGTAAAAATCGGGACGGTCAGGCGTTTGCATGACCGGGTAGCTTATGGTCGTACCGTCAATGGCAATCCAGCCGATCATGTCGGGGTTTTGCTCAAACAACGCCCCGTATTGGTCGTATACCGTCCATTCGGGGGGTGGGGATTCGCCGGACTGTTCCGGCACGGGCGGCTGTTCAATCTGCCCTGTTAATTCTTCAAACTGTTCCTCGGTCTGCCGTTCAGCCGTGAAATGCCGCCAAAGCTGAAAGCCGGAGAACAGTAGAGCGGCAGACAGCAGAATTATCAATATAATAAAAAGTGGTTTCTTCATACGCTCCCTCCATAAAAAGAGAACAGGCAGGGCGTTTTTTTGCCCTGCCTGTCATCATCATTAAAATCAGCTTACTACGGTTTCCTTCGGTTTCGTGGTCATCAGACGATATAATTCAGTAGAACGGTTAAACTCATTTTTGAAAGGCACAACCGCGCTGCCGATACGGATAAGCCCGCAGCCCTCTTTGGCGTTGGTGATATAGCTCATCTGCTCGTTGGAGATGTTTAAGAGCTTCGCCAGCTTGTCGCGGTCAGAGGCCGCCTGATTGTGCATGACGATAAACTCCGAATTGGAAAGCATGGTGCTTGCCAGCACGGAATCCAAAAGATACTCGACATTCTGAGTAATCCCCGTTGGATAACCGTTCCTTTTTCTGAACCTGCGCCAAGCTGAGTTGAAAAAAGCCCCGCTGTACTCATTTTCAAAAACGACATGAAATTCGTCGATAAAGATGTGTGTCCGTTTTCCGCGCCGCCAGTTGTCGGTAACGCGGTTAATCATAGCGTCGGTGATAACCAAGAGTCCCATTGTTTTAAGCTGCGCGCCCAAGTCCATGATGTTGTAGTCTATAATTCGGTTTCGTACATCCACATTGGTCTTGTGGGCAAAAGCGTTCAGACTTCCGCTGGTGAACAGCTCCATTTTGAGAGCAAGCCGCTTCGCTTCCGGCTCCGGCTGTTCCAGCAAATTCTCGCGCAGTACCACAAGGGTCGGCAGCTTGCCGCCTGCCTGATAATTTTCATAGACATTGCGGACACAGCGGTCAATAATTGATTTTTCCTCCGGCATCAGACCGTTTTTGTCAAGCTGCTCAAAGAGCGAACAGACAAATTCGGATTTGTCGATTACCGGGTCGCTGCCCTCGCCGTAGCCCTCAACCATATCCATAGCATTGATATGGTCGTCGCTTCCCGCCGCAATGCGGATTACCTCTCCGAAAAGGGCTTTTATCAAGGCCGAATATTCGTTCTCTGGATCACACACCAAAATATCGTCCTCCGGGAACATCAGCGCAATTATCGCCAATTCCATCTTTGCGCCAAAAGACTTGCCGCTTCCCGGAACGCCGAGGCGAAAAGCCGAGTAATTGAGCAAATACTCTTTCAGGCACATAATCAGGTTATTGGAGATGGCGTTTTGCCCATAATAAATGCCGCCCCTGTCCATAACCTCCTGCACCTTGAACGGCATTAAAACCGCTAACGATTCTGTTGTGAGCGTCCTTATCGCCATAATTTTTGTGTGACCGAACGGCAGGACAGTATTCAGACCGTCAAGCTGCTGGAAGGTCAGCGGGGCGATCTGGCACAGGTGCTTTCTCGCCGTGGCAAGCAGGGATTCGGTGTCTGCGTCAAGCTGCTCTTTAGTTTCGGCAGTATGCACGACTGTCACGGTGGCAAAAATCATGCGCTGGTCGCGGCTTGTAATATCGTCCAGAAACTCGCGGCTTTCTTTCCTTTGCTGTTCGAGGTCGTAAGGCACGATAGCCGAGAAGTTGTTATTGGAGTTCTGCCGCCTTTGCCAGTTGGTGATATTCGTTTCCACGCCAAGGACGCGCTTTTCTACCTCGCGGACGGCTTCGTCCATTGTGACAGGCCGGATGTCGATAGAGAGCGTCATGTTCTGATTGAGTTCGGTAAGCTCCGTAATCATAGTATCCTTGATATAGGAAGCATACTCTTTCAGAAACAGGGTGCGCCCGAACCGTTCCCCTACTTTGAAAAAGTTCTTGTCAAACTCCATGCTGTCCGGGCAGATATAATCCTTAAAGCTGTGGCCGCGCCGCATGGCGGCGTTCATATCGAAATGGAACGAGCTTTCCTCGCCGGGACGGTAGAAATCGTGGAAGATTTTCAGCCGTTCGTTCACGTCCATTTCCATACATTTGGAACCAAGCTGCGCGAAATGAGCGGTCAGGTCTGCGCCGATGCGGGCAAAATACGCCCTTGCTTCTTCAATATTCTTCTTACACACGGTAATAGTCATCATCTTATCCAACACAATGGCGTTGGATTCCGTGACCTTTTTCAGTAGCATGGCGTTGAGTTCCTTGCGGTATTTATCCAAACCATCATCTGCCATTGGGATTAGGATATTGGCTTCATAGTCGGCTTTGCTCAAACGCCGTGCGCGGATGGTGAGCTTTGCCGTCGCGCCGGAATCCAAAGAGTTCAGCAATTCAGAATAAACCAAAAACATGGCTTCCTTGTCCTCGCGGCTTGCCACGGCATAGTTAATATCCGTAAACTTGAATGTCATGCTGTACTTGTTTTCCCCGAAAAAGCCGCCCTTGCGGACAAGAAAAATCCCGTCCTCGTAAATCGAATGGACGGGAATAACCTCTTGTACGCCTTTGGGAACTTTGAACCGCTCTTTGTTTTCCTTTATCCAAATTTTAAGAGTTTTTAGCACGTTTCATCGCCTCCTTTTTTGGGTTTTCAATAAGCGGCCTGACCGCTTCGTAATAGATGTTTGTGGGCTTGAAGGTCAGGTGCTTGGGCATGAGGATTTCAGATTTAATCCAAGCCCATGCGAATTGTTCGGCGGTCATGCCGTGATAGGTGATAAAGCCCATCGCGGCAAAGGGAGCCGCGCCTAGGATACATACCCACGATACGGTTTCCGTGCCGAGGTGGTCGCGCAGTCCAAAATATATGCCCACGGCAATACCGAGGGCAAGGACGGAGAATATACATTGCCGCAACGAAAGACCGAAAAACATACTCTCGGTGTAGTTGCGGATTTCTTTATTGATTTTTACTTCCATACGTTACTCCTTTCTACCGCGCTCCGCTGTCTTTCACCGGGGCTTTGGGCTGGTGTTCACGGACAGTCCTGCCGTCAGACGGTTTTACAAAATCCAGTCGCCCCGCCGCATAAATGGCGTTGTCGTTAAGCTGCCTTTGATAAGCGTCATTTGTATGCGAATATACGAACCCGGCGTGTCTTAATGCACTGTGTTTTTCTTTATCCGGCCGTTCATCGAACAGCAGTTGCAGGCGGTTGAGTTCGGTATTTGCCACGGCTGTACCGCCGTTAAACTCCCACCCCTCAAAGCCTTTGCTGACTTCTTTAGCCTTGCTTTCAAGCCGCTTGATTTTACTGTTATTGTTCGTCAGGTCGTAACTGGAAAAAGGCTGTTTCTCCCACGAATAGCGGGTAGTGGCGATTTTCTCGTCCAGCTTTTGCGCCTGCGCTTCCGTGATACCGGGCGCACCCACACAAGTACCGAATTTACGCCAGTATGCGTTGACCTCCTTCATCACGGTTTGTAATTCCACGCATTTATTCAGTTCTTCGGTCAGCTTTTCTGCGGACTGTGGCTCACTGACCGTTTTTGTGTTGTAATATGCCATTTGATTTTCCTCCAATCAGTTTTTCGTTATAGTCCAAGCATTTCTCGGACTAATCTATCAGCCATCTTGACCGCGCCAACCAAAACCAACATGTTGAAAATTAGCTCGCCCACATAGCTCCAAACCTGTGTCACTGCCGCTGCGTTCGGGTCAACGGCAGGGGGAGATGAAGCGAACAGGCTAAAAATGATACAGGCCAGCACCACAATCGCACCCTCCAAGCAACCCGCCGCATAGGATTTAATGAACGCTTTTCCCATACTGCTGGACGGTTCGCCCGCGAAAGCGGAGAGTGGTACGGGGGCGATAGCTGAATACATATACAACTTAAAAAAGCGCCCGTACACGGACATTATCATAATAAACGACAGTACCGTAATGAACAGGCCGCCGATCAGCGTAACCGCCCAAAGCGGTATACTGTCAAGAAATCCTGTATTGTTGATTGCTGTTTTAATACTCTCCGGCAGCACGGTATCACCCGCGCCGCTGAATCCCGAAGCGGTCATAATCTGGCTGACAAGTCCCTGCACAATTCTGAACAGCGCCATCATCAGTTCCAGTCCGTAAGTGACCGCCGCTTTAGCGCAGGCGAAGCGGACAAACACTTTAACGGCCACTTCGGGACGTTTCATTTCGGCAAACGAACCGCAGGTTTTCATCACGCCCACTACGAAAAACAGCACAAGCAAGCCCAACCCGACAGCTTGTACCGCACCGTGAATGTCCTTAATGACGCTCCATATCCCGCCGCCCTTAAAGGTTTCGGGACTTTGGGTGAGAAGCTGAAAAATCTCAGCCATTTTACTGTTCCATGTGTTCAGGGCGTTTTCAAGATTTTCTATAATCCAGTTCACAGGTTGACCACCACCTTTCCTAAAGATTTGCAGGGCAAGCCTTTTCGGACTTGCCCCGCTGTTGCCGTGCGGTTATCTGTCATCACGTCCTGCGGATTCTCGGATAACGCCGTATTTGTCATCCACATAATAGCGTCCGACAAAGGGGTTGAACATGGCATGGCATTTCACACCGTCATACTCTGCCAGATAGTCGTTGTCGCCCAGCCGCTTCACAATCGTTGCTTCGGCCAGTACGTTGGTTTCGCCCTGTTTCAGCGAATGGATATAACATTCGCATTTGTCGATATAGTCTGCCATTTTCCTCAACCTCCCGTAATCAGGTTCAAAATCTCTTTTGCAAAGGTTATAATGACACCTCCGGCCAGCGTCAGGAAACCGTTGGCGCGTTGCGACGGATCGTGGCTCTTGAGGGACAGGCCGATTTGCACAATGCCGAAACCTAACAAGATAAGGCCGATTGCACGGATAAGCCCGAAAATGAAGTTGGAAAGGTTGTTTACAACCGTCACAGGGTCGTCGGTGGCCGCGAACGCTGTCATGCCGAAGCCCATTATCAGCACGGCAACAAGCACCACGGCAACATAGGTGAGAAAGCCTTTCTTTACACCGCCGCTCATCGGCAGCTTTTGGGTAGGTCTTTTACTTTTTTTCATGGGATGAATCCTCCTTTTTATTGAATCGTTCTTCTAAATCTTCCTCGGACAGCAGTTCAAAGTCTGCGTCCGCAATTTCCGGCTCCGGCAGATCCGCCGGATCAATGTCATCGTCAAAGACAAGGGTGGCAACCGAGCCGGTGACAGCGCCGTGCTGGAACCGCTCGGCCTTGCCGTCTGTTGTGCCGCCTACGTTCGGATGACGCAGGATGTCAAATTTTTCGTCGAGGATGGGTCTTTCTCCTCGTATGAACAACAGGGCGTAACGGTTATCCAACATTCTCACCTCGTCCGGGGTCAAAAGTTCACGCCCGGAAATTTGGTAATTCGTTGAATAATTGCCGTTTCGCCCTGTGGATTTTCCGTAAGTGTTGATGTCAATAGTAGACTTTCCGAGGTATGATTCACTTATCAGCTTGTGGGTTGAGCTTTCATTTCCCCCAAGGTAGAGAAAAATGTCACAATTCCCCATAATTGATTCCCATTGCTTTTCAAAGAGAGCTTTTAATTGTGCTATATTTTGCAATACGATTGATACCGATACCGAGCGTGACCTCATAACACTCAAAATTTTGTCGAAATCGTCCGGCAATGATACGTTGGCGAATTCATCCATTAGAAAATGAACGTGAACAGGCAGCGAACCGCCGTACTTGTGGTCAGCAGCATAAAAAAGCTGTTGAAAAAGTTGAGTGTATAAAATGGAAACAAGGAAGTTAAAGCTGCTGTCATTGTCGGGAATGATAATGAACAGCGCCGTTTTCTTTTCGCCAATGCTTTCCAAATCCAGTTCATCGGTGGCGGTGAGAGCGGAAAGGCTTTCAAGGTTAAACTTTTCAAGCCGTGCCGCCAAAGTGATTTGAATGGATTTCAAGGTCTTTGCGCTGCCGGAACGGTAATCTCGGTAATATTTGACCGCGATATGGTCGGGATTTCGCATTTCCAGACGGTCAAACAATTCATCCAGTGGCGATTGATAGCTGTCGTCATCCTCGCGCACCTCCCCGGCGCGTAGCATTTCCATAACCATCGGAAAATTCTGCTCGTCTGGGGGCGCTTCGTATTTTAGATAGAATGTCAAAGCTAACAGCAACATACTGGCAGCGGTATCCCAAAACGGGTCTTGGGTCTGTGCGCCTTTGGGCGTGGTACTCTTAAATAGGTTTGTGACAAGCCGTTGAACATCGTTATCATCTTTTAGATAGACAAACGGGTTGTAGCAATGGGAACGCCACATATTGATTAGGTCAAGAACCTTAACCTCCATGCCGTTTGCTTTGAGCAAATGCCCGGTGTCGCGGGCGATTTCGCCTTTGGGGTCTAAAATCACCATTGACGTGTTGCTGCTGCAATTCATAACATTGGGTTTGCAGTAGAAACGGGTTTTGCCCGCGCCCGATCCGCCGCATACAAGCACGTTGAGATTGCGCCTGTGCTTGTGCGCGTCAAAGCCAATTCGGACATTTTTGGTCAAAATCTTGTTTTCACAAAATCTTTTGTCAGCATACTTGCGATTCACGGCTGAGGCTTCGCCCCATTTTGCGCTACCGTGTTCTTCTTTCGGGCGGGTGTTGCGCCGGGTGGAAAGATAAATCCCGATTCCCATACCGTAGGCGACAATAAAAAGAAGGACAGTATTTAAGCTGTCCCCGCACCACTCGATATGAAGCGGATTGTTTAATGCCGTCGTTAAATTGGTTAGGATTTCGGGAAGTCCACCCGCGATAGCAGGGGCGACAAGGAGCGCCGCCCACACCACCGGGATTAAGCCGAATGCCGACACGATAAGGATTTGTTTCGGGCTATCGCGCTTCATCCCGCACCCTCACTTTCTTTTGCGGGGCGTGAAGGATTTTGAGAAGCAGCTCATCCGCAAAATCGGTAGGCTGTTTTTCCTCAATCTGCTTATTACGCATATCATTGAGCGCGGTAATCACCGCCCCTTCCTCGTAAGGGTCAAGGCTAATGATTTTCTGTTCCTCTTTCATAGCCATAATAGTTACCTCGCTTCCTGACTTTTCGCCGCCCTGTTCTGTGTTTCAAGCTGCTGCGCCATGCGCCCGGAAATATTCTCAAACGCATCGCGGATTTGCGAAAGCTCGCCCTTGACCTCCTGAGCCTCCATGCCGTCGAATACGTCGCTCACTTTGTCAAAGTCAAATTCTCGCGTGTCCGCGCCGTACTTTTTACAAAGCAGATACGTTGCGGAATAGGCGGAAAACTCTTGCTCCGGCGACAATTCAGGGTCGGTGGCCAACTCAGCGCCAGCCATTTCATACGCAACGCTGCGGAAAGTGTCTGAAAATTCCATACCCTTACGGACAAGAATGTCGCCGTCCTCATTGGTCATTGCACCACGGTCACCGGGCAGCTCGTCCACGCCTATAATTTTCATCGGGTATTTAGAAATAAGCGCACCTAAAATCTGACGCTCGGTATAAGAAGGCGGCGGCGCTGTCCTCAGCTTACGAGTGTCAACCTGTGAAATGTCAAACACTTTTTTGACATTGTAGCCCGTTCCCGGCGAACCGTCCTCCTTGGCGTACTCATGCGGCTCCAAGATAGAGATGGCGGTCTGTCCCGGCCTGACGGAGCAGTTCTGCCGTTTCCAGTAATCAAAGCTCCCAAGCCGGGAAGCCTCCGGATTTTTCGCAAAGACCAGCAGGGTGTTGACCGCCGAATAACGGTCAAGACGGCCTTGCAGGTCGAGAAATGATTGATATTTGCCGCCATCTGCCGACACTTCCATCGCGGTCTGGTCGGAAAGTTCAAACACTTCCTCGCGCTCGGCTTTTTTCTTTGCGGCGTATTCTTCACTGGAAAGCTGCGGTGCGCCCAATTCCTCAGCGGGGGTATTGTTTAATAAATCATCAAAATTTGCCATGATTAAGACCTCTCTTTCGATTTTTTGGATTTGGGTTTTCGGGTATTCTGCGGCTGCTTATGCGCGGTGGATTGCGATTTCGGCTTATCCACAGTCGATTTTTCATCACGCCTCGGCGCGTCCGCTTCTTTCTTCGCCTGCGCCGCTCGGATTTCCCGGATTTCCTCTTTCACGGACGGCTTATCACTCGAAGTACCCCCTGCGGATTTGCTTCTGCTCTTTGAGGTAGGCTCGGACGGACGGGTTTTCGCCGTCTTTGCCGCTTCGGGGTTTTTCTGCGTCTGCGCCTCCTTCCCCGCAGCCTTTTCCGCTTCCGGCGCGGCCTTGCCTTCGTCTTTGCCGAGCAGATCGTCAAGCAGTTTTTCGGTGTCGTTTTTGTCCGGGGCGGCAGGCTCCGCGCCTTTCGCTTTTTCTTCTTTACCCTTAACGATTTCGCTTTCGATCTTCGCCTTGTCAACGGTGGCAAATTTGAAGCGTTCCACAACACGGCTGATTTTCGGCGCATCGTCGGCTTTCACCATGATGTCGCACAGGCCGTCCGGGGTGTTCTTGCGGTTACGCAGGACACAGTAAACAATGCCGTACTGCTTCGCACCCTGCGCGAATTTCTGCAAGTCGCTGTCCTTAACTGAAAAAATCTCCAGCGCCTTGCCGGATTTGAGCATGGAGGCCATACGCGCCTTGCCTTTAAGTTTCAGCTTGCTGTTTTTGGATTTCAGCGCCGCCACCAAAAAGGTAGCAATTTCTTTTGCCGCCGTACCTGTGATTTTGGCGGCAACCTCGACACCCTCTAAACTCAATCGTACAATTTGTTCAGCGGCGTCCCCTGAATGGTTCATGTTTGTTCAGCTCCTTTCCTTTGGATTTTTCATCTTCTGCCGCCCTGTGGATCTTCTCTTTCATCTCCGCAGAGCGTTTTTCTATATCCTCACATAGCCTCACCTCCCTCCGTAATGTCCCGATCTTCCCGGACAGGGCGGCAACCTCGGTTTTGACCGCCGCCAGTTTGTCCTCGTCCTGAATACTCCGCGCCTGATAGCGCAAGTGCTTTCGATTGCCGGACAGGGCAATAATTTCAGCCGTTAGCCCGTCCTTGTGGGCAGTTAGCTGTTCAGCGGTGTCAATGCCGTGTTTCACCAAAAGCCGCGTTTCTTTTGAGATGTTCTGAATGAAACGGATGTCCTCACGAAAGAGGAAGTACACACGCCCCGGCGATTGCTCCCGCTTCTTTGGCAGTACGCCCATTTTGTAGAGATAAGAAAAATACAGGGCGCGTAGCCCTGTAATCCGTCTTGCCTTATTTAGATTTCCCGTAAAGGGTACTTGCTTCGGCGGCTTTTGCGCCGGGATGATACGCCGATCCGGGCGGGTATTTGCCAGTATGCGGTTTCGGATTGATTCAATAGAGTAATCCTCGCCAAAGTTGCGGTACAGCTTCAGTCCCCGGTCTTTTCCCTCTGGGCGCAGGGTAATGTCTTTGCCGAATTTGATGTGATAGCCTTTTTTATAGAGGTTATCCCAAAGCTGCCGCTCGGTCATTGATTCCAAAATAGCTTGGTCGATGTCGGCTTTAACCAAGCTGCGGTAGGTGGGACGGTTCTCTTGCTCGGCTTTCCACTCGCCGTAATGCTTGGACTTTCCCCGCTTGGGTTCCTCAATCACCGATAACCCGTATTCCCGGCACAGTTTATCGGATTCGATTTGCATATTGTAGTAATCCTGCTCGGTACGATGGTAGCGGATTCCGTCCACCCATGAAACCGTGTTGACAATGAAGTGGGAGTGCAGGTGGTTTGCCTTATCCAAATGGGTGGCGACAATGACCTGGTACTTATCGCCCCATAGCTTTTTAGCAAGTTTAACGCCGATTTCGTGCGCCATGTCGGGCGTTAATCCAGCTTGCAGATCGTCAGGAGAGAAAGATTGTATGCCGTGGTAGGCCACAACGCCGTCCTCCTTGCCGAATTTCTTTTTTGCCGCCATCATCTCGTCACGGGCGGTGTCCGGCTGGCAGCCGATTCCCGTAACGTAGTGCCGCAGGATTTCGGTCTTTTCATCTGTAAGCTGCGTCTTGCGGGTTTGGGAAGCGTAGTCGATAACATCCGAAAGCCCCTGCGTCTGCTCCGCCGTCATTCCCTGTTTTTCAAAGTAGGCGGGGTTTTCGGTTTTGTCGGGATTTTCCGCATAAATGACCACCTTGCCCAGCCAGCCCTTAACGCTCCAGATAGACGTTATGGCCATTACTCGATTTTCCTCGGCAGCATGACGGCGTTGGTAATGTTCACGACAGCCTTGTTCAAAGCGGCAACACTATCATCGTACCGTTTCACATCCAGCACATTCAGCACATGGGCTTTCTGCGCTATCTGATTGAGGTTCGTACCGATGGCGTGTAACTCCCTCATCATAGAGTAGTAATCGGGCGGAGGGGTATCGGTGGGAAGAAGTCCATTGATGATGTGGCGCAAATAAACCTCACGGGACAGGCCGCTGCGCTTTACCATTTTATTAAGAGATTCGGTTTCTTTTCTATCCAACCAAAACTGGATACGAATATTTCTTTTTCTCATAAACTCATCCTTTCATAGAGGGGTATTAGGGGATTTTCCCCTAACAAGTGCCTTTGTGGGAGTACAAAGGCGATGCTTGCCAGTATAGTGCATTTCCGAAAGCTCGACCTTTCAGGAGTTCACCATCCGAAAAAGAAAGCCGTGCGTTCACCTTGCTTCGCGCCGTTCTTTGGTCTGCGTCCGGGGAAAATTCAATCGGTCACAAAGGTAATCGTTGTAGTCCTTGCCGGAGGGCGGCGGCTTGTCTATGATCTCGTAGCTGTCCGGCAGCACCGCCCGGATGGTCTGCACCGCCGCTCGCCCCGTTTTGTCATTGTCAAAGCGAAGTACAATTTTTTGGATATTCATGTTGTTTTGTAAAAACCGTTCCAACGCTGCGGGGGTAGCGGTTTCATCCGCGTTTTCCTTTGGCTGATATACGCCGGACAGTGACAGTTGATGTTCCTGCCGCCAGTCCTGACCGTGCAGCTTCAAGAGGGTAGCGTAGGAGAGTAAATCAATCGGACTTTCAAATAAATTCAGCGTGTCGCTATCCGTTTTTGCCGGGATACCGAACGAATGATGCTTGTCGCTCCCATCAGCTTCACCCATGAAGCCCTCACCGCGCAGGGCGGCATACCGGGGCGTCCCTTTTTCGTCCATGCCGACAAACACGGCATTATGGTAGGGGTAGCTCTCGTACAGTCGCCCGGTTTCTATGCAGTGTTGCAGGATTTCAATATCTATCCCGCGCCGCATAAGATAATTGATCATGTGGGTAGTACTGCGGCTGACAGAAGGCAGGGCAAACGCCCTTTTCTTCGGCTTTTCCACTTTGGACGCAAAAACAGGCGGCTGTATCGCCGCCCGTCCCATGATTTGCTCCACCGCTTCGGTAAACTTCATGCCCCGCACCTTAATGAGATAGTCCAGCGCCGAACGCCCTCCGATTCCACGGCTGTGCCAGCACCATTTCCCGTTACTGATTTTCAGACTGTCATGGGTACGGGTACAGTAGACGTTGCCGGAGAACCGCACAAGCTCCTGCGGTTCATAATTTTGAAGATAGGTGAACAAGTCCATTTTCTTGGCTTCTAATATCACCCCCGAGTCAATATATGGCATCAAAAAACACCTCCTTGAAATGGAAAAAGCCGACTGATTTTCACTTGGAAAACCAATCGGCTATGTAACAAATTGTGTTAAAGATTTTGAATGGGAACACGCTGCCTTATCTTCGTTTCAACTGCTGAATATAAATCGATATCCAACCCTTCAGCGACTTCAAAGCTCACAAATAGACAATATGGGATAGCTTCTTTGATTTTCCCAGCATCTTCTTTACAATTTACTTTAATGACCAAATCTTCATCGTTCCAAACAACCGCCTTTTCACCAACAAATATTTCATGCTGTAAGGTGCTTTTAAGAACTGCTTGCCATTCGGTATTTTTTCGATCCGGAACCAGATCTTTCTCATCTAAAACCTTAAACCACAACTGTGCAGAACGGTATAACTGCCTGTCGGACGAAATAGGTGAAAAGTAAGCTAATGTAACTGTAAGCTTTCTCTTCACTAACCGAGAAGAAAAATCTATTGGCAAAGGTAACTTGAATAAATCACCCTCATCTTTGCGTAGCGCCCCCATGCCAATAAGAGTGATTCGCTCTCTTGTGCAATCTTGGACTTTATTAACATCTGGGATGCCGTTTCCAAGCCATTGTGCCAATTGTTTTTGCGGCTCATCGGTAGCAATGGATAATTGGACACATATGTCTTCCCATGTTGCACCGTGAGTTAACATAGCTTTAATCAGTATTGCCTTAAAATTATCAGGAATTTCTTCACCTGTTTCGTCTACAAAGATTTGCGATAGGGTATCATAACATTTTGCTGCTTCATGAGATAATTGAGCTGCGGCATCGCTTGTCCCGAATGAAAATGCTTGTCCAGACGAACTACTCAATCCATATGGAGCAGCAACCTTACAGCCAGGTTCGCGATTAGATAATGCCCACACTACTTTGTCATTCAAATCGCCTCTAACAAATTTTCTCCCTCCATAGTAGAACACATCCGGCGTAATCATTGAGCGATAACCTTTGCCAAAAGATGATGAGGGACTGGGCATCCCTCGTTCTACCGCGTAAATAAAGCGGTCATTTTCTGCTGTCGTACAAAAATCATTATAGACAGCTCCAACAGTTAAACTATTTATACTTTCAGCAGGCGATAATACTTTTATATTTCTTTGATGATCTTTGAGAACATCAAAGAACAACTTATTTCGTTGCTCGTGGGACGCCGTTTTTATTGTAGAAAAAGTAGTCGTCATTTTATCAATAGTTTCCGGATGATTGCCTGCACTAATAATAAACAACAACTTATATTTATAAGATAGATAATCAAGAAGTCGTGCTACTGGGCTCATCGTTGTGGCTAATTGCCGGACAGGGTCGCCTATAGAAAGATTAACTACTTTTACTGTAGGTGCGGTTGGAGAATTATCTCCTTCACCTTGCGTAATTCGAAGTATTGACCGATGAATAACATCAACGAGCAATTTATCAGAAGGCACAAATTCTTCAAAATGGTCAGGAGAAACTTCTTTAGGTTTTAGAATAGGGCGCACATATACGGAACTCTTTATTGGTGTATCATTGCGATTTAAATCACCATAGATAACAAGTGAGGTCATCGCCGTCCCGTGTATTCTGTATTTGCTTTCATAACCATTTGCATACCCATCAGGATCATCAATTACGATTCTGTTTTGTAAAAGAGAGTGATTTTGTACAGGCATCCCGTCTAATATAGCAATCAGTGGAGGGCTTGTGGGCAGAACATATTCGCCTTGATCAATAAGTGCCTCTGTTTCAATTTCAGCAGGAAAAATCGATTGACAAGTGGGACGAAAAAACATAACATCATCGACTTGTGCAAGCCCGATATTTTCATAGTTGTTTACAAGATTTTCAATACTGTTTCTCGGAAGTTCCACCAGTAATGCGTGATAAGAAATAGTATCAATAACACACTCCTGAATTATTTTACCGCCAAGTTGCTCTATTTCATGTCTTATAATTTGTGTTGCAATTTGACGTTTATTTGTTTCAATTCTATAAAATAGCTCAATTTCAAACGGCACTGGAGTATCCCCGTCAAATGATAAACTTTCTCTCCAATACTCAAGTGCAAATGTTTCAGTTATTCTATCTTGAGCGTTCCATCTGCGAATATTTTTTATATTGGTAAAAACATCACGAATACCAGCAAATCCACGTTGGAAAACATCAGCTTCCCCTTTTTGATGACGCTGCCAAAGTGAAAGTAATTGATTCATTGCCTGTTGGTTAGACATAATGCAATATAGCTTGCCACTTAGCAACTGATTAGATTTTTCACCAGATTCATCAACTTCGTAAAAGTCGTCGTCAGGGACAAAATTACCACAATCTTGATCAAACATCCATTCCAATCCATCACAATGTTTGACTGCTGTATAGAAGTTATCTGCACTACCAATAATTTCAAAAACAAGTGCGAAATCCGGGTTGATTCCAATAGGAGATTCTTGGATTTTAACGGTTTTTTGTTCAAATGCTGTCTGCAAAGCAGAAAAAGTCGGTTGTAATCTACTGTATTGTCTTGTAAAATCCGGTTTTTTCGTCTTTGAGAAAAAGGGGGTTTTTGTTTCTCTATCTGCCCTTTCAGGAACAGGAAACAATATTATTGGTCTTTCTGCCATGTTTCCTCATCTCCTTTCTTCTCATTTATTGTGGTTTTTACTTGTGATTGCCAGCTCATAAGCACTCGTTCTGATACTTCTTTTTCTTTTGAATCAGGAATACCGAGAACATATTGCCTATAAATTGTTAATGCAAGTTCTTCTGCCTCAGCATAGCTTACACCTAAGGTTTTTTTTGCTAAAGTGCTTGGTTGAAGTCCAAATTTAAAAGACCTTTCTTTTTCAAACATTTTAAAAAAATATTCCAGATTTGATCTTGTAGGCTTAGGTATTTCTAATTTTATTTGAAATCTACGCCAAGCAGCTTTGTCTAATAAAGATTCGTGATTTGTAGCAGCAATAACAATAACATAACTTGGAAGAGAATCGATCTGCATAAGCAAAGAGCTAACCACTCTCTTTATTTCACCTGTTTCATGAACATCTCCTCGCTCTTTTCCCAGTGTTTCAAATTCATCAAAAAACAAAACGCATTGTCTTGTTTTGGCATAATCAATCAATTTAGAAAGCCGTGAGGCAGTTTCGCCTAAATAAGAGCCAATAATACTTTCATATCTCACCGTTAAAAGCGGGAGCATTAAAGACTCAGCAATAGCTTCTGCTAAAGAAGTTTTTCCATTACCCGGTGGCCCAATTAAAAGCATCTTATTTCTTGGTTCTAATCCATATGATTGTAATAATTCAGATCTGTTTTGCTCGGAAATTAGCTCGTCACATATTTTTTTAACATTATCCGGTAATACAAGATGGTCTAATCTTTTTTGAGGAACCTTTTCCCAAAATAGATTTTGATCTCCTGTTCCATTTTTTATTAAGGTTGGGGTAGATTCTGTTTCCCTGTAAACAGGTTTTTTTGCAACCTTTAACAAATCTTCAATCTTGCTTGCCAATACAGTATGTTGTTTTGCGCGTTCTTCTGCACACAAGGCCTCTGCTGCTTTTCTAAAGCTTACTGAGTCATTAACAAGTCCGTATTTTATTAACTCACATAGTAAATCTGCTCTTGCCATAACGCATTCCTCCTAAATAATATTATTCGTACCGACTTTATGGCATATCAGCAGGTATTTCGATAAAATTATTCTCACAAAAATCATAAAAGCTTTTGACAGCTAAATTGCTTGGTATAACATGTTCATTTTCCCAACGATTAATAGTTGAATAACTTACATTTATTGCGGAAGCCAGTTGTTTTTGAGTTAAATTCAACCTCTGGCGCACATCAACAACAAATTCGGCAAATGTCATCGTTAATTCCTCCAATGTAGCATATGAGATATTTGATCTAAATAGTAGTATAGCATATGCCACATCAATTTTCAATATCCTCTTGTTACAGTCAAAAGAATTCACCCTGTCTTTTATGTCGTTGTAAAGACGACGCTGGTTTTCACCAACGCCGCCTTTACGGTTTCATTTATTCGGTTAAATCACGCCTATCTTTTTAAGATAAGCAAAGCTGTCTGTATGACCACGGAAATAAATTTGCCTCCGTTCCGCTTCCTCTGTCTGTACTTTCAGGCTCATATATCGTACCAGCGCCGCATGTTCGTCTGCTGACAGACTGATTGCACCCTCGCCCTCTAGTACACGCTCAATGACGGGGTGCGCTTGCTGGAGTTCGCCAGATTCCCGCCGCAGGGTGGCATATTCGCTGTCGGTGTGGAACAGGTCAGTGGAAATGTCGCTGTCGATTTCGGAAAAAGTGTCTGCAATCCGCTGTGCCAGATTATAATAGGAATCTTGTTTTTCGCTCATAAAAATCATCCCCTTGTCTTTTTATATTCTAATATACCCACATACAAAAACAATATCAAATGTGCGAATTACCGCCATACCCATACATCGGTGTGGCTCCATTCCATTAACTAATTGCCTGCCACTGCAATCCGGGATTGTGCTAATTGGCAATATGAAGTGTCAATTTCACTTCCAATATAAAAGCGCCCGGTATTGATGGCCGCTATTGCCGTTGATCCGCTACCAATATACGGGTCGAATACGATATCGCCGGGATTGCTGGATATTTGTATCAGCCATTCCAGACATTCAGCGTTTTTCATTGTCGGGTGCTTGAAGCCGTTCTTTATTCTCCATGCGGAATTGTAGGTTGATTTTGGGTAATCATGGCCGAACCAACAGCAATAGAAACGAGTCTTGTATTCTTGAATGGGATTTCCTTTACGGCTGCACGGTTTACCCACAGGCTTGGTATTCTTTAGAAGCTTAGTTTTGCTAAAAACGCGCCGTCCTTTGTGACAGAATATAATCCATTCACAGTTGTTGGCGTAGCCGCCTTGTAAATCGCCTGTATTTCCTCCTTGGCCTTTTTCTATCACCAAGCAGTTTTTTATCATAAACCCGGCTTTTGTCAGGCATTCATAATGGTACGGATACTTGTCATAGCGTGTAAAAAAATAAGCATGGGAATTATTTTGCAATATCCGGTAACATTGTTCTGCAAACGCCGGATAATCAATGCCTGTGTCACCCGCCAAATAGGGCAGCTTTTCACTTGTGAAATTATTTTGGTATCTGATTCCATAAGGCGGGTCTGTCAAGATAAGCTGTACTGATTCGCTCGGCAGCGTATTCATCAGTTTGATGCAATCCATATTGTAAATGATATTGGTTTCTATCGCGTTTCACCTCCCTGAAAGGATAAAATCGGTGTTGTTTTCTCCAACACCGATTTACTTATAAATCAATCACCGTTCCATGCCCGCAACTCTCGGCAGCGGTTCCATGTCGCCCTCATCGGGAGCGGCGTCTAAAACCGCATTGTCCTTTTCGTCCATGTTCAACAGGGAATTTACTTCTTTCAGTCGCATGGATTTTGTCATATATTCCTGCTCCTGCGGGAATGGGCGCAATACCTCACCCTGCGCCGCTTTCATCTGTTCCTGTGTGTCCGCAAGACTGTTTTCGCAGCTTTGGAGCGAAGCCGCAAATCCCTCCAGCGCGTTGTCCAGACGAGTGATATTGCCGTGGATGTCCGTTCCCAATTTGACCGTGTGGGAGAGCGCCCCGGACAGCGTGACACGGTATTCTTTTGCGTAGCTGTCAAAGGACAGTATCATTTGAAAACCGCGATATTCGCCCATCGGCACAGGGTCAGGGGAAGTCATAGCTTTGCAGGCTTCAATGATGGCGGTTCCGGCTTCTTTTTTGTCTGCATAAAAATTCCCGCCGATTTTCATGGGCGGGAAGTGGTCTTTGTCTGCCGGGTGCTTTACCACGGTTTCTATATCAGCCTTGTAGCCGGCAACGCGCTCCGTCTGCCGTTTGATTGCCTGCGGGTACTCCTTCAAAATCTTATCTTCCAGAGCGTACCGCTGGCTGAGATGGCTGGCTTGCAGGATTTTCAGCTTGTTCACATCCATTTCAAGCTGACACTTCTCAATAATAAGGGGATTACCTGTTGCTAAAGCCTTGATTTCCGCATAGGAAAGGGCAGTTTCGTCTACATCCTCCGCAACGCGAACAGGGGTCTTGCTGGTCATAATCTGTGCGATAAACTTCTGCTTATTCTCCACAAGTTGATACAAATATGAATCAAAAGTCCCCTCGGTCACATAACGGAAAATATCCACTTCGGGATTTTTATTACCCTGCCGGACAATTCTGCCTAACCGCTGCGCTAAATCTGATGGACGCCACGGGCAATCAAGGTCATGGAGTGCAATCAATTTGTCTTGCACATTGGTTCCCGCACCCATCTTTTGGGTGGAACCCATCAGGACGCGGATTTGCCCCTTGCGGACTTTGGCGAAAAGCTCCTTTTTCCTGACTTCCGTATTCGCTTCATGGATAAAAGCTATTTCTTCGGCGGGTATGCCTTTGGCAATCAGCTTTTTCCGCAAGTCATCATAAACATTTTGGAAGTCAGCCATTTGAAAAACACCGTCTTTTTCTGTTGTCTCAATCACGTTTTTCGGCGTGGAAAGGTCGCAAAAGCATAATTGAGCCAGCTTCTTTTCCTTTGTTTCCTCCCAAATGCGAAATACATCATCGGCACAGGTGGCAACCTTACCCTCCGGGTCGTCCGGGAGCATTTCATTGATAAGCCGCTGATCTAAAGCCAGCTTGCGCCCGTCGTTCGTTACCTTCAGCATATTGTCAACGGTGGGGTCAACATCGCCGTCCCGTATCGCTTGGGCGCGTTCAGCCAGCTCCGCAACCATATCCTGTTGAAATTCGCTTGGTTTGATAACAACATTGTGGAAATTCGCCTTTGGTACGGGTAAATTCAGCATATCGGCGGTCTGAATGTCGGCAACCTGTTTGAACATGGACATGAGTTCGGGAAGGTTGTAAAACTTGGCGAACCTGGTCTTTGCCCGGTAGCCTGTTCCCTCTGGGGCAAGCTCAATAGCGGTCACAGTTTCCCCGAAGGTGGAAGCCCATGCGTCAAAGTGCTGTAAGCCGTGACGGACAAGGGTTCTGTATTGGAGATACCGCTGCATGGTATAAAGCTCCACCATGCTGTTACTGATTGGCGTACCCGTGGCAAATATTGTGCCGCGTCCGTCCGTGAGTTCGTCAAGATACTGCGATTTCATAAACAGGTCGGAGGACTTTTGCGCTTCGGTCTGCGCGATACCGCCCACATTCCGCATTTTCGTTATCAGGAAAAGGTTCTTAAAATAATGCGCTTCATCGACAAACAAGCGGTCAACGCCTAATTCCTCAAACGTAACGACATCATCCTTGCGACTTTGGTCGGTGATCTTGGAAAGACGGAGTTCAAGGTTTTTCTTTGTCTTTTCCATCTGCTTGATGGTAAATCTTTCGCCGCGGTTGCGCTTTACCTCGTCAATACCGTCTACTAACTCGTTGATCTGCCGCTGGAGCATAGCCTGCTGGCGTTCCACGCTCATGGGGATTTTTTCAAACTGCGAATGCCCGATAATCACCGCATCGTAGTCCCCTGTGGCAATTCGGGCGCAAAACTTTTTGCGGTTTTTGGTTTCAAAATCCTTTTTGGTCGCCACAAGGATATTCGCGGAGGGGTAAAGCTGGAGCCACTCCGCCGCCCATTGCTCGGTGATATGGTTGGGAACGACAATCAGGCTTTTGTTGCACAGCCCCATCCGTTTCATTTCCATAGCTGCGGCAACTATCTCAAAGGTCTTGCCCGCGCCCACTTCGTGCGCTAACAGGGTATTTCCGCCGTAAAGGATATGGGCGATTGCGTCTATTTGGTGCTTGCGTAAGGTGATTTCGGGGTTCATGCCGGGGAAGGTCAGGTGGGAGCCGTCATACTCGCGGGGTCTTATGCTGTTGAAATTGTCGTTGTAAATCCGGCAGAGCCGTTCACGCCGGGGAGGGTCTTTCCATATCCATTCCTCAAACTTGGAACGGATAATCTCCTGCTTGGCCTGTGCTATCGCCGTTTCCTTTTTGTTAAGGACGCGCTTCTCATCGCCGTGTTCGTCGTAAATCTTATCAAATACGCGCACATCGCGCAGATTCAGGCTATCCTCAATGATTCTATAGGCGTTAATCCGCTGTGTGCCGTAGGTGTTAAAGGTGTGGATATTGGTACGGTCATAGCTTTTTTCGGTGACATTCCACTCGCCCGTGTGATGGGAGTAGTGGACTTTCACCCGCCCTCGCGCGTGGCTTGGGGTTTGTAAAAGCTCATACATAAACTGCTGAACGTCATCCTCCGGCAGCCACGTTGCGCCCAAGCGTACCGATATTTCGGCGGCGGTCAGGTCTTTCGGCAATGCCGCTTCAAGGGCTTTGACATTGACGGCATAATCCTCCGGGTACAGCTCCGCGCTTCTTTTCGCCCAATCCAGCTTTTCCCGGACATTGCCGGAAAGGTATTCATCAGCGGTCAAATATTTTTCTTCGTTGCTGCCGCCATAACCGTGAGTGGGATTGAGAAATATAACGCCCTCAAGCTCTTTAACGATGGTTTCCTCACTCATGCCCGTAAGCTGCGCCATGAACGGCACATCTACTTTTGCCTTTTCGGACAGGGACACCGCCAACGCTTCGCTTGCAGTATCCACATGGGTAATCGGGATATGCGGCTTGATGGTGCGCTTTTTGAACATATCGGCCTTGCGTTCCAGCTCGCCGTTTTCGTCAATGACTTCAAGAGAGCAGAGCAGACAATAGGCGCTGTCCTGTGCAAAGGCTATGCTGTTGCCGCGTGAATTGATAAGCCCGTATTTGCGGGTAAAACTGTCATACAGGCGGTTCAGCTTTGCCTGCTCCGCTTCAATCGCATGGTCGGGGTAGTCGCTGGTCTGATAAAAAATGAGGTTGCGGACGCACTCCCGCAATTCAATCATGCCTTTTACGCGGTTCGCCGTGGTAACGGGCAATTCCACGGGAACCATGATACTGTTCTGCCGGAAATATATCTGCCCGTTTACAAGGGTATAACTGAAATTACGCACATTCGGGTCGGCGGGGATAGCGTTATCTTCTTCCGGCTCGTCCTCGTCGCGCTCGTATTCGGTGATTTCCGCGTGGATGTTGGTAATGGCTTCGGCAAGCTGTTCCGCAAGGGCGCTGCCCTCAAAGGGGACACAGGACACGCTGTTTTCATTCCCATACATCCGTGTGCCGCTCTCTTTGGACATCGTGCCGAGTATCATGTCGGGGTGTTCGGTAAAGTAGCTGTTGACGGCTATCTCTGTTCCTTCGCCGTCCTCGCCTATGCCGTCCACTGTACCAAGGTGTACCCAATCCGGCTCAATGTCCACGATGCGGTCACGCTTTTGCAAAAAGATAATGTCCGTAGTAACTTCCGTGCCTGCGTTTTCTTTGAATGCCGTCATAGGAAGCCGTATCGCACCCAACAGATCCGCGCGCTGCGCGATATATTTCCGCACGGAGGAATTTTGCTTATCCATCGTTCCCTTCGAGGTGACAAAGGCGATGATACCGCCGGGGCGTACCTTATCCAGCGTTTTGGCAAAGAAATAATCGTGGATAAAAAACTTGTGCTTGTCGTACCTTTTATCGGACACACCGTAGCTGCCGAACGGCACGTTGCCGATGGCAAGGTCAAAAAAGCTGTCAGGCAATTCGGCGTTTTCATAACCCTGTATGGCTATGCTGTTTTTTTGGTAAAGCTGCCGTGCGATTTTGCCCGTAATGGGGTCAATTTCAACACCGAATATTTTACTGTCCTTCATACTGTCGGGCAAAAGCCCCTGAAAGTTACCGATACCGCAGCCGGGGTCAAGAATGTTGCCTGCTTTAAAGCCCGTATTTTCAAGAGCTTTGTAAATCGCCTTGATAACTGTTGGGCTGGTGTAATGGGCGTTGAGGGTGGTTGACCGCGCTGATTCGTATTCCTCCGGGGACAACAGGGCGTGGAGTTCTGTATATTCATTCGTCCATGAGGTGTTGTCGGGGTCAAACGCCTGCGCCAAACCGCCCCATCCCACATACCGCGCCAATATCTCCTGTTCCTCCGGGGTGGCAAAGCGGTTTTCAAGCTCAATGGCTTGCAGGGTCTTGATGGCTTCAATGTTGTTACGGAATTTAGCCTTTGCACCGCCGTGTCCTAAATTATCATCGGTGATACGGTAATTATGACGCTCTGACATGGGGATTTCCGGGTGCGGATCAAATACTTGCGTCCGGCTCCGGCGCTTAGGCTGTTCCCACGCGGGGGTAATAGGAATACCATCTTTGTTGAGTTTATCCGCATATTCAACCGCTTTCGCTTCGGTATCAAAAACCACATAAGAGTCATCATCATTTTTAAGGTAACGCTCGATTTGACCATCCCAAATGCCATAGGCGTGGGTTTTATCCGCAATATCAAACCTTGGCGGGTCGCTTGAGATAACATCCACATAGGTGGCACGCTTGACCGT
>Ga0153921_1000230_pt1 | contig 38954 bp, 39 predicted proteins | sample TSNJ005MetaG_FD_104691 | JGI IMG/M metagenome (GOLD analysis project Ga0153921, IMG submission 104691) | Attine ant fungus gardens microbial communities from New Jersey, USA - TSNJ005 MetaG | ecosystem: Host-associated > Fungi > Mycelium > Unclassified | place: USA: New Jersey, Brendon T. Byrne... | reverse complement strand
GCGTGGCCGATGTGCGGGACATCGTTCACGTAGAAGATCGGCGTGGTGATGTAGAACGAAGAGCCGTCGGACATGCTGACCATCCTACGGGCGCGGGAGGGTGTGGCTCGTTGTGTGTCGGCGCCCGGGAAGACGGTCTCTGGGCGCGTTCGGAGCCGACGGGACTAAAATAGCTCCGAGCGCGACGGAATGGAGCAGAAATGGCCCTCACAGCAGCCGATGTGGACGGCCTGCCCCACGTGCCGATCAGCACCTTCAAGGCCAACCCTGCCCACTACCTGGCGACCGGCGCGGCCGTCACGACCCATGGCCGGGTCAGCGCAGCGTTCCTTCCCGTCGTCGACGATTCCGTTCAGGATCCCGATCCTGCGATCGAAGCGACGAAAGCACAGCTGCGCCTCCTCGCCCGTCTCGCCGACCGGGAGGCTGTCGAGGAGGAGCGTCGGCGGCTGAGTGCCTCACGCGACGCCGACACCGTTCCCGAGGCACGATGACCGTGCTGGGCATGCTCGACACGAGCGTGCTGATCAGCGGCCTCCCCGACGACGTGGTGGACAGGATCGACGCGTACCGTTCGTCGATGATCTGCCGGGGAGAGCTCATCCAAGGTCTGGTCGCCTTCCGATCCGATCACCGGCGACAGGCAGCCGCCGGTCAGCGGCGCGAGCTCATCCGGACACTCGACGAGCTGCCCGGCTTCTGGCTGCCCTTCGACCGCGCCGCCTCGGACAGCTACGGCGCCCTCACCGCGGAGCCGCGCAGCGCCGGGAGGTTGAAGGACGCTCTGATCGCCGCGCACGCTCATGCCGTCGGCGTTCCGCTGTTGACGGAGGACGCGGGCTTCACGCGGTATCCGGATGTCGGCATCTGGCTGCTCCCCCAGCGGCCCTGGGCCTAGGTCCGGTTCAACGCCACTCCCAGCTCAGGAGGTCGCGCAGCGCGCGGACCGCCTCCGGCGCGAGGTCGCCCGACTCCGCGGCGACGGCGGTCGCCTGCCAGTCCGCCCAGGTCAACAGGTCGCGGGCCGACTCGTCGGGCCGGATCGCGTCGAGGCGATGGATGACCGCCTCGACCCGGGTGCGCAGCTCGGCGTCGGGCACGCGCTCGGGATGGCGGCCGGGGAGGGCCGTGCCCTCGTCCCGGATGTAGGCGACGATCGCCGCGCTCAGTCGACGATCCATCAGCGGAGATTGAGGAAGCCCCAGCGCCAGCCGAGCGCCTCCACGGCCGTGGGTCCGAGGTATGGGAGGAGGACGCGGAGGCGCTGGTAGAGACGCTCCCGCAGCTCCGTGTCGAAGGGGGCGACCTCGTCGAAGGTGATCGTGTCCGAGACACGCGCCGCCTCGTTCACCGCGTCCAGGAGGGCGGCGCCCACGGTGGGGCTCAGGGCCAGAACCGCCTCCTGATCCGCCGTGGGGATCTTCCGCCGTCCGAAGCCGGTGAAGGCGACGACGGCGCCGTCGAGGTTCGCCTGGAACTCTGACCACCGTCGGTGGATCTCGTCACCGGCTGCCACGTCACGGGCCCGCTGGTCCGGGTCCATCGGTGGACGGGGTGCGCGCGCCTCCTGGATCTTCTCCCAGGCCCACTCGCAGGCGGAGTCCTCGTCCGGGAACCGGAGCTCACGGCCCTCTGCATCCGTCACGGGCGTCGTCTTCTCTCGATTGTCTCCGTACGTCGCCGTGTAGGTGCCGCCGCGATGTGCCACCAGCCCGAGAGCGGAGGGACTGGGATCACCCCACCGTGATCGCGTGATCAGGTACGGTACCGACGCTCGATCCATCCCCGGCATGGCCGCGACCCTGTCGACGAGTTCCTTGTACTTCACGACCGGGACCCCGTCCCCCGCCGGGGCTCGGTCCGGAGGACGGTGCCCTGGATCTCGCCGGGAGCGAGGGACGTGATCTGCCAGTCGATTCCGCGGCCGAGCAGCAGGATGCCGGCTCCGGATTCGCCCGGGCCGGGCGGTGTGTACAGCGCTGGGGTGCCCTTCGTGACGCGGAGGATCAGCGTGATGGGGGCGTCGATCCGCGTCTGGCCCGTCAGGAAGGTCGAGGTCAGGAAGGTGGGCTCGTGCACTACCGTCCCGACCGCGGCTCCAGCGGGGAGGGTCGCGGGATCGTAGGCGAGTGCAACCAGGACATCCTCCGGAGCAGGGCGCACCTGCGTGGCCTCATCGAGGGCGGCGATGCGCGCCTGGATCTCGGGAGTGGGGCGGGCCCGGCCGCGCAGGACGGCATCGATCTCGTCGCGCGTTGGTCCCGCGCCCGGGTTGAGACGTTCGACGATGGCATCCGTGTTCTCGAACCGCTCGGTCTGGGCCGACACTCGACCTGCACCGTCCGGGCCCTCCGTCCCGAGGAGCGCACGGAAGGCTTCGTGAGCCGGAACCCGCTGGGCTCCCGCGCGGGCGATCCGGTCGCGCCAGAAGCGCGAACCGTTGTTGAAGTAGTCGGAGTCAGACGTCGAGGTGAAGAGCTTGAGCACGTTCTCGGCGGCGTCGACCGAGGTCGCGAGGTAGCCGACCAGATCGGCACCGACGTGAACCGGGGCCGCGTCGACCGGATGGGCGCTCCGCCAGCCATACTCCGGGTCGCCCGACACCACCCGCGGCGCGAGGTCGAAGTCTTTCCAGCTCACGGGATCACCTCCGTGGCAGCCGTGGCGACACCCGCACGCTCCCGTGACGATTCCGTCATCGTTCCTCCTCGATGAGACGACGCGCGCGCTCATCATCGATCTGCTCCGGAAAGCTGAAGACGTTCTCGAGCCAGTAGCTCCCGCAGTGCCGGCAGCGCCGAAGGGTCAGCACGCCGTCCTCGAATTCGGCGACCACGTCGGGCGCGTCGTTCGACCAGGCATAGTAGAACCCACGACACCAGCCGCACCCCTTCTCCGCAGGGGTCGGCGCGGACGCGTCATCCGACGAGTGCGATGACATCCCGCACACCTCCCTCCAGAAGCTGGAACCGATCGTCCTTCGGCCGTCGACGGTGAGACGTCAGTCTCGATCGGCGGCTCGGCTCCTGTCGAGTATGGCTTGTACGCGCTCCATCTGCGCCCGCCCGCTACGCAAGGCTTTCTCCGTCTGCTCCGTGGTGTAGTGCGGCGAGTACGTCAGCGACGGCGCGAGATTCTCCCAGGCCCAATCGCACGCCTCGTCCTCGTTCGCGAACACACGGATGCTCCCGTCCTCGTTGGTCACCGGTTCGACCTTCTCGCGCAGGTCGCCGACCGTGGCTGTGACCGTGCCGTCTTTCTGAGGAATCAACGCGACGAGGGTGGGGCTCGGTCGACCGGTGGGAACCCAGGCGATCGCGTAGCGCACGAACGACTCGCCGCTTTTCGCCGTCGCCGCCACCCGTTGCTGGAGCTCTGCGTACTTCATCGTCGAACCTTTGTCTCGAGGGGAGCCGCTTCGCGATCCCGACGGAGGACGGTGCCCTGAAGCTCGCCGGGAGCGAGGGAGGTGATCCGCCAGTCGATCCCACGGCCCAGGAGCAGGACGCCGGCACCGGATTCACCCGGGCCGGGGGGTGTGTAGAGAGCAGGGGTGCCCTTCACTACGCGCAGGATCAGCGTGGTGGGCGCGTCGATCCGTGTCTGACCGGTCAGGAAGGTCGAGGTCAGGAAGGTGGGCTCGTGCACCACCGTCCCGACCGCAGCATCTGCGGGCAGCATCGCGGGATCGTAGGCAAGAGCGACCAGGACATCCTCCGGAGCGGTGCGCACCTGCGTCGCCTCATCGAGTGCGGCGATGCGCGCCTGGATCTCCGGAGTCGGACGAGCCTCACCGCGCAGGACCGCGTCGATCTGGTCGCGCGTGGGCGCCGGGACGGCGGCTCCCCGTTCGGCACGGTCGGCACGGTCGGCACGAGACGACTCCCGAGCGCGACGACGGGCGACGTCCGGGTTCAGCCGGGCGAACACGGCGTCGGTGCTCTCGAACCGCTCCGTCGTCGCCGAAACACTCCCGGCTCCAGCCGGCCCCTCCGCCCCGAGAAGCGTCGGGAAGAGGTCCACCGCGGGCACACCCTTCTCCGCGCCGCTGTTGATCAGGCCGGTCCAGTGCCGGGACGCACCGTTCACATAGTCCTCGTCCTCGTAGGACAGGGTCAGAGCGAGGACGTTCCGAGCGGGGTCGAGCGCCGTCACCACATACCCCATGACGAGACCGTCCCGCAGGACGGCTGCGGCCAGAACCGGCTCCGCGGAGCGCCACTCGTAACGGGCAGGCCCTCCCACGACGTTCAGCTCGAGGTCGAAGTCTTTCCAACTCACGGGATCACCTCATCCGGATTCCGATCTCGTGCCTGGATCCTCCGCCTCTGCCGCTCGGCGCTGCGCAGGTCCCGCTCGTCCTGCTCGGGCGTGTAATGAGGCTTGTCGGTCAGGGATGGCACCAGGTGATCCCACGCCCAATCGCACGCCGCGTCCTCGTTCGCGAACACGCGGACACTGTCATCGGCGTTCGTCACCGGTTCGACCTTTTCCCGCAGGTCCCCGACCGTGGCCGTAACGGTACCGTCACGGTGCGGAATGAGGGCGACAAGCGTCGGGTTCGGCCTGCCGTCAGGGACCCAGGCGATCGCGTAGGGCATGAACGACGGGCTCACCGCGGGGAGCGCAGACATTCTCTGGGTGAGTTCTGCGTACTTCATCGTCTGATCGTCCTCCGTGAAGCGCTCGCCGTGATCAGCGGGACCGCCCGCATCCGGCTTCGGTCCACTCACGATCAGACGCTGAGGCGCGATCGAGGATGGACTGAGCCCTCCGCAGCTGGTCCTGAGCACTGCGCCGCGCCCGCTCATCTTCTTCCGGCGAATAGTGCGGCGAGGTGGAGAGCGAAGGCGCGAGGCGCTCCCATGCCCAGTCACATGCAGCGTCCTCGTTCGCGAATACACGGATGCTTCCGTCGTCGTTCGTCACGGGCTGGACGTCCAGGCGCAGGTCGCCCACCGTGGCGGTGACCGTACCGTCCCGATGTGGGATCAATGCGACGAGAGTCGGGCTCGGTCTGCCGTCGGGAACCCAGGCGATGACGTACGGCAAGAACGATGTGCCCACCTTCGGAAGTGCAGCGAGCCGCTGCTCGAGTTCTGCGTATTTCATCGAGAGATCATCCCCTTCCCCTCTTCCGTCGATCCCACACGCCGCAGGCCGTGACCGTGCCGCCTCACTGAGGAATCAGTGCGACGTGGGTGGGGTTCGGTCGACCGGTGGGAACCCAGGCGACCGCGGCGGGCGGCAATGAGGTTCCCACTTTCGGGAGCGCGGCGAGGCGCTGCTGAAGCTCTGCGTACGTCATGGTCAAACCTTCCCGTGACCCGACTCTCCGTCGCCCCGCTCGCTGGACGTGGTCTGGCTGCGCACGAATTCGTCCCAACGACGCTGAACCTCGGCGCCGGCCGCCTCGTCGCGGGCCCGCTGGTCGGCGTCGTACGACGGAATTCGGCCGCGAGCCTCCTGTAGGTATTCCCACGCCCAGTCGCACGCCGAATCCTCGTCGGGGAAGCGGAGCTCGCGCCCGCTCGAATCCGTCATCGGGGAGGCCTTGGTCCGGAGGTCGCCATGGGTCGCCGTGTAGGCACCATCAGGGTGGGCGATCAGCGTCAGCAAGGACGTGTTGGGGTGACCGCCGAACACGCGGGTGACAAGGTACGGCACAGACGCGCGATCCATGCGCGGCAGGGTCGCCGCTTTCTCGACCAACTCGTCATATTTCATACGACCATCCTCCTATGACACGGGCTTCAAGTAGTCCAGCCATCGTGAGATCCCGCCCGGGAAATGAAGCTGCGTCCCGCCACCGGGTTGTTGGAAATCACGCGCGATGTTACCCACCTGCACCTCGGGCGGAAGAGGCTTGATGATCTCGTAGGTGTATCGGTTGAACGCCGGCCCCAGCCGATCAGGCGGGAGGCTCTGGGCGGGAAAACGCGTGCCCACGGGCGAAGCGAACTCCCCCGAGTCCTCGATTCCCTCGGCGACGGAGATCCGATCGATCCGTGTGCCGGGGGGAAAGAACTCTGCGGCCGGCTTGACAGGCAGATCCATGTCGAAGCCATCGTCCTTGGGCCAACGCCAATCCGCATACCCTTCCGGCGTGAAGCGCTTCAGATGCGTGTCAATGAAGTCCGTGCCGCTCAGGTCGCCGAACGGCTTGTATCCCGGTATCCCCGCGTCATCCGCCCATTTCTGCATGTTCGCGATGAGCTCGTCCCGGCGAGGATCCAGCCGGCGGATGCCCGGAAGGCCGACCACGCCCTCCTTGGCGTTGTGCAGGCCGGTGGCCGCGGCCTCCTTCCCACCCTTCAGCACCGACGCGAACAGGTCGTCGGCCTGGCGCAGGAGGCCGCGCAGCTCGTCGAGGAGCTTCGAGAGCGCCTTGACCGAGCGCACGAGGGCGGTCATCTTGGAGCCGATCTTCGCGACCCAGGAGGCAACGCGGGTCGAGACCTGCTCGACGATCCACGGTGTCGCGAGTCCCAGGGTGAGCACGGCCTCCGACGCCCACGAGATCGCCGAGCCGACGAGCTGCGAGAGCACGTCGCGCACGATGTCGTGCACCACCTGCACGATCGTGGACGCGACGCTGAGCCCGGTCGCCATCGCGCCGGCCCAGGTCGCCGCACCGTGCAGGTGCTGCGCGGAATCCTGCTGGAACCGCCGGTAGGCGTCCATCGCCTCGCCGGCCAGGTCGTCGACGTCGCCGAGGATGCGCGTGAGCTCGTCGCCCGACTGTTGCAGCTGCGTCTGGATGTTGGTCCAAGTCTGCGCGAAGGCCTGCACCTCGCCCGCGTCGCCGGTGAGGTCGTCGAACCATCCCTTGAGCGGCTCGAAGTGGTCGATCAGCCAGCCGAGACCGGCGGCGATGAGCGAGCCGAGGGGGTCCGAGACGGTCGCGATGGTGTCGGCGGCGGCGGAGAACGCGGCCATGCCGCCTTCGACCCAGTCACCGGATTCGATGGCCGAGACCAGCTGCGAGCCGGAGTCGAGCAGACCCGCGCCGCTGAACGGCGTCGACGTGTCGATCGGGGCGACGACGAGAGCGTTCGTGGTCACCGGCGCGTCACCCCAGCCCCTTCTCGAGCGCGCGCACCGCCTGGACGATGTCGTCCTCGACAGCGGCCATGTCCGCGGCGACCCCGCGGACCTCCCGCGCGCTGCGCGTCAGCATGCCTTCCGCAGCACCGATCGCCGAGGCCGCCATCGACGCCGCGAGGGTCGCCGGCGGCACGAGGAAGGCGCAGATCACGCCGAAGGCGCCGCCGCCCATGTTCGTGGCGGCCGCCGCCTGCCTGGCCATCCCGACATCGGCCGCGACCCGCTCGACGCGTGCGGCGTGCGCGTGGATGAGCTCGGCATCCACCGCGATCTTCTTCGCCATCGCTGCTCCCCCTTCAGCACCGGATCTCAGTCCTGGATCCGCGTCCCGTCACCCGTTCCCCCGGCGGCTGGACGCGTCGACCGCTCGACCTCGTCGCGCAGGTGCGCCACGATACCGGACTCCTCGCCGAACGCCTCGCTCGCGAGCTCGACGGCCTTGGCCCCCGCCTGGCGCTGCGCGGCGTTCGCCGTCTCGACGATGAGCCGGCCGAAATCGCGCGGGGATAGCCGGTACGCGGCGTCGTTCACGTCCACGGCGACGAGGCGGCCGCTCGCATCCACGGTCACGGTGAGCTCCCGGCGGGGCGACGTCGCCGAACCACGGAGCGCATCGATCTCCTGCCGGACCTCGCCGGCCCGGCGGGCACGTTCCTGCGCCTCGGCGATCTGCTCCTCGATCCGCGCAACGGCGAGATCGGCATCCGCATCGGCTGAGAAGAAGTCGGTCACCGGGTCAGCCTAACCGCCAGGGCGAACCTCCTGTCCAGGAGCACCGCACGCACATACAGTGGGGGCGAGAGGCGATCACCGTGTTGCTCGCACGATGATGGATCGACATCAGGAAGGCACCGGGATGAGGCCGCTGCGATACTCCATCAACGTCACGCTGGACGGCTCCGCGTCCCACGAGGTCGGGCTGCCACCCGACGCCGAGTCGATGGCCTACTGGGCCGCGCAGCTGGAGCGGGCCGACGCGCTGCTGTTCGGCCGGGTCACCTACGAGATGATGCAGTCGGCGTGGCGGAGGCCGGCGTCAGGCGCCTGGCCCGACGGGATGCCGGACTGGCAGATCCCCTTCGCCGAGGCGATCGACCGGGCGAAGAAGTACGTCGTGTCGAGCACTCTGCGCGAGGTCGACTGGAACGCCGAACTGGTGGGAGCCGACCCGGCCAAGGCGGTGCGGCGACTCAAGGAGGAACCCGGGGAGGGCCTGTGGGTGGGTGGCGTCACCCTGCCGACCGCTCTCGCCGGGCTCGGGCTGATCGACGAATACGAATTCGTCGTGCAGCCGGTGCTCGCCGGTCGCGGTCCGACCCTGCTCGCCGGTCTGCACGACAGCATCCGGCTCGACGCCGTGCACCGACAGGAGTTCCATTCGGGCGCGGTCGCCGTGCGGTATCGGCCGACTCCGACCTGACGCTTCTGGGCGGGTGCAGCGTCGAACCGCCGGATCAGCGGCCCTTGCGCTCCAGCGCGGCCTGATACAGGTCGCGGCGGCCGAGACCGGTGGCCTCGGAGACCTCGGCTGCGGCGTCCTTGAGCCGGGTCCCGGCGGCGACGAGGGCGAGCACCTGCTCGAGGGCCGAGTCCGGGTCGACGGAGCGAGCCGGGGCCCCGGCGACGACGACCGCGATCTCGCCGCGCACCCCCTCGGCGGCCCAGGCGGCGAGCTCGGCGGCGGTGCCCCGGCGCACCTCCTCGAAGAGCTTGGTGAGCTCGCGGCAGACGACGACGCGACGGTCGGCGCCGAGCTCCTCCGCCATGGCGGTGAGGGAGGCGGCGATGCGGTTGGGCGACTCGAAGAACACCATCGTGCGCGGTTCCGCAGCGAGCGCGCGCAGCGCCGACAACCGCTCCCCCGGCTTGCGCGGGAGGAAGCCCTCGAAGGTGAAGCGGTCCGTCGGCAGGCCGGACACGGCGAGCGCCGTCAGCACCGCGGAGGGTCCGGGAAGGGCGGTCACGCCGACGCCCGCCGCCGCGGCCGCCTCGACCAGATGGAACCCGGGGTCGGAGACGGTGGGCATCCCGGCGTCGGAGAGCACGACGACATCCTGCTCGCGGGCGAGCTCCACGAGCTCGCCCGCCCGGTCGCGCTCGTTGTGGTCGTGCAGGGCGATGAGCCGCGGGCGGTTCTCGACCCCGAGGCCCGCCAGGAGCCGCTGCGCGACCCGGGTGTCCTCGGCGGCGACGATCGGCGCTGCGGACAGCACCTCGACCAGGCGGGCGGAGGCGTCGCCGAGGTTGCCGATGGGGGTCGCGGCCAGGATGATCATGTCCTCAGTCTGACAGGCGGCGCGGTCGGCGCCCTGCGCGGCCGCTCCCCGTACGATTGCCTGGTGAGTTCGCTTCCCGTCACCGATCCCGTCCCCGCGCACGCCGCGCCCGGGCCGATCGGCAGCCGCATCGACGACTGGTGGGCGCGTGTGCTGCGCACGCCGACCCGGTTGCGGATCTGGTACTGGGGGGCGCCGATCGGCGTGACCCTGCTCGCGGCGGTGCTGCGGTTGTGGGACCTGGGATCCCCGCACGCGCTGGTGTTCGACGAGACGTTCTACGTCAAGGACGCCTGGTCGCTCTCGCACCTCGGCTACGAGGGCAGCTGGCCGGACAAGGCCGACCAGCAGTTCGCCGCCGGCAACACGGACATCTTCACGTCGTCGCCGTCGTTCGTCGCGCATCCCCCGCTCGGCAAATGGATCATCGCGCTCGGGATGGCGGCGACGGGTGCCGGCAACTCGTTCGGCTGGCGCGTGTCGACCGCGGTCGTCGGGATCCTCGCCGTGCTGGTGGTCTTCCTCATCGCCCGCGCCCTGTTCACCTCGACGGTCATCGCGGCCATCGCCGGCTTCCTGATGGCGATCGACGGCCACGCGATCGTGATGAGCCGGGTGGCGCTGCTCGACAACTCGGTGATGTTCTTCGGCCTCCTCGCCTTCGGCTGCATCCTCCTGGACCGCCGATGGCATGCGACCCGGCTCGCGGCGGCGGTCTCCGCGGCACGCTCGGCGGGGCGGGATCCCGCCTGGGGGCCGGTGCTCTGGTGGCGGCCCTGGCTGATCGCCGCGGGCATCCTGTGCGGGCTGTGCGCGGGGGTCAAGTGGAGCGGCTTCTACTTCCTCGCGTTCTTCGCCGTCTACACGGTGGTGGTGGATGCGGTGGCGCGCCGTCGCGCCGGCCTCGCCTTCTACCTGAGCGGCGCCGCCCTCAAGCAGGGCCCGGCGACGTTCGTGCTGATGGTCCCGATCGCGTTCGTCGTCTACGTGTCGACGTGGACGGGGTGGATCGTCACCGACGGCGGCTACTACCGGCACTGGGCCGAATCGACGCATATGCAGTGGACGGGCCTGTTCAGCTGGGTGCCGCTGTGGGCGCAGAACCTCTGGTACTACCAGACCCAGATGTACAACTACAGCATCCACCTGCAGGTGCCGCACCCCTACCAATCGAACCCGCTGACCTGGCTGTTCATGATCCGCCCGACCAGCATGTACTACGTCGGCACCACGCAGGGGCAGGGCGGCTGCGACGTCTCCAGCTGCTCGGCCGCGATCACCTCCCTCGGCAACCCGCTCATCTGGTGGGCGGCCGCGGCCGCCATGTTCTACCTGATCTACCGATTGGTGCGCTACCGGGAATGGCAGGTCGGCCTGATCCTCACCGGACTCGCGGCCGGTTATGTGCCCTGGCTCTTCTACATGTTCCGCACGATCTTCCAGTTCTACTCGATCGCGTTCGAGCCGTACCTGATCCTGGGCCTCGCCGCCGCGATCGCGGTGATCCTCGGCAGACGAACGGATCCCACGCCACGACGGCGGCGCGGGATCGCTTGGGTCACCGTGTTCCTGGTGGCGTCGGCCGTGCTCAGCATCTTCTTCTGGCCGATCTGGACCGGCGAGCAGATCCCGTTCTGGTTCTGGCAGATGCACATGTGGCTGCCGAGCTGGGTGTAGCGACCGGATTCCGCCTCCTCGCCCATGGGCGCTGTCGGCCGGCGGGTGTAGACCGTGGGTATGACCGACGCGGAGCTGCCCGGCGATGACCGGCTCGACCATCTCGACCTCGTCCCCCTGCCCGGGAGCGAGCGACCGGAGCGCCCGGGCTACCGTGCCCACGGCGCCCTGGACCCGGACGCGGTGGTGTCCGCGACCCTCGTGCTGCGCCGCCGAGCGGAGCTGCCGGAGAGCGCCTTCACCACCCGGCTGAGCCGCGACGAGCTGGCCGAGCGCTACGGCGCCGACCCGGCCGACGTGGAGCTCGTGAGCACGACGCTGAGTGCGCTCGGGCTCTCGGTCGACGAGGCGGATGCCGCACGGCGCACGGTGCGCGTGAGCGGTCCGGCCCGGATCGTCGCGCGGGTCTTCGGGACGGACCTGGCGCGCTCCGCGCCCGCCGATTCCGGCGACGAGGCGGGGGCTCCGTACCGGCAGCGCTCCGGCGGCCTCAGCATCCCGCGCGCGCTCGGCGGCGTGGTCAGCGCCGTCCTCGGCCTCGACGACCGGCCGCAGGCGCGGGCGCAGTTCCGCATCGCTCGCCCGGCCGCCGTGTCGGTCAGCTACACGCCTCCCGAGCTCGGCACCGTCTACGACTTCCCCGCGGGGACGGACGGCAGCGGGCAGACCATCGCGATCATCGAGCTCGGCGGCGGCTACGAGCAGGCGGATCTCGACACCTACTTCGCGGGCCTCGGCCTCCCGACGCCCTCGGTGACGGCGATCGGGGTGGACGGCGGCGCGAACCAGCCGGGGGCGGACCCGAACGGCGCCGACGGCGAAGTGATGCTCGACATCGAGGTCGCGGGAGCGCTGGCGCCCGGCGCCTCGCTCGTCGTGTACTTCGCCCCCAACACCGACGCCGGGTTCCTGGACGCGGTGACGACGGCGGCGCACGCCTCCCCCACTCCCGCCGCCATCAGCATCAGCTGGGGGCAGGCCGAGGACCAGTGGACGGCGCAGGCCCGCACCGCCTTCGACGAGGCGCTGCAGGACGCGGCGGCGCTCGGCGCGACCACGACGGTCGCCGCCGGCGACGACGGCAGCAGCGACCGGGTGACCGACGGCGCGGCGCACGTCGACTTCCCCGCCTCCTCCCCGCACGCCCTCGCCTGCGGCGGCACCCGGCTGGAGGCGAACGGCTCCACCGGCGCGGTCAGCAGCGAGACGGTCTGGAACAACGGCTCGGGAGGCGGTGCGACCGGCGGCGGCGTGAGCGCGGTCTTCCCCCTCCCCTCGTGGCAGGGCGGGGTCGGGGTGCCCGCGGGCGCGGGCGGTGCGGACGCCGGCGGCAGCGCGAACGGGCCGGGCGGACGCGGGGTGCCCGACGTCTCCGCGGTCGCGGACCCGCAGACCGGCTACCGCGTGCGGGTGGACGGGAAGGACACCGTCATCGGCGGCACCAGCGCGGTCGCACCGCTCTGGGCCGCCCTCGTCGCCCGGCTCGTGCAGAAGACGGGCAAGCCGCTCGGGCTCGCTCAGCCAGCCCTGTACGACTCGGTGCGGGCCGGGCAGGTGGCCGCGGGCTTCCGCGACATCACGCAGGGCGACAACGGCGCCTACACCGCGGCGGCGGGCTGGGACGCCTGCACCGGGCTAGGCGTGCCCGACGGGGCGCGGCTGCTCGGCGCGCTGTGAAGGCCGCGCCGCGGGGGCGCTGTAAGGCGTGCCCGCCGGGGTCAGTGGTCGACGAGCTTGAGGCCGACCACGCAGCCGACGAGGCCCAGGATGAGCAGCACCTTCACGAGGGAGAACCCTTCGCCACCGAAGATCGAGGCGTAGAGGACGGTCAGCGCCGCGCCGATCCCGACCCAGACCGCGTACGCGGTGCCGGTGGAGATCTCGCGCATGGCGAAGGCGAGACCGCCCATGGAGGCGAGGAGGCCGACGCCGAAGATCACGGACGGCCAGAGGCGGGTGAACCCCTCGGTCTTGCCGAGGGCGGTGGCCCAGACGGCCTCGAGCACACCGGAGAGGATGAGGACGATCCACGACATGACGACGGTCTCCCTGGCCAGTCTTGTCGCGCACCGGGTACTGAACCGTCGTCCGGGATCGCGCTCGCGGCGATCTAGTACGAGTGTACCACAACGGGGTGGCAAGGCTCCGTTTCGCTCTGTTACGACTGTTACGACGGCGCCTCCGGCTGCGTCGGGAGGGTCCGGTAGCGTGAGCGCATGGCAGATCGCGAATACGGTTTCCGCACGCGTGCGATCCACGCGGGCAACATCCCCGACCCCGTGACGGGAGCCCGGGCGCTGCCGATCTACCAGACCAGCGCGTTCGTCTTCGACGACACCGCCGACGCGGCGGCGCGCTTCGCACTGCAGAAGTACGGGAACATCTACTCCCGCCTGGCGAACCCGACCGTCGCGTCGTTCGAGGAGCGCATCGCGAGCCTGGAGGGCGGCCTCGGCGCCGTCGCCACCGCCTCGGGACTGAGCGCCCAGTACATCACCTTCGCCTCGCTCGCCGGCGCGGGCGACCACATCGTCGCCTCCGCCAACCTCTACGGCGGCTCGATCACCCAGCTCGACGTCACGCTGCGCCGGTTCGGCGTCGAGACGACGTTCGTCCAGAGCTCCGACCCGGCCGACTACGCCGCCGCGATCACCGACAAGACCAAGGTCGTCTTCGCCGAGACCGTCGCGAACCCCTCCGGCGAGATCGCCGACATCGAGGGCCTCGCCGACGTCGCGCACGCCGCCGGCGTCCCGCTCGCCATCGACTCCACCATCGCCACCCCGTACCTCAACCGGCCGATCGAGTGGGGAGCCGACATCGTCATCCACTCGGCCACCAAGTTCCTCGGCGGCCACGGCACCACCCTCGGCGGCGTGGTGGTCGAGAGCGGGCGGTTCGACTGGCACTCGGAGCGCTTCCCTCTCTTCGCCGAGCCGGTCCCGTCGTACGGCGGGCTGCAGTGGTCGGGCAACTTCGGCGAGTACGCGTTCCTGACCCGGCTGCGCGCCGAGCAGCTGCGCGATATCGGCCCGTCGCTCGCCCCGCACTCCGCCTTCCTGCTCGCACAGGGCGTCGAGACCCTGCCGTACCGCATCCAGGCGCACGTCGACAACGCGCGCACGGTGGCGGAGTGGCTGGAGGCCGACCCGCGCATCGAGCACGTCTACTGGGCGGGCCTGCCGAACCACCCGCACCACGACCGCGCTCGCAAGTACCTCCCCGCCGGTGCGGGCAGCGTGTTCAGCTTCGTCGTGAAGGGCGGCCGCGCGGTCGGCCAGAAGCTCATCGAGTCGGTGAACCTGGCCAGCCACCTCGCCAACATCGGCGACGCCAAGACGCTGGTCATCCATCCCGCCTCCACCACCCACGCGCAGCTCACCGAGCAGCAGCTGCTCGACGCGGGCGTGCTGCCCGGCGTCGTGCGCATCAGCGTCGGCATCGAAGACGCCGACGACATCATCTACGATCTCGATCAGGCCCTCACCGAGGCCGTCAAGGAGGCGTGAGCATGAGCGCGACCGACACCACCGAGGTCCAGCTCGTCAACGGACTGAGCTGCTCCCTCCCCGCCGACTCCCCGCTGGCGAAGCTGCTGAAGTCGCAGCGCACCTGGATCGGCCCCGACGCCAAAGAGCGTCTCAAGATCCTGCGCGGCGCGAAGTCCGTCGCCATCGTCGGCGCCTCGCCGAACCCGGCGCGCTCCAGCTACTTCGTGGGCACGTACCTGCAGCAGTCGAGCGACTTCCGCGTGTACTTCGTGAACCCCAACGCCGACACCATCCTGGGCCGGCCCGCCTACCCCGACCTCGCCTCGCTGCCCGAGGTGCCGGACATCGTGGACGTGTTCCGCAAGCCCAGCGACATCCCCGCCGTCATCGACGAGGCCATCGCGGTCGGCGCGCCGACGGTGTGGGTGCAGCTCGGCATCTGGAACCAGGAGGCCGCCGAGTACGGCGAGTCGAAGGGCCTCACCGTGGTCATGGACCGCTGCATCAAGATCGAGCACGCCCGCTTCCACGGCGGCCTGCACCTGCTCGGCTTCGACACCGGCCAGATCACGGCGCGCAAGACCCTGCGCTGACGCGCCGCGCTTGCCGGGATACCGGTGCGCGGGGTCGAGGGGCGTCGCTCCCCCCGCGCATTTGTGCCGAATGCGGGGTATCGCCGGCGCATTCGCGACATTTGGCACAAATGTCGGGCGGGCTCATAGCCCCGTCGCGAGGCGGACTCCGGCACCGATCTGGTTCAGGAGGTAGCCGGGGAGACGCCCGACAGGATACGGATCCACGAAATCCCGATCCACCGGTCCGATCTGCGTCACCAGCGCCACCGAGTCCTTGTCGAGGCCCACGGCCTCGGCTGGGATCAGGACGTTGCCGGGGAATCGTTCCAGCGCCGTATTCGACGTCAACGGAACCACCAGGACGGTGCTGATCGTCGAAGCGAGGAGCCAACCGTCTTGGATGACGACCGCGGGCCGGACCTTCGCGGGCTCCGAGCCGCGCGGGTAGCCGAAGTCGACCCAGACGACGTCACCACGCCCGATCACCAGTCGGCGCCCTCGCCGACCACCCGGGCTGCCTCACGAGTGAAGAGCCCGTCGCCGGACGGCTGTCCCGCCTCAGCGATCGCACGATCGGCCAGGCGGGTGAGATCGCCGGCGCCCTCCAACTCGTCGGCGAGCCGCTGCCCGGCCAGGCGGTAGAACGCCGACCGGTTCAGTCCGTGCTGCGCGGCGACCTTCTCGAATCGCTCGAAGTCGCCGTCCGGGAGGGAGATCGCGGTCTTCATGCTCCGAGTATAACTCGTATAACCGCGTCGCTCCCCCGCACATTTGTGCCAAATGCGGGGTATCGCCGGCGCATTCGCGACATTTGGCACAAATCGCGAGGGGGCGTCAGGCGCGGGCGATGACGTGGAAGACGTGCCAGTGCTTGGGGCCCTCGAACGACATCCCGCGGCGGTCGTCCTCGGCGAGCTGGAGGACCTCCATGCCGGCGAGCATGCCCGTCACCCCGGCACGATCGTGGAAGTTCATGCCGGGGCGGCCGAACCAGTCGTCGTGCGGGCCGAAGAACTCGCCCGCGAACAGTGCTCCCGGGCGCAGGGAGTCGCGGATGTCGGCCCAGACATAGGGGAAGCGGTCCGCGTCGCAGAACGGCAGCGCGAAGCCGGCGTAGACGAAGTCGGCCGGCGGGAGGTCGCCGAGGGACTCGAACGGGGCCGAGCGCACGTCGAGCAGCAACGACTGCTCCGGGGTGAGGCCGACCACCACCCGCTCCTCCACACCGGGGTCGGAGTCGATGGCCAGGACGCGCCAGCCGCGGCTCGCGAGGTGCCGCGCCTCCACGCCGTCCCCGCACCCCAGGTCGATCGCGTCGCCGGGCTCCCCCGTCCACGCGCCGAGTGCACTCGCGAACGTGGGGCGCACACTGCGGCCGCCCTGCTGCTCGTAGAACTGCGACCAGTCGAACGCCATGAGGCCGAGCCTACGCGCGTGCGCACCCGTCGCGCCCCCTCGGCTGGCTAAACTCGGCGGGTGGAGTCCGCGCCTTCGTCCCCCCGCGTCGCCGTCCTCGGCCCCGTGCTGGTCGAGGGTCGCACCGGCACGCTGACCGAGCCGGCCGGCGCGCGCTCCAAGCGGCTCCTCGTCGCGCTCACCCTCGCGCACGGCCCGGTGTCGGTGTCGTCGCTGGTGGCGGACCTGTGGGACGACGCCCCGCCGCGCCAGGAGCGGGCGGCCCTGCAGACCCTTGTGTCGCGGCTGCGCACCTCCAGCGCCGACGGCCTGGTGGAGTCGACACCCGGCGGCTACGCGCTGGCGATCCGCGCCGCGGAGACCGACCTCGGGCTCGCCCGCGAGCGTGCGGCTGCGGCCCGCGAGCTGCTGGCCGCCGGCGACGCGCGAGCGGCCGTCCGGGAGGCGACGGCCGCCCTCGGCCTGTGGCGCGGCGACCCCGGCGCCGAGCTCGGCGACGCCCCGCTGGCCGACGATCTGGCGCGCACGGCCGCGACCCTCCACGACGAGCTGCTGCTCGTGCGGTCCCACGCGCTGCGCTCCGCGGGCGACCCCGACGCGGCGCTCGACGACCTCACGGCTCTGCTGCAGACGCATCCCCTCGACGAGTCGCTGCAGCTCGAGCGGATGGCCGCCCTCGCCGACGCGGGCCGCCGCAGCGAGGCGCTGCTCGCGTTCGCCGAGCTCAAGGAGACGCTGCTCGACCGGCTCGGCACACGGCCGGGCCCGGAGCTGGTCGCCTACAACGCGCGCCTGCTCGCCGAGGAGGACCAGCCGGAGCCGAACGCGGGCAAGCAGGTCCGCATCGGCCTGCGCAGCGCGCCGAACGCCCTCCTCGGCCGCGAGTACGACCTGCAGGCGCTCGAAGACCTCATCGCGACCTCCCGGCTGACGACCATCCTCGGCGCGGGCGGCCTGGGCAAGACGCGGCTGGCGCAGGAGATCGGGCGCCGCGCCATCCACACCCCGGCCGTCGTCTTCGTGGAGCTGGCGAGCGTGCGCAGCGCCGAGGACATCGAGCTGGCCTTCGCCTCGACCCTCGGCATCCGGGAGGCACGCAGCACCCGCTCCGGCGACCCGGGCGCGCTCGTCGACATCCACTCCCGCATCCTGGGGCTGCTCGCCGAGCGCGAGACGCTGCTCATCGTCGACAACTGCGAGCACATCGTGGATGCGGCGGCGGCGTACATCGCCGACATCCTGGACGCGACGACCACCGTGCGCGTGCTGGCCACGAGCCGCTCGCCGCTGGCGATCGGCGCCGAGCGCGTGTACCCCCTCGACTCCCTGCCGAGCGCCGAGCGCGGGCCGGCCGTCGAGCTGTTCGTCGAGCGGGCGCGCGCGGCCCGCCCCGGCGTCGTCCTGCCGCTCGACACGGTCGCGCGCCTCTGCGACCGGCTCGACGGCCTCCCGCTGGCCATCGAGCTCGCCGCCGCGCGCACCCGGTCCCTCTCGGTCGAGGAGATCGAGCGGCGGCTGAGCAACCGTTTCGCCCTGCTGACCGGCGGCGAGCGCACCGCGCCCGAGCGGCACCGCACCCTCTTCGCCGTCATCGACTGGAGCTGGAACCTGCTCGCGGGTTCCGAGCAGGCGCTCCTGCGGCGCCTCTCGGTGTTCCCCGACGGGTTCAGCGCCGAAGCGGCCGAGGCGGTCGCCGGCCCGGGTGCGAGCTCCGTGCTCGACGACCTCGACGCCCTGGTCGCCCAGTCGCTCGTGACCGTGACGGAGGACGCGACGACCGGCCTCCTGCGCTACCGGATGCTCGAGACCGTCCGCGAGTTCGGCGACCGCGAGCTGGCCGAGGCCGGCGAGGGCGACGACGTGCGGGACGGCATGGATGCATGGGCGGTGGCGTTCGCCCACGGAGCCATGGAGACGATGCACGGCCGCGAGCTGGTGCAGACCTTCAGCCGGGTGACGGCCGAGCAGGACAACCTCGTCGGGGTGCTCCGCTCGGCCATCGACGGCCCGCGCCCGGCCACCGTCGCCGCCGTGTTCGGCCTGCTCTCCTACTACTGGTCGCTGCGCAGCGCGCACTCCGAGGTGCTCGGGTTCGGCCCGACGGTGCTGGCGGCGCTGGAGGGGTGGGAGCCGGTCGACGGCGTGCGCGAGGACGCCGCCGTCTGCTTCACCATCATCGGCGGCACCTTCCTCTACGTCGACCTGCGGACGGCGGTCCGCGCGATCGCGCGACTCAAGCGCCTCCGACGCGAGCGGGCCTTCACCGACCCGCGCCTGAACGCGATGTCGAGCCTCATCACCGTCGCCGGCAAGGTCGAGCCCGGGATGCGGATGCTGGCCGAGTATGCCGCCTCGAGCGACCCCGAGGTCGCCGTGATGGGCAACCTCCTGCTGGCCCAGCTGCACGAGAACGCCGGCGAACTGCAGGTGGGACTCGTCGAGGCGCGCCGGGCGTACACGCTCGGGCAGGAGGTCGAGGACGCCTGGTCGACCGCCTCGGCCGCGCAGGCGCTCGCGCAGCTGCACAGCCAGCTGGCGCACCCGGAGGAGGCACTGCGCTGGGCCCAGCGCGCCCACGACGGGCTCGCTCCCCTGCAGGCGGCGGGCGACCTGCGCCAGCTCGACTGGCTCATCGCGATCAACTCCATCACGGTGGGCGACACCGCGCGCGGCCGCGCGCTGCTCGACACCTACCTGAGCGTGGACGTCGACCGGACGGGCTTCGACTACGTCGACTACTACGGCATCGGCTACGGCGGCATGGCCGAGATCGCTCTCGCGGAGGGCGACCTGGCCGAGGGGCTGCGCCGCTACGCGGAGGCCGTCGGCGTGTTCGTCGACGACGGCGCCGCCCAGCGCGAGACCCTCACCAACCCCTGGATGACGATGCTGGGCGCGGCCGAGCTGGTCGTGCACGTGCGTGCGCACTCCGCCGGCCCCGAGGAGATCGGCCCGGGCACGGTGACCTGGGAGGCCACCGACGAGCTCGCCCGGCGCCTCCGGGTGCGCGTGCTCGTCTACACCCGGCTGAGCACGTGGTACGTCGACAAGCCCGTGCTGGGCAGCGGTCTCCTGGGCTACGCCGCCTGGATGCTCGACCCGCGCACGGCCGCCGGTCGCGACGACCGGTGGGTGGCGACGGGCCTCGAGCTCGTCGGGCTGACCGCGCGGCTGAACTCGCGCCAGGACTTGGCGAGCATGCAGCGCAAGCGGCTCTCCGCACCGATCGCCGCCGCCTGGGGTGCGGAGCGTCTGGAGGCGGCCGTGGAGGCGGCCTCGGGGCTCTCGCTCGAGGAGGCGTCCGCGCGCGGCCTGGAGCTCCTGCGCTGGGCGAAGCCGGCCCGCTGAGGCGGCCGCGGGCCTCCCCACGAATCGCGGCACGCTCAGCGCACGCGGGCAGGGTACGCACGCCCCCATGCCCCCACGCCCCCACGCAGCAAGCGGCCGCCGCACCCCTCCGCAGGGTGCGACGGCCGCTGTCCGTGAGCGCGGAGCCTAGGCCTTGCGCATGTACGCCCGCACGGTGAGCGGGGCGAAGACCGCCACGATCACGGCCGCGCCGAGCAGTGCCCACCAGCCGTCTGCCGGGAACGTGCCGTTGTTGGCGAGATCCCGCACCGCGGTGACCAGGTGCGACACCGGGTTGATGTTCACGAATGTCTGCAGCCAGTCCGGGAGGGTGTTCGCCTGCACGAAGGCGTTCGAGAAGAACGTCAGCGGGAAGAGCACGAGGAACGAGATCCCCTGGACCGAACCCGCGGTGCGGGCGATCACGCCGAAGAAGGCGAAGATCCAGCTGATCGCCCAGGCGCAGACGATGACGAGCAGGCCGGCCAGGATGACGAAGCCGACCCCGGCCGCGGGGCGCCAGCCCATGACGAACCCGGTAAGGAACGTGATGGTCGTCGCGATCGCGTAGCGGAGGGTGTCCGCGAGCAGGGCGCCCGAGAGCGGTGCGATGCGCGCGATCGGCATCGACTTGAACCGATCGAACACGCCCTTGTCCATGTCCTCCCGGAGCTGCACGCCGGTGACGACCGAGGTCGTGATCACCGTCTGGGCGAGGATCCCGGGGATCAGGTAGGGCAGGTACGCGCTCACCCCTCCGGCGAGCGCGCCGCCGAACAGCAGCGCGAACATGATGGTGAAGATGATCGGCTGCAGCGTGACGTCGAACAGCTGCTCGGGCGTCCGCTTGATCTTCAGGAGGCCGCGGCGGGCCATGGTCAGCGTGTTGGCCAGGGTCTGGCGCACGCTGACGTGATTCTTCAGGTTCCGCTCCGAGGGCGGTGTGATGGTGGCGATGGCGCTCATGCCCGGACTCCTTCTGCTGCTGCGGCCTTCTCGGCGGGGTCGGTGGACTCCGCGCCCGCGTCCTGCTCTTCGACGCCGTGGCCCGTGAGGGTGAGGAACACCTCGTCCAGGGTCGGCTTCTGGACGGACATCTCCGCCAGGTGGATGCCCGCCTCGCGGAACGTGATGAACAGGTCGGTCACCGCGTCCGCGTCGCGCATCGGGGCCGTCAGGCGTGCGCCCTCCGGGGAGACGACGGCCTCCACACCGAGCACCGTGCCGATGGCCCGGCGGGCGTCCTCGACGTCCGCCGCGTCGGCCAGGCGCAGCTGCAGCGACGACTCGCCGACGGAGGCTTTGAGCTCGTCGCTCGTGCCCTCGGCGACCACGCGGCCGCGGTCGATGACCGCGATCCGGTCGGCCAGCTGGTCGGCCTCGTCCAGGTACTGCGTGGTGAGCAGCACGGTGGAGCCGGTGGAGACGAGGCGCCGGATGGTGTCCCACATCTGCGAGCGGGTGCGCGGGTCGAGACCCGTGGTCGGCTCGTCGAGGAAGATCAGCGGCGGCTGCGCGATGAGGCTGGCGGCCAGGTCGAGCCGGCGGCGCATGCCTCCGGAGAACTTCTTGAGCGGGCGCTTGGCCGCGTCCGTGAGACCGAACTCCTCGAGGAGCTCGGCGGTCTTGGCCTTGGCCTCCCGGCCGCTCAGCCCGAGCAGCCGGGCGAAGATCATCAGGTTCTCGTTGGCCGACAGCGTCTCGTCGACGGACGCGAACTGCGCCGTCACGCCGAGGAGCTGGCGCACGATCTGCTGCTCCTTGCGGATGTCGTGGCCGAAGATGGTGGCGTCGCCCGCGTCCGGCTTCAGCAGGGTGGCGAGCATGGAGATGGTGGTGGTCTTGCCGGCGCCGTTCGGCCCCAGCACACCGTAGACGGTGCCGGCGCGGACGTTCAGGTCGACGCCGTCGACCGCGCGGTTGTCGCCGAAGACCTTGACGAGCCCGTGGGCTTCGACCGCCCATTCGGAGCTGCGAGTCATGGTGGTCCTTCCTTTCGGATCGGTTGATGTCTCGATGGTGCCGCTGCCCGCTTGCACCGCGCTTACGCGGCGCTTACAGCCCGGCGGCGGCGGTGAAAGGGGCTGTGCAAGCACGGCGACGGTCGTGGCCGGCGATGCGCCGGCGCGCACGATCCCTGCGCCATTTCGCGCCCGCACGCCGATTCCGTGCGCACAGCCCGACGTAGACTGGGGGATGTGACAGCGTACGTCTCGGCCTTCGACCTCTTCTCGATCGGCATCGGCCCCTCGAGTTCGCACACCGTCGGACCCCTCCGGGCCGCCCGCGCGTTCGCGCTGCGGCTGCATGACGAGGGCATCCTCGACCGCATCGACCAGGTCACCTGCACGCTGTACGGCTCGCTCGGCTCCACCGGGATCGGCCACGGCACCCCCGACGCCGTCGTCGCCGGGCTGCGCGGCCTGGAGCCTGAGAACTGCCGCCCGGAGGACGTCCGGGGCGCCTGGAGCGGCCTCCCCGACGGCGCCACCCTCGCACTCGCCGGTTCGCGGGAGATCCCCTTCGCGCGCGACGACATCGACTTCGAGCCGCGCACCCGGCTGCCCGGCCACCCGAACGCGCTGACGCTGCGCGCGTGGGGCCGCGCCGAGAGCGGCGAACGCGAACCCCTCCCGCTCCGCGAGGAGACCTACTACTCGATCGGCGGCGGCTTCATCCGCCGTGACGGCGAGGAGGCCGACCTGGCCGCGCGCGCCTCCCACCCCCTCCCCTACGACACCGCTGAGGAACTGCTGGCGATCTGCGAGCGGCTCGACATCCCGATCTGCGAGGTCGCCCGCCGCAACGAGGCCGCGCTGCACGGCGAGGAGCGCACCGTCGAGCGGCTGGACCTGATCTGGGAGGCCATGGCCGAGTGCGTCGCCAACGGCCTCGCCGGCACGGGCACGCTGCCGGGCGGCCTGCAGGTGCCGCGCCGGGCCGCCGCCATGCGCGAGCACCTCGAGCGCGTGCAGGACGACCCGGGCCGCGCGACCGCGCTCGAGTGGCTGCACGCGTTCGCGCTGGCCGTCAACGAGGAGAACGCCTCCGGCGGCCGCGTCGTCACCGCGCCGACCAACGGCGCGGCGGGCATCGTCCCGGCCGTCGCCCACTACTACCTGCGGTTCGTTCCCGGTGCGACCGCCGACGGCATCCGCCGCTACCTGCTCACGGCCACCGCGATCGGCTCCCTCTTCAAGGCGAACGCCTCCATCTCGGGTGCCGAGGGAGGCTGCCAGGCCGAGGTCGGGTCCGCCTGCGCGATGGCCGCGGGAGCCCTCTGCGCCGTGCTCGGCGGCACGCCCCGCCAGGTCGAGAACGCCGCGGAGATCGCCATGGAGCACCACCTCGGCCTCACCTGCGACCCCGTCGGCGGGCTCGTGCAGATCCCCTGCATCGAGCGCAACGCCATCGCCTCCTCCACCGCGGTCTCCGCCGCCCGCCTCGCCCTCCACGGCGACGGCTCCCACCTCGTCTCGCTCGACACCGTGATCGAGACCATGCGGCAGACCGGCATCGACATGTCCACCAAGTACAAGGAGACCAGCGAGGGCGGCCTCGCGGTCAACGTCATCGAGTGCTGAGCGCCGCGCCGCGCGCGCCGCGCCTGGCTCGCGAAGCGTGAGTAGTTGCGGGTATCCCGCGCCGCACACCCGCAACAACTCACACCTCGCGCGAAGCCATCCACACATCGGCCGCCGCCCGCCCGCTAAGGGTGAGTAGTTGCGGGTACTCCGGGCCGAATACCCGCAACAACTCACACCTCGCGAGAAGCCATCCACACGACGGCCGCCACCCGGCCGCGAAGGGTGAGTAGTTGCGGGTACTCCGGGCCGAATACCCGCAACAACTCACACCTCGCGAAAATGGCCCACCCACCTCGCACCGCTGGTGCGGCCGCGCACTCCCGCACTCACGCACTCGCGCACTCCCGCAAGGTGAGTAGTTGCGGGTATTGCGGAGCGGATACCCGCAACAACTCTCACCTCGGGAGAAGGGCCGCCCGCCGAGCGCCATCCACCTCCGCCACTCGCACGACCGCGCGAAGGGTGAGTAGTTGTGGGTATTGCGGGATGAATACCCACAACAACTCACGCCTCGCGAGAAGTCATCCACATGTCGGCCGGCGGCAGGTCGCGAAGGGTGAGTAGTTGCGGGTGCTGCGGGGCGAATACCCGCAATGACTCACGCCTCGCGAGAAGTCATCCACACGTCGGCCGCCACCCGGCCGCGAAGGGCGAGTTGTTGCGGGTATTGCGGGGTGGATAGCCGCACCTACCCGCACCTCGCGAGGCCTCGCGGCGGCGCGCGAGCCGGTTACGCCGCGTTGCGCGCGGGGTGCCGGGCGTCGGTGGCGCCGCCTAGCGTGGTCCCGTGAGCACGACACCCGCATCCGACGCCGACCGTTCGACCGCGCTGGGCGCCGCCCTGGCGGGGCCGCTGGTGTCCACCCAGTGGCTGTGCGACCACCTCGGTTCGGAGGGGCTGGTCGTGCTCGACGCGACGGTCGTCCCGGCCACCGGGGCCGACGGGCGCCCGACGTTCGTCAGCGGGCTCGACCAGTACCTGGTGGAGGGGCACATCCCGGGCGCGGTCTTCGCCGAGTTGCTCGACGGGTTCAGCGACGCGACAGGCCCGTACCCGTTCACGCGCCCGGATGCGGCAGCCTTCGCCGCGGCCGCGGAAGCGGTCGGCATCGACGCCGGAACCACGGTCGTGATCTACGACGCGGCCGCCGGCCAGTGGGCCGCGCGGCTCTGGTGGCTGTTCCGCTCGTTCGGCCACACGGGTGTGGCGGTGCTCGACGGAGGCGCGACCGCCTGGCGCGCCGAAGGGCGCCCCGTCTCCCGCGGCCACGTCGAGCCGCGCACGGGGTCCGGCTTCGCCGCCGCCGAACAGCCGGGCTTCTGGGCCGACAAGTCCACGGTCGCCGAGATCGCCGCGGGCGACCGCACCGCCACGCTGCTCTGCGGGCTCCCGGCGCGCGACTTCGCCGCCCGCCACATCCCGGGCAGCCTGAGCGTGCCGGCCGGACGCCTGGTCTCGCGGGAGACCAACACGTTCCTGCCCGCGCGGGAGCTGCGCAAGCTGTTCGCCGACGCGCTCGCGTCGCCGGATCCGATCGTCGCGTACTGCCGCAGCGGCATCGCCGCGACCGCCGACGCCCTCGCGCTGGCCGTGCTCGGCCGCACGGACGTCGCCGTCTACGACGCGTCGCTCAGCGAGTGGACGGCCGACCCGCAGGCGCCGCTGGCCTCGGTCGCGTAGCCTCCTCGACGACCTCCAGGATGTGGCGGTACCGCTGGCCGGTCGCCCGCGACATCCCGAGCTCGCAGGTGCGGTTGGCCGACGCGTAAGCGGTGACGGTCCCGGCTGCCGCCGCCTCCGCCGCCAGCGCGCCGACCTCGGCCGCCTCGCGCTCGGTGGCGGAGGCCGTCAGCTCGGGATGCAGCAGCCCGCGGTCGCCCGCGAACGCGCAGCACCCGGCGTCGATGGGCACCGTCACGTCGGCGGCGACGGCCTCGGCGACGCGTCGCAGCGCGCCGTCGACGCCCAGCCGCTGGGTCGAGCAGGTCGGGTGCAGTACCAGCGACGGCAGCTCGTCGACGACGTCGAGTCCGGGCAGGAGGGCGGTCGCGGCGAAATCCACGGAGTCCACGAAGCGCAACCGGGCATAGTCGCCGCCCGCCGTCACGGCCGCGTCGCGCAGCGCCTCCAGCCCCTCGGTGCAGGAGGCCGCGTCGCAGACGATCGGCAGCTCGCCGTCACGGGAGGCCGCCAGCAGCGCGGGCAGGACGCGCTCGGACATGCGCTCGTGGCCGTCGTGGAAGCCCTTCGACTTCCAGGGCGTCCCGCAGCACATCGACGAGATGCCGTCGGGCACGGTCACCTCCACGCCCGCGCGCTCGCAGAGGGCGAGGAACGCGGCCGTCGAGCCCATCCCGCCGCCCTCCGCGCCGAACATCGTGCCGATGCAGGCAGCGAAGAACACGGCCTGCGGTTCGGCGGCGGCGCGCGGAGACCGGCGTGTGCCGCCGCGGGGCAGCCCGGCGTCGTAGCGGGGCACGGTGTCCGCACCGAGCAGGGCCCGGCCGACGTCGGTCGCCGCGCGCACGAGCGGTGCCGGGAGCGCGTCCGCGACGGTGAGCGCCACGCCGCCCCCACGGCTCACGGGTCCCCACGCGGCGGCCGCAGCGTCCCACGCCCCGGCAGCGACGCGGGAGGCGGACTCCCCGCGGAGGCGGCGCACCAGGTCGCCCGTGTTGATGTTGACCGGGCAGGCCGTCTGGCACATCCCGTCGACCGCGCAGGTCTGCACGCCCGCGTACTCGTAGTCGTCCCGCAGCTCGGCGGCGAGCGCCTCGTCCCCGGCCAGCTCTGCCGCCCGCAGCTCGCGCCGCAGCACGATGCGCTGCCGCGGCGTGAGGGTGAGATCGCGGGAGGGGCAGGCCGGCTCGCAGTAGCCGCACTCGACGCACCGGTCGACCTCGTCCTCGACCGGCGGCGCGGTCTTGAGATCCCGCAGGTACGAGTCGGGGTCGTCGCTCAGCAGCACGCCCGGGTTCAGGATGCCGTGCGGGTCGAACAGCCGCTTGACCTCCTGCATCACCGCGTAGAGCTCGTCGCCGTACTGGCGGCGGACGAACGGCGCCATGATGCGACCGGTGCCGTGCTCGGCCTTGAGCGAGCCGCCGAGGCCGAGGATCAGCTCGACCATATCGTCGGTGAAAGCGCGGTACCGGTCGACGCCGCTGGGCTCCCCCAGCCGCTCGCTGAGCATGAAGTGGATGTTGCCGTCCTTCGCGTGCCCGAAGATCACGCTGTCCTCGTAGCCGTGGGCGGCGAACAGGTCGCGCAGGCCGGCGCAGGCGTCCAGGAGGGTCGGCACCGGCACGACGACGTCCTCGAGCAGCGCGGTGGTGCCGGGCGCGCGGGCTTCGGCGACCGTCGTGTAGAGGCCCTTGCGGATGTGCCAGAGGGCCGCGCGCTCGGCCGCGTCGGTCGTGAAGCGCAGCGGGAGGCTGAGCGGCAGAGCGTCGAAGACCGCAGCCGCGTCGGCGCGAGCGGCCTCGGCGGCCTGCGCGTCGGGCCCGTGGAACTCGACGAGGAAGGCGGCGTGGTCGTCGATCGCCAGCTCCCGCAGCTCCGTCGGCGCGTCGTCGGCGCGAGCGGCCAGCCGCAGGGAGGTGGAGTCCATGAGCTCGACGGTCGCGGCGCCGGTGGCCACGATCGCGGGCAGGGCGGCGGTCGCCTCGCGCAGCGTCCCGAACACGGCGAGCGCCGTGGTCGCGGCCGGGTGCAGCGTCACCGTGCGGAAGACGGCCTCGGCCACGAAGCCGAGGGTGCCTTCGCTGCCGACGATGAGATGGGTCAGGATGTCGACCGCGGTGTCGAAGTCGAGGAAGGCGTTGATGCCGTAGCCCATGGTGTTCTTCATGGCGAAGAAGCGCTCGACGGTCGCCACCGAGGCAGGGTCGGCGCGCACGCGGTCGCGCAGCGCGAGCAGTCCGGCGTGCAGCTCCGGCTCGGTGGCGCGCAGGCGCTCGTCGGCGTCGGCGAGGGAGGTGTCGAGCACCGTCCCGCTCGGCAGCACCACGACGAGCGATTCCAGCGTCCGGTAGGTGTTCTGCTCGATGCCGCAGGCCATGCCGCTCGAGTTGTTCGCGACGACGCCGCCGATCGTGCAGGCGATCTCGCTCGCCGGGTCGGGCCCGAGCTTGCGCCCGTGCCGGGCGAGGCGGGCGTTCACCTGGCGGACGGTCATCCCGGGCTGCACCCGCACGCGCGCGCCGCCGTCGAGCACATCGGCGGTGCGGAACGCGTGGCGCGTGTCGGCGAGGACCCCGGCCGTCACCGCCTGCCCGGACAGGCTGGTGCCGCCCGAGCGGAACGTCACCGGCAGACCGCGGTCGCGCGCGGAGACGAGGAGGTCGGCGACCTCCTGGGCCGTGCCCGGGCGGGCGACCTCCGCGGGGACGAGCAGGTAGTGCGACGCGTCGTGCGCGGCCGCGTGGCGGTCGATGGCTTTCGTGGACGCGGTCACGGGCGGTCTCCTGCGGGGTCGATGGTCAGGTAGGGCGGGTGTCCACCCGCGGGCAGGCCGTCCGCGTCGGCCAGCAGCAGCGCGCCGTCGAGCGGGCGCACCGCCGGGGTCAGCAGCTCGACACCCGGAGCCGTCCGAGCGAGACGTTCGCGCAGCGGGTCGAGCAGCAGCGCGCCGACGCCGGTCACGCCGCCGATCACGGCGAGCCGCCTCGGGACGGGAGCGGCGAGCAGCGCCCCGGCCGTCGCGGCGAGGGCCTCGGCGGCGTCGCGCCAGATCCCGAGCGCGACCGGATCCCCCTCGCGGGCGGCCTCGGCCACGGCGGGAACGAAGGAGGCGAGGACGCCGGCGCGGTCGTCGCGGGTGTACAGACGCGACGGGAGGCTCTCCGCCGGCCCGAGCAGGCGCTCCGCGGCGGCCAGCAGCGCGGCCGATCCACCCGGTCGGCCGTCGTGCTCGCGCATCGCCGCACGCAGCCCGGCGAGCCCGATCCAGGCGCCGCCGCCCTCGTCGCCGAGGAGGTGGCCCCAGCCGTCCGCCCGGCGCCAGACCTCGTGGAAGTCCGTCGCGAGCCCGACCACGCCCGTCCCGACCGCGAGCACGGCGCCGCCGTCGAGGCCGAGAGCGGCGGCCGCCGCCGTGACGGCGTCGGAGGCGAGCAGAATGCGCGCGCGAGGCCAGCGCCGGCGCAGCTCGGCGAGCACGGCGTCGGGCGGGGTCAGGCCGAGGAGGCCGCTCATCCCCACCGAGACCGTCGCCGCGGCGGACACACGCTCCGGCGGCAGCGTCGAGAGCAGGTCGTCGAGGAGCGGCTCGACGCGGATGCCGTCGGGGCCGACGCTGACACCGGGCCCGGTGGCCGGCTCCTGCCCCGTCAGCGCCGCGCGCGAGCCCGTCCCGCCGATGTCGATCGCGAGCACGCTCACGCTCCGCTCACCCCGTCGATCCCTCGGCGCACGTCCGCCTCCTTCGTCGCACCCGCCGGTCCGCTCGGACCGCCAGGAAATACCATGACGCAAATTTACCGCCGATTCAATTCGAAGGAATATCGTTTACATGTCGCGTTCCTCCGGAACGGGCGGAGAGGATGCGATGAACGTGGACGCCGTCGCCCGCATCGGGCAGGCCCTGCCGGGGCTGCGCCCGTCGGAGCAGCGGGTCGGCCGGCTGATCCTGGCCGAGCCCGCCGCGGTCGTGGACCTGCCCATCACCGGTCTCGCCGAGCGCTGCGAGGTCTCGGTCGCCACGGTCGTGCGGTTCTGCCAGGCCGTCGGGTACGCGGGATACGGCGCGCTGCGGCTCGACCTGGCCTCCACGCGGGGGCGAGAGGAGGTGTCGCTCGGCCGGTTCGGCGTGGCCGACGCCGAGATCGCGCCCGACGACGACGGCCGCGACGTGCTCGCCAAGATCGCCTATCACGAGGCCCGCGCGATCGAGTCGACCGCGGCCAGCGTCGACGTCCCCACGCTCGACGCGGTGGCCGACGCGGTCGTCGCGGCCGACCGGGTGGAGATCTACGGCGCCGCCTCCAGCAGCCTCGCCGCGATCGACCTGCAGCAGAAGCTGCACCGCATCGGCGTCATCGCCTTCAACACCAGCGACATCCACCTGGCGCTGACCGGTGCGGCCCTGCTCACCGAGCGCTCCGTCTCGATCGGCTTCTCGCACTCGGGGCTGACGCTGGAGGCCGTCGACAGCCTCCGGACGGCGCAGCGGGCGGGAGCGACCACGGTCGCGGTCACCAACTTCCCCGCATCGCCGATCGCGCAGCACGCCGACCACGTGCTCGTCACCAGCGCCAGCGAGACCCGCTACCGGCCGGGTGCGATGTCGAGCCGGATCGCCCAGCTCGCGGTCGTCGACTTCCTGTTCGTGCGCATCGTCCAGCGCCTCGATCCCGACTCCCTCCCCTCGCTGCAGCTGACCTACGACGCGGTGCAGACCCACCGGCACCCGCACGGCTCCGAGTGAGCCGCCCGTCCCGCCGCTGAGTCTTCGCTGTGGACCGCCGTCCGGCGCCCCGAGCGCCTCGGCGAGGTCTTACGCTCGCATCATGAGCCTCATGGACATCCCCTTCAGCACCATCGACGGCGCTCCCGCCTCGCTCGCCGACTACTCCGGCAAGGTGATCCTGATCGTCAACGTGGCCTCCCGCTGCGGCCTGGCGCCGCAGTACGAGAAGCTCGAGAAGTTGCAGGAGACCTACGGCGACCGCGGCTTCACCGTGATCGGGTTCCCGAGCAACCAGTTCCTCCAGGAGCTGAGCTCGACCGACGCCATCAAGGAGTACTGCTCCACCACCTGGGGTGTGACCTTCCCGATGATGGAGAAGGTGCGCGTGAACGGCCGTTCCGCCCATCCCCTCTACGCCGAGCTGACCACGCACCCCGATCAGGCGGGCAAGGCCGGCAAGGTCAAGTGGAACTTCGAGAAGTTCGTCGTGACGCCCGACGGCGCCGTGCACCGCTTCCGCCCGACGACCGAGCCGGACGACCCGGCGATCCTCTCCCTCATCGAGGAGACGCTGCCCGCTGCGGCCTGACGGCGCACCCCGGTGGCGGGAGGCCGCATCACGCCCGGCGGAACCAGCGTCCGCCGACGCGCTCGGTGAGCCGCCATCCGGTCGTCTCGGCCATCGCCCGCACGCTCGCGAGCGTGTGCTCGGCGACGGCGAGCGCCTCCGGCACGGACTCGGCCACGAAGCGGACGGTCAGCCGGGCCTCCCGGGCGACCACGTCGACGCTCGAGGCCTCGACGACGGTCCATTCGGCAGCGGCAGCAGCAGCAGCGGGCTCGACGTCCTGAGGGGCGACCCCGGCGCGCAGAGCGCCGACGGACACGATGACACGATAAGAAGGCACGGCTCCGAGCCTACGGGCGCAGCCGGGGTTACCCTCTGACGGGGGGAAAGGAGTGCGCCGATGCACACGACGGACACGGGAACGATCGATCTCTACGGCGTGAGCGGTCTGAGCGAGGACGAGCTCGAGGAGTTCGCCGCCGTGCTCGACCGACGACGCCACGACGACATCGCCGAGGGCGAGCACATCGCCGAGACGCTCGGCACGCTGCTGGCATCGCGGTCGGAGTCGACCTCGGACGACGAGCACGACCCCGAGGGGCCGACGCTCAGCTCCGAGTGGAGCCGGCTGCAGGCGCTGCGCTCCGACACCGCCCAGGATCTCGCCGCCGTCGACGCGGCCGGGGAGCGCCTCCGGCTCGGCACCTACGGCATCTGCGCCCACTGCGGCCGGCCGATCGGCGCCGACCGCCTCCGGGCCCGCCCGACCGCCGAGTTCTGCATTCACTGCGCGATCGCCTCCGAACGCTGAGAACGGGCCGGCGCACGCGGCGCCGACCCGTCCCGCTCACCGCCTTCCGGCGGCGCGTCGATCAGAAGTTGAACTTGTCGATGTTGTCCTTGTTGAACACGTACGGGTCGCCCAGGAGCACGGTGTTGTTGTCGCCGACCGTGAACTTGCCGAGCTTGCCCGCCTCGAAGGAGTCGCCCTTCTTGCCGGTGATGGTGCCGTCGATCAGCGCCTTGGCGGTGAAAGCCGCCAGGTAGCCGAGGTCCTCCGGGTTCCAGAGGGCGAACTCGTCGACGGTGCCGTCCTTGACGAACTCGCGCATCTGGTTCGGCGTGCCGAGCCCGGTCAGCTTGACCTTGCCCTTCGCGTCCGAGGTGGAGAGGTAGCGCGCGGCGGCCGCGACGCCGACCGTGGTCGGCGAAATGATGCCCTTCAGGTCCGGGTGGGTCTGCAGGAGAGCGGCGGTCTTGTCGAACGACGTCTGGTCGTCGTCGTTGCCGTAGACGGTGTCGACGAGCTTCACGTTCGGGTGGTTCGCGGCGAGGTCCTTCTTCATCAGGTCGATCCAGGCGTTCTGGTTCGTCGCGTTGGCGGCGGCGGAGAGGATGGCGATCTCGCCGCTGTCCCCGATCTCCTTGGTGATGATGTCGACCTGCACCTTGGCGATGCCCTCGGCGGTCGCCTGGTTGACGAACACGTCGCGGTACTTGGCGTCGGTGTCGGAGTCGAACGTCACGATCTTCACCCCGGCCGACTTGGCCTGGGTGAGGGCGCTGCCGAGAGCCGTCGGGTCGTTGGCCGAGAGCACGATGGCGCCGACCTGCTGCTGCGTCAGCGTGTTGATGTAGCTGACCTGGGCGTCCGCGGTCGCGGTCGACGGGCCGACCTGGTTGTAGGTGCCCTTGAAGGACGTGATGGCGGTCTCGCCGCCCTTGTCCGAGGTGTCGAAGTACGGGTTGCCGAGGTTCTTGGGCAGGAAGGTGATCTTGTAGTTCTTGTCGCCGCCGGAGGACGAGTTCGATCCCGAGCCGGACGAGCAGGCGGTCAGCGCGAGCGCGACCGCGACGACACCGGCGCCGACGGTGAGGAGCCGGCGTGAGGCGCGGCGCTTGGTGGAGGGCAACATCATTGTTCCTTTCGATGGTGGTTGCAGTGGTGCGGGAGGGTCAGGTGAGCGTTCTGCGCCGGGTCGCGCGGGAGGCCTTGAACCAGGCGAGCACGCGGGGCGAGAGCACGGAGACGATCAGCAGGACGCCGGTGATGATGTTGATGGCGTCGGAGCTGACGTTGGCGAGGCGGAGCGCGCTCTGCAGCACGCCGATCAGGAGCACGCCGGCGACGACGCCGTGCAGCGCGCCCTTGCCGCCGAAGATGGAGACGCCGCCGAGCAGCACCGCCGCGATCACCGAGAGCTCCAGCCCGGTCGCGTTGTCGCCGCGGGCGCTGCCGTAGCGGAGCGTCCAGTAGATGCCGGCGAGGGCCGAGATCAGCCCGGTGAGCATGAACGCGATGAACTTCGTGCGGGCGACGTTGACGCCAGAGAACGCCGCGGTCTCCTTGCTGAGGCCGAGGGCGAAGAGCCCGCGGCCGTACGGGGTCGCGTGCAGTACGACGGCGAACACGATGATCAGCACGACGACGAGCACCATCACGACGGGGATCCCGGAGGTCCCGAACCGCATCTGGACCAGGTTCTGCCAGAAGAACGGGAAGTCGGTGATGGCGGTGGTGCCCAGGAGGCCGACCGCCACGCCGCGGAACAGCGCGAGCGTGCCGATCGTGACGGCGAGGGACGGCAGTCCCACGACCGTGACGAGGAACCCGTTGACGGCTCCGGCGAGCAGCCCGACCACGAGGCAGGCGACCATCGCCGCCTCGATCGGCCAGCCGGCCTTGGTGAGCACACCGAGCAGCACGCTGCTCAGGCCGAGGGTGCTCGCCACCGAGAGGTCGATCTCGCCCGAGACGATCACGAAGGTCATCGGGAGGGCGATCATCAGGATGGGCGTCACATCCAGCAGCAGGAAGCCCAGCGTCACCGTGGTGCCGAAGTTCGGGACGACCACCGAGGCGACCACGGCGACGACGATGAGCGCGCCGATCACCGCCGTCTCGCGGGTGAGCGTCCAGCGCTGCCAGAGCGGGCGGCTGTAATCCGGATAGGTGCGGGGTGCCGCTGTCGTGGCGGCGGTGTCGATGCCGGTCATGCGCCGACCTCCCTTTCGGCGACGAGACGGCGCGAGAGCCGCAGGGCGAGGACGCGGTCGAGGACGATGGCCCCGATGATGAGCACGCCGACCACGGCCTGCTGCCAGAAGTCCTGGATGCCGAGGATCGGCAGCGCCCGGTTGATGGTGAGCAGGAGCATCGCGCCCAGGGCGGCGCCGTAGACCGAGCCGCTGCCGCCGAAGATGGCGACGCCGCCGATCACGGCCGCGCCGACCGCCTGCAGCTCCAGCCCGGTGCCGGTCTGCGAGCTGACCGTGCCGTAGCGGGCGACGAACAGGACGCCCGCGAGGCCGGCGAGGGCGCCGGAGAGCACGAACGCGGTGAGCACGCGGCGGGTGACCTTCAGGCCGTAGAGCTCGGCGGCAGCCGGGTCGGACCCGATCGCGTAGAGCTCGCGGCCGCCGCGGCGGTTGCGCAGGTACCATCCCGCGACGAGCAGCACCACGAGGGCGAGGATCGTCAGGTACGGGATGCTGAGGAACGACCCGGTGCCCAGGTTCAGGAACGCGGAGGGCACGTCGCTCGCGTTGATGCGGTTGCTGCCCGCCCAGAGCACGTTGATCCCGCGGTATGCGTAGAGCGTGCCGAGCGTGATCACCAACGCGGGCACCTTGCCGTAGGCGACGAGCGCGCCGTTGACCAGTCCGAGCAGGCCGCCGGCGAGGGCGCCGATCACGAACACCAGGATGATCGGGATGCCCGGGATGCCGACGAACAGCTGCCCGGTCAGGTACGCCGTCAGGCCCACCACCGAGCCGACCGACAGGTCGACGTTGCGGGTGATGATGACGATCGCCTGGCCGATGGCCACCAGCGCGAGGATGGCCGGGGTCAGCAGCAGGTCGCGCCAGCCGTCGGGGCTGAACAGGAAGCCCGGGTTGATCGCCGTGGTCACCGCGATGACGATGATGAGGGCGGCCAGGATGCCGGTCTCGCGGGCTCGCGTGAACGAGCGGAAGATCCGGCTCGCGGCGCTCGGTCCGGCGGGCGCCGGGGCGGGCGGCGTGATGGTCGGGGCGGTCATCGTGCGGCCTCCTCGGCGGCGTGCGTCGCAGCGAACATGACGTTCTCGGCGTCGGCGTCGGCGCGATCCAGTTCGGCGGTGATGCGGCCCTCGCGCACGACGAGCACGCGGTCCGCCATCCCGAGCACCTCGGGCAGCTCGGACGAGATCATCAGGATGCCCATCCCCCGCCCGGCGAGCTCCGAGAGCAGGCGGTGCACCTCGGCCTTGGTGCCGACGTCGATGCCGCGGGTGGGCTCGTCGATGATGAGCACGCGCGGCTCGGTCGAGAGCCACTTGCCCAGCACGACCTTCTGCTGGTTGCCGCCGGAGAGCGTGCCGACGAGGGTGTCGAGGGCGTTGGTCTTCAGCTGCAGCCGGCTCGCCCAGACGCGCGCCGACGCGTTCTCTGCGGAGTTGCGGATGAGGCCGAGCTTCGAGAGCCGCGTGCGGATCGCGAGGGTGGAGTTGCGCGCCACCGACTCCTCCAGCACCAGGCCCTGCTTGCGACGGTCCTCGGGGACGAGTGCGAGCCCGGCCGCCATCGCGGCCGTCGGGCGGCGTTTCGGGATGGCGCGGCCGGCGAGCCGGACGGTGCCGCTGTCGTAGCCGTCGACGCCGAAGACCGCGCGGGCGATCTCGCTGCGCCCGGCGCCGACCAGACCCGCGAGGGCGACGATCTCGCCCGAGCGGACGGTGAAGCGGACATCCGCGAACACCCCGGTGGAGGTGAGGCCGTCGACCTCGAGCAGGGGCTCGCCGATCGTGGTCTCCTGCTTGGGGAACAGCTCGGTGACATCGCGGCCGACCATCCGGCGCACGATCTCGTCCTCCGTGACCGCGGTCGTCGGGTCGGACGAGACGAACGAGCCGTCGCGCATGACCGTGATCGTGTCGCAGAGCGAGAAGACCTCGTCGAAGCGGTGGGAGATGAAGACGATGCCGCGACCCTCGTCGCGCAGCGAGCGGGCGACCGCGAAGAGCCGCTCGACCTCCACCCCCGAGAGCGCGGCGGTGGGCTCGTCCATGATGAGGACGCGCGCGTCCAGCGACACGGCCTTGGCGATCTCGATGATCTGCTGGTCGGCGATCGAGAGGCCCTCGGCCAGGCGGTCGGGGTCGATGCGGACGCCGAGCCGGCGGAAGAGCGAGTCGACCTCCTGACGCATGCGGCGGCGGTCGATGCGGCCGAGCCGATCCGTGGGCTGGCGGCCCATGAAGACGTTCTCGGTGACCGACAGGTCGGGGAAGAGGGTGGGCTCCTGGTAGATGACCGCCACACCCGCGGCCTTGGACTGGGCGGTCGTGGAGAAGTCGACGTCCTCGCCGCGGAGGCGGAACTCGCCCGCGTCGCGGCGGTAGAGGCCTGCGACGATCTTGACGAGCGTGGACTTGCCCGCCCCGTTCTCGCCGACGAGCGCGTGGATCGACCCGGATTCGACGCGGATGCTTCCGGAGCGCAGGGCGACGACCGCCCCGAACGACTTCACCACCCGCGACAGTTCCAGCACCGGCGGTGCCACTGTCGTGGGGTTGCTGCTGGACACTGCTGCCTCCTCGTTGAGGTGAACGGGTTCATGAATCGATTCATGAGCGATTCAGCTACACTATATTTGGGGAGGGCGGCTCGGTCAAGCGAGGCCCGTGAACACGAGAACCGGACGAGGAGCAACGATGCAACCGGCCAGTATCCGGGATGTCGCGCAGCACGCGGGCGTCTCCGTCGGCACCGTCTCGAACGTCCTGAACCGCCCCGACGAGGTGTCGGCGGAACTCGTCGTGCGCGTCACCCGCTCCATCCAGGCCCTCGGCTACGTGCCCAACGATGCGGCGCGCCGGCTGCGCAAAGGGGTCAGCACGATCGTCGGCTTCGTCGTGCTCGACGGCCAGAACCCGTTCTTCAACGACGTGGTGCGCGGCGCGGAGGACGAGGCGTCGAAGCACAGCATCGCCATCCTGTACGGCAACACGGACGAGGACGTCGACCGGGAGCGCCTCTACCTCGACCTGTTCGAGGAGCAGCAGGTGCGCGGCGTGCTGATCGCGCCGTTCGGCGACATCCAGCCGCGCCTGGAGCACCTGCGGCAGCGCGGCATCCGCGCGGTGCTCGTGGACCGCTTCGGCGGCAGCAGCCGGTTCAGCTCGGTCTCGGTGGACAGCGTCGCCGGCGGCCGCATGGCGGTCGAGCACCTGATCGACACCGGGCGGCGACGGCTCGCGTTCGTCGGTGGGCCGTTCGAGATCCGGCAGGTGCAGGACCGGCTGGCCGGGGCGCGGGTCGCGGCGGAGAACGCCACCGCTCCCGTCGAGCTGGAGGTCGTGGCGACCTCGGCGATGACGGTCGAGCAGGGCGCTGCGGCCGGGGCCCGCATCCTGAGCCGGCCGCGGCACGAACTGCCGGACGCGCTCTTCGCCGCGAACGATCTGATCGCACTCGGGCTGCTGCAGGCGATCGTGGCCGACGGTCGCGTCGTGGTGCCGGACGACATCGCGATCATCGGCTTCGACGACATCGCCTTCGCCGGCGCGGCGGCCGTCCCCCTGTCGTCGATGCGGCAGCCGCGCTCGATGATCGGGCGCACGGCGCTGCGCATCCTGCTGGAGGAGACGGCGGACCCGGAGCTCATCCCCCGGCAGACCGTGTTCCAGCCGGAGCTGGTCGCCCGGCGGTCGACCGCCCCGAAGGCGCGCTGAGCAGGCCGGGCTAGCGCACGCTCTGGCCCGCCCGGTAGACGGCCTCGGTGCGGGAGGATGCGCCCACCTTGCGCAGGATGCTCGACACGTGGACGCTCGCGGTCTTGGCGCTGATGAAGAGCCGTTCGCCGATCTGCTTGTTGCTGAGGCCCTGCTCGATCAGCGCGAGCACCTGCTCCTCGCGCTCCGTCAGCGGCGCGCCCGGACCGGACACTCCCGCCGGCGCGCGCGTGCCGCGCGGGGAGGTGAGGGCCGCGGCGGCCGCGGAGATCAGGCCGTACCCGAGCGCGTCGGCGGCGGCGCCCGCCTCCGCCGCCAGCCGGTCGGCCGCGGGCCGGTCCCCGGCGGCGATGGCCACGCGGGCGGCGCGGGCGAGCGCGTACGGGCGCAGCTGCGCGGGCGCGAACGGCGACGCCGTGGCCTCCACGGTCTGCCGCCAGGCGTCGACCGCGGCGGCGAAGGCGGCGTCACGATCGTCCGTCGCGACGGCGGCGCGCGCTGTCGCCAGCTCCGCGGTGGTCATCGCACCCCACACCGGCGCGGTGGGCCAGTGGGCGAGCCGGCCGAGAGCCGCCTCCACCGCCTCCGCGGAGGCCTGGACGTCGGACCGCTCGCCCGCCGGGTCGGCCAGCGCGCGGTCGGCGAGGGCGCGGGCCGCGGCGGCGAGGACGGGGAGGTCTTTCGCCGGGATCGAGCGGTGGCTCTCGTCGAGCACCACTCTGGCCTCGCTCCACGCGTGCGCGGCGTCTCCGCGGGCGAGCGCGATCTCGGCTTCGATGCGCGCCACCCCGAGGAACGACTGCGCTTCGAGGTCGCCCTGCAGCCGCAGGCCCGTCCGCCAGCGGCGGAGGAGGGCGTCGGCCCCCTCCACGTCGCCGTGCCACAGGGTCAGCCACAGCTTCAGGTGCTGGAGGTGCGCGCGGAAGCTGGGCGGCGGGTCGAGCGCGAGCGCCGGGTCGAGCAGCGCCTCCGCCCGGTCGAGCTGGCCGAGCGCGAGGAGCGGCTCGATGGTGTTCGACGACAGGATGACGCCCGAGGTGCGCTCGACGCCGCGTTCCCGCGCGCGGGCGGCGCCGGCCTCGGCGATCCGCACGGCGTCGGCGTAGCGGCCCAGCCCGTTGAGGGCGTCGGAGGCGTTGACCGCGTGCCGGAGCAGCGCGGCGATGTCGCCGCCGGCGACGACGCGCGCCCGCTCCAGCTCGGCGAGCCCGCGCTCGATCTCGCCGGTGGCGACGAGCGCGCAGCCCCGGATGTTGTGCGCGATGGAGAGCCGGGGGTCCGTCGCGTCGCCGAGCTCCTCGATGGCCTCGGTCGTGGTGTCGATCGCCTCGTCGAAGCGTGCGGCGAGCATGAGCCGGGCCGCCAGCTCGGCCAGCAGCTGCGGGCGGAGGGCGTCGCCGGGGCCGACCGAGCCCGCCGGGACGAGCTCGAGTGCCTGCCGCAGGAGCTCGATGCTGCCGGGACGGTTGAGGTTGGTGAGGTACTGGGCCTTGTCGCGCAGCAGCCGCGCGTGCCGGGCGGGCGCGAGCCCCGACGCGTCCTCGAGGGCGACGGAGACCATCGCGAGGGCGCGCTCGCTGTCGCCCGCGTTGCGGAGCGCCGAAGCGGTCCGGGCCTGGAGGTCGACGCGACTCAGCCCGCCGAGCGCCTCCGCGTCGGGGACGCGCTCCCAGAGCTCGAGCGCACGGTCGCCCATCGCGGCCACGGTGGCGTAGGCGTAGGAACGGCGTGCCTCGTCCATCGCCTCGACGGACGAGGTGAACGCGCGGCGCAGATCGTGCGC
>Ga0153921_1000229_pt1 | contig 39012 bp, 31 predicted proteins | sample TSNJ005MetaG_FD_104691 | JGI IMG/M metagenome (GOLD analysis project Ga0153921, IMG submission 104691) | Attine ant fungus gardens microbial communities from New Jersey, USA - TSNJ005 MetaG | ecosystem: Host-associated > Fungi > Mycelium > Unclassified | place: USA: New Jersey, Brendon T. Byrne... | reverse complement strand
GGAACCGGGCCGGAGTGCGGGCATGCCGAGCCTAGGCGAGGCACCGAGTGGTGGGGCAAAGACCTTTTGGTTACTTTTGGGGCGTTTGCCAAAAGTGACCCGCTGTAAGAGCGGAACCCTAAGTGGCCGTTACCGCAGCAACGGATATGTACACCTTCAGGCCCGACTCCGCAGCCACTGCATAAACCCCTTCTTAACCGGCACCACAGGCGCCTCCTGCGTCAAACTCTGAGCCGCATGCAACCTGAAATCCAGCAGGCTTTTCATAGCCTCACTGATGTCATGCCGAGCATCCAGACAAGGCTTCAGATACTCCTTCTCAATCCGATACAACGTACAAAACGTCTTCGCCGAAAAGTCCGCAGGCACACCCTGCTCCGAAAGAATCCCGGCCTCACCAATCACCTCCCCAGGCCCCATCCGCCCGGCTTCAAACTTGTGCCCGGCCTTGGTCAACATCACCGAAATCACCCCGGACTCGATGATAAACAGGTGATCACTCACCTCCCCCGCCGGCAAAATCATCTCCCCGGCGCGAAAGGTCTGCAGCGTCATGTTCTGGCTGAACGTCTCCTTCTCCTCCTGCCTCAACGTCGAGAAAATAGATGAGCTCTCCAACAACGCCCGAGCCCGGGAAACCGTCACCGGCGCATTACTCTCGGCAGCCGACAACAAGCTCACCCCCGCCGCCTGCAAATGCCGAAACGCCAAATCATAAAGCTGATTGCGCACCTCACGCTTGAGCGCCATGGCCGGCACAAACCCGCTGATCTCATACTCCACGCCACCACTGGCCGACGTCTTGAACGCCACGCTGGGCGCCGGCTTGGCCAACAACGGCCGACACCCCTGCATCGCCCGCTCCAGCGCATCCAGCACGGTTTGGGGCCGCGCATGGGGGCTGACTTGCAGGCTGACCGCCAAGCCAAACATATCTGCGGGACGTGAGAAGTTGATGATCTTGGCCTTGGCCGCCAACGAGTTGGGCACCACCGCCAGGCTGCCCTGGGAGGTTTGCAGTTGGGTGGCGCGCCAGTCGATGTCGATCACCCGGCCTTCGGTGCCGTCGATGGAGATCCAGTCATCCAGTTGGTAGGGTTTGGTGGTGTTGAGCACGATGCCGGAAAACACGTCGCTCAAGGTGCTTTGCAACGCCAGGCCGACGATGATTGCCACCGCGCCGGAAGTGGCCAGTACGCCCTTGACCGGCAGGTCGAGCACGTAGGCCATGGCGGCGATGATCGCGATCAGGAAGATCACCGCGCCCACCAGATCCTGCAACAGCCGCCCGGTGTGGCCGACTCGCTGCATCATCACCGCGCCGAGCAATACCGTGAGGGTGCGCGCCGCAAACAGCCACCAGCCGATCTGGAACGCCGTTGCCGCCAAATGCAGCGCCACGTTGTCGCCGAACGGCGCGACCTGCATCGGGTTCATGCCTTCGTTGAACAGCACGGCGCTGAACACCGCAAAGATCACCAGCCGCGCCGCCAGCTTCCAATTGGCGAAATCGGCAGAGATCAAGCGCCATACGGCAATGTCGATCAGCACCAGCGCCAAGGCACAGAACATCGGGTGATCAGAGATAAATGAGGGCATTCAGGCGACTCCAGGGCGAATGCCATGAAGATCGCATGAAATGCCTTTGGAGGGTATAGCGCCCTAGCGCTGCATCTGCCCGAATTGCCCGGACTGATAGTCGGCAAACGCCTGGTGGATTTCCTGCTCGGTGTTCATCACAAACGGGCCGTGACCGACGATGGGTTCGTCGATCGGCTCGCCGCTGAGCAACAGCACCATGGCGTCGTCGCTGGACTCGAGGCGCAGTTGCGTGCCATCGCGCTCGAACAGTGCCAACTGCCCTTCCCGCGCCACTTCAGTGCCGTTGATCCGCACCGTGCCGCGCAACACCACCAGCGCGGTGTTGCGCCCGGCGTGCAGGTCCAGCGTCACAGAGCGGCCGGCTTTGAGGCGCATATCCCACACGTCGATCGGTGTGAAGGTGCGAGCCGGGCCTTTGACCCCGTCGAACTCGCCCGCGATCAAGCGCAGGCTGCCGGCGTGGTCGGCCAGGGGCAGCGTCGGAATATCGCCATCGAGGATGGTCTGGTAACCGGCATCGGTCATTTTGTCCCTGGCCGGCAGGTTGACCCACAACTGGACCATTTCCAGGGCGCCGCCGCTGCGGGCGAACGCCTCGGAGTGAAACTCCTCGTGAATGATGCCCCTGGCGGCTGTCATCCATTGCACATCGCCCGGGCCGATGGTGCCGCCGGCGCCGGTGGAATCGCGGTGCTCGACTTCGCCCTTGTAGACGATGGTCACGGTTTCAAAACCGCGATGGGGATGCTGGCCCACGCCGCGCCGTTGCTCGGTCGGGGTGAATGCCGCAGGACCGGCGTGATCCAGCAACAGGAACGGGCTGATCTGCTTGCCCATGGTGTCGTAGGAAAACAGGGTGCGAACCGGAAAGCCGTCGCCGACCCAATGGGCGCGCGGGCTGGTGTAGATGCCGATGATGTTTTTCATAGTGTCTCCAATAGTGGATACACCTTAAATCTGATACCAATCTGGCGCTAGACGGCAAAAACAGCTCTTACTGTTCCATTGGCAAGACAATTAAACACTACGGGCCAAGCGCGTGGCCCGCAGTGAATCCAAGGCTTATTTAGCGCCGGTCAACGCGTTGTAGCTGGTAAACAGATTGCGGTAATCCGGGATGTGATTGGCGAACAGAGCACCCAGGCCCTCGACATCGTTGCGCCAGTCGCGATGCAGCTCACAGGCCAGGCCGAACCAGGTCATCAGTTGCGCGCCATTGGCTGACATCCGGTCCCAGGCCGACTGGCGAGTGATCTCGTTGAACGTGCCGGAAGCGTCCGTGACCACGAACACCTCAAACCCTTCCGCCAGGGCCGACAAGGCCGGGAACGCGACACACACCTCAGTCACCACACCCGCGATGATCAGTTGCTTCTTGCCAGTGGCCTTGATCGCCTTGACGAAATCCTCGTTGTCCCAGGCATTGATCTGGCCCGGACGGGCGATGTACGGGGCATCCGGGAACAGCGCCTTGAGTTCCGGCACCAGCGGACCGTTGGGGCCGGTTTCAAAGCTGGTGGTAAGGATGGTCGGCAGCTTGAAGTACTTGGCCAGGTCGGCCAGGGCCAACACGTTGTTCTTGAACCTGTCCGGTTCGATGTCACGCACCAGGGACAGCAGGCCAGCCTGATGATCAACCAGCAGAACGGCGGCGTTGTCCTTGTCCAGGCGTTTGTATTGATTCGTCATGAGTAGTCCTCTTTCGTCGATTAAAGGGTGAGTCTCAGTGGCACTCAGCGCTGGGAATCCAGCACTTCGTGTTCGGTCGCCACTTGCTGGGCCTTGAGGTAGCTTTCGATCAGCAACTGGTAATGCGGCATGGCCTGGGTGTAGACCTGGGCCCACTGCTCGGCATCCGGACGGTTCCATGAGCCTTGCAGTTCGGAGAGGGTTGCCATGATGTCGATTGGCACCACGCCGGCCTGGGACAACCGGGCAATGGTGAGGTCCGTCGCCAATTTGGAGTGGTTGCCCGAGGCATCGACCACGGCAAACACTTTGTAGCCTTCATACACCGCGCTGATGGAGGGAAACGCCAGGCATACGCTGGTGAGGGTGCCGGCGATCACCAGGGTTTTCTTGCCAGTGGCTTTGACCGCCGCGTGAAACTCGGGGTTGTCCCAAGCGTTGATTTCACCTTTGCGCGCCACGTATTGGGCATGGGGCGCCGCCTGCTGGATCTCGGGGATCAGCGGGCCGTTGGGGCCCTGCGGCACCGAGGCGGTGGTGATCACCGGGATATTCAATAGCGTCGCGGCGCGCGCCAGGGCGATGGCATTGGCGCGCAACTGCGGCACGTCCATGTCCTTGACGATCTGGAACAGGCCACTTTGATGGTCGATCAACAACATTGCCGTGTCGCTGGCGTCGATGACGGGTTTGTGACCGTTAAAGTTGGCCGGAGCAGCAGTAGTCATGGGCTTTTCCTCTTTTTCTATGGGCAACAGCCATCCTTGGCCGGTAAACCGGCCTGGCTGTCAGGGGTTGGTTTTGCGGGGTGTATCAGGTGTGCATCTGGCCGAATTGACCGGACTGGAAGTCGGCAAAGGCCTGGTGGATTTCCTGCTCGGTGTTCATCACGAACGGACCGTGGCCGACGATGGGCTCGTCGATAGGCTCGCCACTGAGCAGCAGGAACATGGCGTCATTGTTCGACTCCAGCGCGAGTTGATCACCGTCACGCTCGAACAACGCCAACTGCCCTTCGCGCACCAGTTCCAGGCCATTGACCTGCACGGTGCCCTTGAGCACCACCAGCGCCGTGTTGCGCCCGGCGTGCAGGTCGAGGGTCACCGCCTTGCCAGCGTTGAGTCGCACATCCCACACGTCGATCGGCGTGAAGGTACGGGCCGGGCCTTTGGCTCCGCCGAACTCACCCGCGATCAGTCGCAGGCTGCCGGCGTTATCGGCCAGGGGCAGCGCCGGAATATCACCGTCGAGGATGGTCTGGTAACCGGCGTCGGTCATTTTGTCCTTGGCCGGCAGATTCACCCACAACTGCACCATTTCCAGGGCGCCGCCACTGCGGGCAAAGGCCTCGGAGTGGAACTCTTCATGAAGGATGCCCTTGGCCGCAGTCATCCATTGCACATCGCCCGGGCCAATGGTGCCGCCAGCACCGGTGGAATCCCGGTGTTCGACTTCGCCCTTGTAGACGATGGTCACGGTTTCGAAGCCGCGATGCGGGTGCTGGCCGACTCCGCGGCGTTTATCAGTCGGGGTGAAATCGGCAGGCCCGGCGTGGTCCAGCAGCAAGAAGGGGCTGATGTGTTTGCCCATGGTGTCGTAGGAAAACAGCGTGCGAACTGGAAAGCCGTCGCCCACCCAATGGCCTCGTGGGCTGGTGTAGATACCGATGATATTTTTCATGGTGCGTCTCCAAATGGGTGAAAGCAGTGCATGGATCAACCTTAAATCCGTTACCTTTGCAGGGCTAGATGGCAAAACTGACCCTTAGCGTTCTATTTGGAGAACGATAGTGGAAGACCTGAACACCCTCTATTACTTCACCCAAGTGGTCGAGCATCGAGGCTTTGCAGCGGCTGGCCGGGCGCTGGACATCCCCAAGTCCAAGCTCAGCCGGCGTATCAGCCAGTTGGAAGAGCGCCTGGGCGTACGCTTGATCAACCGCACCAGTCGGCACTGTTCCCTCACCGAAATCGGCCAGGCCTATTACCAGCGCTGCCTGGCCATGCGCGTGGAAGCGGAAGCCGCCGCCGAGGTGATCGAGCGCAACCGCTCCGAACCCCAGGGCATTGTGCGTTTGAGTTGCCCTACGGCCCTGCTCAACTCCTGGGTCGGGCCGATGCTGACCCGCTACATGCTCAAGTACCCGCTGGTGGAACTGCACCTTGAAAGCACCAACCGCCGAGTGGATGTGATTCACGAAGGCTTCGACATCGCCCTGCGCATTCGCTTTCCGCCACTGGAAGACACTGACTTGGTGATGAAGGTGCTGGGCAACAGCACCCAATGCCTGGTGGGCAGCTCGACATTTGTGTCACGCCTGTCAACGCCGCCGTTGCCGGGGGACTTGAACGGGTTGCCGAGTGTGTACTGGGGATCGGCGCAACGGGAATATCAGTGGGAGTTGTTTGGAGAGAACGGCGCCAGTGCGGTCATTCGGCATGCTCCGCGGATGATCACCGATGATTTGCTGGCGCTGCGGCATGCGGTGTGTGCCGGGGTGGGTGTCGCCCATCTGCCCAGCGTGGTGGTGCGTGAGGAAATCGCCGCAGGACGGATGGTGAACCTGATCCCCGGCTGGGCGCCGAGGACCGGCATCGTGCACGCCGTGTTTCCGTCGCGCCGAGGGTTGCTGCCTTCGGTACGAAGCCTGATTGATTTTCTTGGGGAGGAGTTCGCGCGAAGCGATATGGCATGACGACGCCGCCGGCGCCGACCGGCGCATCCGACATGGGGTCTGTGCAGGGGCTGGATTAATTTATATTTCAGCCATAATATGGCGAAAAATATTACGGACGTAATTTTTAGTTCACCCCGCCCCACGGAGCCCGACATGAACCCTCTCCCCCTGCGTCTTCTCACCCCCCTGGCCCTGCTGGCGGTACTCAGTGGCTGCAACAACAAGGCCGACCCCATCGCCGAAGCGCCCCTGCCCCGCCCGGTGCTGGCCGCCAAGGTCGAAGCCGCGGGCAGCCAGCAAAGCGCCTACACCGGCGTAGTGGCCGCGCGCACGGAAAGTGACCTGGGGTTTCGCGTCAGCGGCAAGGTGATCGAGCGCAAGGTTGATCCCGGCCAGCACGTCAACCGTGGCGACACCTTGCTGGTGCTGGATATCGGCGACTTCGAACTGGCCCTGCGTTCGGCAAAAAACCGCGTCAATGCGGCCCAGGCGCAACTGCGCCAACGCCGGGACGATGAATCCCGCTACCAGCGCCTGGCCAATACCGGCGCCGTGTCGCGGCAGATTTTCGACCAGTCCGCCACCAATCTGCGGGTGGCCGAAGCCGAACTGGCCTCCGCGCAATCCGACGCCAGCCAGATCGAAAACCGCCGCACCTACTCGGTGCTCAGGGCCGACAGCGACGGCATCATCACCGACGTACGGGTGGACCGCGGCCAAGTGGTCGCCGAGGGGCAAGTAGTGGCGCGCCTGGCCCACGACGGCGCCCGGGAAGCCATCGTCAACCTCCCGGAAAACCAGCGCGACCAGGCTTCGCAAAAAGCCCTGGCGTTCCCCTTCGGCGCCCCTGAGCAAGCAGTGACCGCCACGTTGCGCGAGCTGTCTGCCAGCGCCGACCCGACCACCCGCACCTACCGGGCCCGCTATGTCTTGCATGGCCCCGTCGACCGCTTCGCTCTCGGCTCGACCATCACCGTGCGCCTGCAAGGTAACGGCCAGGCGCAACAGACCCGCGTGCCCATCGGGGCGCTGCAGGATGCCGGCAAAGGCACCGGTGTGTGGGTGATTGGCGCCGATGACAAGGTCAGCTTCGCCCCGGTCAACGTCGCCAGCCTCGGCCAGGAGGACGCGTTGCTGGACAGTGGCGTGGACCCAGGCCAAGTAGTCGTCGCCCTCGGCGCGCACCTGCTGCACAGCGGTGACGCGGTACGCCTGTTGCCGGCCCAGGTATTGGCCCTCAACCGTCAGCAGGAACACTGATAATGCGCGGGATCAACCTCTCCGAACTGGCGGTCAAGCATCGCGCGGTCACGCTGTTCCTGATCATCGCGATCCTCGCCGCCGGGGTCTTTGCCTTTGGCAAACTGGGGCGCGCCGAAGACCCTTCGTTCACCGTCAAGGTCATGACCATCACCGCCGCCTGGCCCGGCGCCACCGCGCAAGAGATGCAGGAGCAAGTGGCCGACCGCCTGGAAAAACGCCTGCAGGAGCTGGACTATTACGACCGCGTCGAAACCATCGCCCAACCGGGCTTCGTCTCGATGCGCATGACGTACCTGGAGTCCACCCGCCCCAGCGAGATCCAGGACCTGTTCTACCAGACCCGCAAAAAGCTCAGCGACGAAGCCGCGAAGTTGCCCAAGGGGGTGATCGGGCCGTTTTTCAACGATGAATACTCCGACGTATACTTTTCCCTGTACGCGCTGGAGGCCGAACACCTGCCCCACCGGCAACTGGTGCAAATGGCCGAGGACATGCGCCAGGGCCTGCTCAATCTGCCGGGAGTGAAGAAGGTCAATATCCTCGGCGAACAGGCGCAGCGGATCTTCGTCGAGTTTTCCTATGAGCGCCTGGCCACCTTGGGCATCAAGCCCGAGCAGATCTTCGCCGCCCTCGCCGCCCAGAATGCCGTGGCGCCTTCAGGCTTTGTCGAGACCGCCGGGGCACGCGCCTATATCCGCATCGACGGGGCCTTCGACAGCCTGGCGCTGATCGAAAACGTCCCGCTGGAAGCCAACGGCAAGCTGCTGCGCATCGCCGATGTGGCCACCGTCAGCCGGGGTTATGAAGACCCGCCCAGCTACCGTATCCGTCATCAGGGCGACCCCTCGCTGATGCTCGGTGTGATCATGGAGAAGCACTGGAACGGCCTGGAACTGGACAAGGCTCTCAAGGCCCAGGAAGCGAAAATCCAGGCCGACCTGCCGCTGGGGGTCAACTTCGCCAAGGTCTCCGACCAGGCGAAAAACATCAGCCTGGCGGTCAACGAGTTCATGCTGAAGTTCTTCGTCGCCCTGGCGGTGGTGATGGTCATCAGCCTGCTGGCCCTGGGGTTCCGCGTCGGGCTGGTGGTGGCCGCTGCGGTGCCGCTGACCTTGTCGATCGTGTTTGTGATCATGTTGATGACCGGCCGCGAATTCGACCGGGTGACCCTGGGCGCGTTGATCATTTCCCTGGGCCTGCTGGTGGACGACGCGATCATTGCGATCGAGATGATGGTGGTCAAACTCGAAGAGGGTTTTGACCGGATCCATGCGGCTACGTTTGCCTGGAGCTCCACCGCCGCGCCGATGCTCACCGGCACGCTGGTGACGATTATCGGCTTCCTGCCGGTGGGTTTTGCCCGCTCGGGGGCCGGTGAATATGCCGGGAATATTTTCTGGATCGTCGGTTTTGCGCTGATCGCCTCGTGGCTGGTGGCGGTGGTGTTCACCCCGTACCTGGGGGTCAAGCTGCTGCCGCACATCCAGCCGGTTGTCGGCGGCCACGATGCAATTTACGCCGGGCGCTATTACCAGAAACTGCGGCGCCTGGTGGACGCTTGCGTGCGCAGACGCTGGCTGGTCACCGGGCTGGTGGTGGCGGCCTTTGTGCTGTGTGGCCTGGGCATGGGCGTGGTGAAGAAGCAGTTCTTTCCCAACTCCGACCGTTCCGAGCTGATTCTGGAGGTGTACATGCCACCGGGCAGCGCCTTCAAAAGCACCGAGGCGGTAGCGGCGCAGGTGGAAAAGGCGTTGATGGAGGAGCCGCAAACCGTGATGGTCGACACCTATGTCGGCGGTGGTGCACCACGGTTTTTCCTGTCGCTGAACCCTGAGCTGCCAGATCCCGCCTTCGCCAAGTTGATCGTGCAGACCGCCGACGCCCATGCCCGGGACAGCCTGAAAAAACGCATGGCTGAACGCATCGCGGCCGGCGAATTTCCATCGGCGCGGGTGCGCGTCACCCAGTTGGTGTTCGGCCCGCCGGTGCCCTTCCCGGTGGTGTTTCGCGTGTCCGGTCCCGACCTGAATGTGCTGCGCAGCCTGGCTGAAGACGTGCGCCAAGTGGTCGCCGCCAACACACTCACGCGGGACAGCTTCCTCGACTGGGGCGAGCGCGCCAGCAGTTACCGCCTGGTACTCGACCAGGACCGCCTGCGCCTGCTGGGCTTTACCCCCGACGGGGTGAAATCCCAGCTCAACGCGTTGCTCAGCGGCAACCCGATTACCGAAGTGCGCGAAGGCAATCGCACCGTTTCAGTGGTTGCCCGCTCCCAGGGCAGCCAGCGCGAAGACCTCGGCAACCTCGACAATATGACCCTGACCAACAGTGCAGGTGTCTCGGTGCCATTGGCCCAGGTCGGGCATTTCCAGGCGGTGATGGAAGAACCGATCCTCAAGCGCCGCAACCGTGCGCTGACCGTGGAAGTGCGCGCCGACATCGTCGACGGCACCCAGCCGCCAGACGTCGAAATGGCGGTGTACAAGGACCTGCAACCCCTGATCGCCAAGCTGCCGGCCGGGTATCAGATCGTCATCGGCGGCCCGGTGGAAGAAAGCGCCAAGGCCAACGTGGCGCTGGCGGCACTGTTCCCGATCATGATTCTGCTGACGTTGACGGTGATCATGTTCCAGGTGCGTTCGTTCGGGGTGATGTTCATGGTGTTCGCCACCGCGCCGCTGGGGCTGATCGGGGCGGTGCCGACGCTGCTGCTGTTCAACCAGCCGTTCGGGTTCAACGCGATATTGGGGTTGATCGGGATTGGCGGGATTCTGATGCGCAATACGCTGATCTTTACCGACCAGATTCGGCAGAACCAGGACCAGGGTATGGTGATTCGCGAGGCGATCATCGAGGCCACGGTGCGCCGGGCACGGCCGGTGATATTGACCGCGCTGGCGGCGGCGTTGGCGTTTATTCCGCTGACATTGTCGGTGTTCTGGTCGTCGCTGGCGTATGTGTTGATTGGCGGGGTGCTGGTGGGGACAGTGTTGACGTTGCTGTTCTTGCCGGCGTTGTGCAGTTTGGTGCTGGGGCGGGAGAAGACCCGGGAAGTGGTGACTGCAACCTGATCCAACCAACACCACAAACCAATGTGGGAGCGGGCTTGCTCGCGAAAGCGGTGTACCAGATAAGCAGATGTCGACTGATAGACCGCATTCGCGAGCAAGCCCGCTCCCACACAAGCCCGCTCCCACATTTAGAGGTGTGGCGTTTTTAAGTCAGCGCTTGGAGAGCTCCATGATCATCCGGCTCAGCAGATAAATCCGCGGCGCCACGCTCTCCACCTCGGCATATTCCTCCGGCGTATGGATATTGCCCCCGACAATCCCGAACCCGTCCAGGGTCGGCGTACCCACGCCAGCCGACAAGCTCGCATCCGCCGCCCCGCCGCTGCCCTCAATGGTCAGCTTGCGCCCCAACTCGCCATAAATCCCCTGGGCAATCGCCACCAGCTTGTCCGACTCCGGCGTCTGCGGCATCGGCGGCAGGCCACGGTGCAAACTGGTGGTCACTTCAGTCTCGGGGATCAGCTTGTTGGCCGAGACCCGTGCCAGGTCTTTCTCGATCCGGTCAAACTCTTCCGGCAACGCCGCCCGTACATCCGCCTTGGCGGTGGCCTGGTCGGGGATCACGTTGACCCGGTCGCCGGAGTTGATCAAGGTGAAGTTGATGGTGGTTTTCTTCTCGGCATCCCCCAGCTTGCCCAGTTGCAGAATCTGGTGCGCCGCTTCCATCGCCGCGTTGCGCCCCAATTCCGGGGCGACGCCGGCGTGGGCGGCCTTGCCCTTGACCTCGACCACGGCGGTGGCGCTGCCTTTGCGCCATACCACCAGGCCATCGGCCGGGCGACCCGGTTCCAGGTTGAGCGTCACGTCGTGGCCCTTGGCGGTGTTGCGGATCAGCTCGGACGCGCCGTCGGTGCCGGTTTCTTCGCTGGCGTCCAGCAGGAAAGTGATTTGTGCGTAGTCCTCGAAGCCCTGGTTTTTCAGGACCTTCAAGGCGTAGATGCCGGCGACGATGCCGCCCTTGTCATCCATTACGCCCGGGCCATAGGCGCGGCCGTCCTTGATGTGGAACGGCCGGGCAGCCGCCGAGCCTTCCTTGAACACCGTGTCCATGTGGGCCATCAGCAGGATCCTGGCCTTGCCGGTGCCCTTGAGGGTGGCGATGACATGGCTGTTATGAGCGGCGGCATCCGGCACCAGCTGGATGCTGAAACCCAGTTGCTTGAGCTCGTCGACGGCGATGTCACGTACTTGGGTCAGGCCCGGCTCGTAGCCGGAGCCCGAATCGATATTCACCAGGCGCTCCAGCAGTTTCAAGGCGTCGGCCTTGTACTGCTCGGAATCGGCCTGGATCTGTTTGTGGGGTTCGGCGCTGAAGGCCGGCATGGCGAAAGACAGCGCCAGGGTGGCCGCCAGCAAGGTACGCGGGAAGTTGAAGAGCATGAACCGATCCTTGTTTTTGTTGGAAGGTAGCGCTCCACCCTACCTGACAAACACCGATTTGTTGATCCTCAGATCGACCTCAACCAACTTCCCTGCACCGAACTGACCCGGTTGCGCCCGCTGCTCTTGGCCTCGTACAAGGCCTGGTCGGCATCGTTCAGCCAACTGGTGGCGTCGGCGTGTGCCGGCCGGTATGGCGCCAGGCCGATGCTCAGGCTGGCGCGCAAGGTCGGGTCCTGTGCGTAGGCCAGAGAGTTGAAGCGATCACGCAGGGCGTCCATCACCTCGGTGGCGCGGTTCAGGGGCATGTCCGGCAGGATCACGCAGAATTCGTCGCCACCGTAGCGCCCGGCCAGGTCAGTGGCCCGCAGGTTCTGGCGCAGCACTTTGCTCAATTGACGCAGCACGATATCGCCGGTGACATGGCCGTAGGTGTCGTTGATGGTCTTGAAGTGGTCGATGTCGATCAGCGCGATGGCGGCGCCCTGCTGGTCGCGGCAGCAGCGCTGGAACTCGATTTCCAGGTGGTCTTTCCAGGCGCCGTGGTTGAGCAGGCCCGACAGGCTGTCGGTGCGGCTCAGGGCCAGCAACTCGCGCTTGTGCCGGGCCAGGGTGATCGCTTGCCGGTAACAGATCCAGCCCAGCGCCAGGGGATACAGCATCAGGATCGGCAGGCAGGCGTAGAGCTGCACTTCACTGGTGAGGGCGGTCACCGCCGGAGTGAACACCAGCATCGAGGCGCCGATGCCCAGCGCCTGGGCCACCCAACCGGCGAGCATGAAGCGCGGGCCGCCGATGGCGACGTTGTTCATGGTCATCATCGACAAGGTGGTCACGCTGGGCAGCGGGTTGAACTGCATGGCGCCAACCCAGAACCCGCCGCAAAACGAGTCGAACAGCAGGTTGCGGTGTTCCGAGCGCAGGGAGTTTTTCGAGTGCCGCGACCATTGGTAGGCCACATGCGGCCAGATGAAGGCATTGGCGATCATCACTCCCCAGACCCAAGCGGATTTATCCAGCGGGTAGATGGCGGCGGCCACACAGACAAACCCGAGGGTCAACCCCAGGGTGCGCGACTTGTACAAGCGTGAAGCGAGCGAAAGTCCGTTTCCTCCTGCGGCTGGCATGTCTGGCTTGATCCTGGATGAATGCCCGAAGTCTATCAGGGCACCGGCAGATCGCCACTACCGCTCATAAGCTGACCTTCAGCTGGAAAAGCCCCGGGCCAACATCAGCGCCACCCCCAGCAGCAACACCGCCGTGGCCCGTTGCAGCAACACCCGGCGCTTGGGGTTTTCCAGCACGTGCTTGATGCGCTGGCCGAAGTAGCAATACAGGCAGCCGCTGGCAAATTGCAGCAGCAGGAAGGTCAGGCCGAGGATCGCGATGTCGGCGGCGGCACTGCCCTGGCCGATGGCGGCGAACTGCGGGAATACCGCGCTGAACAGAATGATCGCCTTGGGATTCGACAACCCGGTCAGCAGACCTTTTCCGAACAAGCTGCGGGCATTTTCCGGGGTTGCATCGTTGGTCTTGATGGTCACTCCGCTGCTGGTCCATTGCTTGTAGGCCAGGTAAAGGATGTAGGCCACGCCTACCACCTGGATGATCCGGGTGATCAGCGGGTAATCCTTGATCAGCTCGGAGAAACCCACGGCAAAGATCAGGATCGACACCAGGTAGGAAACACTCGCCCCGAACTGCGCCGGCAGGGAGCGGCGCAGGCCGTCCTTCAGGCCGAGGCTGAGCAACAACAAGGTCATGGGCCCGGGGCTGAAGGCCAGGGTGGTGCACAGCAGCAGGAAATACAAAAACGAAGACAGCGTCAGCGCGGTGGCCATGGCGTGGAATTTCACAGCAGGAAAGAGGGCTTGCAGTCTAGGGCGCACGTGCCGCCACAGGCAGGTAAACTCTACGGATATACGCGCAGACTTTACCGGTGAAGTTGGCGGCAAACTTAAGGACAGTGTGATGCCCATTCCTGCGATTCACTTTCATGACCGAGCACCGAAGGTGCAGCAGATCGTCGATGCCCTGGCCCATGCGATCGAGCAAGGCGAATTGGCCGCTGGCAGCAAACTGCCTTCGGTGCGTGAGTTGGGAGCCTTGCTGGGCGTCGGAAAATTCACCATGAATGAAGCGCTGGATCGCCTGCGCGGGCGTCACCTCCTGACCTCCAGCCAGGGCCGCGGGCACTTTGTCGCCAGCAGCCTGGCACAGCCGTCGTCCAGCACCTGGGTCGACTTGCTGCCCCAGGACTTGCTCAGCGTACTGCGCCGCCCCCTGGCCATGGCCCAGGGCGACCTGCGCCCCGGCGGCGGCCATCTGCCGGAAGACTGGCTGGATTCCGAAGCCCTGCGCCAGGCCATGCGCAGCGCAGTCCGCGCCCCTACCCTGCGCATCGCCGGGCTGGGCACCCCGGCGGGCCTGCTGCCGTTGCGCCAGGCGCTGCAACAGAAACTGCACGGTGAAGGGTTGTCGGTGCCGGTGGAACAAATCATCACCACGCCCAACACGGTGCAAGGCCTGGACATGCTCATGCGCCTGCTGGCGCGGCCCGGGGACACGGTGCTGCTGGATGCACCGTGTTATTTCAACTTCCACGCGAACCTGGCGTTGCATGGGGTCAAGGTGGTGACGATCGCCCGGCGGCCTGACGGGTTTGATTTTGTCGCGTTGGAGCAGTTGTTGGCGGAGCATCGTCCCAGCCTGTACCTGACCACCAGCGTGTTGCATAACCCCACCGGGCATTCATTCAGTCCGAGCCAGGCATTTCGGTTGTTGCAACTGGCCCGGGAGTATCGCTGCCATATCGTTGAGGATGATCTTTACGGGGATTTGCACCCTAACCCGCCGCCGCGCCTGGCGACTTTGGCGGGATTGGAGCAGGTGACGTACCTGTCGGGGTTTTCGAAGGTGCTGACGGCGAATGCACGGGTCAGTTATGTGGTGGCGGCGCCGCAATTGGCGGCGAATCTGACCAATATGAAGTTGATGAGCGGCGGCATAACGTCCGAGCTGTTCGAACAGATTGTGTATCGGCTGCTGAGTGAGGGTGGGTATGCCAGGCATCGCAAGCGCATGGTTCAGCGGCTGCTGGAGGCCGGTGGGCGGGTTGAGCAGTGGCTGCGGCGTTGCGGGTGTGAATTGCCGATGGGGTTTGAGGGGGGGATGTTCATCTGGGCGCGGTTGCCGGCGGGGGTAAATGGTGAGCGGCTGGCTGAAGCCGGGTTGAAACGCGGGATGGTGTTGGCGCCGGGGGCGTTGTTCGGGTATGAGCCGGGGTTGCGGGATTTCATGCGGTTTAATGTGGCGCATTGCGACGAAGGGCGGGTTCAGGCGCAGTTTGAAGGGTTGCTGGGGGCGCCAACCCGAAGAGTTGGCGCCGGGGTTACGGATCAAGCGGAGGGTTGATCACCGTTCACTGGAGATCACGCGCTGGCTGCAGATATGAGCCATGCTCACCGGGGTAGCGTCGCCACCCACGCCGACATCCGGGTACTCCTCGATGCGCAGGCGCCAAACGGCGAAGTTGTAGTTGGTCTCCCAGGTATTTTTGTAACCCGAGTCGTAGGACACATACCTGACAGTCGCCTCACCCGCGCAGTTGCCCAGGTTGACCGTACCGGATGCCGCGCCCGACACGCCGGTTACCGAACCGTAGTAAGGGATGTACACCGGCAGGTAGGTATTACGGTTGACGTGCTTGTCGAGTTGCAGATACGGGGTCAATCCCTGCAGGCGTTTACCGGTGCTGTCGGCCCAGGTCACGGCCCAGCTCAAGTCACGTGCCGCCTGGGTGGTCATGAACGGGTCGTAGTCATTGGCCGAAGCCGGGATCCGCACCACGTTGTCACCTTGCACACTGTGGCTCAACACCTCGGGTGTGGAGCCCAGCGACAGCTTGTAGCGCGCCGTAGCCTTCCAGGTTGCGGCCGGGTTAGGCCGCACCCGTACGTTCACCACGCCATTAACCGATGGCGTTGGCCAGGTGATTTTCGCCTTGGGGCTGATCGGGATCCATTTGACGCCGTCAAAATACTCGGAAATCCACTGGCCCCGATCGCTCTCGTTCACACCGTCGAAATAGGCACTGACCTTCTGCCCGCGCAGGGCCTTGAAGGAGAAGTAGTCTTCATCGGTCGCCGTGTCGGAGTTACCCGTGACGTAGTTCAGGGTATCCGGCAGTTGATAAGCCGTTTCGAAACTGTCGTTAGGCTCGAAATCGTCAATCGTCATGTTGATATCCACGCCGAAACTGAACGGCGAACCGTCAGCGGAATTGGCATGCATGAACCAGTAGTAGTCGCCAGGTGGCAGTACGCCAGCCAACACCTCGTTGGCATTGCCCGGGTTATCCGACGTGCCGAGAGAAGTGATGTTGTTCTGGCCGTCGTCCTGGAACAGGGTCAGGGACATGTTGGTGGCAGCACTCTGCCCTACCAGCATCACTGTCGCCCGTGCCTTTTGGGGCACGTTGAAGTGGTAGCAGACGTCGTTGCCGGTTTGCACACCGTCCAGGTTATACATCTGGTTGATACCGAGGGTCTGGCACAGCGGCGTGAACGCCTGGGCCGCCACGGCCTGGGCATCCACCTTGGCGCTATCTGCCTGTACAGGCTCGGCGACCACAACCCCGCTCAAGGCCTTGGCAGCCTGCACCGGCTTTTTCAGCTGCTGCGAGGTTTTGATTTTGTCCAGGAAGGCAGCCGACGCCTTCTGCGCCGTGACGTTGCCGCCACTCTTGAGGGCTTGTTGCACGGCTTGCTGCAACGGTTGCGGCATCAAGTGTGCAGGAGATTGTTCGGCCAGGGCGCAGGCCGAAACGAAGCAGGACGCCGCGATGGCGGCTCCGAGCATGAACGCTTTTTTCGATTTCATTTTTTATCCATCCATAGTTAAAAAATTGAAGCTCAGGTGATCGGCGACATCCGGTCACCTGGGATGGAATGTAGGACATAACTGTATGCATGTACAGTATTTTTATGGCGGCAGGATAGATGCGGCAATCCCGACTACGCTCATCCCCAACAAAAACGACACCGAGCGCTCCCAATGACTCACCCCACCGAGGCTTTCCGCTCCACCTACCGCGCCAGCATCCACCCCTCCTACAACCCGTGGCTCCACGCTGGTTTCGTTTTCGGCTACGGCCTGCTCTGCATCAGCCTGTTCTGGTCCACCACCCGGCAAATCCAGCTATTGGAATGGCTGGCCATCCCCCTCACCCTGATTTTCTTCAACCTGTGTATCTATCTCGTCCACCGTCACTTGGGCCATCACAAACACACCTTCGCCCGCCTGTTCTACGCCCGCCACACCGGCGACCACCACAGCTTCTTCACCCCCGCCCACATGACCTACGACAGCCCGCGAGACTGGCGCGTCATCCTGTTCCCCGCCTGGCTCATCCTGTTCCACAGCCTGGCCGTGACCCTCCCCGCCTGGTGGCTGCTCAAACACCTCAACCCCAACGTCGCTGGCCTGTTCGCCGGCTGCATGATCCTCGGCTACCTGCTCTACGAGTTTTTCCACGCCTGCGAACACCTGCCCCCCGACCACCCCGTGGCCCGCCTGCCGTGGATCCGCCAGATGCACCACCTGCACGCCCTGCATCACCGGCGCGAACTGATGCAGGGACGCAACTTCAACATCGTCCTGCCGCTGATGGACTACCTGTTCGGCACCCTGCATTGGGAACCACAAGCGCGCGAACCCAAAAAAGGCCAATAAAAAACGCCCCACCTAAGTGGGGCGTCTACATTTCAGAGGGCTCTTATGCGCCGGTTATCGGCCAATGATGTCCTGGCTGCAGATATGCCCCAGGCTCACGTAGGGAACGTTATCGCCACCGACACCGACATTCGGCAATTCCTTGAGGTCGATGCGCCAGCCGCCAACGTTGTACCAGGTGTCCCAGAGGTACTTCACGCCCGTGCTGCTGTCGTAGTACTGGGCACGGTAATCACCCACACAACCGCCCAACTCTGCGCTTCCCGATGTTTTGCCGGCACTGTCGGTGGCAGCCGAGAATATCGTCCAGTTGAAGTCCGGACCCGAAGCAAAACGCTTGTCGACCTTGAGCTGTGAAGTGACCCCCTCCAACGGGGCACCCGTGCTGTCTTTCCATTCGGTTCTCCAGGTCATGAGACGACCGGCCTGGGTCGCCAGAGGTGCGATGCCCGCCGGGATTCGGGTCACCGTTCCGCCCTTCGCATCGAAGTCCGCCAGGTGCGGACTCGAACCGAACGTCAGCTTGTACTCGGACTTGGCATCCCACGCCTCAGCGGGGTTGGCCCGCACGCGCGCCTTGTAGACAAAGCCCGGCGCCCGGCTCGGGAAGGTCGCCGTCGAGCCACCTGGAATGTTGACCCAGGCGCTGCCGTTGAAGTACTCGAAGATCCACTGATTGCGCACGCCCTTGTCGTCATCATCGAGGAACAGGCTGACCCCCTGCCCGCGTACGGCGGCGAAATCGAAGTAGTCAACGTCATCCGGGCTGTCGAGATTGCCCGTCAGGTAATTCAAGCGGTCCGGCAAGGCGAACGCCGTTTCCGGGGTGTCGTTGGGCTCGTAGGCGTCAATCGCGGTGTTGACGATCGCGCCGAAGTCGAAGGCTGAGCCGTCGGCAACCTTGGCTTCCAGGAACCAGTAGTAGTCCCCGGCTTCAAGCATGCCGCTGATGACTTCGTCGCTGTTGCCCGGGTTATCAGAAGTGATCAGTGCCGTCAGGTTGTTCTGCCCGTCGTCCTGGAACAGCGTCAGGGCCATTTCGGTCCCCGGCTGCTGACCCGCGAGGTAGATCTGCACCTTGGCCTTGGCGGGCACATTAAAGTGGAAGCACTTTGATTCGCCGCTCTGCAAACCGTCATAGCTGTAGCCGACGTTAATATCGAGGCTGTCGCACAACGGTACAAAGGCGGCCTGGGCAGCAGGCGCCTTGGCCGGTTTTACCAGCCGGCCCACCGGCGAAATCTGCACACTTTCAGAAGGCTTCGCGACGCTGGCAGCCTTCTTTTGCACACCGACAGTCTTGGTTTTTTGTGCAGCCTTGAGCTTATCCAGCACCTGCGCCGAGGACGCGGAGGCCTGCACCTTGCCACCGGATTTCAGGGCACTCTTGATCGCTGCATCCAGGCTTTTTTCGCTCAGGTGCACGCTGTTCTGCGACGGGTATTGCTCGGCCAGGGCAAAGGCCGAAACGAAGCTGGCAGCCATCATGGCCGCGCCCAGTACAAAGGCTTTTTTAGATTTCATTTTTTATCCATCCATAGTTAAAAAATTGAAGCTCAGGTGACCGGTGACATCCGGTCACCTGGGATGGAATGTAGGACAAAGCTGTATATATGTACAGTTCTTTTTTTTAAAAAGCTACCATTTAATCCAGACGTACCAGAGCCCCGAACCTACAAATCCAACCATTCCAAAACGATACGGCCACAGCACCCAGCGCTTGAGAGACAGAGGAACAGACGCCAGCTCTGCCGCCGTCACGTCTCCTCTTCGGATGTGCAGCTTGGGCAGTGAAAGAAAGTCGACAATCAGACTCAAACGCTTGTATCTGTCGATCAGTTTGTTTCTGCCCCAAAACCGTTTGTTGTCACGGACCAAAACGTTATCAATGAAGTAGCTTTCCAGTTCATCCAGTTTTCTGTACTCGACGAATAGCTTCAAACCCAAAAAAATAAATGGCCATCCCCCCAATAAAATCACGCTAAATCCGTGCAACGAAATAGTCATGCACCCTCTCCCTCATAGAATAAGTCGCCGGCCATTTCTCCTAATGCTCCTCCCACGGTTCCACCGGTATACCCTCCCGCAGCACCGCCAATAATCCCGCAAGCGAGTTCACCTTTCCCTTTAGTAGCGATACCCAAAACTAATTTACACAAACCACGCCCCACCTTTGCGCCCAATACCCCGCCACCGGCGGCTCCACCCACCCCGCCCACCAACTTCCCACTCTCCACATACTTCGCCCGCCTACACATCGCCTCCCGCCCCTCCATACATGCTTCCTTGATCTCCAACCCCGCCACACCCACATCCAACGCCAACCCCACATACGTCCCCTTGCCCAAAAACCTCGACGTCTCGGCAATGCTGCGAATCCGCTGCGTGTAGCCCACGATTTCACTCTTGTGCAGATAACTCTTGGTGGAAATACCCAGTACTTTTTTCAGTGACTTATTGGTTTTCAGGCTCGTGCCAAATCGCGCCGCACCTTGAAGTTGAGTATCCAAGCGCCGGAACAACATCTGCCGCTTCTGGATAAACGCTTTCTTATTCAAGGCTCCATCCTTGAGTTGTTGATGCAAACGCTCAATTTCTTCCGGAGTGCGCTGAACCTCGTCCAGGTGTCGCCCCCAGGCCGCCGCCGAACTGCCGACTCCCACCGAGCTATAAGCCATTAAACTCTGGAATAGATCATAGTTATTGATCACCGCCGCCCCAGCCGAGGCATCCAACTCCAGATTGCGCTGAATCTCCTGGGCATGGCGCATCAACCATGCATCATCAGTAGTGCAGGCCACAGCGTAGGCATCGGGAACGATAACCATCTGCCCCGGCGTCACCAGGCTTGTCTGGCGCAAATGCAGGTTCAACGCGTCGAATTGATCGGAAAGTTGCCCACTGGCCCCGGTCAGTAACCGGGATTTCAAACTGAGGTAGTCCGTGGTGCGGTCATTGATGTATCCCTGCGCCATCACTTACATCCCTGATGTAATGGATATGGCGCAGGAATATAGGCAGGCGAACACGGCCCGGACACAAGGTTGGAACAGCTGAAATTACATTTGGGAAATCACCTACCTGGCAGGTAATCAAGGCCTACAAAAAATCGTCGGACTCAATACCCCGTCATCTCCAGATACCCCACCCCACCCTGAAATTTCACCGGCCCCTCCCAGTAAGGAATGCTCAGGTTCATCCAGGCCTTTGGGTTGACCGCTTCCGTGGTGATATCCAGATGTTTGCCCGGGATCTTCAATGACCACTGGGTGGGAATGCTGCGCCCATCAATGGCAGTCGTGCCCAGTGGCGTCAGTTGAATATCCTGGTTGTGCAGGGTCTGTGTGTGGCCCTCTTTGTCGATCCAGGTGCCGGTCAGGTAGGACGGTCCGTCTTTCTGCCGCACCCGAAACAGCATCAATTGCTCGCCACTGTCCAGGTGCAGGGAGAACCAGTCCCAGCCAGTCTGGCTGGCGGTCAGGGGCTGGCTGCTCCATTCGCGATCGAGCCAGGCGTTGCCGGTGACTTGGTAAGATTTTCCATCGATGGTCACGCGGCCATCTGCCTGGAAAAACGGCTGGCTGTAGTAGTACGACGCCTGGCCCTGGTCGGACTTGCGGCTGTAGCCGTTATCCCCCTGGAGCACCAGCGGGCGGCTGGAGGTCAGGTGCAGGTCGTAGTTGAAATGCTCGCCTGCAGCCTTGAGTTGCATGTCCGCCAGGGGGCTGGCCGCACCGGGGCGGGTGGCGAAATTCCAGTCATCGATCCAGGCATTGAACGGCACCGCCTGGGCCCCCGCCTGCCCCACGCCGCCGCGGGCGTAGCGTTCGCTGGCGTAATGGCGGGTGGCCGAGGTGACGGCGGCGTGGCCGAGCCAGATCGTCGAGTCGTGCCAGCCGGGTTGTGTCGGGCCGGCCTTGAGTGCGTTGCGAAACAGCGTCCATTGCACGCCGTAGGCATTGCCCTCGGCATCCTTGAGGTTGGCGGTGAGGTACCACCATTCGATGCGATAGCCGTCATGGGGGCCATGGTCCTGGGGAAAGCTGAAGACCTTGCCGGGCACCACCTGGGCAAAGTCCGCGGCCTGGCTGCCCAGTCCGGCGAAGCTTTCTTCAGGTGCAGGTGGTTTGTCGCAGGCGCCCAGCAGCAGGAACGTCGCCCATAGCAGGCACTTAATCTTCATTGGCAAAGGTCCTCAGCAAATCCGCCGGGCGACTGCGGTACAGCTGCCACAACGGCCAGGCCGAAGCCAGCAAGGTGGCCAGCATCGCCAGGCCCAGCAGTTGCGCCAGTTGCCCCGGGAACACCTGCAACGGCAGGCGCCAGCCGAAGGCCTGGACGTTGATCACCACGTCCAGGCACCACGCCAGCAGCAAGCCCAGCGGCAACGCCAGCACCAGGGTCAGCACCGCCAGCAGCCAGGTCTGGCCGAGGTTGAGCAGCATCAATTGGCGTCGTGTCACGCCCAGCGCCCACAGCGGGGCCAACTGGCCAAGACGGCTTTGGCTCTGGGTCAGCAGGCTGATGAACAACGCCACGCCGGCGACGCCCAGGGTCAGGCTGTTAAGGGCGGCGGTGGCGGCAAAAGTTCGTTCGAATACCTGGCTCGACCAGCCCTTGAGCTGCTGCTGGTCGACGATGCGGCTGTCTTCGAGGGCAAACCGTTCCTGTACTGCACGCACCAGCGGCGGCACGTTGCCCGGCAAAACCCGCAGGTTGAAACGCGCCGGCGACAATCCCGGCCAGTGCTGCAACAGGTGCCGCGAATTCACCAGCAAGTGGCCCTTGGGGTTGCCGTAGTCGGCATAAATCCCCACGACCTTCGGCGACCATGGACCTTGGGGCGTGGGGATGCTGACCACATCGCCCAGCCGCACCTTGAGCCGGCGTGCCATTTGCTCACTGAGCATCAGGCTGTCGTCCTGCAACAACTGGCTCCATGGGTTCGCCGCCGCTTCCAGCAGCGGCCAATGCTGGCGATAAGTAGGGTCGTCGACCACGCCGAACAGGTCAGCCGGCCACCCCTGCAACTGCACCGCAACCTGCCAGGTCGGCAGCACTGTCTGCACCAGGGGCTGCTGTACCAGCCAGGTTTGCAGCGCCTCGGCCTGGGCCGGGTTTTGCGGGTTGAGGTACAACTCGGCGGTCAGGCGTTGTTCCAGCCAGTTGTTGAAGGTCTGGCGAAAGCCCGAGGTCATCGAGCCCGCGCCGATATTGGCGGCCAACGCCAGCAGCAAGGCCATCAGCGCCAGGCTCAGGGCCGGCAACTGCTGGCGGCAATCGGCGAGAAACCATTGCCCCAGCACCGAACGGCTGCGCCCCAATACCGCCTTGAGCACGCCATTGAGCACCACCGGCAAGCCCAGCGCAGCGCCCAGCAACAAGGCCGCCATCAATACAAAACCACTGGCCAGGCTGTCGCCAAATACCAGTGCCAACAGCGCAACCAGTAAGGCCGAACCCGCCACCCAGCCCTGGCGTCGCAGCCAGCGCCCATGGGCCTGGTGCCAGGCCTGGGCATTGGCCAGCGCCAACAACGGCAAACGCGCCGCCCGCCACAGGCTGCTGGCCCCGGCGAGCAACGCGCCGAGCAAACCCTGGCCCAGGCCACTGAGCCACCACAGCGGGCTGAGGCTCAGTTGGCCGGGCAACTCGGCGCCATACAGGCCGCGCAAGCTGGCGGCTACATCCGGCAGCAACAGGCTGGCAAGCAAGTACCCGCTGGCCACGCCCGCCAGGCCACCCAGCACGGCCAGGCCACCGAGTTCCACCGCCAGGCTGAGGATCAGCATCCGCGCACTGACCCCGCACGCCCGCAAGGTTCGCAGCAGGCCGCGCCGCTGCTCCAGCGCCAGGCCGATGGCGGCATGCACGATAAACAGGCCCACCACAAAGGACAGAAAGCCCAGCGCATCGAGGTTCAGATGGAAGCTTTCAGTGAGGCGCGCGAGGTTGTTTTCCTCGGCCTGCTTGAGCTGCAGTTGCGCGCCCAGTTCCGGCGGCAGGGCGGGATGCGCGGCGGCAAAGGCCTTGTCCAGCAGCAACCGCGACAGGCGTTGGGGCATGTCCAGCAGCGGTTGGGCGAAGCCGATATCGGTCAGTAAGACGCCGGGGGCCATGTCCGCTTGAACATGCAGCGGCGGCAGCGCCAGCCCGGCAGCTGTCAGCGGCTGGTCGCCCTCTTTCAGGCCCAGAGACTGCAAGGTCTGCGGCGCGATCCAGGTGCGTCCCGGCGGGTTGAAGAACGCGACCATCTGCGCCCGGTCCAGGGTCTGCCCGGCCAGCGCGCCACCACCGGGCAACGACACCGGGTCGATGCCCATCACTTGCAGGCGCTGGTCTTCATGGCCCTTGAGCTGCACGCGGCCCTGCACCACCGGCGACACCGGCCACCCGGCGCGGCGCAGGTCGGCAAACAGCGCCTGGGGGAAGCTCGCACCGTCCGGCGCACTGAGGCTGGCCTGGGGTTCGCCGCCGATCAGCTGGCTGGCCCGCGCGTAGCTGTCCCGCGCCTGGCTGTTGAGGGCTTGCACGCCGGTCAACAGCGCGGTGGCCAGCCACAGGCCAGTGAGCACACTGAAGAATTGCACAGGGTGGCGCCGCCAATGGCTGAGCAGCGCGCGCAGTGTCCAATAGAAGACCCGCATGTCAGCGGGCGTCCGCAGCGAGTACCTGGCCGCGGTGCAATACCACCTGCTGGTCAAGGCGCGCCGCGATGCGCGGGCTGTGGGTGACCATCAGCAAGCTGGTGGGGCTGTCCCGCAGCAGGTCCAGCAGCAGTTGCAGCACTTCGTCGCTGGTGCCTTCGTCGAGGTTGCCGGTGGGTTCGTCCGCCAGCAGCAAGCCGGGGCGCGATGCCAGGGCTCGCCCTACCGCTACCCGTTGCTGCTGGCCGCCGGACAGTTGTTCGGGGTAACGCCTGAGCAAGTCACCCAAGCCGAGTCGCTCCACAAGCTGCGCTTGCCACGCCGGATCGAGGCGCCCGGCCAGGCGCGCCTGGAAGGCCAGGTTGTCTTCGACCCGCAGGCTGCCGATCAGGTTGAACTGCTGGAACACCAGGCCGATCTCGGTGCGCCGCCAGTGGGCCAGTTGCGCCTCACTCATCTGGTCCAGGCGCTGATCGCCGACCTGGATGCTGCCACGGTCGACCTGGTCGAGCCCGGCCACCAAATGCAGCAGCGTGCTTTTGCCACTGCCCGACTCACCCATCAACGCCAGGCTGCTGCGCGCTCCCAGGTACAGGTCGACACCCGCCAGCACGGCCAACGGCCCCTGCGGCGTGCCATAACTCTTGAATACCCCTTGTACCTGCAGCATCACCCCTCCCCACAAGCTTCTGGACTTAAGCCGGAGAATAACGGTTGTCACATTTTTATGTCACAACCATGGGCAAAAGGAGCGCCCCATGACCCCCTGCAAATTTTTCACATCGATTTCACCCGGCTGCCACCTGCTGCACTTTAAATTGCCGCCCATTGGCAGATAACAGGCTGGTTATTTCAAACGCCCGTTAGTACAAGTGAACAATTTTTTATATCGGTATGTTCAGCAAAAAGACAGCGCCCCTGTGACACGCTTTTGCATATTCCCGCATCAGCGCTACTCACTTGGCGCCTGCCTGACTTGCTGCTGCCAGTTACCGGATTAACGCCTGGAAGTTACCAATGGTGAATAGTGTGGTTGACCTGACCCTGAGCAAGTCTCGCTCGCGCTGGGCATTTGTAAAACAGCTGAACAAACTGTGGCTTGGCGTGGCAGGTATCGTGATGATCAGCCTGGCAGTAACGGCGTTCATCTGGTGGCCAAGATCGCCGCTGGACCTGGGCGTGGGCCACCGCCTGCTCACCTCCGGAACCCTGGAAGCCTGGCGTAACGGAGACCTGGTGGTGCTGGTCCGCCATGAGGAACGCTGTGACCGCTCCAACAACCCTTGCCTGGGCCCGGCAGACGGCCTGACCACGCTCGGCTCGTTGTCTGCCAGTGCCGTGGGCAAGGCCTTCCAGACCCTGGGCATGGAAAACACCGACGTACTGAGCAGCCCCACCACCCGCACCGCGCAGACCTCGCTTTTCATGTTCGGCAAGGCCGAATTGTCACCCGGGCCCCTGGCCATCTGCGGCCCTGCCATCGGCGAGGAACTGCGCCCGCATAAACACGCGGACCGCAACCTGCTGGTGGTCACCCACAGCGCCTGCATCAGCGACTTCGAGGAGGCATTGGGCTACTCACACGCTGCCCATGCTGAATACGGCAGTGCATTGTTTGTAAAGCTGCTGCCCGATGGCAAGTTCAAGGCGCTGGGTATTTTGAACAGTAAGGACTGGGCCGCCGTGCTTAAACAACTTTAGAACACTTCTTAACATTTAATCATTCAAGTTCGTTCAGCAAAAAGACAGCCAGACCGTGGCATCGTCTATGGTTTTAATTGAATTTTTGTCAAAAAATTATTAGCTCACTAACTTTTCACAAGTTAACAACATGACGATGACCTTCGATGACTTATTGGACGCCACACGTTTAACGAGCTTGACTGGGGCACAGGGATATTCAGTTTCGCCCCCCCACTAACAGACTGTTTAAGGAATAACGTTCTGTGCCGCATTTTTACCCGACCAAGACCACCCTCCACCCCTCGCGCATGGCTGATCCAGCGCTCGCGCTGATCTACCGTCAATACCGCTTGAGAGTGCAATAGCCATGACCCGCCTTAAACCATTGCCCGTATTACTACTGGCATTCGTGATGTTCTATCTACTGCCACTGGGCCTGCATGGCCTATGGATTCCTGACGAAACCCGCTACGCCCAGATCAGCCAGGAAATGCTCATGAGCGGCAACTGGGTGGCACCGCACTTCATGGGCGTGCGCTATTTCGAAAAACCCGCAGCCGGCTACTGGCTCATTGCACTGGGCCAGGCGTTGTTCGGTGAAAACCTGTTCGGCGTGCGCATCGCTTCCGCCCTGACCACCGGCCTGAGCGTCGTGCTCGCCTACCTGATCGCCCGCCGGCTGTGGAACGACCCGCGCAAGAGCTTCGCCTGCGCGCTGCTCTACATGAGTTTCGGCCTGGTGGCCGGGCAAGCCGGTTATTCCAACCTGGATCCGCAATTCACCTTCTGGGTCAACCTGAGCCTGGCGGCGCTGTGGTTTGCCCTCGACAGCTCCACCCCCCGTGCGCGCCTCGCCAGCTGGACGTTGTTGGGTGTGGCCTGCGGCATGGGTTTCATGACCAAGGGTTTCCTGGCGTGGTTGCTGCCGGTGTTGATCGCCCTGCCTTACATGCTCTGGCAGCGTCGCCTGGGGGAACTGCTGCGCTACGGGCCGCTGGCGATTCTGGTGGCGGCCGTGGTGTGCCTGCCCTGGGCACTGACGATCCACCTGCAGGAACCGGACTACTGGCGTTTCTTCTTCTGGCACGAGCACATCCGCCGGTTTGCCTCCGACAATGCCCAGCATGCACGACCCTGGTGGTTCTACCTGCCGCTGATGGTGGTGTCGTGCCTGCCGTGGGCGGCGCTGCTGCCGGCGACACTGTGCAAGGCCTGGAAGGAAAAGCGCCAACCGGCCATCGTCTTCCTGGCGCTGTGGTTGCTGCTGCCCCTGGGCTTTTTCAGCCTGAGCAACGGCAAGCTGCCGACCTACATCATGCCGTGCCTGCTGCCGCTGGCGTTGCTGATGGGCCATGCGTTGATCGACCTGCTGGCCAACGCCCGCACCCGCGCGCTGCGCGTCAATGGCCTGCTCAACCTGGGCATCGGCCTCGCCGCGATGGTGACGCTGATCTACCTGCAAATCGACCGGCCGTTGTACGGCAACAGCCACAGCGAGATGTTCAACCTGTCCCTGACGTTCATCGTGCTGATGGGCTGGATGCTCGCCAACCTGCTTCAGGCCTTCCGCCCACTGGCGCTGTGGGCGATGCCGGCGTTGGGCATTGGCCTGCTGGTGGCGCTGTTGCCCGCCGGCATGCCGGCGGTGGTCGAAGATAACCAGATGCCTGACCAGTTCGTGCTCCAGCACCTGGACGAGCTCCAAAAGACCCAAGCGCTGCTGAGCAACGAACTGGAATCGGCGTCGGCCCTGGCATGGCGCCTGCGCCGGCCCGAAGTGACGCTCTACAACACTGAAGGCGAACTACGCTACGGCCTGCAATACGCCGACTCGATGCACCGCAAGGTGGATCTGGACAGCGTTCAAGCCTGGCTCAAGCAGGCGCGCCAGCAAGGTTCGGTGGGCGTGCTGATGCGGGTCAGGAGCACCAGCGAAATGCGCGAAGCCGGCCAGCTGCCGTTGGGGGGCAAGCGTTATTACAAGGGTGACCTGGAGATCATCATCTACCCGCAATTGCCGTAACACAGGCGCCCTAATGTGGGGTGACCCCATTCAACACTCATCCCACATCGGAACCGCTCCATGAACTTCTGGAAAACCGAACGCGGCGCCCTGCTGCTGCTCCTGGGCGTGTCGGCCCTGATCCTGCTGCTGGGCCTGGGCGCCCGTGACCTGTGGGGCCCGGAAACCCGCTGGGCGAACATCACCCTGCAGATGCTGCAAAGCGGCGACTACTTCGACCCGTACCTCAAGGGCACCCCGTACTACGACAAACCCTTGCCGTCGTATTGGCTGATCACCGGGTTTGCCAACCTGATGGGCGGCCTGGGGCCGTGGTCGTTGCGCTTGTCATCGGTGATCTCGGCGTGGCTGAGCATCTGGCTGGTGTACCTGATCGGCGAGCAACTGTTCCGCAAAGGCACCGGCCTGATTGCCGGCTGGATGCTCGCGACCACCTTCTACTTCCTCTTCTGGGCCCGGGTGGCCACGGCGGACGTGCTGACCGTATGCGGCGTGCTCGCCGCCGTCTGGTGGTATTGGCGCGGGCCGGACGATACGCGGCTGGGGCGCTACACGGTGTTCTTCCTGTTGCTGGCGGCGACGTCACTGTTCAAGGGCTTGATCGGTTTTGTGCTGCCGGGCCTGGTGTTGTTGCCGCACTTGCTCAGCGAACAGCGCTACAAACGCCACCTCAACCTGCGGCTGGTGCTGGCCGTGATCATTGCCGGGGCGTTCTACGCGATCCCGTTTGTGCTGTCCCACCTCTACGGCGCACCGACCTACGGTGCAAGCGGCCTGGAACTGGTGTTCCGGGAAAACGTGGTGCGCTTCTTCGACCCGTTCGACCATATGGGGCCGATCTACACCTACCTGATCTACCTGCCGGCCTACACCTTGCCCTGGGCGCCGTGCTGGGTGCTGGGCCTGTGGCTCGCCGCGCGGCATTGGCGCGACACCCCGCCCAACACCCGTTGGCTGGTGTGGGGGCTGGGCCTGCTGTTTGTGTTCTTCACCGCCAGTGGCAGCCGGCGCAGTTACTACGTGCTGCCGCTGGTGCCGTTCGCGCAGTTGCTGGCGGCGTGGTGGGTCAGTGAGCTTATCGCCCGTAAAGGCACGGTCGGCCGGGGTTGGTACCGTGGGTTCGGCATCGCTGCGGGGGTGATGCTGTTGGTACTCGGGGTGGTGTATCCGTGGACCAATGGCAATGGCGGCGTGACCCGTTTCGCCGAGGACGTTCAAGCGCAAGCAGTGAAAAGCGCGCCATGGAACGCGTGGCAGATGGTGATGGTGGAAGTCGACAACAAGGTACCGATGTACCTGCAAAATCACGGGACGCCGTTCTACTACGTTGCCGAAACCCAGGACTTTCCGCGCCAGGGCGACAGTGCGGCGTTCATGGGCTGGCTGGAAAAAACCAGCGGCCGCACCTTTGATCCCAAGCGCACAATTATTGTCGCGCAGTCCACCAAGGATGACCCGACGCCGCTGGCCTACCTGGGCAACGATCATCAGGTCATCACTACCCAGCCGGACAATGGTGAACGGTTGTTCCACAAGCGTGACGGTGGCAGCGTGGCATTTGTGCCCAACGCCGCGCCGTAGCACTGGCGGCATGGGGCGGGCATTGCTAGTGTGGCGCGCTTAAGCCACCGTCCGAGCCCGGCCCGCCATGCCCTACTCTTCCCTTTCCCTTGCCGCCCTGAGCCTGATAGTGCTCGCCACGCCGGTAGCGGCAGACACGCCGATGCCGGCCAACATGGTTTACCTGCGCAGCCTCGACCCGAGCATCGCCCAGGACATTCGCTACGCCAGCCCCCACAACTTCACCGGAGCGCCGCTGGACGGCTACAAAGCAGCCGAATGCGTGCTGTCTGCCGACGCGGCAAAGGCACTGGTACGGGTCCAGGCCGAGTTGGCCAGGCAGGGTTACGGCTTGAAGGTCTTCGACTGCTATCGTCCCAGCCGTGCCGTGGCGAACATGGGCCGCTTCGCCAGCCTGCCGGGGGATCCGGCCAAGGCCGAGTTCTATCCCCGGGTGAACAAGCAGGATTTCTGGCGCCTGGGCTATGTGGCCAAGGTTTCCAACCACTCCCGGGGGGCGGCAGTGGACGTGACCCTGACCGGCCCCGATGCACTGCCCGCCCAGGCCTGGAGCGCCGACACCGCGGCGGTGGATTGCGCCGCCGGTTACGGTCGACGCCTGCCCGATGGCGGCCTGGACATGGGCACCGGTTTTGATTGCTTCGACGAAATGGCCCACACCAACAGCTCCCACATCAGCCAGGCGGCACGCCAGAATCGCCAACGGTTGAGCGCTGCGATGGCCAAGGAAGGCTTTACCGGTTATGCCGGCGAATGGTGGCACTTCACCTATAGCCGAAACCCGGTGCGGGCCGAGCCGATGGACTTCCCTATCGAACCGCTGCGGTAACATCACAACACAGCTTCAGCTTGATAAAGCCCGGGGCAAAAACTAGCGTTTGAGGTTTCCCTCTTTTCAAGGACTGAACGACGTTGAACACGCTCATCAAAACCTGCGCGGCGCTGCTGACGCTGCTTTCAAACGTGGCACTCGCGCAAATCCCCGAGACCAGCCGGCAACTGATCGTGGTCACCACCCCGGACTGGAACAGCATCCAGGGCACCGCACAACGCTATGAGCGGCATGGGCAAGGCTTTCAGAAAGTCGGCGAACCCTTTGCCATCGTGGTCGGTAAAAACGGCATGGCGTGGGGCACCGGCCTTACGACGCCCACCCCCGACCAGCAGCCCCTCAAGCATGAAGGCGATGGCAAGGCCCCGGCCGGCATCTTCAAACTCGGCGGTGCCTTCGGCTACGCCCCCACCGCTGACACCCGCTTGCCTTACGCGGCCAGTACCGCCACCCGCGAATGCGTGGATGACAGCCAGTCCAGCCATTACAACACCCTGGTGGACAGCTCGGCGGTGAACAAGGACTGGACCAGCTCCGAGCGGATGCTGCGCAAGGACCAGCTGTACCGCCAGGGGATTTTTGTCGAGCACAACACACCGGCCTTGGCCAACGGCGGCTCGTGTATTTTCCTGCATATCTGGCGCAGCGTCAGTTCGGGAACATTGGGCTGCACGGCGATGGACCCGGTGAATATCCAGGCGTTGTTTGCCTGGCTGGACCCGCGAGAAAACCCGCTGCTGGTGCAACTGCCCGCCGCGCAGTACGACCTCTACCGTGAGCGCTGGAAACTGCCGTCCCGCTGAGCTGACAGCAGGCGCTGAAATGCGGCCAATACCTCATCGGGTTTTTCCAGCATGAGTTGGTGGCCGCATTCGGGCAACAACTGATACTCGGCATTGGGCAAATGCCGGGCGAGTGCTTCGCCGCCGCTGGCCGGGGTCAGGCCGTCGGTGTCGCCGGCCAGCACACTCACGGGCAGGGTCAGGGTGAGCAGTGCATTGGCGTCTGGCCATTGGACGTTTTTCATCAGGGCCTTGAACATGTACAGCGGGTTGCGCTCGGTGAGTTTTTCTTCGTAGGCGACCAGTGCGGGGTCGGCCTTGGCGTTCCATGCCGCCTGGCGGAAACCTTTGGCCAGCAGTGGGCGCAGCCATTCCAGGAGCCATGCGGGTAGACGCATCAGGCCGCCGCTCCGGCTGATGCTGTGGAGTCGGGTGCCCAGCAGCAATACGGCTTCGATGGGGATCGCGGGTTTGGCCAGCAAGGCGCTCAGGGTCAGGCCAGTGCCGAAGGAGTGGGCGACGATGAGGTTGCGGGAGCCGCCGTAGCGCCTGAGGATTTCCAGGTAGTCGGCGACCAGTTCGGGCCAGGCGTAAGCCTCGGGGTTGCGGGGTTTTGCGCTGGCGCCGTGGCCGAGCAGGTCCCAGGCGACCAGGCTGTAGCCTTGGGTTTTCAGGGATTGCCATTGGTGGCGCCACTGGTCCTTGTTGCCGCCGGCGCCGTGGCAGAAGAACACTACCGTGTCGGGTTGGGTGGTGCCCGCGTGATGGGTGATGCTCAGGTGACGGTTGGGGCGGATTTCCAGTGGTTGGCCCTGGATCACTGGCAGTTCGGTGAAAGAGGTCGGCATGGAGGTTTCTCAATAAGTGAAAGGGTTGAGTGTGGTGAAGCAACAGCAAAATCAAAGGCGGACACGATCCAAATGTGGGAGCGGGCTTGCTCGCGAAGGTCGTTAACGATAACGCGAACATCCTGATTCAACGCGGCGCTCTCAGGTTCTTCGCGAGCAAGCCCGCTCCCACATAAAGCGGCTCTGCTTTTGCTCTAACACTCAGGTCGCCTTTGCCGCTTTTGCAACGTGACTCGCTGTAAGAGCGAAACCATAGGTGGCCGTTACCTGAATAACGGATATGCCCCCAACCCCAACAACCCAAGTCAGATGGCCTCAGCCATCAACAACTCCCGCGTATACGGATGCCGCGCATCAGCAAACAGCGCCGCCGTCTCCCCCTGCTCCACCACCCTCCCCTGACGCATCACCGCAATCCGGTCACACAACCGCGCAGCCACCCGCAAGTCATGAGTAATAAACACAATGCTCAACCTGAACCGCCGCTGCAGCGACTCCAGCAACTCCAGAATCTGCACCTGGATCAGCGCATCAAGCGCCGACACACACTCATCAGCGATCAACACCTTAGGCTCCACCGCCAACGCCCGGGCGATCCCTATGCGCTGCCGTTGCCCCCCGGAAAACTCATGAGGAAACCGCTCAAACGCCGCTGCCGGCAACCCCACCAACCCCAGCAACTCACGGGCCCGCCGCTCGGCATCCGCCTTGGAACCCCCCTGCACCAAAGGCCCAGTCATAACAATCTGCCCCACCGTCTGCCGCGGATTGAGCGAGGCAAACGGATCCTGGAAAATCATCTGCACATCACTGCGCAACGCTCGCAGCCGCCCTTCAGACAACCCCGCGACCTCCCGCCCCAACCACTCGATCCGCCCGCTGTCAGCACGCAGCAAACGCACCAGGCACCGACCCAGGGTCGACTTGCCCGACCCCGACTCCCCCACAATCCCCAACGTCTCGCCTTCACGCAATTGCAGCTGAACCGCATCCAACGCCTGAGTCGTACGCCGCCCCCACCAACCGCTGCGGCTGCGGAACGCCTTGCCCAGCGCTTCGGCCTTCAGCACCACAGGGCCAGCCACCTGCGTACGTGGCACCAGCGGTTGCGCCGACACCGCCGCCAACAACTGCCGGGTGTAATCTTCCCGGGGCACACGCAACACCGCCGGGGCCGTGCCCTGCTCCACCACCCGGCCCTTTTCCAGCACCAGCACCCGGTCGGCAATCGCCTCGACCACGGCAAAGTCGTGGGTGATAAACAACAGTGCCATGCCCTTGTCCTGCTGGATCTTGCGCAGCAGGTCGAGAATCTGCGCCTGGGTGGTCACGTCCAGCGCCGAGGTCGGCTCATCGGCAATCAACAGCGCCGGATCAAACGCCAGGGCCATGGCGATCACCACCCGCTGACGCTGCCCGCCAGACAGTTCAAACGGATACGCCAGTCGCAAGCGCTCAGGGTCGGGCAAGCCGACATAACCGAGCAAATCCACCACCCGCTGACGCCGCACCCGTGCTGCCGCCACGCCATGGGCGCGCAGGGTTTCATCGATCTGTTGGCCCACCCGCAACAGTGGGTTGAGGGCGCTCATGGGCTCCTGGAATACCATGCTGATATCCCGCCCGCGCAGTTGGCGCATGGCCTCTTCGCTGCGGTCGGCCAGGTCTTCGTCGCGAAACACCAGGCGCCCGCTTTCCACCTTCAGCGGGGCCGGCAACTGGCGCAGCAAAGCCTTGGCCAGCATTGACTTGCCGGAACCGGATTCACCCACCACACACAAGCATTCGCCACGGTTCAGTTGCAGCGACAGGTCATACAGCGCATGGCTGCGGTCCGCACCGGCCGGCAAGGCGATACGCAAATGTTCAACACTCAACAACGTCATAGCGACCTCCCGGGCTCAAAGGCCACACGCAAACCTTCACCGACTCGATTGACCGCCAGCACGCACAGCACAATCGCCAACCCCGGCAGAAAGCTCATCCACCAGGCGTCCCGCAGCAAGCCACGGGAGGCATTGATCATGTAGCCCCAGCTCATGGCTTCCGGGTCGCTCAAGCCGAGAAACGCCAGGGCCGCTTCGGTGAGGATCGCCGTGGCCATGACAAAGGTCATGGTCACCAGCAGCGGCGCCAGGGCGTTGGGCAGGATCTGCTGGGCGATGATCCCCAGCGGCGACTGCCCCAGCACCCGCGCGGCCTGCACGAATTCGCGCTGGCGCAGGGTCAGGAACTCACTGCGCACCAACCGCGCCACCGCCGGCCACGCTACGAGTGCGATGGCCAGCACGATGGAGAACAGGGACGGCTCAAGGATCGCCACCAGGATCACCGCCAGTACCAGTTGCGGAATGATCTGGAAGAACTCGGCAATGCGCATCAGCACACCGTCGAGCCAGCCACCGAAATAGCCGGCGACCGCGCCGACCAGCAGGCCCACCACCAGGGTCGCCAGGCTGGCCAGCGCCCCCACGGCCAGAGACACCCGCGCGCCGTACAGCAGGCCACTGGCGAGGTCGCGACCGAGCAGGTCACTGCCCAGCCAATGGGCCGGGTCGTGGAATGGCGCGAGCATCGGCGGGCTGTTCATCTCCCATGGCGAGCTGCTGGTCAGCCAGGGGGCGGCGATCGCCAACAGCGTCAGCAGCAGCAAAAACAGCGCACCGATCAACGCCGCAGGCTGGCGCACAAAACGTCGGAAAACCAGCATCAGCCTTGCACTCCTGCACCGATACGCGGGTCGAGAAAACGACAGATCACATCGGTCAACACGTTAAAGCCCACCACCAGAATCGAGATCACCAGGAAACCGCCCATCAACACGCCGTAGTCACGCTGGGCCAGCGAGTCGTACATCAAGCGACCAATCCCCGGCCAGGAATACACCACCTCCACCAGCAACGCGCCGCTGGCCAACTGGCCCAGTTGCAAACCGGCAAAGGTCACCACCGGCAACAGCGCATTGCGCAACACATGCACGTACAAAATCCGCCGCGGGTGCAGGCCCTTGGCGTGGGCGGTGCGCACGTATTCCTGGCCAAGGGCGTCGAGCACGGCGGCGCGGGTCAGGTGGATATACAAGGCGAGGAACAGCACGCTCAACGACACGCACGGCAGCAGCAGGTGCTTGAGCCGGTCGAGCAGGGAAAAGTCCTGTGCCACCGTTTCCATGCCAAACGCCGGCAACCAATCGAGGCTGACGGAGAACAACAGGATCAGCAGCATCGCCAGCCAGAATGGCGGCATCGCATACAGCAGCAATGCGCCGTGGGAGATCACGCCATCCAGCCAGTGACGCTTCTGTCGGGCCCGGGCGGCCAACGTCCCCAGGGTGACGCCAAGCACCGACGAGAGCAAAAATGCCGAGCCCATCAGGGCCAGTGTTGCCGGCAAGCGCTCGGCAATCAGCGACCACACCGAGGTCTGGTTGCGGTAGGAATAACCCAGGTCCAGATGGGCGATATTGCCCAGGTAGATCAGCAACTGCGTGAGCAACGGCTTGTCCAGGCCCATGGTCTGGCGCAGGTGTTCGATGAACTGCACATCGTCCACCCCCGCCTCGCCGGCCAACAGCAGCGCCGGGTCACCCGGCGCCAGGCGGATCAGTAAAAAGCCCAGCACCAGCACCGCCACAATCATTAACAGTGCCTTGAGCAGGCGACCGCTGAAATACAGCAACCCGTTCATGGTGCAGGCGCGTCGAGGTAGACGCTTTCGTAGTCTTCGTTAAGGCTGGTGGCGGTTTGCAGCAGGTTCTTCACCTCTTTGTGGAACAGTGTCGGGTAGCGCATTTCGAAGATCGGCGCGATCGGCAGGTCGGTGTTCAGCACGTTTTCCAACTGGCTATAGAGCCTGGTGCGTTCCGGGCCTTCCGGGGTGTTGGCGACCTGGGTCCACAGGGCATCGGCCTCGGGGCTGTTGTAGCCGCTGACGTTGGCAAATGGCGAAGTCTTGAGGATGTAGTCGGAGCGGTACAGGTAGGCGTTGGTCAGGTACGGGTCGCCGATCTGGAAGATGAAGTTGTAGGTCAGGTCGAAGTCCCAGTCGCTGACGCGCTGGAACCAGGTGGCGGCGTCGGACGTCACCACTTGTACCTTGAAGCCCAGCGGCTGCAGGGCTTGCTTGGTGTATTCGGCCAGGCGCTCCCAGGCACCGCCCTTCTCGCCGTTGAGCAGGCGAATCCGCACGGCGCCCACGTCCACGCCGGACTCGGCAATCAGCGTCTTGGCTTTTTTCACGTCATAGGTGTACTGCGGCAATTGCGGGTCGTGGTACGGCGAGGTGGACACGAACTGGCCGGGGGCAACCTTGCCCGAACCGAAGAAGATGTTGTCAACGATGAACTGGCGGTTCAGCGCATACAGGATCGCCTGGCGCACCTTGGGGTTGTTCAGCGGCGGCTTGCGCGTATTGATCTGCAGGAAGGCCAGGCCGGAATACAGCTCCCAGCCTTTTTCCGACGACTGCACGTCCGGCAAGGCGGTCAGGCGCTTGAGGTCGGAATAGTCGGCATCACCGCTGCGCAGCACCTGCACGTCGTTGCGCTCGAACGCCGCAGCGCGGGACGAGCCGTCCGGGATCACGTGGAAGATGATCGCATCCAGGTGTGGCAGGCCCTTTTTCCAGTAGTCGGGGTTCTTTGCCAGCTTGATATAGGCGCCGCGTTTCCACTCCACAAACACAAACGGGCCGGTGCCGACAGGCTTGAGGTTATAGGGGTTGTTACGAAAGTCAGTGTTCTCGTAGAGGTGCTTGGGCACCACAGGCCGCAGCCCGCTGCCCAGGGCCGAGAGCAATGGTGCGAAGGGTTTCTTGAGCTGGAACACCACCTGCAGCGGGCCCTTGGCGGTGATGCTGTCGACGTACTCGGTGAAGACCCCGCCCAGGCGCTTGTCCACTTCGGGGTAGAAGGTCTGGAAGCTGAACACCACGTCATCGGCGGTGAACGCGTGGCCGTCATGCCAGCGCACGTTGTCCTGCAAATCGAAGGTGTAGGTCAGGCCATCGGGGGAAACGGTCCAGGCCTTGGCCAATACCGGTTTGGGTTTCAGGTCGGTGTCGAAGGTCAGCAGGCCCTGGAGGATCTTGCCGCTGACGTACTGGGTGGACACGTGGCTGACCACGCCGTGCATCAGCGACGGCGGTTCGGGTTGGGCCACCAGGTTCAGCACCCCGCCGTCATGGGGTTGCGCCTGAGCGGTGCCGGCCAGCAGCACGGCGCCAAGTCCCAGGTATGAAAGGACACGGCGAAAAGATAAAGGGCGCATGGAGACTCCTTGACTAAGGTTTTGTCAGGGATTTAGCAAGGGCTGTGCCATGGGGCGACGGGCCGCGTTTGCGGGCATCACAGGCCTTGGCAGTGATGAAAAAACCACAGTGGCCGGGACGAGTGTGGAAAAAGCAACAGCCCGCCCTCTTGAGGAATGGTTGTGCGTAGCAGCTGCCGAGCCTTGGCGAGGCTGCGTCTGCGGTGTGTCAGGTATGCCGCCAACGCAGCCTCGCCAAGGCTCGGCAGCTGCTACGGTAAGGTTTGAAGTTTGAGGGACCCATCACTGGCACAAGGTTTGCCCGTCTAACCGCTATCTGAACCCATGAGTTTGAAGCGCATGTCACTGGATTACCTGGGCAACCCCATCGACACCCTCAACCCCGCCACCCGTCAGGGCCTGGATGATTTCGTCGGCGGTTTTCTCGGCTATCAGCCCCGTGCCGAGGGCATCCTCGCGGTCGCCGATGCCGACCCCGACTCAGCATTGGCCAACGGATTTGCCGGCCTGCTGCTGATGTTTATCGAGTCGCCCGAGGGCCCTGTGCTGGCCGAGAAGTACCGCCAGCGGGCGGCGGCGGTGAATTCCCGGCATCCACGGGCGCTCGTGTATCTGCAAGTGCTGCAAGCCTGGATCAACGACGAGCTGGATGAAGTGCTGCGCCTCAGCGAGCATCTGCTGGATCTTTATCCGCGGGACCTGCTTGCGGCCAAGCTCAACCAGTACCTGGAATTCAACCGGGGCAACTGGCCGGCGCTGCTGCGGATCGGTTTGAAAGCCACCGCCGGCGCGCCGGATATCGCCCACAGTCACGGGCTACTTGCGTTTGCGTATGAGCAGTGTCATTTGCTGGAGGAAGCCGAGGCCAGTGCGCTTGAGGCGTTGCGGTTGCAGGCGTCCGAGCCATGGGCCCATCACGCATTGGCCCATGTGATGCTGACCCAGGGGCGTATCGAGGAAGGCATCGGGTTTCTGGAGGGCGTGAAGCAGCACTGGGACGGGCTTAACTCGTTCATGTACACCCATAACTGGTGGCATCTCGCGTTGTTTTATCTGGGGCGCGGGGAGGATCAGCGGGTGCTGGAGATTTATGACCGGCATGTGTGGGGGATCTTGCCGGAGTACTCCCAGGATCAGGTGGGCGCGGTGTCATTGCTGGCGCGGCTGGAGCTGGCCGGGATTGATGTGGGTGAGCGGTGGCAGGCGTTGGCGCCCTACCTGCAGCGTCGGGTTGGGGATGCGGTACAGCCATTTTTGAGTGTGCAGTATTTGTATGGGTTGGCCCGGGCGGGCAAGCCTGAGGCGGATCAGTTGTTGGCGGCTTTGCGCAGGCACAGTGTGGAAGCGCGGCCGGTTTGGGGGGAAGTGACGTTGCCGTTGGCTGAGGGGTTGTTGGCGCATTCCCGGGGGGATGCCCGGCGGGCGTTGGAACAGCTCGGGATAGCGTTGCCGCGGCTGAATGAGATTGGCGGGAGTCATGCGCAGCGGGATTTGTTTGCGCAGGTGGAGCTGGACGCACGGTTGCGGGTTGGGGATTGGCTTGGGGCGCAGCAGACGCTGGAATTGCGCCGGCGGTATGACGGGCTGGATGTGCCGACGAATCGAGCTTTGGTGGTGGTGTATGAGGCTTTGGGGTTGCCTGGGGAGGCGCTGCGGGCGCGGGCGCGGATTGGGGGGATATCCGTTATTTAGGTGATGGCTTGTATTGGTTCCGCTTTTGCCCCACCACTCGGCACCTCGCTTCGGCCAGCGTGGTTTAACCGGGGCGCCTAAGATCAAGATCAAAAGCAGATCAACAGCACAGCGGCCTCCCGGCCGGCTTGAGTGTTGTAAATCAAAAGCTAAAGCGGGCACGGTCCAAATGTGGGAGCGGGCTTGCTCGCGAAGGTCGTTAACGATGACGCGGGCATTCTGGATGAACGCGGCGCTCTCAG
>Ga0153921_1000226_pt1 | contig 39494 bp, 44 predicted proteins | sample TSNJ005MetaG_FD_104691 | JGI IMG/M metagenome (GOLD analysis project Ga0153921, IMG submission 104691) | Attine ant fungus gardens microbial communities from New Jersey, USA - TSNJ005 MetaG | ecosystem: Host-associated > Fungi > Mycelium > Unclassified | place: USA: New Jersey, Brendon T. Byrne... | reverse complement strand
TGCCCTGCGTTGGGGTGCGAAGCGCCCCCATGAATCCCACCGCATCGTTTCAGGCAAACCGTGGTGTGCGGTTTTAGGGCTGCTTCGCAGCCCAACGCAGGGCAAGCCTGCTCACCACAATTATCTTGCTGGGCCTGCGCATTGGTGCCTGAGTAGTGAATCTGCATACCTTTCAAGTCCAACCCATCACAGGCGTTGCCGATCACGTCCACGTCAACGGGTTGTTGTGGTGAGCAGGCTTGCCCTGCGTTGGGGTGCGAAGCGCCCCCCAAGTAATCCCACCGCATAGTTTCAGGCAAAACCGCGGTGTGAGGTTTTGGGGCTGCTTCGCAACCCAACGCAGGGCAAGCCTGCTCACCACAATTAGCCTGCTGGGCCTGCGCATCGGTGCCTGAGTAGTGAAGCTGCATGCCTTTCAGATACATACCTTCACAGGCGTTGCCGATCACGGCCATCTCAATGGGTTGTTGTGGTGAGCAGGCTTGCCCTGCGTTGGGGTGCGAAGCGCCCCCATGAATCCCACCGCATCGTTTCAGGCAAACCGTGGTGTGAGGTTTTAGGGCTGCTTCGCAGCCCAACGCAGGGCAAGCCTGCTCACCACAATTAGCCTGCTGGGCCTGCGCATTGGTGCCTGAGTAGTGAATCTGCATGCCTTTCAGATTCACACCTTCACAGGCGTTGCCGATCACGGCCATCTTAATGGGTTGTTGTGGTGAGCAGGCTTGCCCTGCGTTGGGGTGCGAAGCGCCCCCATGAATCCCACCGCATAGTTTCAGGCAAACCGTGGTGTGAGGTTTTGGGGCTGCTTCGCAACCCAACGCAGGGCAAGCCTGCTCACCACAATAACCTGCTCACCCTGCTCACCCTGCTCAACCTGCTCAACCTGCTTGGCCTGCTTGGCTGCTTAGCCTGTCTGGCCTGCTTAGCCTGCTTAGCCTGCTTAACCTGCTGGGCAAGATACGTCCGCATACCCGTACAAGACCGTTTGCGAGCACTGGCCCACTCACTGCCAAAAGGCTGCCTCTACTGCCCGCCCCTCACTGCGCATTAATGTAATAAAACTGCGCCTGGGTCTTTTCAACCGCGGTTCGCACTTTATCCTTCTGCGCATCGGTGCCCGAGTAGTAAATCTGCATACCTTTCAGATCCAGCCCTTCACAGGCGTTGCCGATCACGGCCACGTCAACGACAGTGCTGGCGCCGATTATCAGAAAGCCGGTGTCGCCCAGGCTTTTGGCCTTCAGCAATTCTTCTTTCAGATACATCGCATTGGCGCCACCGGCCATGGCAAGGGCCAGGTTGTCGGCGATCAAACCATGGCTGGGGATTTTCACACTGTGCAAGCGCACCCTGTTTTCCCCGGAAGGCAGCGACATGACATGCGCGGTAGCGGCTTCGTCAAAAATCTGCTTTTCGCTTTTACCTGGGGTGGCGCAACCGGCGAGCATGGTGATGAGGGCGAGGGCGACGAATGATTTCACTGTGTATTCCTTGTGTGAAGGCTGTCCATGGTCGCGCATCATAGGAGACCCATCCCACAAGAGCTACCGCAGTCTTCTCACCGCACGCCGTCAGAACTCCCGCTCAACCGCGTGATCGACTACCATACCGCGCCGGTTCCCAAATGGGACTAATAGGGAATCCGAAGCGCGGTATGCCGCGCCAATCGGAACTGCCCCCGCAACTGTAGGTGCCGAGCCTGCTCCTTGATGCCACTGGACCTCGTCCGGGAAGGCCGGAGCGTGGCGATGACGCATCAGTCAGGAGACCTGCCGGCCCAAGCACCAACACTAACCGGCGGGGTGTCCGGGAAGGACATCCTTGCCTGCCTGACCCGCAGCGTTCGAGGGCGTAATTCCAGACCGTACCTCCCCAGTTCCACGTACGGTTTCAAGGAGATCGCCCCATGCTGCCACGCGCTACCGCCCTGATCACTGGCCTGGGCTTCTGTGCCCTGGCCCACGCCGCGCCCACCGAGTACCCGCTGACCGTGCAGAACTGCGGCAGCACACTCACCTTCCAGCAGGCACCCGCGCGCAGCGTGACCATCGGCCAGGCCGCCACCGAAATGCTCTACGCCCTCGGCGTGGGCGATAAAGTGGTCGGCACTTCGCTGTGGTTCAACAGCGTCCTGGCGCAGTACAAGGCACAGAACGACACAATCGAACGCCTGGCCGACAACGAGCCCAGTTTCGAGTCGGTGATCGCCAAGCGCCCGCAACTGGTGGCTGCCGAGCTGGAATGGGTGGTCGGCCCGCAGGGCGTGGTCGGGACCCGCGAGCAATTCCACGAATTGAAGATCCCCACCTACCTGCTGCCCTCCGACTGCGAAGGCAAGGACAACCTGGTCGGCGCCGACGGCACGCGGCTGGAGCCGTTTCGCATCGAGACAATCTATAAAAGCATCAGCCAACTGGCGCAGATTTTCGACGTACAGGATCGCGGCCAACAACTGAACGACGAACTCAAGGCGCGCCTGGCCAAATCCGTCGCGACCGTGCAGGGCAAAGGCCTCAAGCAGGCCAGCGCGCTGGTGTGGTTCTCCAGCTCGGAGATGGCCAGCGACCCCTACGTGGCCGGCCACAAGGGCATTCCCGAGTTCATGCTGCAAACCCTGGGCCTGCACAATGTGGTGCAGTCCGATGAAGAATGGCCGGCCGTTGGCTGGGAAACCATTGCCAAGGCCAACCCGACCTTTTTGGTGATCGCGCGCATGGACCGCCGCCGCTACCCCGCCGATGACCACGAAAAGAAACTCGCCTTCCTGCGCAGTGACCCGGTCACCCGCAACATGGACGCGGTGAAAAACAACCGCATCATCATCCTCGACGCCCTGGCGCTGCAGGCCAGCATTCGTATGTTCGATGGCCTGGAACAACTGGCGACAGCCATCGATGGCTACGACTTGCCCAAATGATACGCACCCTACTCGCCCTGTCGCTGCTGCTGATCGCCGTGCTCGCCGGCGTGGCCATCGGCGAAACCGCCATCGCACCTAAGGTGGTCCTGCAGGTGCTGGCCAACAAGCTCTGGGCCGCCGGCTACGTGCTGGACCCGATCGATGAAGGCGTGGTGTGGAACTACCGCCTCACGCGCGCGCTGGTCGCTGCCGCATGCGGCGCCGGCCTGGCCACCTGCGGGGTAATTCTGCAATCGCTGTTGCGCAACCCGCTGGCCGATCCGTACCTGCTGGGCATCAGCGCCGGCGCTTCGACGGGCGCGGTGCTGGTGGCGTTGATCGGGGTGGGCGGCGGTTTGATCTCGCTGTCGGCCGGCGCCTTTGTCGGTGCGATGGCGGCATTTGCGCTGGTGATCCTGCTCGCGCGAGCCAGTGGTTCGGCCAGCGGCACCGGGCAGATCATCCTCGCGGGCATCGCCGGTTCGCAGCTGTTCAATGCGCTGACGGCGTTCCTGATCACCAAGTCGGCCAGTTCCGAACAGGCGCGCGGCATCATGTTCTGGCTGCTCGGTAATCTCAGCGGGGTGCGCTGGCCTTCAGTATGGCTGGCGGTGCCGGTGGCGGTTGCAGGGCTTGCTGTGTGCCTGTGGCACCGCCGCGCGCTGGATGCGTTTACCTTCGGCAGCGATTCGGCGGCCTCCCTGGGCATCCCGGTGCGCCGCGTGCAATTTGTGCTGGTGGCCTGCGCCGCACTGGTCACGGCGGTGATGGTGTCGATTGTCGGCTCCATCGGGTTTGTCGGCCTGGTGATTCCCCACGCCGTGCGCCTGCTGCTCGGCACCGGGCACTCGCGCCTGCTGCCCGCCAGCGCCTTGGGCGGCGCGTTGTTCTTGATTGCAGCCGATGTGTTGTCGCGCACTTTGATCAAGGGCCAGGTCATCCCGGTCGGCGTGGTCACGGCGTTGGTGGGCGCGCCGGTCTTTGCGCTGATCCTGATCGGCCGGAGGAATGCGCGATGACCGTACTGAGCTGCACCGGCCTGGGCTTCAAAGTGCGTGAAGCCACGTTGCTGCGCGACATTCACCTGCAGGTCCAGCAGGGTGAAACCCTGGGCATCGTCGGCCCGAACGGATCCGGAAAATCCACCCTGCTGAAACTGCTGGCCGGCCTGCGCACCCCGGCCACTGGCGAGGTACGACTGGGTGAGGTGCGCTTGGGCGACCTGTCCCGTCGTGCCATTGCGCAGCAACTCGCAGTGGTCGAACAACAGGCCGACACCGACGACGCCATTCGCGTGTTCGACGCCGTGGCCCTGGGCCGCACGCCGTGGCTGTCGGCACTCAGCCCCTGGTCCCGCGAGGACGACGCTATCGTGCACCAGGCGCTGCAGGATGTAGACGCCACCCACCTGGGCCAACGTGCGTGGCGCAGCCTCTCGGGCGGTGAACGCCAACGGGTGCACATCGCCCGTGCGTTGGCGCAACGGCCGCAGATTTTGTTGTTGGATGAGCCGACCAATCACCTGGATATCCAGCATCAACTGGGGATTCTGAAGGGGGTGCAAGGCTTGCCGGTGACCACTTTGATTGCCCTGCATGACCTCAACCAGGCGCTGACCTGCGACCGCTTGGCGGTGCTGGATCATGGGCGGTTGGTGGCGCTGGGCAAACCGCTGGACGTGCTGACGCCGCAGCGGCTGCAGGCGACGTTCGGGGTGCAGGCGCATTACCTGACAGACCCGTTCGATGGGGCGCAGATATTGCGGCTACGCCCAAACTGATCAGAGCACTCAACGGTAGGAGCCGGCTTGCCGGCGTCTACACTGGGTGGTGGTGTTAGAGGGTGCGCTGCATATGCGTCGTGCGCCACACCGGGTCCGCGTCCACATCCACCACTTCGAACCCCTGCCGAAGCCAAAAATCAATCGCCTCAGGCAAAAACGGATGGGTGTGCAGGTACATCACCGCGACCCGATCCGCCTTAGCCTGCGCCTCCAACGCAAGGTACAACGCGCGCGCCAGACCCAAGCGGCGAAACGCCGGCAGCACAAACAGGCGCACCACCTCCACGGTCTTTTGGCCCTGGTAATTCAACTGCGGGAAACGACCGTCATAGGGCAGATAGCCAATGGCAGCGACGATCTGGCCTTGATCGCAGGCAACCAGAAATTGCCCATCACCCTGCACATAGATCGACTCGAAATGCGCCAGGTCCGCTGGCATCCCTGTCGCGTCGAGCTTGGGGAAAAGCTCGGCACGGGCCTCCAGCACGAACGCCAGTACCTCAGGGATATCCGCCGTCGTGACCGCCCGAATGATCGGCCTTGGGCTCATGCAACCTCGATCTGCGTAATCCCCACCACCTGCGCCTGCTCGAGAATCTCCTCCGGCGCTGCATCTGCGGGCGGCAGGATCAAGCCGTTTTCCGCATCACCGAAATGCAACTGCAGCAAGTGCAACGCCGCCTCATGCACCGGCAGGTCGGGCTGTTTGAGCTCGAACACATGGGTGCGGGGTTCGTCGTTGAACAAGTAGTTGAGGGTGTATTCGCGCATGGGAGGAGTCCTTGTCATGGAAGAAGAGCTGCTGATTAACCTGACTCATCGATCAAGTTTTAAGTTCAATGGATCAGCATTGGCAACAGCTCCGGCAGCACTTACTGGCGCAACTCACACACTGCATTGCCCTTCATTCCCGACGCATGCACGCTCACATGGCGCACGCGAAAACCCGGCTTCTGGACGAACTTCTTCTCTTCCCAGGTGCTGCCGTTTTCGACCTGGTAGCCGATGGCGCCATCGGCTTGCCAGGTCAGGCGCAGCGTATACACCCCGTTTTGATCGGGAGCCCGATGGAAAAACGTGTCGATCACCGGCTCCGCCTTGTTGAAGGTGCGCACCTGGAACAAGCGCAGGTCAGTGTCGGCGGGCGTGTAGCTGGAAAGAAACAACGTATCGTCTTCGGCAGCATCCTCAGCGGCCGCGAGGATCACCGATGGCACCCACTTCTCGCCACGGTCCTGGGTGTCGGTGGTCACCTTGCAGGTCAACTGGCCCTTCTCGGTCACGTCCTGGCGCCAGGCGGTCTCGTAGTAGCCGTAGGGCACGTCGAAGCGCACGGCTTTCTCAGTGACTTGCTCGCAACCGACCAGCAGGTACAGCGCCGACAAACCGATGAATCCTTGAAGAACCTTCACGTGCTTTCCTTGGCTTGATTGTGGGAGGCGAGAGGTTACCCGGCTTGTCGAAAAAAGGGGATCGTTTTAGCCGGACGGCGTGGCGTGGTATATCTGCGCGCCACCTCTACAACAGGAACGGCCCATGTCCTCCTCCGTCCCCCTCCTCGGCTGCCGGTCGATCATCGACGTGCTGCGCCACATGACCGAAGACGGGCCGGAATGGGCCCACCGTTACGTCACCCTGTGGCTCCAAAACCCTCCGGATGCCTGGTTGTTGGTGTACCCGCTGCAAGACACCACCGAGGCGTATTTTGACTTTATGTACACAGGTACACAGTCGCCGAAGGCAGCCCTGCCGACGCTGTTGGCCAAGTACCCTCAATGTGACGTCATCGATTGGTCGCCCGGACGCCTGGCATGCATCAGCGCCCCTGCGACAGACATTGAGACACTGGAGGAGATTATCCAGGATCTTGCGCAAGAGGCGTGGGGTGAGCGCGGCACACTGATGAGCGCCTCGTACGAGCAGACGATTAGCGCCTGAACACCTGGCTGAAATGGAGCATCCTGATGGCCGAAAACTCTCTTGTGACCGCGGTTGTTACCGCTGTCCTGACTTCACTACTCACGCTGGCCGGTACCTACGCCCTGCAATCCCGCCAAGAGGCGCGGGCGCAGGCGAGCCAATTTCTGGACGCTGCACAAAACACGGTGCAAGAAACCGTGGCTATTCTGGATGATGGTTACAACGCGCTGGACAAGTTGATCAGCGCAACGCATGAAACCGGGTGGAAAGAGTTCTCCCAAGGTCCTTGGCGCGAATACATGGCATTCGAGCGCCGCTGGCATCAGAGAATGATTGTTCAGCACTTCAAGCTGGAGCGGTACTTCGGCAAAGACATGGCCGATACGCTGATTGACTTGGACGACGTCCCCATGGGCCCGACCCACACAGGCAATGCTAAGGAAGACCCGGCAGTCAGGCGCTATAACCTCCAGAAGCTCGCGGCCGATACCGAGTACACCGTACGAAGCATGACAGTGACCCAGGACATCATCGACGAAGACATCAAAGCCGGAAAACCTGATGGGTTGATGGAGATGATTCTTGCCGTAAACAGCGACAGGGATACCGCGAGCCGTCAGCTCAAGGAATACGATGCCGGCTCGATCAGACTGCTCAAGGTACTCGACGGAAGGCTGACCGAACTGGGTGCCAGTAAGTCACAGTCGTGAATACCAACAAAAAGGACTGAAGATGACTGAACTGCCAATGGCCGACGCGCGCCAGAACGATAAAAACCGCAAGATTATCCACGCCACGGTCGCGGCGAAGAACCTGGCAGGCGCAGCAAACAATACCAAGTGGAACGAACTGATCAGTCACTTCCGCCAACGCCCTGGTTGGCGCCCGTCCTATCGCTCCAAATCCATCAAAGGCCCACGCTCGGATTGGGATGTGGAATGGTTTTACCACCTTCCATTTCCATTTGCGTATGTCGAATGGTTCGACATCGGCTTGTGGGAACTGGCGCCCTCTTTGGGCGTGCTGCTGCCACAAACATACATCGACCATACCGAAGAAATATCGACAGTCGTCGCGCGAATTGGCTTCGAGTTTGAAGTGCAAGCCGATGTGCTAAGGATTTGGGGCTACCTTCCAAAATCCTACGAAGACTTTCCGCCTGCCTAAGACGAAACCTCGATGGTCCGGGTAATCCACCCTCGGCTGTAGGCAAGCACGCCCGCGCCCATTGCCACCGGAAAATGAATAAACCCATGCGCCGACTCCGCCAACAGATGCGCCTCAGCGCCCGGCCACCGCTCAGCGAGCATCAGCGTGTCATCCTTCAACGGGTCCAGCTCCCCGACAAACATCAACGCCGGCGGCAAGCCCTCGAAGTCGCCATACAACGGTGACAGCGGTGGCCGCCGACGCTCGTCATCGCTCAAGCCCGGCGTCAGCATGCGCAATGCCTCGACCATGCCCGGCCCGTCCAGTAGCAACGTATCGGGCCCTGCCGCACGTACGCTCGGGGTACCGGTCAGGTCGTAGACACCGTAATACAAGACCGCCCCACTCACCCGCTGGAGCAATTGCGGCGATTCTTTCAACGCCAGCAATGTCGCCGCAGCCAAGTGCCCCCCGGCCGATTCACCGACGACGATCACCGGCAGGTCGGCAAATTCATCGTCGGTGAGCAACCAACGAGCGGCCGTCAGGCAGTCGTCCATCAGCCCTTCGACCGGCGTGTCGACCGCCAGCCGATAATCCACCGACACCACCGCCACGTCGCACGCGTTGACCATGCCCAGATTGAGGTCGTCGTCCATCTGCGCATTGCCGATGACCCAACCGCCGCCGTGGATATCCAGCACCACGCCCTTGGGCTTGCCGCTCGGTCGCAGGATGCGCACGGGCACCGATCCTACAAGCTTGCGCTCTGCATCTGGCGCCTTCTTTAGCGTCTGGCTGACGCGCAGCAGTGCCTGGATCAAGCGCGGCGTGACGCGATTACGGATCTTGAAACGCGGCAACCAGGCGAGCTTCTGATTGAAGCGGCGCATCTGGGCCAGTTCAGCCTCACTGGCAGGCCAAGGTTTGCAGGCCATCAACGGTTATTCCGCAGGATCGAGAAGTTCAGCGCCGCCGCCACACACAGCCACGCCAGGTAAGGGAACAGGATCAACCCGGTGATCAAGTCCAGGCGCACTGCCAGCACCACCATCGTCGCCACGGTGATCCACAGCAACACGATCACCACCATCCCGGCGAGGATGCGATGTGCGCCGAAAAACACCGGCGTCCACAGCGTATTCAAGGCGATCTGCGCCGCCCACAACGCCAGCACTTCCTGGCTGCCGGGGATCAGGCTCAGGCGGTAGCCGGCCCAGGCCAGCAGCAGGTAGATGATCGTCCAAGCCACCGGAAACAACCAATTGGGTGGGGTGAAACCGGGTTTGACCAGGGAGTCGTACCAGGCCCCGGGCTTGAAAATAATGCCGGTACTGGCGGCGGCGGCGCAGGCGAGCAGGAAGATGAAAAAAGTCATGGTCGGTCCTTGGCTGAGCATTTCAAGCTTGGACGTGTCGCACACGGGTAAAAGTTCACTGCCGATATACGGGTGGGCACTGGCAATGCGGGGTACCTTTATCGCCTGACATACCGCTTTCGCAGCCTCGCTGGGGCTCGGCTCCCACAGGGGGGCTGCTGTGCTGCTGCATTCCAGTATGTCTAAAGATGGGATTTCAGCCGTGACCACGATCAACTGTGAGAGCTGTCGAGCCCCAGCGAGGCTGCGAAGGGATCGCCACGCCCTACCGACCCACACCGTACAAGCATCACCGCCACACTCACGCTAGCCAGGCGCCACAATCTTCAACCACGGCCAGCGTGCCTGATAACTCCTGGCCTTCTGCGCAAACAACTCAGGCTCCGCATGCAGCGGATTGATCCGCAGCACGCCCTGCGCCACATCCTCCAGCCCGTAAGGCGCATACACCTCACCCGTCGCAATCTCCACGCCGATGCAGGTGCCCGCCACGAGGTAGCGATCAATCCCCTGCTTGGCCGTGTGCAATTGCGGATAGGGCCGGCCAAAGCGCTGCACATACCACAGGTGCACCCGCGCCTGGTTCTTCAACTCGACATGAACGCCAAGGTCCTGGAACAACTGCTCGGCCGCACGAATGACCTTGTCCTCAGCCTCGTAGGACAGGTCGGTGTCGAAATAGAAAACGTCGTAGTCCTTAACGCCCTGATCTGCAGGCAGGTTCGACTGATGATTCCACACCGCCTGAAACAGACAGCCCGCCGTCAGAAAACACTGATCCAGGCCCAGGGCCGGCAGACGCGCGATGATTTCGGCATTGATGGGGTTGGCCATGGCCAGTTCGAGCAGGGTTTCGACGGTCAATGTCATGGAGACTCCTGGGTGATCAATAACCCTTCACCGTTGGCTTTTCGTGACTGAGCGGCCGGCGGCGCCGCCTTCAGTTAACGCCAGGGTAGTGATCCACGTACTGAATAGTGAAGTCGGGGTAGTGATCGACCGTTTTCCATTTGCCGGCGGAGTCAGGATAGTGATCGACCTGCTGCACCTTGAGGTCGGGGTAGCTGTTCACCACCTTGACCTTATAGTCGGGATAACTATCGACAAACTGGATATTGCCGTAAATCTTCGAGACATCAACGCTCGTCCCCGCCGAAGCACAGACGGAAGCGCTCAACAGCAGTGATGCGACGACAACTTTAAGCATGAGCATTTCATCCTGAAATATAAGGCGCCCAGTCTAGCGGACGTGCGCGCGCAGTGTCCCTGGAAGTCAGCCCTTCAACTCGCTGGCGCGGTGACTGGCAGCGTCATCGTAAGCCACATACAACGACTCGGCGATCTGGCTCTTGATGGCCTTGGCGGACTCCAACCCCAACACAAAACCTTCGGCCTTGCCGCCGGCGCGATTGAGTTCTTCATGGGTGGATGCGCCAGTGATGGCGTCGAGGAGCTTGGTGGCGTGGGGGCCTACGCCTTTAGGCAGGGAGATCTGGTCGATGGTCATGAGCGTTACCTTAAAGGAAAGAGAGCGGTAGCGCGTGAAACCACTGCCGGGGTGGCATGGTAGACCGGATGGGGGGAGAAAGGGGCTGATTTCGGCCAATTTCTGCCCTTTGTGAACCGGCTTCGGGCCGAAAACACTCTGTCGTATACCGCAGTAACTGTCCGACCACGGACGCGACCTTTCTGGCAGTCAAATTGAGTTGAACATACCGAGATATGAAATGGTTACCGTACTCTCCGGCAAGCGCACCAGCGGTTCTACTTGGGAAGAGGTCGAACGACGGTCGCCCCAGATGGCATTCGAACCCACAATGATAAAATGCGTGAATTCTCCTGCCTTGGAGGCGATCAGCGCTCTTTCGGACTGACTGCGGATTTGCGCTATAACGTCTTCCGGAGTGCCGGCAAGCTCAACAAAGTCTGAATCCATGTAGAACCCAAGATCCTCCGCTAGTCGCCAGGTTGGATTGCGTTCTTCCCACGCATCGTACTCGGCTTCGCTTGCGCCTTCAGGTGGCTCTGGCTCCCAATGTTCAAACACAAATTTCTGCGCCTCGGCCTCAGTGGAGAAATTGGCACCGAAGAGATGAAAGGGCCAGCAGCCATCTTGCATGACACGATCTCAATTGTTGATGAGTCGTCAGGATCGTACCTGACTATAGGTGGAGGAGCAGCTTGTCAGGGAACCTCCGACGGGAAAAGATACGCACAACTCCCCCTCATTGCTGTGACAAGCTTAAAACTTACCCGCCCGTGCGGGTGCAATATAGGCTGCACACCCGTTACCACGCTGAAATATCGCGAGCACGTAGCCCGAACTCACGGTAGTCACACAGGCTTCCAGAGCACACGCTGGAGCGGCCATCCTAGTAGAATACATCGAGCTGATTACCGCCCCCTTTGAGATGTTCTATGAACACTGAATTAACTGAAGAAGAAATGCGTCGTGCTCTATTCGGTACGCCTCAGCCCGAAGAGCAGGTGTCTGCTCCTCTAGTAAAGGCGCCTGTGGAAGACGTTGTGCCCGCGAAACCCGTGGTCGCTCCAGCTGCCAAAAAGAAGGTGGCGAAAGCATTTACGCCTAGGCTGAGGGTCACGTTACGTGTTGGAAACGAGTTTGAGGGGAAAATGATCGAGTTGATTCACGAGGCCGATACGTTGAGCTCGTTGCTTGCTGAGCAGGAGGCTGTGAAGGCTGCCAGGAAGAAGTACAAGTACGTGGATGTGGTATCGGTTAAATCCATGTAGACGACGCCATCGGGCAGGACTGGAGGTTCCTTTTTTACAAAAAATCAGCAATAACAACGGGTCTATCGGTGGCAAAGATCGACTCGTAAATGGCTTCGCCGGGTGCCTCACGAGCCAACCAAGCGCTGGCGCTGTAGGCTCGAGCCTTACAGAAAAACACTCGATGCATTTCATCTCCGAGTTCGAAGAGCTTGAAATACTGCAACTCCATCTCAGAACAAAGGTTGTCGAACAGCACTGGATCCAGCTTTGATAGCGTGACCATGATTTCGGCTGGATCTAGCCCGGCGTCACTCGCCGCCCAGAGGACATACGAGTAGCCACGTCCATTTTTTTGCTTGGAATGATCGCGTCCAATGCATGTTGAATATCTGGGTAGCTGGAGGCCAACCGGGAAGGCATGTCTTTTTCCTGAGCCGCTTTAGATGGAATGTGAAAGACCTGAGGTTGTTTGTCTACGCTATTTGATTCATCGGCAATGTGTTCCCACATCCTGGGTGAAAGCAGTCAGCTGGATGCACCTCTAGATACAGGGGGCGACTCAGCCTACGGGGTTTTCAATAGGCTTCATTGCGCCGACTCACAGGCCTTCAACGGCTCCATGGGGTGCAATGCACAGATGTCGAAACCGTCACGCCGGGTATAACCCGCACGCTTCATACATACAAATCGCTGGGCCATTTCTTGGAAGCTGGCCTTGGGATCAACGCCGGAGCCATTTTATTCACCACACGCCAGCATGGAAGCAACCACATCCTGGTGAGTGGCGCCGGGTTTCTCCCACACGTCGGCATCGGCCGTGGGGGGCTAGGGGTAAGGACAGTCGCCGGAGGCATCGAGTCGCAGGTTTTGGGTTGGTACATCCAGAGATGAGGGACCGCCCCTTTTACCCCCGCGACGTCTTCCATTGAGCGCGCGTTAGTCCGTAACACTTCGCCAAGGCAGGCGCGGCGGATATTTTCAGTTCGGCATCATACAAGTGCACCGCACCCAACTTCATCGTGGCCGTTTGCGAACGAATGTTCGTAGTCGCTATGTGGAAATAGACGATGTCGTAAGCCATGAATGCATGCTCCAGCATCAACTGCTTAAGCTCGCGGTTGAAATTGCCACCCCACTTCGCACGCACCAGAAATGTAAAACCGATGGCAATGCTGTTGGGTAGATCCGGCGGCGTGTAGTAGCTTGATGTGCCAACGATATCCCCCGAGGCAATATCAATGACGGCGAGCGCTTTCTTCGTGGCGAGTAGAGAGGCGAAGTACGCCTCGAACACCTCGCGTTTATAGCGATCCCTGGCGGGATGACCGCCCCAGATGTATGGATCAGCCGCAGCCTGAAACATACCTTCAAAATCACTGCCCGCCAGAGGTCTAAGCCTCAGGGTACTTCCGCACAGATCGGGTTGGCAGTCGAAGTCGGGGGCGGACATGGGTTTGCTTCCGATTGGCCAAGGGGTAGGAGCCAGTCTAGAGCGGCACTTTGATAAAGAAAGATCCAATGTGACGGGTAATGATGGAGCCATCGCTGTAGGAAAGGAGACGGGGTTATTTTCCGAGTAACAGCTCGTTAGCTGGCCATCCTGAAAGGCAGCTCTTGGCCGGGAGCAACCATTCATGACAGACCGTTGTTGGCCAAAAGCTGCAGGTCGTAAAAGGCTGCTTTCGACCCAAAGCGGTCAGTGGCTGTGCCTATCAAATCAGGGGCGATTCAATATTTAGTGGCGCAGTAAATTTTTAGAGTGAATAAATTCAAGCGACTCTTTTGAGGTGCAAACTGGCCAGGTATGGCACGAAGCCATAACTGATGTGATAATTGACTCTCGAGTGGTCGACTCGTACGAGCTTAAAAGCTAAAGCTAACAGCGCCAGAAAGTAGTTGGGAAAGCCTCAGGCTATAGTTTAGTTTCTTAAAATACAATTTAGCACGACAAACAACTAGCGCTGAAAATAGGAATGCACAAATGACTGGAAACTCATGGGCGAGCTTTATTTCTGCAAGAGTGGAGTCTTTAATTCTCGAATCTCAATCAATAACTGAAATTTTTGCTCACAATGGTATACGTGGGAGTATCAGGGAGCTGTTCGTTAAACAGTTTTTAGAGCCATTTTTACCACCTCAAATAGGTATTGGTACCGGTGAAATCATAAATCATGAGGGGCGGAAATCTCGACAATTGGATGTAGTGCTTTATAACAAACATCGAGTTCCTCCTATCTTGGTTTCGGGAAGTGATACAGGTATTTTTCCGTGGGAGTGCGTAATTGCAGTAATTGAAGTCAAAAGCACAGTAACTGTTAAAACCTTGAATGAGGCGCATATCAATGCCAATAGCGTAGCCGCAACCTACGACAGCGTTACAGAGCCGGACTTGCGCATTGCCAATAAGAAGCCTAAATACAATATGCCGTGTTATACCCCCATCCCATACTATGTCTTCGGTTTTACGACGGATATAAAAGGGAAGGCAGACGCCAGTGAAATCATTGAGAAATCCGTCGGGGGCACCCTGTATTCTTTAGGAAGAGAAGGGTATCGACTTCAAAAAACATTCTATGACTTAACACGAAAAAGATCGGTCTTCCAAGGCGTTATTTCCAACAAGTCCTCCACGCCAGACCAGATTGCTAAAGCCAAGACTAAACTTGCGAAGTGTGGAGGGGAAGTCGATAATTTCGACCAAAAAATACACGGCATATGTGTAGCGGGTCGTGAATGGAGCACCGGATCCATCAACTTTGCGGACAAGGTTTTCAGTGAATATGGCGATCAGCCAATTAGAATAGCGGACTATTACAATCACTACTGGCATAGCCAGTTTAGTGGCAGTCGCAAAAAAGAGGCTTTAGCGTTTTTACAACAAATAATAGAATTATCATATGAGATGCCAAAATGCAGAGAGCACTTTGATATAGCTAGATACCTTAGTTGATAAGCGATGGCCATTGAACTGTCGCGGCCTAGTGTCGGGCCAGCACCACGGGATTAGTTAAGAAAGGCGATACAGCCGGTAAAAACCTTCACTGACCGATTAACTTGGTAGCATTTCAATGGCGTATCGTCGAGTGACCGCACTTGGCCGATTGCTACCCTTCACGACAAGCCGCTTTGTGTCTAAAGCAGCCCGTCCTGACACCCAATATCTGTCTAACCGCTTTTTCGGCTACCCTACCCTCTGGCCTCCGGGCGCCGTCCAGCTTCGGGATATTGCATGGAAACTGTCGACACAAACCGCCTGAAGATCTGGCAGGCACTTTCAGAATTTTTCCTCGATACTGAGATCACCGACTCGACGTTTGACTATGTCGCTCGCGTAATCGTGGAAACAGGCTATTCGCCCCAGGAAATTCACAGCATCCTATGGGGTGAAGTTTTCCCGGCACTTGAAGCAAACCTCAAATCCATTGCAGGTGAATGGGCGGGCTGGACAGATGAGTGGCTGTTAGAGCATTTGTCGGTGTGTGAGGTCTCTACGAAAAAACAGGGTGACAGCAGCATTATTAAAGAAATCAGAAGATGCTGGGAGCAAGTGGCAATCCGCCTTCCGCCGGGATATGCCTGACCTGACTTCATCACTGCCCCTGGTGGCTAGCCGGGCGTATTGGCCAGAAGCTGCCGATCACCTGATTTCGAACGCCCCAACGCTTGGTATGAGCCCCTCTCGTAGCCGCAGCCGCTCAAGGCGTCGCACATTGACCTGTCCGAAGGAAATCTTTAAGCGCCGCCTGATAGAGCGTCAATGGCTGATTGTCCGTATTGAAGAGTACAAACGGAATCATGGTGAGATGTGAAAACGACGTGGAGTTGATCGAGTAGGTTTTCTGCCTGCAAAAGCGCTGATCCTTATTCAATATAAAATCAAACTTGAAAAGGTTTGTCCGCGTACACCAACTGGGGATCAAGCCCAGGCTCAGGCCCGTCAAGTACTCTTGTCCGCACGGGCCGCCAGATGAAAACTCCGAGATCTTTATTTCCAATGCCGGCAGGCTCGGGGCGGCAAGGCTGGAGCTCGTATCCTGGGCATCGGGAATAACCTTGAGTGTCGCTGCGTAGGCGTCCTTGCCGAAGCGACTGGCTTTCCATGGGGAGTTTATTGCGTAACTGAAGCTGGGGATGATTTCTTTTGTTTCGGGTGCAGCGGGTGCGTTGATTGTCGGCTGGGACGAATAAGATGTGCAGCCGGAACAGAATATCGCAATGCTGACAAACACAAACCCATGGGCTATTAAGCGACGCATACTCAGTTTTCCCTAACTATCAATTAGCCGACATTCCTGTCGCTTAATGCCGTATGGCATCTTATCTACACCCCGGATTGCTGAATCAGAATAACAGGGCGAACTGTAAGCGCGACACATCGGCAGGGGAAAAAGGCAGCCGCCCGGCTTTCTTTGCCCAATCCAATGCGAGCCCGCGAACTTTGAGGGCAAACGCCTGCCCAAACCCCGTCATCACCAAGGTTGCGCCACTAACAGGGAGAAAATAATGAAGCAGGACGCCAGCAAGCGCTCATCAATTCATACCGGCTTGGGCACTGTCATCGCACGCCTGGGGCTGTTGCTCATCGTGCCGTTGGCTGTCGGGGGCTGCACCTTCAAGAAAACCGATGTCCAGAACCCGGCCGAGATGGCCAAGTACGACCCCGCCAGTACGGCGCGTATCCGCCTGATCAGCGGGCAAGGGGCCTACGCAGGTTTTGTCTCCGGCCAAAGCTGCGAGCAGTATTTCAACGACACTTATGTAAAAGCGCTGGCGGCCCGCGAACGGCCGCAAGGATGGAATTCTTCGCGTATCGTGCCCAGCGGTCAGAGCAGCGATATGTTCGGCATGTGGCCTTCCGACTACCAGAACAATGTCATCGGCATGCCTCCCTCCCCGGTCAGCGCGAAGATCGATGAGACGCGCAGGTACTTCGATGAACATGTGGTCCCGGCCGGGCAGCCGCTGATCGCGTTTGTGGCGTTCGTCACGTCCGGGTCCAGTTGCTCTTCAGCGCCCGTGAGTTTTGTGCCACGCGCAGGCGCCGACTATGAAATCCGGCAGGCATTCCAGTCGCAAACATTCAAGACAACGTGCCGCAATGAGGTGGTTGAGTTGAAAGCCGGCGAGGAAAAGCCGTTTTCCCCCAATTACTGCATCCAGGACGCGTCGGGCGATTATCACACCCGCAACGTGACCCCTGTCAGCCAGGCCGGGCAATAAGCCGACCGGGCCTGGTACACAATGGCTGCTGTGTGTGCAGCCACTTTCGCGCTCGCCCTTTTGCGCTGAAAAAAGGGCGTTCTTGACCGTCAATCCGCAGGGAGCACCTCATGTACACATCGCCGCGCGCGCTTAACTCGCTTGTCGGAATCAGCCTGCTGGCATTGCTCAGCGGGTGTGGAGCGCTGACGGATGTCCGCTCCTTCTCCACTCCCTACTCATCGCCCACCAGCGGCGACACTGCCCGCGTGCGAGTGATCAGCGACGGCATGGTCCGCGCCGTGCCCAAGTCGGACTGCATCAACTTCCGTCTGCCTGGCGCGGGGGTGATGGTGGCGCAGCGCGACGGCTATGCTGATCGCAACGGTGAAAAGCTCGGCATGCAGCCCACCGCCGTGCAGTTACCCTCCACCGTGGAGAGCGAGCTGCTGGTGCCCGCCGGGCAGCCCATCGCGTTTCATTACATCGGCAATCGTTGCTACAACATGTTCACTTTTGTGCCTGTTGCTGGCGCGGACTACGAACTGCAGGCGGCCGGGCTTGGTAGCTGCGCGGTGATCCTCAAGAGAATGCAGGTGGGCACACGCTCGTTCAGCTTCGAACCGTTGGGCGACAGCAAGTTGTGCAAATGGGGCGACAACTTCTAAGGCCAACGACCTTCAGCTATGCGCCGGCAAGGCCAGCCCGAACAGCACAAAAAAACCGCCGCAGACTTTATTGAAGCGGCGCCCGGTTCGGGCCAGCCAAGGGCGCACTCGGTGCGCGGCGCTGGCGACCAGGTATTCCACCGCGAACTCCACGACGGCGTAGGTCAGCGCGATGGCGGCTGTCTGCGCAATGATGCTGCGGTGCGGGTCGAGGAATGGCGGGATAAATGCGGTAAACAGCAGCAATGCCTTGGGGTTCGAGAGGGCCGAAACCAGCCCCTGGCGAAACAACGGCCAGCGGCGCAGGCTTGGCGTCGCAGTGGTTTCGAGGCTCACCGGCGGCGACCGCCACAGGCCAAACCCCAGCCAGATCAGATACAGCCCGCCGACCACCTTCAAGGCCGTGAACCAGGTGGCCGAGGCCTTGATCAGTGTGCCCAGGCCGAGCGCGCACAGCGTCAGCACCAGGGCAAAGCCGAGCACGCCGCCGCTGATGGTTAACAACGTCCTGCGGCTGCCGTGAAGGGCGCCATGGGTCAGCACCAGTAACGCATTGGGTCCTGGCACCACGGCGATGCCGCAGCAGGTCACCAGGTACAGCAGCCACGTGTCGAATGGCATGATCAGATCCTGCAAATAGAGGGGTAAGCGCCTATCTTGCGAGTGAACAATCACCCTGAAAAGCGCATTATTCACGTCGCAGCCATTCGATTAACGAATACAGGTAAGTGCAATGCCGTCCAGCGATCTGCAGATTGATTGGCTCAAATGTTTCGTCGCCGTGGTGGACGCGGGGTCGCTCTCTGGCGCCGCCCAGGAGGTTAACCGGTCGCAGTCCGCCGTCAGCATGCAGATGAAGAAACTCGAAGCCGCACTGGGGCGCCCGCTGTTGAACCGTGGCCCCCGGCACCTGCAACTCACCGATGACGGCCAGACGCTGCTGGGTTACGCGCGCCGCATGCTTGCCCTGCACGCCGAGACCCAGGCGGCCTTCAACGGTGAGGCATTGACCGGACGCATCCGCCTCGGCGTTGCAGAGGACTACGCCGCCAGTTACCTGACACCGGTGCTCAAGCGTTTTTCGCCGCGCTACGCTGGGGTCGAAATCGAACTCACCTGTGAGCAGTCGACCACGCTGATCCCGCGTCTACGCAGCGGCGATCTTGACCTTGCGCTGGTGTCCCGTGACTCGTCCCACAGCGGCACCTTTCTGTTCAAGGAGCCGATGGTGTGGGTGGGCTCGCCGCAATTCGAACTGTGGCGCCGAGACCCGCTGCCTATCGCGGTCTACGAAAGTGAAAGCCTGGCGCGGCGTTACGCGGTGAATTCACTGGCCCAGCAGGGGCGCCAATACAAGGTGGTCTACAACAGTTCCAGCCTCGCCGGCCAGGTGGCCGCCGTCGAGGGCGGCCTCGCGATTGCCGCGATCACCCAGTGCACCGTGCAGCCATCGCTGCAGGTGCTGAGCGCCGAGCATGGCCTGGGCACTATCGCGCCGATGGAAGTTTCGATCCTGCGCAGCCGCGCCTCGCGCGGGTCCAAGGCGGTGAATAGCCTGCACGCGTTCATCATCAGCGCATTAAGGGCGCCGGTGTAGTCGACGGCCCGCGCTACAGACGCATTCCCATCTCCAGCGCACGCCTCTCAAACCCCAACTCGGTGTACATGCGCACGGCACGTTCATTGAACGACCACACCGATAGGCGCAAATCCTGCGCGTCATTGACCAGCGCCCAGTTTTTAACCAGGCCCATAAGGTGGCGGCCAATACCTTGGCCCCAATACGCTTCGGCTACGCACACCGAGCCTACACGCGCGACAGTCTGCGGCTGCATCAGCGGCCCACTGCTGGCTGAGAGGCTGGCGGTAATAAAGGCCACGGCCTCAAGGCCCGCATGCGCGATGAAGACAACCTGGCCCGCCTTTTCGAACCGGCCAGACCAATGGGCAAGATCGCGCGAAAAATCCTCGGTGGGCGCCGCATAGATATCGGGCCGCGCAGCATGGTGCACGTCGCAGAGCACTTGCCCCAGTTCACACAGGCTCAGTGCGTCATCGAGCGTGGCAAGTCGATAGGTAACAGCGTCGTCCATGAGGGGCACTTTCCTTGAAATGGATTTGCACAATGCAACCAGCCCATTAGTCTGGGACCTCCTCGTGAAAAACACATGACATCCCGGAGCCCCGCATGCCCTTGACCCCACGCGAAGCCACGCGCCTGGAACGCCGCCTCGTCGCCACCCTCACCGACGCCTGCGAAACCGCCAAAGCCGAAATCCCCGGCTTCGAGTGGCTGACCCACACCGTCGACTACGCCGCCTTCCCCCAAAGCCTGCGGGTGATCTGGGTGTTCGACACCCGCGCCAGCAAAGACCAGGCCCTCGCCGCCGGCACTGACCAGCGCCTGCGTGAGCTGACCGGCATTGCGCTGGCCGCTGCCGAAGCTGGCGCGGTGCGCCTGGACCGCTGCGTACGCGTTGACAGCGAAGAAGAATGCCGCCTGCAGCACGGCGGTGACTGGCGTGTACGCCTGGGCTGAAAGGCGACACGCTCGACAACGCCTACATTTTGACTGCGCTGGCGCTCAATTTCTGGATAATGCCCACCTCCCCGCCTCGATACGGAAATCCCGCCCGATGAAGTTGCCTGCGTCCGCCCTCGTCCTCGCCTGCGCCCTGCTGGCACCGTCCTTTGCCCACGCCGATGACGCCGCCCTGACCGACACGCTCAAGGCCTTCGCCCGTTGCGACGCGAGTTTCTTCAGCAGCTTGAACACCCATCGCGATGCCTGGCAGGCCTATGCGCCGCTCAAGCAGGAAAAGAACTACACCTGGATCGCGGTGAAAGATCGCACCAACCGCAACGCCAACGCCGTGCCGGTCAGCGCGCCGCCGATCGCCGGGTTGAAACTGCTGGCCTATAACGACGAGGTCGCCGACCTCGGCCCGTTGGGGCTCTACTATTACTGGGGTTTCATTGCGCAGGGCAATATCGATGAAGTGGCTCAGCGCCTGGCGCCGTTGCTGGACCAACCGAATTTCCTGTTCAAAGGCGAACACGAATACACGCGCAGCGAGCTCAAGGTCGGCAACAGCTGGCGCTCGATCAAGCCCCAGCCAGGCAAGGCGCCGGGCACGCGCAATGTCGAGCGCGTGCTGATCATCGAACCGGAAGGCAAGCAAGGCACGCAGTCGCGGATCAGTTGTTCGGTGCAGGGTGGGGTCAACGCAGCGCTGCTGGCGATGTTGCGACCGGACATCGCGCCGGTCGACTACCCGCGTACCCAGGTTGAAACCAGCCTCGGCGATGTCGAGGTGCCGGCTGCCGTGCTGCAACGCCTCGATTCGCCGTTGCTGCAACCCAAGTTCAAGACGCTGAGCTACACCTACCTGTCCAAGAAGGGCGACGGCAGCGAGGATTCGCCGACATCGGTGACGCTCAAGGCCGAGGGCGGCCTGCTGGTGAAGAACGAGGTCTACGGGCCGGTCTTCAACGTCGACCGCCTGATGCAGGCCGACCTGATCCAGCTGAAATCGAAGATGAACGGCGTGGGTGACGGGCGGGTCCTGCAAACCCGCACAGCCGAGCTGAAGCTGCCGACCAGCTGGACGCCGGGCCAGACGCTGACCGCTCACCTGAGCATGGTCAATGTGCCGGCCAAGCCCACCGACAAACCGCACGACACGACGTTGACCTGCAAGGTCGGCGAGCGTTTCCCGGCACGCCAGGTGTTTGCCACGCTGACCGGGGACGCCATCCGGCTCGCGTGCGACCAGGGCGACTACAAAACCTCGCGCGCCTTCATCGAGGACCTGGGCGTCGCGTTGACGCTGGAATCGACGTCGAGCGAATTTCACTATGTGAATGAAATTACCGCGTTGGACGTGGTGCGCTGACCGGCAGCGTTATCGGTTGCCGGTGAGCCCTTCACCGGCAACGCAAAGCTCGGCACCTCGCAAAAACGTTGCGCGGTTTCGCCCAAGCGCACATTGACCGGCCTGAAACATCCCGCCCCCCATTGTGTTTTAGCCGCCGTTGCCCTCAACTAAGCGCCCTCCCTCTCTAGCGAGTATCGACAGTGGAACGTTATGAATCGCTGGTCATCGGCCTGGGCGCCATGGGTGCCGCCACCGTGTACCAATTGGCCAAGGCCGGGGTAAAGGTCGCCGGCATCGACCGTCATCATCCGCCCCATACCTTCGGCTCCAGCCATGGCGACACCCGCATCACGCGGCTGTCGGTGGGTGAAGGCGCGCAGTACGTGCCCATCGTGCGCAACTCGCACCGTATCTGGCGTGAGCTTGAGGCCGCGTCGGGGGAGGCATTGTTCGAACAATCCGGGTTGCTGGTATTGACCTCCCGCGATGATTTCGACCCCAGCGATGAATCGGACTTCACCTTGCGCACCATCGGCCTGGCGAACACCTACGGCATCGAACATGAGGTATTAGACGCGGCGCAGATTCGCCAGCGCTTTGCGCAATTCGCCCACGTGGCGGACAGCGCCATCGGCTATTACGAACCGGACGGCGGCTTTGTGCGGCCAGAACGTTGCATCGAGGTGCAGCTCCGGCTGGCTGAACAGCACGGCGCCACGTTGTACAAGGGCGAGACCGTGACCGCTATCCGCGCGGATGAACACGGCGTCACCGTGACCACCGACCAGCGCACGCTGCAGGCCGACAAGTTGGTGGTGAGTGCGGGCAACTGGGCCGGCGACCTGCTTGGCGCGCCGTTTGATCAACTGCTCAAGGTGTATCGGCAACAGCTGTTCTGGTTCGAGCTTGAGCCGGGGGCCGACCTGGTGGGGAAATCACCGACCTACATCCTTACGCACGGCCAGGGCGAGGGCAATACCAACTACGGTTTCCCGGCATTGCCCGGCGAGGGCACGTTGAAGATTGCCACGGCGCAGTACCACACCGCGTCCACCCCCGAAACACTCGACCGCACGGTCTCGGCCGCTGAGGAGCAGGCAATGTATGAACAGCAGGTACGAGGCCGTATTGCCGGGGTCACGTCCAAAGTCGTCAAGTCGGCGGTGTGTGCCTACACGGTGACGCCGGATCACCACTTCATCATCGACCAGCACCCCACGCTGCAGCACACCCTGGTGGTGTCGCCGTGCTCGGGGCACGGCTTCAAGCACTCGGCTGCACTGGGCGAAGCATTTGCGCAGTGGTGTATCCGCGGTTCGAGCGACCTGGACCTGTCGGCGTTTTCGCTGAAGCGGTTTGCGGGCCAGGCATTAGCGCCGCAGTAAAACGCTGGGGGCGAGGCGGATAGGCCTCGCCTGCGCTGAGTTTATTTGGCAAACGCGTATTCGCCGCCCTGCTCCACCGCCTTGCGGTAGGCAGGTCGCGCCTGGAAGCGCTGCACCCACGCCGCGAGGTTCGGGTAGGCCTGGAGCTTGCCCTGGGCCTTGGCGATTTCACCGATGAAGCTCATCTGGATATCCGCGCCGCTCAACTCATCCCCTATCAGGTAAGGCGAATCCGCCAGCACATCGTTCAAATAGCCCAGGTAGTTGGCCAGCTCCGACTCGATCCGTGGGTGCAACGGCGCGCCCGCCTCACCCAGGCGGCCGACGTAGAGATTGAGCATCAACGGCAGCATCGCCGAGCCTTCGGCGAAGTGCAGCCATTGCACGTACTTGTCGTAGGTGGCCGTGGCAGGATCGGGCTGCAGGCGACCTGCGCCGTGGCGGCGGATCAGGTAGTCGATGATCGCGGCGGATTCGATCAGGACCAGCGCGCCGTCCTCGATCACCGGGGATTTGCCCAGCGGGTTGATGGCCTTGAGTTCCGGCGGCGCCAGGTTGGTTTTCGGGTCGCGCTGGTAGCGCTTGATCTCGTAAGGCAGGCCCAGTTCTTCGAGCAGCCACAGGATGCGCTGTGAACGCGAGTTGTTGAGGTGGTGGACCGTGATCATGGGAAGCTCCGCAGGACGAGAGTGAGGGGTGTCTAGAACAAGACTACGCCGTCGCCGTGGAGTGCCCTGAATCAAACAGTATTGCATTCATGCCAAACCTGAGGATAACTGAGGGCCTTGCCTTCAACTGGACAGCTCGCCATGTTTGAACTCACCGCGCTCATCACCTACATAGCCGTGGTCATCGGCCTGTTCCTGATCCCCGGTCCTGCCGTGTTGCTGGTGATCACCCGTACCGTCCAGGGTGGACGCCAGGCCGGTATCGCGACCGGGCTGGGGGTGGCCACGGGCGACTTGATCCACACGCTCGGCGCGGCCCTGGGTTTATCGGCGATCCTAATGACCTCCGCCACCGCGTTCAATCTGGTGAAGTGGGCGGGTGCCTGTTATCTGGTCTACCTGGGCGTGCGCGCGTTCATGGCCAAGACCAGCACCTACGCACGCGCAGACCTGCCGCAGGTGACGCCGACGCAGGCGTTTTTCCAGGCGGTGGGCGCCGAGGTGCTGAACCCGAAAACCGCGATTTTCTTCCTGGCCTTCCTGCCGCAGTTCGTCCACCCGCAATCCGGCTCGTCCCTGCTCCAGTTCGCCGTGCTGGGCCTGATTTTCTCGGGACTCAGCGCGGTCTACACCAGCCTGATTTCACTCTCAATTCGCCCCTTGAGCCGCATGATCAAAGGCCTGGCCCGGCTGCGTCGCTGGGAAGGCAAAATCATCGGCACGCTGTTCATGGGCCTGGGGCTGAAAATCGCCCTGCAACAGCGCTAGACAGACGTGATCAGCCATTCATCATGGCCCACAACGACGCGCCGACACCGGTGATGCTCTCCCCCGCAATCAACCCGGCGGCGGCGGTAATGGCAAAGCGTTCGGTGAGGCTCGCCCAGCGGCGGCTCACCAGCCAGGTGAGGATGGCGCCGAGCGCCATCATCAGTGACACCGACGCCGGCAACACAAAGGCCAGGCCCAACGCAGCAGCGCTGGGCAGGTAGCGGGCCCGCTGGGTAGACAGTGTGCTGTCGAGAATGCCCAGCAGTACGCCAACCAGGCCCGAGATGGCGATCGCCCAGCGGATGCTGGTGGACAGTGACTCCAGGCCATGGGTCAGGGTTTGCGCCACGGCTTTCCAGGTGGCGACCGCCGGCGCCGGCCATTCTTCCGTGAGCAGCATGGCGTGCGGGTCCGGAATCAGTGCCAGGTAGGCGAACACCCCGACGATGCTGCCGATGAAGATCCCCAGGATCTGCGCGATCACCTGCTTGTGCGGCGTAGCGCCAATCGCCTTGCCCACCTTGAAGTCGTTCATCAGATCCGTGCATTGCCCGGCCGAGCCGCCGGCGGTGTTGGCGCTCATCAGGTTGATCGGCACCTGGCCGGGCGCGACGATGCCAAAGCTCAATTGAGACAGCTGCCCGATGGCGCCGATCGGTGGAATACCGGTGGCGCCCACCACCCGCGCGGCCACGGCGGCCAGGCAGATCGCCAAGGGAATCGTCAACAATGCCATCCACAGGTTGATGCCGAACAACACCGCCTGCAGGCACACGACCAATACGATCGATAACACGAACCCCGCAGCCGGCCCTGGCCGGGGCACGCTCCAGGTGCGCCCGCCCGCTGCCTGGGTGGCGGCGCGCAACGCCCACAAGCGAATCGCCAATGACGCCAAGGTGGAACACACCATCAGGCTCACGCCCGGCCACAGCAACCACTCCACCAACGCCGCGAACTGCGGGCCACTGCTGTCGGCCGGCAACGTCACCAGGTGCTGCGCCAAAAGCCAAGGGCCGAGGCCGCCCCACGCGAGCAAGGCCCCCAGCAACAGGGTCAGGCCTACGCGAATACCGATGATGCCGCCAAACCCCACCAGCAGTAACGACGGGTCGGCGGTGAAGGTCAGGCGCTCCAGCGATGCGCTCGGCGCCCAGCGCGGGATCGCCCACCAAAACGTGTCCACCCACTTCACCAGCCCCGACACCAGCGCGGCGCCGAGCAGCACCTTCAAGCGTGTCGCGGCCTCGCGCCCGTGGTTGTAGATGTGCAAAAGGGTTTCGAGGGTGGCCATGCCTTCGGGGAACTTCAGTGCCTTGTCATTCAGCAACGAGGGCCGCAGGTACCAGGCGATCCAGATCCCCAGGAAGCTCACCGAGAACACCCAGGCGATCATCGGCAGCGCGTCCAGCTGGTTTCCGGTCAGCAGCGTGTAGGCCGGGATCGGCGCGACCAGTCCGCCGGAGATGATCGACGCCGCCGCCGAGGCGACGGTCTGGTTGATATTGCTCTCGTGCAGCGTCCACGGCAGTGGCTCGGCAGTGCGCCGGGCCAGGCCCTGCCAGATGGCATAACCGACCAGCAGGGCAATGATCGACATGTTGAACGACCAACCGATCTTCAACCCGGCGTACACATTGGAGGGCGTCAGCAGGATACCGAGCACGCTCCCGGTGATCACGGCGCGCAGGCTGAGTTCGCGTTCGACAGGGCCGCACGGAGGCAGCGTTGGCGAGGTTGCAGGCATGCGGATTCCTTTCGGCAAGGGAACAGGGCGACCTAACAAGTGAGCCCTGTATCCACCGAAGGTTCAGGTGGCGAACATAACCGGGGCCGGAAAACTCCGCTGCTGTCGTGGGGGCGGGGTTACTCGCGAGCGCGGCGGGTCAGTGACTGAGGCGGTGGCTGACCCGGCGCATTCGCGGGCAAGGCCGCTCCCACACCGGATCAGGCCAGGCGAAACCGTGCGGTGTTGTCGCTCAAGGCCTGGCTGCCCTTGCTCAGGGTGTCCGCCGCGCGATTGACCGCGCGCGCACCGTCCAGCAAGCGCCCTGCCGCCTGGTCGACCTGCTGGATATTGCCGCTGACCTCATCCGCCGTCGCCGCTTGCTCCTCTACCGCCGTGGCGATCTGCGCCAGGGTGTCGGTGACGTTCTGCACTGCGCCAGCGATTTCGCCCAGGCGCGTGCCCAGCCCGGTGACCGACTCGGCATCGGTCAGCGCCTGTTCGCACGCGGCACCCATCAGGTTGACTGCCTGGCTGACCGTGGCGCGCAGGCTGTCCACCGTGCCGGCGATCTGCGCGGTCGAGGCCTGGGTGCGTTGCGACAGGCTGCGCACTTCATCGGCCACCACGGCGAAGCCGCGCCCCTGCTCGCCGGCGCGCGCGGCCTCGATCGCTGCGTTGAGCGCCAGCAGGTTGGTCTGCTCGGCGATGCCTCGAATGGTGTCGACCACCGATTGAATCTGCTGGCCCTGCTGGCTGACTTGCTCCAGCGCATCGGCGGTGTCGGTGAGGCGCTGGTTGAGCTGCTGGATACTGGCCGTGGTGCGCTGGCTGTCGCGGCTGCTGTCCTCGGCGATGCGCCGCGTCTGCTGGGCACTGCCCGAGGCCTGTTCGCAACTCTTGGCGACGCCCATCGAGGTGGCGGCCAACTGGGTGGCCGCTGCGGCAATCTGGCTGATCTGCTGTTGCTGGTCCTCGACCTCGGTGAGGGTGCTGCCCGACTGCGTATTGAGGGTGAGCACCGCCGAACCGAGCTGCTGGGTTTCATGGTTGACCCCCAGCAGGCTGGTGCGCAACTGCACCACCGCGACGTTGAGCGCGGTGCTGATGGCGGCGAGTTCGTCGCGCCCTTCCACCGCCACTTCCACGCACAGGTTGCCGTCGCGCAAGGATTCGGCCAGCGTGGTGATGCCGCTGGCACTGCGACGAATCGAAGCCTGCAGGCAGATGAACAGGTACAGGGCCGCCAACGCCAACAGGCTGAAGGTCGCGGCCACCGGAACGAATTTTTGCAGCGAGCGGTCGCGGTAGTAACCGAGCCGCGCGTCCAGCGACATCAGCGACTGGTTGCGCAGCGCGCCCAGGCCGTCGAGCATCGCGTCGACACTGCCCTCAAAGGCTGCGGTATCGAGCTTGATGGTGCCGCCGAACACGCCGTCGTCGAGGACTTTGAGCTGGTTATCGAGCTGTTGCAGGCTGTTGTCGTATTGCGCCGTCCAGGGCTCCAGGCCGGCGTATTGCTTGGCCTTGAGCGACGCCGCGGCCTTGACCAACTGGTCGCGCGCATCGCCGATGCGACCGCGCAGATCGCGCATCTGCAAACGGCTTTGCAGGGTGAACTGCCCCGAGGCGATGGACGACTGGCCGACACTGGCCATGCGGCCGATACGCTCGATCAGATCGGGGCTGTGCTGGGTGGAAATCTGCATGAGCAAATAGGTTTCCAGCCATGGGTCGAGGATCAGGCCGGCGTCCAGGGTGATCTGCTCGCGCAGGGTTTGCATCGCGGTCAGGGCCGACGTAAAACGGTCATATCCGTCCGGCCACCAGCCCACGGTGCGCAGCGATTGCGAGTCCATGCCCTTGACGCTGGCTTGCAGCGCCTCGAAGCGCGCCAGGGTGTCGGCGCTGGCGTTCTGGCTTTTCAGCGACTCGCCCAGGGCCTGCAGGCTTTGCAGGATCAGCGGGAAATTCGCATCGACCTTGTCCATCGCCGCCTTCGCCGCGGGGGTGGGGGCGTGCAGGATGTCTGCGGCCTTCCAGCGCGCCGCCAGGTTGCGCTGGGCGGTCAATTGGGCATCCAGCGCATCGAGGGCCAGCAGTTGCCGAACGCCGGACTGCTCGCTGGAAATCACGGTTAACTTGTCGCGATAGTCCGCCCCAATCATCCACAGGCTGCCCGCCAGGGGCAGCATGAACAGGAAAAACAGGATCTGGAATTTGCGCGCAAAGCCGAAACGCCCGAGCAGGCGGATACCGGGTGACAAGAGGCTGTGCATGTCCGACTACTCCCCAAAAACAACCCACGCGTACCGCGGTGGGCGAAGCCTTGAAATGACTAACGGCAAAATGCCATGTCATTGATTGGGAAGGCACTAGCAAGATACGGGCCGCAGGGAGCGTGCCCCGAAATAGACGGTGTGACGCACAAAGGCAGGTGAGGCGTGCGCGAAAATGGGGCAAAAGCACTCAAGGTCTGGGCACACCTGTAACAGTGAGCTATTTCACCAACATGTACTGGCTGAAATTATTGATGTGATCGTCGAGGTTATCTTCAAGCATCATCCGGTACTGATCGCAGAAATACTTCAACATCGCCTCGCGCGCCTCGGCCATTTCAGCACCGGACTTGAAGTTGCGCGCACTCGCCCAGGCATTGAAACGGGTGGTGCCGAACATCATCGAGGCGCTGACCTCGCCGAGGTTTTCACAGGTCTTGAGTTGCTCGTTCGACAATTCGATATGCGCGTCTGCACGGTCATAGAAGGCTTGGTCAGTGGCGTCTGCCATGGCGGATGTCCAGGATAAGTGAATGATGGCCGCCATTGAACCATACCCCCCGCCAGCGTAGGAGCCCGGCCTGGCGCCAGCCTCCTCAAGAACACCACCGACAGCAGGCCCGGCGCCGACCAAAACGCATCAGGCCAGCAGCGAACTGATCCACCGCACCTGCCGCGCAACCTCCTGCACCTTCTCCTGCGACACTGCCTGCCGCGCCTGCTCGAAACTGGCCAGGGTCTTATGCTTCTGGCGTAGCATGCGCTGCCACTTGGCCAGGAACTCCGGGCTGCGCGCCTGCATCTGCAGTGGGCCGAAATACAGCTGCTCAGCGGTATAACTCACCGGCGGGGCACGCTCGGCCACAATGATTTCGTAGTAGAAGCGGTTTTCGCGCAGCAGCTCTTCAGTGAGGATCGCGTAACCGTTGTCCATCAACCACTGACGCAACGGCTGCTCGCCTCCATTGGGCTGCAGGACCAGGCGCTCACGGCCGCTCAGGTGCGCCTTGCCACTTTCCAGGATGTCGCGAATCGTCTCGCCGCCCATCCCGCAGAGGCTGATCGCGGTGATCTGGTCCGCCGGCGTTATCGCTGCCAGCCCATCGGCCAGGCGCACGGTAATGTGCTGCTCCAGGCCATTCTCACGCACAGTGCGCACAGCCGCATGGAACGGCGTGGTCGCCACCTCCCCCGCCACCGCCGCCGTGATCAACTCGCGTCGCATCAACGCGACTGGCAGGTAAGCGTGGTCCGAGCCGATATCGGCCAGGCGCGCGCCAGCGGGCACGTTCGCCGCCACGCGCTCCAGGCGCATGGACAATGTATGTGGGTTCAACAGCCGTTCCTTATCAACACAAAATTACTCACCCGAAAACCGATCCCGACTGTTGGTCAGGTGCAGCACCATTGCGGCGCGGGCAGCGTCCGGGTCTTGGCGCTTGATCGCGTTGAAGATCGCCTCATGCTCCAGGTTCGCCAACTGCCCCAACTGGGCAAAGTCCGCACCGCCACGCTCATCACCCTTGAGCTGGGTGCGCGGAATCATCGCATTGCCAAGGTGCAGCATGATTTCGGTGAAGAAGGTATTGCCGGTGGCCTCGGCGATCAACTGGTGAAAACGCTTGTCCTCTTCGACGCAGCTGTCGTTGTTGGCCAGCGACGCCTGGTAATCGTCGAGCGCAGTGCGCATGTGCGCCAGGTGTTCGTCGCTCCTGCGTAACGCGGCCAGCGCAACCGCCTGCACCTCCAGGCCCAGGCGCAACTCAAGCATGTTGCGCACACTGGCAACCGTGTCCACGTGCAAGCGCAGGCCTTGGCGGGCGTGTTGCGCCAGCACAAAGGTGCCGATGCCATGACGGGTCTCGACCAGCCCCGACGCCTGCAGTTTGGAAATGGCCTCACGCACCACGGTGCGGCTCACGCCATGCTCAAGGACGATGGTGGATTCCGACGGCAGCTTTTCACCGGGCTTCAACTGCCCGAGCAGGATGCGCTGGGTCAGCGCGTCGACCACGCCTTGGGCGAGGTTGTTGGAGCGTCTACGGACGGGCATTCCACTATCAATCGGCATCGTTGCAGGTCCACGGGGTTGGGCTGGTGCGAGCTTAACATCCCGCCCGGCGACAGGGCTGGGTTGATTTGTCTCGGCCCAGCTTGTATGACAACCAATCTTAGCCGCTAACTCACGCATCACCACCAGCGTCAGGCGCCCGCATCATTCCTGGGTACCTAAATCCTCTAAAAGCCAAGTAAACACTGGCACATAACCAAAATAACTGGTCGATCATCGGCCTTATAAGAACAAATTCACTCACGACCGCATTGCAGCCTCCGGAAAATCACTTGTATGATGTCTATCAACAAGACACGCAAACCCGCATAAAAATAAATCAGGGGGAGTTTTGAATTGTGAACAATTCAAGCCATGCATCTGCCACTCCAGAAAGTGATTCAGTCCTCGCGCGCGCCGTGAGCAAAGTGAAGGGCCACGTGCTCCCACTGTTCGTGATCATGTTCATCCTCAACTACATCGACCGGGTCAACATCGGCTTCGTGCGCACGCACATGGAGCACGACCTCGGCATCGGCGCTGCGGCCTACGGCCTGGGTGCCGGGTTGTTCTTCATCGGCTACGCGCTCTTCGAAGTGCCCTCCAACATGCTGCTGCAGAAGGTCGGCGCGCGCATCTGGCTGACCCGCATCATGTTCACCTGGGGCATCGTCGCCACGCTGATGGCGTTCATCCAGAACGAAACCCAGTTCTACATCCTGCGCTTTTTGCTGGGCGTGGCCGAGGCCGGGTTCTTTCCTGGGGTGATCTACTACTTCACGCGCTGGCTGCCGGGTGTGGAGCGCGGTAAAGCCATCGCGATTTTCCTCAGCGGCTCGGCAGTGGCCTCGTTGATCTCCGGCCCGCTCTCCGGCGCGCTGCTGCAGATCGAAGGGTTCGGCTTTCACGGCTGGCAATGGATGTTCGCCATCGAAGGCCTGGCCTCCGTGGCGCTGGGGTTCTTCGTGTGGTTCTGGCTCGACTCCAACCCCCACGACGCCAAATGGATGACCCGCGAAGAACAGGACGCACTGGTGGGCACCATCGACCAGGAACAGCGCGAGCGTGAAGCCCTGACCACGGTCAAGCCGACGCTCGGCAAGCTGCTCAAGGATCGCCAGATCCTGCTGTTCTGCGTGTTGTACTTCTGCATCCAGCTGACCATCTACGCCGCGACGTTCTGGCTGCCGAGCATCATCAAGAAGATGGGCGACCTGAGCGATGTGCAGGTCGGTTTCTTCAACTCGATTCCGTGGCTGATCTCGATCATCGCCATGTACGCGTTCGCGTCGCTGTCGAGCAAGTTCAAGTTCCAGCAGGCCTGGGTCGCGGCCGCGCTGTTGATTGCCGCTGCCGGCATGTTCATGTCCACCACCGGCGGGCCGATCTTCGCCTTCGTGGCGATCTGCTTTGCGGCCATCGGCTTCAAGTCGGCGTCTTCGCTGTTCTGGCCGATCCCCCAGGGTTATCTGGATGTGCGCATCGCTGCAGCCGTGATCGCGCTGATCAACTCCATCGGCAACCTGGGGGGCTTCGTCGCACCGACCACCTTCGGCTTCCTCGAACAGACCACCGGCTCGATCCAGGGCGGCCTCTATGGCCTGGCAGGCACATCAGTGCTCGCCGCAATCCTGGTGTTCTTTGCCAAGACCTCACCGTCCGCCGTACTGGCCTCGCCCGGCGCTGTGCCCGTGGGCGCAGCCATCAGCAAACCTCTCTGACCTTATCCAGGAACGTGCCATGAATACCCCAGTAGTCACCCACTTCCAAGTCATCCCCGTGGCCGGCCACGACAGCATGCTGCTCAACCTGAGCGGCGCCCACGGGCCTTACTTCACGCGCAATATCGTCATCCTCAAGGACAGCAGCGGCCGCACCGGTGTGGGTGAAGTGCCCGGCGGCGAACGTATCCGCGAAACCCTGGAGGACGCGCGCAGCCTGGTGATCGGCCAACCGATCGGGCAGTACCAGCGCATCCTCAACCAGATGCGCAGCACCTTTGCCTCACGCGACGCGGGCGGTCGCGGCCTGCAGACGTTCGACCTGCGCATCACCATCCACGCGGTCACGGCGATGGAAGCGGCGCTGCTCGACCTGCTGGGTCAATTCCTGGAAGTGCCGGTGGCCGCCTTGCTCGGCGAAGGGCAGCAACGTGATGCGGTGAAAATGCTCGGCTACCTGTTTTATATCGGGGACCGCAACGCAACAAACCTGGCATATCGCAACGAGGCCGAGGCCGATGATGACTGGTTCCGCCTGCGTCACGATACAGCCCTGACAGCGGAGGCCGTAGTCCGCCTGGCCGAAGCCGCCAAAGCCAAGTACGGCTTCAATGATTTCAAGCTCAAGGGCGGCGTGTTGAGCGGTGACGCAGAAATCGAAGCCGTCACCGCACTGGCCGAGCGCTTCCCCGACGCACGCATCACCCTTGACCCGAATGGCGCGTGGTCATTGAAAGAAGCCATCCGCCTGTGCCGCGACCAGCACCACGTGCTCGCCTACGCCGAAGACCCATGCGGTGCCGAGAACGGTTACTCGGGCCGCGAAGTCATGGCCGAATTCCGCCGCGCCACCGGCCTCAAGACCGCCACCAACATGATCGCCACCGACTGGCGCGAAATGGGCCACGCGATCCAGCTGCAATCGGTCGATATCCCGCTGGCCGACCCGCACTTCTGGACCATGCAAGGCTCGGTGCGTGTCGCGCAGATGTGCAACGAGTGGGGCCTGACCTGGGGCTCGCATTCCAACAACCACTTCGATATTTCCCTGGCGATGTTCACCCAGGTGGCCGCCGCCGCACCGGGCGACATCACCGCCATCGACACCCACTGGATCTGGCAGGACGGCCAGCGCCTGACCCATGAGCCATTGAAGATCGAAGGGGGCTACGTGAAGGTGCCCGCCAAGCCTGGCCTGGGCGTGGACATCGACATGGACGCCGTGGCCAAGGCCCATGAAGTGTACAAAGGCATGGGCCTCGGCGCGCGCGATGACAGCGTGGCGATGCAGTTCCTGATCCCGGGCTGGAGCTTCAACAACAAGCAACCGTGCCTGGTGCGCTAGGCACTCACACGCCCGCTCAATGCAGGAGTAGGCTTGCCTGCGATAGCAACTCTGAGGTGGCCTGCCCTACCGCCATCGCAGGCAAGCCAGCTCCCACTGGTGATCGTGGTCACTTCGCCGAGTGGGTTCGCTTGATCGGCTGCACCGTCAGCTCCACGCCTAACGCCAGCATCAGTTTCTGCACGGTCTCATAGCGCGTTTTAGACCCGCCCTTGAGCGTCTTGTACAGACTCTCGCGATTCACTCCCGCCGCCGCGGCCACCTTGTTCACACCTTGTGCCTTGGCGACCTCGGCAAGCGCCTTCATGAGGATCTGCGGGTCTTGCGACTTCATGCTTTGCGCAAGGTAAGCACTGATGATTTCAGGGCTGTCGAGGAAGCGCGAAGCTTCATAGACCTGGGTACCGGAGGTATCCAGATCGAGGATCGGCATGTCCTCTGGCTTGAATGTCGAATTGCTCATTTGGTTAACCTCTCAGGGCATCCAGAATCTCTTTGGCGCGCTCGATGCCTCTTTGCTGGTCGGGTTTGTCACTGTCCCACAGCATCAAGTAGGCGGTGATGCCCGTGCGGACAAAGTAGATCCGGTAGCCGGGCCCGACCAAAATACGCATTTCACTGAGGCCGTTACCGGCAGGCTCGCAATCGCCAAAATTGTTGTCTTCGGCGCGATCCAACCGAGTCAGAACCGCCACTTTTCCACAAACGTCCCTCATTCCATCCAGCCATGTATCAAACTCTGGCGTCCTGCCGATTATGTTGGTCACAGATTCACATGTAGCCTACTGGCTACTTCCTGCCGATGCTAGTGATTTTTCAAGCTGCGCAGAGCTCCCCGAAGAAAAAATCCTAGTTCACGCCCGGTACATGGGGCCGGGCGATTCTGTGAGTGCTTGTTTCCCGTCGCGCCGATAGAACCAGCCCGCAGTTCGATAGCAATTTTTCGTATTAAAAACCTCGTCACCGCTGGGTTAGGGTGGCGTCACCAGACCACTGGCCCCGTGCTTCTGACTCTTTTTTTCCAGCCCGACGCGTCCACGCGCAGGCACCGCCAGGTCAACCCATGTCCAATTCTGCCTTGCCTATCTGGGGCGCACCGCCGTCTGCCCGCTACGAACAATTGGCCGCACCGTTGCGGCCACTCTTCGCCCACATCCTCGCGCAGGCGGCCGAGCACGATCAGACGCGTGCCAGCCTGGCCGGTGTGATCCAGCAACTCACCGCCCTGGGCCTGCCGCGCTGGCGCCTGCCGCCAAGCCATGGCGGTCACGGCGCGACCCTGGTTGAGCTGCTCGCCGTGCTCACCGAACTGTCTGCCGCCGACTCCAACATCACCCAGGCCCTGCGGGGGCATTTTGGTTTTTGCGAAGATGTACTCAGCGCCAAAGACCCCGCCTGGCGCGCCAAGTGGCTCGACCGTCTCGGCGAGGGCGCGCTGTTCTCTCCCGGCAGTACCGAAGTCGGCAACCAGACCCGTGGTGATTTCGAAACCCGACTGCACCGCGACGCAAGCGGTACCTTGCGGATCAGCGGCCGCAAGTTCTACACCACGGGCGCGCTCTACAGTGACTTGATCAACACGATTGCAACCGGCGAAGACGGCACGACCTACAGCGTGGTTGTCGACCTCAAGGCTGCCGGCGTGCAGGTCGTCGATGACTGGAACGGCTTCGGCCAACGCCTCACCGCCAGCGGCACCTGCATCTTCGACAGCGCGCCGGTGCTGGACAATGAGGCGCGTCCCACCCAACAGCGCTTTGGCCATGGGCAATCGTTTTTCCAGCTTTATCACCTCAGCACCCTCGCCGGCATTGCCCGCCGCGCGGCCTTGAGTGGCGCCGAAGAACTCAGCCAACGCGCCCGCACTTTCACCACGGGCAATGCCGATGTCGCCGGCCAGGATGTGCAATTGCTGCAAGTGATCGGCGAAGTCGCCAGCCAGGCCTACGCCGCCCAGGCCATCGCCCAACAGGCGGCGCAGCGCCTGGAACACACCGCGCAGTATGTGATTGCCCACGACCAGCCCGTGCATGACGACGACCCACAGGTGGCACTCGCCGAGCTGGAAGTGTGCCTGGCCGTCAACCCGGTGGTGGATGCCACACTCGCAGCGACCACCGCGCTATTCGACGCCCTGGGCGCCAGCGCCACCGCCAGCAACAAGGCACTGGACCGACTCTGGCGCAACGCGCGCACATTGGCCAACCACAACCCGCGCGTCTACAAATCGCGGATCGTGGGAAATTACCTGGTAAACGGAACCCTGCCCCCGGCGCAGTGGCGAGTGGGCGTGGCCGGGGCTGGGTGAAATCACCAGCCAGCTTCCACATTTGATCTCCATCTGCTTGGGGGCTTGAGCTATACCTTGAGCCCCCTGTGGGAGCGGGCTTGCCCGCGAAGGCGGTGGGTCAGTTAACCAATCCGTCGACTGACACAGCGCCTTCGCAGGCAAGCCAGCTCCCACATTGATCTCCATATCCTTGGGGGCCTGAGCCATACCTTGAGGCCTCTGTGGGAGCTCCATATGCCTGAGGGCCTGAGCCATGCCTTGAGCCCCCTGTGGGAGCGGGCTTGCTCGCGAAGGCGGTGGGGCAGTTAACTAATTCGTCGACTGACACACCGCCTTCGCAGGCAAGCCAGCTCCCACATTTGATCTCCATATGCTTGGGGGCCTGAGCCATGCCTTGAGGCCCCTTTGGGAGCGGGCTTGCTCGCGAAGGCGGTGGGTCAGTTAGCTAATTCGTCGACTGACACACCGCCTTCGCAGGCAAGCCAGCTCCCACATTTGATCTCCATAGGCTTGGGGGCCTGAGTCATACCTTGAGGCCTCTGTGGGAGCTCCATATGCCTGGGGGCCTGAGCCATGCCTTGAGGCCTCTGTGGCAGTGGGCAAGCCAGCTCCCACAGTTTGATGAGCACATGGCTTGAGAGGGGTTTATCGGCTCACGAACGCGAGCACCCGTTCCAGCATTCGGTCGCAGGCATCCAGCTGTTCCAGGCTGATGAATTCATCCGGCTTATGCCCCTGTTCCATGCTGCCGGGGCCGCATACCACTGTCGGGATGCCGGCTTGGTCAAACAGCCCGCCTTCAGTCCCGAAGGCCACCGTGCCGTAATCCCGGGAGCCGCAAAACCGCGCGACCCACTCCGCTGCCTGGCTTTGCGGCGAGGTGGCCAACCCTGGGTAGCTGGACAATTCACTGAACTCAATCGCGCAGTGCGCGCTCACCGCCTGCATCGCCGGCAGCAAGGTGTGCTCGGCGTAATCGCGCAGTTGCTGCGCCACCTGCCGGGGATCCTGGGCCGGCAGCGAGCGCACTTCAAAGTCGAACGTGCAGTTCTGCGGGACGATATTCAGCGCCTTGCCGCCGCCGATCACGCCGGTCTGCACCGTGGAAAACGGCGGATCAAAACGCTCGTCGAGCAACGCCGGCGCCTTGAGCGTCTCACCGAGTCGCACCAGCTCGCTGATCAGTTGCGCGGCATATTCGATGGCATTCACACCGGACGGTGCATACGCCGAATGGCAGGCCGCGCCGTGCACTTCGCAGCGCACTGCCAGCTTGCCTTTGTGGCCGAGCACCGGCTTGAGCTCGGTAGGTTCGCCGATCACGCACAGCAACGGCTTGACTGCCTGCCCATGGAACCGCTCGATCAACGCGCGCACACCCAGGCAGCCCACCTCTTCGTCGTACGACAGTGCGATATGCACCGGCATGCGCAACGGCGCCTTCACCAGCGCCGGCACGCACGCCAGTACGCAGGCGATATAGCCCTTCATATCGGCAGTACCGCGCCCGTACAACCGGCCGTGTTTTTCCGTCAGTTCAAACGGCGCCACCGTCCAGCGCTGCCCGTCCACCGGCACAACGTCGGTATGCCCGGACAACACCACGCCAGGCACCTCGGCCGGGCCGATGGTCGCCAGCAGGTTGGCCTTGCTCTTGTGCGCGTTGTAGACCAACTCGCAGGCCACGCCGTGGTCCTGCAGATAGGTGCGCACAAAGTCGATCAACGCCAGGTTGGATTCGCGGCTGGTGGTATCAAAGCGCACCAGTTGCGCCAGCAGGTCGCGGCTTGTGTTCAACGCTCATCTCCCGGCACGGCATAGCCCGGTGCGATCTGCGGGTTGAGGGCGCGGTCGATGTAGGCCTGCAGTTGCGGGCGATAGGCTTGCCAGAGTTGGTCGAGCGCGCCGATCGGGTCCTCATCGGCCCAGTCGACGCGCAGGTTGACGATCGGCCACAGCAAGTCGTCGACCACCACCAATGCCGCCGAATGCACTGGCCCCGCTTCACCGCCTTCGGCCTGGCCGGCCTGCATCGCTGCCAACAAGCGCTCGGCGAGCGGCCCCGTGGCCATCTCGAACGCGCGCACCATCGCCGCAATCACCCCGGCGTCGGCCAACATATTGCCCGCCGCTACGCACTGCTCGCCGCTCAGCGCGTGATGAATCCCGAGGGTCTGCGCCCCGCTGAAATGCGCGGTGCGCCCCTGGCTATCAATCACGGTGACCTGACGATATTGGCTGTGATCCTGTTCCACCAAGGTCGCCAGCGCCTCACTCGGCGCCAGGCCCTGCTCGAGCAAATCCAGCAGCTGCGGCCCCAGGCTCGGCAGCGTGATGTTCTGCGACGCCACCGCGCCAACGCCTGGACGCAGCCAGGGGCAACGGGCGCCCACGGCAATGCTCGAAGAGCTGATCGCAATACCCAACTGGCCGGTCTCGGCACACCGGGCGACAACGGAAAAAGTCATGGCGTGCTCCTCAATCGAGTACCGAAGGGTCGGCGTCGATCATCAACTGCTTCATTTCTTCAAAATGCCGGACCGAGAAATCCACAATCCCTTCCCAACCGCGCGCGGTTTTCTCCGCCACGTCATCGGAAAGCACCCGCAGCGGCTGCCCCGTAGACCAGGCCGTCACGAGGATCTGGCAGGCACGCTCCAGGGTCCAGATATCATCGAAGGCCTCGCCGATGGACGTCGCCGTCACCATCACGCCGTGGTTGCCCATCAGCAGGCGGCGCTTGCCGTCGAGCAGCCCGGCCAGGCGTGCGCCTTCGGCCTCGGTGTCGGCCATGCCGCCGTAGAGTTCATCCACCGCCACGCGGTTGAAATAACGCGCGGTGTTCTGGTCGATCGGCGGGATGTGCGGCGTGGCCAGGCACGCCACGGCCGTGGTGTACACCGGGTGCAAATGCAGCACCGCGCGGGTTTGTGGCAACAGCCGGTGGATCTGCCCGTGGATCGACCAGGCGGTGGCGTCCACGTTCGGGTGATCGGCGCAGGCGCCGTCATCGGCGTTCAGCAGCAACAGGTCACTGGCACGGATACGCGAGAAGTGCTTCCACTTCGGGTTGAGCAAAAACTGTTTGCCATCGGCCGACACGGCAGCGCTGAAGTGGTTGGCCACCGCCTCGTGCATGCCCAGGTGGGCGATGATGCGAAAGGTCGCCGCCAGGTCGATGCGCGTCTGTTCTTCGTGGGATAACGCCATGAATCGGTCTCCGCAGGACGCGGCCGCACAGCGGCGGCCGCGTGATTGGGTTACTTGGGCATCAGCGCCGCGAGGTCGGCATCGGTCGGTGCCTCGAAGTTGTACTTCTTCAGCAGGGCCGCGTACTCAGGCGTGGCGCGGTATTTTGCCAGGCCGTCGAGCAAGGCCTGCTTGACCGTGTCATTGCCCTTCTTCACGCCAAAGCCGTTGAGCACCGGGTAGATCAAGGTGTCGGACGAAATCACCACGCGGTTGCCCAACTTGTCGATCACCCCACGGGCCACGGCAGCGTCGGTGATCTGCGCTTCAACCGCGTGCGCCAGCAGGGCCTGGGTGGTCTGCGGGTCGGTGCTGTATTCGCTGATCTGGATCGGCTTCAGGCCCTTGGCCACGCAATACTCCGTCGACAACTTGTTCATCTGCGCCAGCCACGAGGTGG
>Ga0153921_1000223_pt1 | contig 40002 bp, 37 predicted proteins | sample TSNJ005MetaG_FD_104691 | JGI IMG/M metagenome (GOLD analysis project Ga0153921, IMG submission 104691) | Attine ant fungus gardens microbial communities from New Jersey, USA - TSNJ005 MetaG | ecosystem: Host-associated > Fungi > Mycelium > Unclassified | place: USA: New Jersey, Brendon T. Byrne... | reverse complement strand
GGTCCCACCGTTCTCTGGTACCAGCACCGAGACTTTGCCAAATTCTGTGGGTGTGAACATCTCTCGCTCCTCCCTGCGGCCATCGGGTAGTGACGTTGCAGATCTCGAAGCAATCGAAGGTATCGCTGACAGAGACCTCAGTCAGTATGCATGGCCGGGTCAGCGGGCCGTACGCGGATCTTCCTGGACTACCCGGTGAGCTCTTCACGAGCAGCGACAAGGACTTCCTCGGAGAGGGACGATCCCTTGGTGGCTCGCGAGAGGACCAGAGCGCCGATCATGGTCGAGAGACGCACCAGCCCGTCATGCTCCTCATCCGCGAGCGCCTCGGCAAAATCACCGACCCCCTCGACATACACCCGACGGGCCTCACTGTCTGCCGGCTCGCGTGCCATGTCGGCGGCGAGTGCAGCAGCGGGACATCCGTCTGCCGGATTGTCGCGATGCTCCACGGAGAGGTAGTTGTCGATCAGGGCTTGTCGAGCCTCGTCACGCTGGCCAGCGTGCCTTTCGAGACCTGCTGCGTGCAGCTGCGCCAGTTCAGCGAAGGCATGGGTGGTCGCTTCGTCGATGAGCGCGTCCTTGGACGCGAACTGCTTGTAGAAACCACCGTGGGTCAGCCCCGACGCCTTCATCAAGTCGGCGACGCTGAGGTGAGTGCCCTTCTCTCGGAACAGACGAGCTGCGGTTTCCACGACGCGCCGACGGTTCTCTTCCGCTTGTTGCTGCGATACGCGGCCCATCACAACGCCTTCCAGTTTGGATTTCACTTGACATCTATCCTAGCCCACACTTAGATTTGATTCATAATCTAAATGTCACCGACAGTCACAACCCTGGGAGAATCATGGACCTGAACAAGACGGTTGCGGTCGTCACCGGAGCCAATCGCGGACTCGGCCGCCATCTGGCGGCAGGGCTCGTCGAGCGCGGCGCGAAGGTGTACGCGGCTGCCCGCAATCCGGAAACTGTCGATCTGCCCGGCGTCATCCCCCTGAGGTTGGACGTGACGGACGCCGAATCGATCACCGCCGCAGCGCAAATCGCATCGGATGTGACCTTGGTGATCAACAACGCCGGAATCTCTACCTCGGCACCCTTGATCGGAGGCGACATCGATGACGTTCGCCGCGAGATGGACGTCAATTTCTACGGCCCGCTTGCCGTGACCCGGGCGTTTGCTCCGGTCGTCGAAAACAACGGAGGCGGAACAGTACTCAACGTTCTTTCGGTGCTGTCCTGGTTCCATCCGGCTGCGCTCGGGTCTTACGCGTCATCGAAGGCAGCGGCGTGGGCGATGACCGACGCCGTTCGAGAAGAACTGGCGCCGCGGGGAATCGCCGTCTCGGCACTGCACGTTGCATACATGGATACCGACATGGCTGCGGGCGTACCGGCCGAACAGAAGATCGCTCCGGCCGATGTCGCCGCGCAGGCCCTGGACGGCATCGAACGTGGGCTGGCTGAGATCCTCGCCGACGACACCACCCGGTATGTCAAGGGGAGTCTGTCGTCTTCGAACTCCGAGTAACCAAGGGACTGTTGACGAGTGACACTCATCCCACCGTTTTGAGACTCGCCAATCTGCCCAGGATCGGTGCCCGCCAAGCCGCGAGGTCTTCCGGACCGTTTTCTTCCCACAACTCGTACAACTCCGACGTGTCGCTGTCTGCGACGGCACGCGCGAGTGCGGTGAGGACCCATGCCTTCTGCTCCGGACTCAAGGTTCCGGCGTACCCGGCGGCATCAATCTCGGCCAGCTGCACAGGCGCCGGAGCAACCCCGTGCGCAACCGCAAGGATCTCGGCGACGGCAATAGCTGTTTGAGCATCATCGGCATCGAGGTAGCCGTCGTCGGGGTGGCGTGCGTAATCGTCGATATCGTAGTCACCCGCCTGTACCGCGCTGAGCAGGTCGCCCGCTACGTCGTTGTCGAAAGGTCCTGAACCCCAAGTCCCCATGCTGTCTCTCCGATCCGTCGCCATAGCTGTCGCACCGATAGTAAGGAATCGGCAACGATCAGACGAGGCCGAGATTCCTCACAACACTTTCGGCATCGACGGTACTTCGTATCAGGAATACCTACTCTCTGCTCAGCGCGTGGCGGCCATCATGGTCGCGACGAGAACTGCCGGCCTCTCGGAGCGGTTGCTCCACGCGTGGTTGGTTCCTCGTTGCACGACCGAGTCGCCGACCCGAAGCAGTGTCTCCGTCTCCTCGAGCACGAGGTAGACCTCACCCGCCACGACAGTCAGGACGTCGACCGTGTCGGTGACATGCATCCCGGGAACCTCGCTGTCGACTTGGGCGCCGCCGGCGCCGATTTCTCCCATCGCCTCTCCAAAGGCATCAGTGCCCTGCCATTCGGCGTCTGGAGGGAACTGGAGCATTCGCACCACGAGTCCACCTGTCGGTGGGTCGAGCACGATCGACTCGCCCAGGGTGCTCTCCGAGTCGACTGCTGGTGGGAGCGCATCGAATTGCCAAAGGTCCACCGCGCCGAACATCGGGGTTACGAACCGGGTCGCGCCTGGCCCGTCGCTGATGATGGTGGAGCGGGCCGCCTTGATTCCGGTGATGACGCACCGGCCGACGAGTTCATCCGAAGTGTTCATGGTGTGGTTGTCCTTAGCTTGGAGGTACGAGTTGGATTTATTGATCGACCTCTCAACCCGGCGTGCTGGGTGGACGTGTCGCGTCGGCGTGAGTGACGGTGTTCCAGTTCTGAGCTGTGTGGCTCTCGACGTCGTAGCCGGAGTCGCGTATGGCCCGGTCGGCTCGTCGGTACGACGCCAGCAGTGTCCGTGCAGCTAGGGTGTGGCTACGTGAGATCTGGGCTCCGACCGAGAGCGCCGCGGGAATAAGGTCGACATGCTCGACAACTTCTGTGACGAGCCCTGCTGCGTGAGCGGTTTCCGCATCGAGAGGTTCCCCGGTCATGCTCATCCTGATGGCGGTGCGGCGCCCGACTGCGGCTGGTAGCAGGACAGTCATGCCCCAGCACGGTAATACTCCCACTCGTGCGTGGGTATCGGCGAAGGTGGCGCGTTCGGAGGCGATCAGAAAGTCGCAGTGCAGTGCGACCTCGAGCCCACCGGTGATCGCCGAGCCGTTGATGGCGCCGATGACCGGTTTGGTTGTCGCAGGCCATGGTGCGTGCGAGGCTGCTCCCACGAGCCTCATGAGGTAAGGGTCTTGGGCGGCGATGGCTTTGAGGTCGATGCCGGCGCAGAAGACTGGGTCGGCTCCGGTGAGCACGATCGCGTCGACGGCATCGTCCTGATCGGCCGCTGCCATCGCGACGATCAGTTCCTGGAGCAAGAAACCGTTGAGGGCGTTGCGCGAATCTGGTCGGTCGAGTGTGAGGATGGCCGTCCGGTCGTGAGTCTCACGCCGTAAGAGCTTGCGGCTCATCGTGACCCACGTCCGACCAAGGTATGAGTGTGCATTGGAAGTTGCTCCTTCGTTTCGGTGGTGTTCTGGGCTCGAAGTCGGCCATGCCGGGGTGGTGTCTCGATCGAGGGACGCGGTCTCTTCAGCCAGCGCCGCGTCGGTTAAAGAGACCTGGCGACGATGTCTTTCATCGTCTCGTTCGATCCCCCGTAGATCCGCTGCACGCGGGCGTCGGCGTACATTCGCGCGATCTTGTACTCCCGCATGTATCCGTAGCCACCGAAGAGCTGGACACATTTGTCGATGACGACGCCCTGTTGTTCGGTGAGCCACCACTTGGCCATGGCGGCGGTGGCGGAGTCGAGTTCTCCGTCGAGGTGTCGCTGGATGCAGGAGTCGATGAACACGCGGGCGGCGTGTGTCACTGTTGCGCATTCGGCCAGTACGAACTTGGTGTTCTGGAAGTCGAAGATCGTCTGGTCGAACGCCTGGCGACTCTTCACATAGGCGATCGTTTCCGTCAGTGCGGCCTCCATAGCTGCAACGGCTTGAAGACCGATGTAGAGGCGCTCTTGCGGCAGCGAGGACATCATCTGGGCGAAGCCTTGACCCTCGACCTCACCGAGTAGATGTCCAGTCGGAACGCGGACGTCTTCGAAGAACAGCTCGGCGGTGTCCTGCCCGAGCAGACCGACTTTGTCGAGGACGCGACCTCGGGTGAACCCTGGGCAGTCGGCGGTCTCCACCACGAGCAACGAAATACCCCGTGTCCCAGCAGAAGAGTCGGTCTTGACGGCGAGCAGGATGAGGTCTGCGGTCGCACCGTTGGAGATGAAGGTTTTTGCCCCGTTCACGACGTAACTGTCATCCTCGCGCACTGCTTTGGTCTTGAGGTTCTTCAGGTCCGAACCCCCGCTGGGCTCGCTCATCGCGACCGCAGCGACCGTCTCGCCGGAGGCCATGCCTGGAAGCCACCGGTGTCGCTGTTCCTCCGTTCCGTAAGTGAGAAGATAGTGCGCGACGACGCCGCTGTGGACGGGGTTGCCGAAAGACAACTCACCGACGAGCGACTGTGCCTCCATCACCGCGAGATCGTGCGCGAAAGTCCCGCCGCCGCCGCCGTACTGCTCGGGGATCGAGCAGCACAAAAGGCCCAATGCTCCTGCGTTCATCCATATCTCGGGATCGACCTGGTGTTGGGCTTCCCAACGCTCTCGATGAGGAAGGAGGTCCGTGAAGAACTTCTCCGCCAGAGACCCCACTGCCCGGACCTCGTCATCACGCCAGGAGGAGACGTAACGTCCTGCGCCCCGCAAGGGACGGGTTTCCGTGCCGGCGCTCATCGGCTTGCCTCCAGATCCGTGTCCAACCGTGCATCTCTACGACCCGCCGCCGGTGGCTCCGTTGTGTACATCGCGGCGATCTGCGCGGCATATCGAACCCCGACTGGTTTACGGCGCAACTTCATCGTGGGTGTGAGAACGTCGCTGCCGGGCTGCCAGTACTCCGGCACAACAGTGAACGCCCGCACCTGTTCCGCACGTGAGAGCTTCGCGTTTGCCAGGTCGATCCCTTGTCGCACGGCGTCGCGCAGGAAGGAATGCGAGGCGAGAGTTGTGATATCTGATGAAAGGTTGTGCTGTGCAGCGAATACGGCCGCGGCGTCGGGGTCGAGCACTACCAAGAGGGAGACGAAGGGTCTGTGATCCGCGATCGCGACAACCATGCCGGCCAGGGGACACGCTCCGAGGACAGCGTTCTCGATGTGGGTTGGGGACATATTTTTGCCCGAAGCGTTGATGATCAGGTCCTTCTTGCGGTCCACGATCACGATGTGGCCGTCGTCGATGGTGGCGATGTCGCCGGTGTGAAGCCACCCGTCGGTGTCGATGGCCTCGGCAGTCTTCTGCGCTTCCTTGCGGTAGCCGCGCATCAGGACCGGGCCGCGGATCAGGAGTTCACCGTCCTCGGCCAGGGTTACCTCCACCTCGGGGTACGGCACGCCGACCGTGCCGACCCGAATGTCGTCAGAGGGGTGCGTCGTCGCGATCGCGGAACTCTCCGTCATGCCGTAGACCTCGCGGACAGGGATGCCGAGCATCATCATGAATTCGTGGGATTCTGGGGTCACCGGGGCAGCACCCGATGCAGCGGTTCGGAGCGCGTCAAGGCCTAATCGCGCCCGCAGCGGAGCGAGGACGAGCCGGTCGGCCTCGGCGTACTGCGCCAGAAGCTTACTGTCGGGTTGCTCACCTGACTGCTCGACTCGGACCTTGCGCATTCCGATCTCGAACGCCCATGCTGCGGTTTTCCGTTTGGACTGATCAGGCTCGGCGGCCACTGCCGATTCGATCCCGTTCCTGAGTTTGTACCAGGTCTGCGGGACACCGAAGAATACATGCGGGCGGGCCTCGATCAGGCCGGCGAGCACATCCCTCGGATTGGCGATGTCCGTTACTTCAGCAGCTTGGACCATCGCCACGTAGTGTGCGAGCAGCCTGTTGGCGACGTGCGCGTCGGGCAGGTAGGACAGCACCCGCTCGCGAGCTCGCGGCCCGAGGTCGGCATTGATGGTGGCCCGCGCACTCACCAGGGTGCTGGCGTGTGTGAGTTCGACACCCTTGGGTGTTCCGGTAGTCCCCGAGGTGTACACGATGGTCAGCAGATCGTCCGGACGCACTGCTCGCCAAGTGGCGTCGAAATCGAATTCCGGTGCAGGCCCGGCCTCTACCTCTTCGAGGCTGATAGTGCCCTCGACAGCTCCGTCGACGCAGACGATGTGCTCGACCTTGCTGCCCGCCGCCTGCGCCTCGAGCAGTATCGGGACAAAGGCCTTCTCGCACACCACTATCCGGTTCTCGGCATTGCCGAAGAGGTAGCGGATCGTCTCCACAGGATTGGTGTTGTACACCGAGAACGGCGCAGCACCGAGATGGAACGCCGCTGTGTCGACCAGGTGGAACTCCGGCCGGTTGGTGAGCATCAGCGCCACTGTGTCACCCGATCGAACACCCAGATATGCAAGGCCTGTCGCGATCGTTCGAACTCGGTCGGCGTACTCACTCCACGTGATCGACACCGCATCGCCCAATGTGCGCAACGCGATTCCGTCCGGGTTGGAGGCGGCGGTCTCCTGGAAGACATGACAGAAGGTCGGGGCGTTACTCATCGGGGTCTCCTACCGAGAAGGTGGATATAAGTGAATCGAACGTCACTTTTTAAGTGAATCACATGTCACGAAGTGTTGGCAACGGAAAAGCCTGAACCAACCAATTTTCACTGTTCAGTGGGTGCCCATACCCCTAAGGTGGGGACTATTGGAATTGCGCGTCACGCGCTTACTCCGTGGGGGTCGGAAGTTCACTGCTCCCGCGGAAGGACTTGTAGGATGCTCGGGCGTCTATGAAAGGTCGTGGGTACATGGTGGCTGGGACCCGGCCACGCAACCGCAAGGCGTTGATCCGTGTGGCGGCGGCTGAACTTTTTCGCGAGCGTGGTTACCACAACGTCTCCGTTGCCGACGTCGCCGAGGCGGTGGGAATGACTGCTCCCGCCCTCTATCGTCACTACCGCAACAAGCGGGAATTGCTGGCGGCCGCGGTGCACTCGGTGATCGACTCCATCGAGGAAGTCCTGAATCGGGTGGATGGATTCGACGACCTGTTGCGTCAAATGGCCGCACTCTCTGTTCAGCAACACGGCCTGGCCGGCATCTGGCTGCGCGAGTCTCGCAACCTCGATGACGAGCAACGCGCAACGGTCGCTGAGCGTTCCCGCACGTTGATGAAGACATTCCGTTCCTACTTGCGCGACGAGCGCCCGGAACTACCCGAGTCCGACTGTGTGCTGCTGTCGGTCGCGGTCATCGGCGTCTTCGCGATGCCCGCAAAATCACGTCACCTCGCCTCTCGAACCCGGCCCGAACTCCTGCTGTACGCCGCGGCCAGGGCGAGTGCGAAGTGTCAGATCGGAACATCTGGATCGGTCGTATTGGTGCCCGAAGGAAAGGATGCCGACACGCATGCTCTCGCCGGCGTGCGAATGCCTCGCCGGGAGGTGTTGCTCAACGCGGCAATCAGGCTCTTCGATGAGCGCGGATTTCAAGCCGTCGGCCTTGGAGACATCGCTGACGCCGCCGGAATCGTGCGTTCCGGCGTGTACCGTTACTTCGACAACAAGACCGAAATACTCATCGCAGCCATGACCACCGCTGCCGATCGGATGTGGCGCTCGGCGACCGCAGCGCTCGCACTGTCGGATGAGCCACACGACGCTCTCGGACGCATCGTCAGAGGTCATGTGGAATTTGCGCTCGAGAACCCGCACCTTCTCGGGATCATGGTCTACGACCGGGCAGAACTACCCGAACACGAGCAACGACGGTTCGATCGACTGGTGGACGACTACGACGAGGTCTGGCCACAAGCTCTCCTCCAAGCGAGGCCTGACTCCGACATCGCCGATGGCATCAGAAAGATTCACCTGGCCAGGGTGATGATCTTCTACTCGGTCCGGTGGGGGCCCCAGCCGCGCCGCGCCGATCTCGGTGAACGCCTCAAAGAGATCGCGATGTCAATCCTGACGGCGTGACGAAAAACGAATCCTTGCAGTACATGTCAGCTTGTCGGAGATCTCAATTCCTTCTCGGGTATCGATCAAATTACCGAGCTAAGGTTGCCGGGCGTGGATTGAGGACAGTCTCTCCGATCACGCGATGCAGTTCTCTCTCGTCTCCATACCATGCACGCAGAGCGAGTGCGCGTTTGTAGTACCAGTGCACTTCGGCTTCGGTGGTGAAGCCGATCCCTCCGTGCATCTGTAATGCGCTCTCACACACACGAAGTGCAGCGTCGGCGGCGTACGCCTTTGTGATGACAGCAATGTGGCAGAGCTCGTTCTCCGTCGAGTTCGGAACGTCGTCCAGTGCAGCGAGGCAGAGGTTCATCAGGGAACTTGTGTGCTCGTACATGTTTGCCACAGTGTGTTTGACGGCCTGAAAGCTACCGATCGGAACGCCGAACTGATGTCGTTCCGTGACGTATCGGACGGTAAGTTCGAGCATCCTTTCTGCAATGCCGGCCATCTCGAACGAGATGAGAACCCTTGCCCACAAACGCATCCGGCTGATCAGACTCGCAGCATCAGAACCGGTAGCGAGTGGGGCGGTACCGCAATGTGCGCCGCTGAACATTACTGTGGCATATCGCGCCGCGGGGTCAGTGCTCACAATCTCCTCGATGGAAATCATCGGGTCGGAGGCGTCGACTACACAGACCACCTGGTCGTCACCGTGTCTGGCGACGACGACGAGAGAGTGCGCTTGCGCTGCAAACCTCGCCATTTCGACGCGCCCGTGGAGTCCGTCGTCCGTCAGGACTATTTCCCCGATGTCCGATCCCCAGTCTTCGGTGATCCCCGGATCCACGAGTCCGAGTACGGCTCTCCCGGCAACGGTTTCTCGTAGTAACTCGGCCAAGGCCGGGTCATCATTCCGATCGATAAGAATCGTTGGCAGGGCGAGGCTTTCGAACAGCGGCCCTGGTACGAGACGACGGCCGAACGTCGCGAAGATCGGACCGAGTGCAGAGAGCGGTAACCCAAGTCCGTCGTGATGCTCGGGTACCGTGAGCGCGAACCAGCCTAATTCGGCAAGTTCACTGTGGAACTGAGGGTTCGCTCCACCGGTACCGAACAACTCGAGACGCCGCGCCGAATCGAACGATCGGGTCAGGTACTCGCCGACGGCCGATGTGAGTTCTTCATTGTTCTCGAGATAGTCAGCCACGTGGAAGTCCTAGAAGTCGTTCGGCGATGATGTTGCGCTGGATCTGAGAGGTGCCGCCGTAGATCGAGGTCGCTCGCGAGTAAAGGTGGTCGTGCACCCACCGCTCGGTGTTCAGTCCGAACGGGCGAGCCGATGGTGAGGACCGAAGTGGACCAAGCAGTTCCGCGATCGATGCGAAGATGTCCTGTTCGAGGTCGTTGAGCAGCAGCTTATCCACCGAGTCTTCCGGTGTCGGCCCCAACTTGTCGGCGAGACGTGTGATGGTCTTGCGGGTCTGAGCGTCGAGGACACGCAACGCAACCTGTGTGCGCCCGATTGCGCTGCTGACTCGATCGGGTGCACCTTCACCGCGGAGGCGATGGCGAATCTCGGAAACTGCGTCGTCGACGGCGACTTCGTAGTCGACTCGGCGCCGGAGGGTGTATCCGGCGCGTTCGGTACCCAGGGTGTGGATGGCCAGTGGCCATCCCTCGTTGAGCTGACCGACCAGGTTCCGTCGAGGCACGCGCACCTCGTCGAAAAAGACCTCACAGAACTCCTCGTCACCGGTCATTTGAACCAGCGGCCGGACGGTAATTCCAGGAGAACTCATATCCACCAAGAGATAGCTGATTCCCTTGTGTTTCGGTGCATTCGGATCTGTGCGAACGAGCAGGGCGCACCATTGGGACATGTGAGCCCAACTCGTCCAGACCTTCTGCCCCGATACGACAAAGTAGTCACCGTCGATCACAGCGCATGTCCGAAGAGACGCCAGGTCCGAACCGGCCTCGGGTTCGGAAAAACCTTGACACCAGATGTCGTCTCCGGACAGGAGGCGAGGTAGCAACTCTGTGCGCTGCCACGACGTCCCGTAGCGCTCTATCGACGGGCCGACAACGTCCAGGCCGATGAGACCGATCGGCTGCGGTGCGCGTGCTCGGGCCAACTCTTCCGTGAAAACCAAGTGATGCAAAGGGGTCAATCCCTGTCCACCGGCGTCGGTAGACCATGCGATGCCGACCCACCCTGCCGCGTAAAGACTTTTCTGCCAGTCGCGCAGTACTGCGAATTTCTCAGTGAGCGGCAGGGGGACTTCTGGGATAGTCACCTCCCTCAACCAGTCGCGTGCACGTTGACGGTAGCGATCAAGTTCCACTACGAGTTCGTTTCCGAGTAGCGTCATGTCAGCGCCCCGAGTAGACAGGCGTACGTCCATCTACGACCGCGTTGACGGCTTCCTTGGAATCGCTGTACCCGGACAATTCGCAGGTCAGGCCTTGCTCGAACTCGTATCCAGACTTCAGGTCCATGAATTCGATCGTGTTCAGGCTGCGTTTGGCGAACCCCAATGTGAGGGGGCTGTGTCGCGAGATCGAGCGCGCCACAGCCTGCGCCGAGTTCAGGAGTTCCTCTGCGGGAACAATTTCGAGGATCCCGCCATACGGAAGCAGCTTTTCCACTCCGATCAGGTCACCGGTGTAATGCATGAACCGAACCATGCCCTGTGGGACCAACCGGGACAAATGCTTCGCGCCGCCCATCACGCCGACATTGACCTCGGGAAGAGCGAACCTCGAACCTTCGGCTGCCACAACCAGGTCGCAGGACGCTGCGATAGCCAGGCCTGTGCCCACCGCCACGCCGTGTACGGCCGCGATGACAGGGATGGGGTTGTCGTAGATCGCCCAAAATGCTTCGCGGACAGCCTTCATCCGCTTGGCGGCGTTCGAGGGATCCATGGTCTGGAACTCGGCGAGGTCATTGCCGCCACAGAAGTGCCGGCCAGCTCCCGTCAAAACGACCGCGCGGGCTTTCGGCAGATAGTGGCGGATATTGCCGAAGAAACTCTTGATCTCATCGTACATCTCGCCATTGACTGCGTTGACGGGTGGTCTGTCGAGCCAGACAGTCGCCGTCGCTCCCTCGGCTTTCCACGTGATGAATCTAAAATCGTCCATTGTTTCGTCCTGTCGTCGATCAAATTCTTTGAATAGTCGAGCGGCATAATTGAATTGCGTTCCTAGACGGTGACACCCTCAGTCATCGAGCGCAGGCGTGCCCCGATGATTTCTTCGGCTTCGAAAACGATGCGCGTCACCAATTCGTCAACGGTCGGAATGTCGTGAATCAGTCCCTGCGACGTTCCGACGGTCCAGATTCCCGCGTCGGGATCACCCTTTTCGTAGACTTCCTGCCCGCGGGTACCTGCGACCAGTTCGCGTACGTCCTCGAATTGTCCACCGCGCGAGAGTATGTCGACAACCTCACGGCTGACGATGTTGCTCGCCACACGCGCGGTGTTTCGGAGCGGCCGGAAGATGAGTTCAGTCTGTGTCTCGTCGGCTGCAACGATGGCTTCCTTGATTTTCTGGTGAATCGGCGATTCGGCCGTGCACATGAAGCGAGTGCCCATATTGATACCGTCGGCGCCGAGAGCCAACGCTGCGACGAGGCCGCGAGCGTCGGCGAACCCACCCGACGCGAGCATCGGAATCGAAATCTGCTCTGATGCAGCTGGAATCAGCACCAGTCCGGCAACGTCGTCCTCACCAGGATGTCCGGCACACTCGAAACCGTCGATACTGATGCCGTCTACTCCCAAATCCTGGGCCTTCACTGCGTGACGAACGGTAGTGCACTTGTGCAGCACCTTGATTCCCGCGTCGTGGAACATCGACAGGTGCGGCCCGGGGTTGGAACCGGCAGTCTCGACGATCTTTACTCCCGAATCCACGATCACCTGGCGGTACTCGTCATACGGGGGCGGAGTGATCGACGGCAGGATCGTGAGGTTGACGCCGAACGGCTGATCGGTGAGGTCACGACATCGGGCTATTTCGTTTGCAAGGTCCGCGGGTGTCGGCTGCGTCAACGCGGTGATGAATCCGAGCGCTCCGGAGTTGGCAACGGCGGCGACCAGTTCCGCTCGTCCAACCCATTGCATCCCGCCTTGCACGATGGGATGACGAACGCCGAAGGTTTGTGTGAATGCTGTCGAGATCATCGAAGTCCTTGATGTTTTGGTGAGCAGTGAAAGTTCAGGCCCCCGCGATGGTCGCGCGGCTCAGCGTCCGCCGCCGTCGCATACCAGGCACTGGCCGCTGACGTAGTCGGTTTCGGGCAGACACAGTGCGAACACGGCGCCAGCCGCTTCGTCCGGACGTCCGGCGCGGCCCAACGGGATGATCCGCTCGGCTGCTGCGAGCAGTTGCGGGTTCACACCGACCTTGATTTCGCGACCGCTGATGTCGATGGTCGAGTTGCCATCAGCGGACGCCTCCGTCAATCGGGTGTTGATCAGCCCGTAAGCCACGGCGTTGACGTTGACCTTGTAGCGGCCCCACTCCTTCGCGAGGGTCTTGCTCAAGCCGATGATGCCGGACTTCGCTGCGGAATAGTTGGCCTGACCGGCGTTGCCACCCACACCTGCAGTGGACGAAATGTTGACGACTTTACGGTGATAGTCCGTCGGGTTGGCCTTGATGTACGGCTGCGCTGCACGCAGAATCTGGAACGGCGCCTTCAGATGCAGGTCGAGGATCGTGTCCCACTGCTCGTCGGTCATCTTCTGCACGACGTTGTCCCACGTGAAACCGGCGTTGTTGACGATGATGTCGAGGCCGCCGAACGTGTCGATAGCGGTGTTGACGAATCGGTCTGCAAATCCATCTTCGGTGACCGAACCGACACACGCGACGGCATGACCACCGGCTGCGGTGATCTCCTCGACTGTTTCCTTGGCCGGGCCGGGGTCGAGATCGTTGACAACGACGCTCGCGCCTTCGGTAGCGAATTTCGTGGCGATGGCGCGGCCGATGCCTCGGCCTGATCCGGTGACGAGTGCAATCCTGTTGTCGAGCTTGCCCATGACGGGGTCCTTTCGGTGGGAGAGTTTTCAGGCTGCGACGACGGCGTCGCCGCGCAGGGTGACGGTGCCGTCTGCGAGGGCTACGGTGAGGTCGAGGTGCGCCATCCCGTCTTCGACCTTGGTGACGGTGCCGGTACAGGTCGGTCTCGCGTGTAGGGGGGTGATGGAGGCAAAACGAACACTGTAGGTGCGGATACGTTCTTGCGGAACGTAATTGGTCAGCAATCGACCGAGGTAGGCCATCGAGAGCATGCCGTGCGCGAACACGTCGTCCATACCGGCGGAGCGGGCGACGTCGAGATCGATGTGCATCGGGTTGTGGTCACCGGACGCGCCGGCGTAGAGCGCGAGTGTGGTGCGGCTGACACCGGCGATCTCGAGCGCCGGCAGAATGTCACCTGTTTTCATTTCTGTGCCTTCGGGTTTCGCACGACCAGGGTGTTGGTGAGACGGGCGATCAGCTCGCCGTCGCGGGTGACGTCGGTATTGCGGACAAGGAAGTCGAGGGCCCCACCCTTCTTGGAGTAGGAGTCGGTGACCGTACTCGCGTAGGCCAGGGTGTCACCGGCGTAAGCGAGGGTGTGGTACTCGAACGCCTGCTCGCCGTGCAATATGTTGCGCACGTCGATCTCCAGCTCACGCAGGAGCACGAACGGGTCGGGCTTTTCCATCTCCAGGCAAAACAGGAATGTCGGAGGGACGGGGAGGTCGCGGTGTCCGGCCGCCTTCGCGGCTTCGACGTCGAAGTAGAGCGGGTCGGTCTCGCCGATTGCCTTGGCGAAGAAGCGCAGACGGCCTCGCTCCGCGAGGGCTTCGTGCCCGGGCAGGATTCTTCCGATGACGGCGGGGTCGATGGCCATGATCAGCTCACTTTCGTGTAGACGCTCACTACGCAAGCTCCGCCCAGACCGAGGTTGTGCTGCAAGGCGACTTTGGCGCCCTCGACCTGCCGCTTTCCTGCTTGGCCGCGCAGTTGCCAGACCAGTTCGGCGCACTGCGCCAAGCCGGTGGCTCCTAGGGGGTGCCCCTTGGACAGCAGACCTCCCGACGGGTTGGTGACTACTCGTCCGCCGTAGGTGTTGTCGCCGTCCAGGATGAACTTCTCGGCAGTACCTTCGGGCGTGAGGCCCAGACCTTCGTAGGTGATGAGTTCATTGGCGGAGAAGCAGTCGTGCAGCTCCACGACATCGACATCCTCGGGTCCGATGCCCGCAGCTTCATAGACTTGTGCCGCCGCGGCGGCGGTCATGTCGTAACCGACCAGCTGCATCATGTCGCGGGATTCGAACGTGCTCGACGTGTCAGTGGTCAAAGCCTGTGCGTCGATGACGACGCCGGCATTGGCGAGATTGTGCTTGCGGGCGAACTCGGTGCTGCACACCACCGCCGCGGCGGCACCGCACGTGGGCGGACAACACTGGTAACGAGTGAGCGGGCCGAAGATGTGCGGGGAGTCCATGACCTGTTCCACGGTGAGGAGGTCACGGAAGACTGCATTGGGGTTGTTGGCAGCATGCTTGCGCGCTTTGACGGAGATCTGAGCGAAGGTCTCGGCTTTGGTGCCGTACTTCTCCATGTGGGAAAGACCGGCGCCGCCGAAGATTTGAGCTGCCCCTGGCGCAGCTTGGTCGTAACCCTGCAGGTCCGCCATGTGGCTGTTGAAGCGGAGCATCGGTGCGGGGCGGTCGTCCCACACCGGCTTGAGTGCGCCGGGCTTCATCTGTTCGAACCCGACGGCGAGCGCACATTCGACGGCACCGCTGGCGACCGCCTGGCGAGCGAGGAAAAGGGCCGACGAGCCGGTAGCACAGTTGTTGTTGACGTTGATCACCGGAATTCCGGTGAGGCCGAGCCCGTAGATAGCGGCTTGTCCTGCGGTGGAGTCACCGTAGACGTAGCCGGCGTAAGCCTGCTGGACCAGTGAGTAGTCCAGGCCGGCATCGTCGAGGGCGGCGCGAGCTGCTGTTTCGCCCATGACGTTGTAGTTCTCGCTCTTACCCGGCTTGGTGAAGGGGATCATTCCCACGCCGGCTACGTGTACTTTTCTTGTCATTGTCAAACTCCTGGTTCGGTCGGACGTAGTTGGTCAAAACCCGGCTGATTTGGCGATGATCGTCTTCATCACTTCGCTTGTGCCGCCGTAGATTCGCGACACGCGAGTATCTGCGTACAGACGGGCAATCGGGTACTCAAGCATGTAGCCGTACCCTCCGTGCAACTGCAGACACTTGTCGATGACATCGGCAGCATTTTCGGTACAGAACAGTTTCGCCTTGGCGGCGTCGGCAACACTGAGGTCGCCGGTCTCGTGCAATTCGAGAGCGCGATCCACCATGCACTGAGCGGCCTCGACCTTGGCGATGCATTCGGCGATCACAAATTTGGTGTTCTGGAACTCGGCCACCGCTTGGCCGAACACCTTGCGATCACGCACGTAATCGGAAGCGAACTTGACGGCCGCAGCGGCGGAAGCGGTTGCGTTGACGGCGATACCCAGTCGCTCCTGCGGCAGATTGTTGGCCAGGTAACCGAACGCGGCACCTTCTTCGCCGAGCAGGTCCTCGGCTGGGACCTTGACGTCGGTGAACGAAAGCTCTGCCGTATCCGAGGCTCGCAGACCGATCTTCTCGAGCTTGCGGCCGACCTCGTAACCGTCGAGTGTCGTGTCAACCGCGAGAATGCTCAGTCCGGCGCGACGATTCTCAGGCGTGGCCGAGGATGTGCGGCAGATGACCAGAACACGGTCGGCTTGGACGCCACCGGTGATGAATGTCTTGGCGCCGTTGAGGACGTAGTGGGTACCGTCCTCGGAGAGTTTCGCGGTCGTCTTGATACCGGCCAGGTCCGAACCTGTGCCCGGTTCGGTCATCGCGATGGCAGTCATCATGTCGCCGCTGATGAAATCGGGTAGCCAACGCTGCTTCTGCTCTTCGGTCCCGTAGGCCAGAACGTACGGTAGCACCAGACCGGTGTGAACACCGAATGCTCCGAATGTCACTGCTGCACGGGAGGTTTCCTCGGTAAGGATCGCTTGGAATTTGAAGCTCGTCTCGCCGGCCCCGCCGTACTGCTCCGGAACCGCCATGCCGAAAACGCCGAGCTTGCCCAGTTGGCGGTAGAAGTCGCGCGGCACCATGCCGGTGCGCTCCCAATCGGAGAAGTTCGGGGTGACCTCCGATTCGATGAAAGTGCGGATGACGGTGCGGAAATCTTCGTGTTCTTGGTCGAATACAGTGCGTTGCATGGTTTTCTCTTCTTTCCAGCGAAACGGGCGCTCAGCGGAGCATCGTCGAGGGCGACAGGTGCGGGTATGAGGCCCTGGGGCGACACCGAGCCGAAGGTGACTAGACGGGGGTCGACAGGCCTGCAAGATCGGCGAGCCGATCTCGGTGAAGCGATAGCGGGCCAAAAAGGGTCTGGGCGTTACGTGCTCGGCGATAGGCGAGATGCGCTGGGTGCTCCCAGGTGAAACCTATTCCGCCATGAACCGAGATGTTTCCTTGTGCGCACACAGAGAGCGCCTCGACGCACGCGAGCAGCGCGTGTTCGGTGTCCAGCACCCCTGGTTCGCCGTCACGATCGATACCCTGCACAGCTTCGTCGAGCACGACGGCAGCAGTTTCGAGGGCGAACCACATATCCGAGAGGCGGTGTTTGACCGCCTGAAAGCTGCCGATCGGGCGACTGAACTGGTGGCGCGAGCGTGCGTAGTCGACAGCCTGGGCGAGAGCTGATCGCGCTGTCCCCAGGCATTCGGCTGCAAAAAGAAAGGAGCCGACGTTGAGGGCGCTTGCCAGCGCGGCCGAAGCACCGGATGCAGATCCGATCGGGACGACCGGCGCGTCGGCAAAGATAAGCTCTGCCTGTTTCCGGGTGAGATCCATTGTAACCGAGGGATTTCTACGAACATTGTGGCCAGCAGCTGTATTCAGGGCGTAGAGTCCGATTCCGGCGTCGCTGCGTGCCACGACAAGGACGAGTTCGGCTGTGCAACCGTCGATTACCGATGTCTTCCCTCCGGTAATCGACCACTCGCCGTCGCGAAGAGCTGCACGTGTTCCGATTGCATTGTCCGCGAACCGGTTCGTCGTTGGTGGGGCTGTATCGCGTTCCGCTACGGCGACCGTTGCCGTCAGGATTCCGTCCGCGATGGCCGGAAGGTATCTTCTGCAGGCGGACTCATCGCCGGACGCCTGCAGGAGTAACGTCGCGAGGACAGTGGACAGCAACGGTCCGCCGTAGAGCGCTCGTCCCGCCTCCTCGAATACCGGTGCGAGGTCGGCTGCCGAGAAGCCGGCGCCACCGTGTTCTTCGGTGATGAGCATTCCGGCAACGCCCATGCCGGATGCGAGTTCTGTCCACAGATCTCGGTCGTAATCGTCCGGGACGTCCATCCAGGTCCGAACTGCGTGCTCATCGTGCCGCAACGCAAGCAAGCGACGGACCGCAGTGGAGAGTTCGTTGCGCTCGTCGGTTGCAGTCGTAAATGGGAGAATGATCGTCATTGCGCGTCCTTGGACTCGGAGTTCTTCAAACGGTTGAACGACTTGCCGCGTTCGACGGAGGGTTCGCGAGGTAGTCCGAGGATTCGCTCACCTATCGTGTTGCGTTGGATCTCATCGGTTCCACCTCCGATTCCGAGTCCGGGAGCGTCGAGGATCTCGCGAGCCAGTGCGCCGGTATCGGTGTCGGACAGGCTCCAGTTCGCGCCGGCGGAGAACGCGAGGTCGGCGGCGATACGTGCATTGCGTACACCGTTTCTGGTGCGATGCAACTTGCCCAGTGAAGTCTCGGGGCCTGGTGGATGGCCCGCGAGGGTGCGCGCGCTGATCCTGCTGCTGATCAGCGCTGCCGCTCGTTCCCCCATCCATGCTTCGAGAAGGTCCGCGCGTACGGATGCGTCGCCGAGACGGCCATGCCGCACTGCCAAGCGCGTGAGTTCGCCCACCGGCAGTGGTCGACGAGAGGACGCGGTACCGGAGCGGCTCACCATGCGCCGTTCGCGTCCGAGTACCGATGTCGCGATCTTCCACCCTTCACCTGGTGATCCGATCATCCGATGGCCGGGTATGCGGACCTCGTCCAGGAACACCTCGTTGAATTCCGCATCGCCCGTCATCTGCCGCAGGGGCCGAACTTCGACACCGGGCGCATGCATGTCGAGGACGAACATGCTGAGCCCGTGATGCTTTGGCATCTCGGGATCCGTTCGGGCCAGCAGGATCCCGACGTCGGCGTACTGCGCATAGGATGTCCAGACCTTCTGGCCGGAGATGATCCAACCGCCGTCGCCATCGGCCACAGCCCGCGTGCGTACGCCGGGCAAGTCCGAGCCGGCGTCCGGTTCGGAGAACAGTTGACACCCGATTTGGGTACCTGAAAGTAGCGCAGATCCGAACTCGGTGGCCAACCCGTGCTCTCCGAACTCGATGAGGATCGGCAGGATGAGGTGCTCCCCCACATGGTGAAGCTTGTCTTCCGGTGGGGTGCTTTCAAGAGCCAGTTCTGCGAATGCGGACTCACATTCTTCCGGCAGGCCCTGCCCTCCGAACTCCTGAGGGATCGTCAGTCCGGCCAGCCCGGCGTCGAACAGTGCTCGACGATATGCTGAGCCACGCGCGCGAAACTCTTTGTGCTGCAGAAGCACCTGGGGCGCTTCATCGACAAGAAAGGAGCTCACTCGATCTCTGAAATCGGAGATGGCATGTGTAGTAGTCATATTCAGTTCCGTATCGGTTGATGTGGCGATCGAACCTTGAACCCAAACGGGAAGCTCATCGTGATGTCGGCAATGCCTGTTTCGCGGCCTGTTTCGCGAACTTTGCGACGTCCAGGTCGGGGCGCACCAGCAATGTTGCGGCAGCACCGCCCACTGCCATGAGCACACCGGTGATCATGAAACCCTGCTGATAGCCGGAAATCTTGTCTGCGGCGTTTCCTACGAGATAGCCCAGTAGTAATGGCGCGATGATTCCGGCCATGCTGTAGAAGGCGACGATGCATCCCAGCACCGTTCCACGCTTTCGGGGATGGACGACGTCACCGATCGCCGCGAACGCAACTACATATGCCGCAGTATTCGCGGAGAATGCCACGGTGATCAGAACGATCTGAGGCCATCCCGCCGCAAGTGTCGTGAACCCGGCCATCGCCAGTCCCGCAACGACGATCAGACCACCGGCCAGATAGCCTCGTGCCACTCGACGAGATGCTCCCCGTGCAATAAGTTTGTTCGAGATCAGTCCCACGGTCATCGATGCAACAGCGGCGACAGCATATGGAATCATGATCAGTCGACCGGTTGTGAGGGTGTCGTATCCCAACCCATCCGAAAGATAGACCGGCAGCCACGCCACCTTCAAAGTCGTCGACCAGTACGAGAAGAACAGCAACAGGCCGACTCCGATCACCGTTCCAGAAGTCAGCAATGTGCGGAGTGAAATGTCGACCAATGGACTGTTGGTCGGGCTATGGTCCTCCGAACTTGCTTCTTGGAGAATCTCTTCCGGTGCATCCTTTCCGAAGGCCAGCCATGCCAGCGCCCACAACGAGCCGGCGACAATGAGTACTCCGAAAGCAGCGTGCCAGGACCACGTCGCGATGACCCACGTCATGATCGGAGCAGCCAGCAGTGGTCCCACGGCGGCGCCGGACGTGGTGATACCCAGGGGCACACCTCTCTTGCGTGCGGGAAACCAGGATTGAACGCAGTGCGTTGCCAGTGCGGCAGCTGGACCTTCTGCGAACCCCAGGATGATGCGACTGGCAAGGAGCACTCCGAAACTCACGGTTCCGAGGAGTGGGATCATTGTGAGAACCCACACCAGCATGAGCCCGGAAAGCAACCAACGCAGACTGATTCGACTAGATAGTGCGCCGAGCACGATGGCGCCAACGGCGAAGAACCAAAAGAAGGAGCTCTGGAGAAGTCCGAACTGCTGCGGCGAGATACCGAGATCTCGCTGAATATGAACCCCGGCAAAACCGAGAACGGCTTTGTCCGCGAAATTGAGCAGCATGAACAGAAAGAGGAGCGTGGTTATCAGCCATGCTCGCCTCGAGACCGATCGCGTCTGTATGGAACGCACTGCGGTAGTAGTCATAGTGGTACTCCGAACATGATTGAGGAAGGGAGCGATGCAGAGATCAACGGCCCGTGAATACCGGGGGGCGCTTTTCACGGTAAGCCGCGATCGCTTCCCATACGTCCTCGGATCTTGCGCACTCCACGACGCGTTCCGCTTCTGCGGGAAGGTAGTCGCCGAGGGAGGTAGTCGCCGATTGTAGAAAGTTCTGCTTCATCGATCGCAGAGCAAGCGGGGCAACTGCGGCAAGACGTCGTGCCATATCCCTTGCCGTTGTCTGCAACTCGGTTGCCGGAACGACCGAACCGACCAACCCCCGATCGTGTGCCTCGGCCGCCGTGATCTTCCTCGGCAGAAGGAACAGGTCCCGGGCGAGCGCTCCCCCGAGCAACCTGGTCATGAACCAGATCCCGCCCAGATCGCCCGGGATCCCCGCGGTGAGGAAAGCGGTGTTGAAAAGTGCTCGCGTGGAGGCAATCCGGAGGTCTGCGGCGAGAGCGAGCGAAAGCCCTGCCCCGGCACATCCGCCGTCGATTGCCGCGATCGTCACTTGAGGCATGTGGTGAAAGTGGTTCAGTACCGCGTTGATCTGCCGGAATCGCTCGGTATCGTCGGCGACTGATTCACCGCGAGCAGTTTTCGTTTCTCGGGGGGCTGCGAGATCTGTACCGACGCAGAAATCCGAGCCTCGACCGGTCAGGATGACAACTCGAACATCGGAGGAGGACGACACCTCGGTCAGTGCTGCCCCGAGCTCGCGGAGCAGATCGAAGGACAATGCGTTGCGGCGATCAGGGTTGTTGAACTCGATTGTTGCCGTTGCGTTCTCGATCCGCGTCACGACTCGGTTGGTCATGATTTCTCCTCCGATGTTGTTTCACAGAAATGTTCTCTCGCCCCTTGTTCCGGTCCACTGCCGTTGCCGACAGAAACGTGAACTTTCGACGGACGTGGTCGTCACGCTGAAGATGTCACAGAATCTGGATGCACAGCGGGGCCTTCGGCGCGTACTGCACCGGCGGCGATGAGTGCGTTCAGTTCGTCTCCGGTGTAACCAATTTCGGCGGCAATCTCGGCGGAGTGTTCACCGAGCCGCGGTACCCGTCGCACGATGCGGTCGTGCTGTTCACCCAACAGGTACGGCATCCGGACGACGTCGAACGATTCACCGTCTTGGTTTTCACCTCGGGTGAAGAATTCGCCGGCGATGACGTCGCCTGCCGTGCGAACTTGATCGTAGCTGCGTACGGCACCGACCACGATGCCGTTTCCGGCGAGCAATTCGACGCATTGTTCGCTGGTGCGGTCGCCGAGAGCGTCGGACAGGGCGATGAGGAGCGCCCCTCGGTTGGCTACGCGGGCATTGTTGTCTGCGAATCGCGGGTCGGTTGCCATGTCCGGTCTGCCCAATACGTCACATAAGCGTGGCCAGTGCTGCGCAGAGTAGCCGGACACCACGATGTAGCCGTCTTTGGTTGCGATCAAGTCCGCGGCTGGTGCAACCCCGGGTTGTCCGTTTCCGCGGCGCTGTGGGGCTGTGCCGGTGACGTCGTAACCTGTCCACTCGGTGGATTGCAGATGCACGGCGACCTCGAGCAGTGAAATCTCGATCGGAGCAACGCGACCGAAACGCTCGCGATCGAGCAATGCAGCAAGAAGGGCTTCGGTCAGAACGTGAGCCGTCGCAGCGTCGATGATGGTGGTGCCCACTCGAAGTGGGGTGCCGCCCAATTCTCCCGTGATAGCCATGAGACCACTTTCGGCCTGGGCTGCGATATCGAGTCCGGGCCGGTTTCGCGAGGGTCCGTGCAATCCGAAACCACTGACCGTCGCGTAGATTGCCCGCGGGTTCAATTCGCGAACCCGGTCCGAACCCAAACCGAGGGCATTCATAGCTCCGGGTCGCATGTTCTGGAGAACGATGTCAGCGCCGGAGATGAGCCGTTCCGCTACCTCGAGGCCTCGAGGGTCTTTGAGATTCAGGGAGATCGATCGCTTACCTCGGTTGTAAGACCGAAGGATCGACTCTCCGAGCGATGTTCCTGACCTAACCCAATCTCCCTCCGGTGGTTCGACTTTGATCACATCAGCACCGAGCTCGGCGAGGGTCTGCGACGCCGCGGGGGCTGCGACGAAGTGGCCGAAGTCGACTACGCGGATCCCCTGGAGCGGGTTGTGCTTCATGGTGTGGTCCGATCTCGTGTACGGGCTGTGCAGGAGGACGGTGCACTCGCTCGAAGGCGGCGCTTCCGCAGTGGAGCGTGACTGCGATGTTGGACGGCATCGCGCTCCGGTCCTACGACCATACGATCGGATGTGATCTATATCTAGACTTATATTAACTATATAGTCAATAGTTTTAGCTTATAGTTTTGTCGCGCCATCCCCCGGTCGCTTGAAATCGCGGGCAACGGCCAGGAAGGCCTGTGCGGCGGGTGACGGGTCGTCGGATCGGTAGTACAGCGCGTGTCCGCTCGGGATATTCGCGTCGAAGGTCCGGACGACCGCACCCAGCCGCTCTGCGATTTCAGCTTCACCTGTGGGCAAGATTGCCCCTCCAACCTCTGCGAGGACTAGCGGGAGGACCATCTGCCGATGCGCGGTCTCGACGACCGATTCGACAAACGGGAGACCGTTCGCAGCGAGTAGACCATTGAGATGCGTGCGACCGGCAACTCCTGGGAAAGGACCGGAAATCCAGTCTCGGCCGATCATGTCTTCCAAGCGGAATGGCCGTTCAGGAAATCGCGTACCGGGGGGTAAGACAGCCAGCGCATCGCACTCGCCGAGTGAAAGCATCTGAAATCCTGCAGCAGCCGGCGGGAACTCCGCCAGGAGCAATTCGACATTTCCGCGCGAAAGGTCGTCGAATCCTCGGACCCCGACGGGCACGGCTCGGACGCGGATAGCTATTCCTGGATGCCGCGCTCGATATCGGGCGATCAGATTGGACAGAGGGTCGATCGCGCGGTTGACCACACACCCGATTTCCAGCTCGCCGGACTGTAGTTCGGAAATATCTTCGATGGCCCATCGTGCGGCATTGAGAGCCCGTATTGCCGCTCGGGCGGGTCCCACAAGCGCTCGGCCGCCGGCGGTCAGACTCATTCCTCGGCCACGGGTGAAGAGTTTGCAGCTGAGCTCGTCCTCGAGTTCGTGGATTGTGTTGGACACCGACGGTTGGCTCAACTGCAACCGTCGAGCAGCCGCAGATATCGAGCCTTCGTCGACCACGGCCAAAAAATGTACGAGAAGACGCTTATCCATAACCCAAATCTATATCTCCTATCACCAATATGGGTCTATTCTCTCAACGCCCTCGTATGTAACCTGAGTCACATCGCCGATGGCCGCCTATCCGAGCCGCGACTGCGCGCCGAGCGGACGCCGTTTCTTTCCCGATTCATCCGTTCATTTGGAGATGTTCATGACTCAATCCGACACAGTCGCCACGCCCTTTGACACAACAACCAAACCCAGTCGGCGTTCCACCGGATTTCGGCAGCCACACCGAGACACCGCCATCGTGCGCATCGCGCAGGTAGCACTCGGGCTTATTCTGTTGTGGCTGTGGAACTTCGGCGCGACGCACGGGTGGCTCGATCCGGTCTTGGCCAAGACGCCGCGGCAGTCCTGGGACTACTTCGTCGGAGCGGTCGAATCGGGAGAATTGTGGTCCAATGCCCAAGCAACACTGACCGCCGTTCTCATCGCTTGGGTTCTCGCAAGCATGGTAGGAATTGTCGCCGGCGTCGCACTCGGGCTGTTGCCCCGCACAGAACGCGTATTGACCCCGTTCCTCGAAGCTGCAAACGCCATGCCACGCATCGCCCTCGCCCCATTATTCATCGTGGCATTCGGCATCAACATGTCTGCAAAGGTAGCTTTAGCATCGACTCTCGTGGTGTTCATCGTTCTGGCCAGTGCTCGGGCAGGCGTCAGATCCACCGACGCCGAATGGTTGCGCCTGTCGACGGTCCTCGGCGCAAGTAAGTATCAGCTTTTCCTCAAGGTACTGCTTCCGGTCGCCACCCCTGCGATCTTCTCAGCGCTTCGACTCGGACTCATCTACGCACTGCTCGGAGTTGTTGGCTCGGAGCTCATTTCAGCCCGCAATGGACTCGGACAGTTGGTCGCCTCGTACTCCGCCACGTTTCAGATGCAAGCCGTCTACGCCATTTTGATCCTCTTGGCTCTCATCGCCGTTGCGCTCAACCAGCTCATGGGATTAGTCGAGCGTCGACTCCTCCGCTGGCAACCGCCCGCCGATCACTGACCGACTTCCCGACCCACCTACCCCCGAGGATCCCCGCAATGACCATCCCTTCTGTCGAACATGCGAACCACGCGGTATCGTCAACCAATTCTGCCATCCAGTTGTGTTCGGTCGGCGTCGACTTTCCTACTCCAGACGGCGGCACGCGGACCGTCCTGTCCGACATCGACCTCGATATCCCGGCAGGTCAGTTCACTGCTCTTGTCGGTCGAAGCGGCTGCGGGAAGACCACTCTGCTCAACATGGTCTCCGGCTTGGTCGAGCCCACCTCCGGCACAGTCGAGGTGGTCGGCCGTCCTCCACGGCAGGCCCGATCGGAGCTGGGTTTCATGCTGGCTCGCGATGCTCTTCTGCCCTGGCGCAGCGCTCGACGCAACGTCGAATACGGGCTCGAACTTCGGGGTGTTTCCCGATCGCTACGCCGTGAACGCGCCCGGGCCTGGCTCGACGCAGTCCACCTGACTGACGCTGAAAATCTGTGGCCGTGGCAACTGTCGCAGGGGATGCGCCAACGCGTCGCCCTTGCCCGGACCTGGGCACTTGATCCTGCCGTCCTACTGATGGACGAACCGTTTGCCGCACTCGATGCCCAGACACGACTGTCCATCCAGAACGAATTCCTCCGGCTCTGGCATACCGACCACGACCGCACCGTCCTTTTCGTCACTCACGATCTCGGAGAGGCTATCGCCCTCGCCGACCGAATCGTCCTGATGGGCAACGGAAAGATCCTCGAGGACATCACTGTAGGGATCGACCGGCCACGTGATCTCGAACTTGTCGCCGGTCACCCCCGCTATATCGAACTCGTCGAACTGCTCCGCGACCGACTGCGCTGACCCTGCACATACCACCAGCCTGGAGAAACTCATGTACTTGTCCCCCCCTATACGTTCCGCCGCTCTTGCCGCCGGCCTGGTCCTGCTGCTGACTGCCTGTGGTTCCAGCACGGCGAGCACCGACCCCACCACCGACACCGGCAGCGCCACACTGAATTTGGGCTTCTACCCCAACAATTCACTGACGCTACCGATCACCATCGCGCAGGACCAGGGCATATTCGAAGCGTCAAAGCTCGACGTCACGACCTTCCCCGGTAAGACTGGACCCGAACTGTCCGCTGCACTGATCGGTGGCAGTGTCCAGATCAGCCAAAACACCCCACAGTCAGCGTTTCCCGCCATTCGCGACGGCCAAAATCTCGTCGTCCTCCCGCCTGTTGCGGCGCTGAACTATCAGATCGCAGGATCCAAGGAGATCGCAGATCAAGGCATCGGTGGTCTGAAAGGGAAACGAATCGGAATCACCGCACGCGGCTCGGCGACCGAAACCTTCGCTCGGTCCGTGCTCTCCGAAAACGGACTCGACCCCGATCATGACGTGACGTTTGTGGCGGTCGGTGGCAGCACGACCATGGTGCCGGCCTACGGCCAGGACCAAATCGATGCATTCGTCGGTACTCCGTCGACCGTCGCACTCATGCGAAGTCACGGTCAAGGGATTGCGGTGATCGCCGACGCCATGGACGGAACTGCGGGAGCACTAGGGAAGTACGGCTACGGAAGCTTCTTCACCACGACGAAGGACGTCATGGACAGAAGCCCCGTGACGGTGCAGCGGTTCTGCGACGCAATTCGCAAAGCCACCGCGTACATTGCCGATCCTGCTAACAAGGATACTGTCGTCACCGCCCTCTCAAAACTAGCCGGTCTTCCGGAGGGCCAGTCCACCCCGATCTACGAAGCGGAGCACGCATTGTGGACGAATAGCCTCAACGCCGAGCAGTGGCAAAAGAACACCGAATGGGTGCTCGGCGCCGACGCCGACAAAGTGCCCTTCAATAGCTCCACGGGATGCTTGTGAACTCCGTGGTCCCTCTGCAGGCAAGGTCCAGATTCTGCTCTGCTGATAAAACCGCCTCTGAAGCCCGGGACTTGCTGACACGACAACAACGGGCTGGGCAGTTGTTCTTCAACATGCTTGGACCCGGAAATCGACTGATGAAGGGGCCAATGGTGCATAACCTCGATCAGACTCACGGAAGGAAAATTGTGCTCGCGGCACCCCGGCAATGTCAGCACTCCGTTGCGGTGCGTGACCGCAAGTGAATCTCATCCCCTCCGGGTGACGCTGGTTTGGCCGAAGCTTGGTATCAATTGGTTAATCCTGCGAGGACGTCCTTTCTTCTCGAACGGAGCGACCATGTGTTACCACCCGAAACCCGCTACATCGGAAACCACACGGATCAATCTAGACGCCGTCGAACTCTATGACATGGACGATCGGCGTGACTTCGCCGACGCCCGTCGCGGGCTGATCGCCGAGCTCCCGGGAAATGTGCTGGCCGAAGACGGTTCGGTGGCATTCGACCCGCACGTTTTCGACTGGATCGGCGATGACGACCCCGCCCCGGAATCGATCAACCCGAGCTTGTGGCGACAAAGCCAGATCATCCGCCACGGTGGCCTCTTCCAACTCACCGACAACCTCTACCAAGTACGAGGAAACGACATCACCAACCTCACCGTCGTCGAGGGCACTGACGGGCTGATCGTCATCGACTGCTTGAACGGCGTGGAATCCGCACGCCAAGCCATGGGTATGATCCGCGAACACGTCAGCGACAAACCAGTCGCCGCCGTGATCTACACGCACACACACCTCGACCACTACGCGGGTGTGAAAGGTATCGTCGATCCTGCCGACGTGGCATCGGGCAAAGTACCGATCATCGCGCCTGGACATGAGTTCGACAGATACGCCCTTGGTGAGAATGTCATCGCCGGAAATGCCATGGCACGGCGTAGTTTCTACGCTTTCGGTGGATTCCTGGACCCGAACTCTTGTGGATACGTCACCGGCGGCATGGGCATTGGCAGCCTCAAAGGTCTGACCGTTTCCTACATCTCCCCGACCGATCTGATCACCGAGACCGGCGCCAAACGGGAGATCGCGGGGATCGAATTGGAGTTCCTCTACGCCCCCGACACCGAAGCACCGGAGGAAATGCATATCTGGATCCCGCAGCTGAAGGCGTTGACGTGCGCGGAGAACGCCAACCATTCCCTGCACAACATCCAAACACTGCGCGGCGCACGCACTCGCGATGCCCGCAACTTTGCTCGCTACCTCGATGAAACACTGGAACGGTGGGGTGACGAGGCTGACGTGCACTATGGTCCGCACACGTGGCCTGTGTGGGGCAACGACCAGGTGACCGCGTTCCTCGAATCACAGCGCGACACATACAAATACATTCACGACCAATCCCTTCGGCTGGCAAACAAGGGCTACACCCCCCTGGAAGCGGCAGAGGTGATCGAACTGCCCGACCCGTTGCGCCGCAACTGGGCAAGTCGCGGCTATCACGGCACTCTGCATCACGATGTGCGCGCAGTGTTCACCAAGGAATTGGGCATGTGGGACGGGGATCCGGTCTCGCTGCATCCACATCCACCAGTCGAAGCAGCACGGCGATACGTCGAATTCGCCGGTGCCGATGCAATTCTGGCTGAAGGCCGCCGTGCGTTCGATGCCGGCGATTACCGGTGGGCGACACAGATTTTGCACCAACTCGTCTTCGCCGACCCCAGCAACACCACTGCGCGTGAACTTCAGGCGGACGCGTACGAGCAGATGGGCTATCAGGCAGAAGGCCCACAGTGGCGGAATATATTCCTCAGCGCGGCAAAGGAACTGAGACTCGGCGTGCAACCGCCGCCTTATGTCACCGCGAGCCGCGACACCATTCTCGCGATGCCCATCGACATCCTCTTCGACTTCCTTGCAGTACAGATCGTCGGCGATCAGGCGGCCGACTCCGACATCACAATCGCCCTCTATTTCACGGACATCAACGAACAATGGACGGTGTCGATCCGCCGCGGTGTCCTCAACGCCCGCCGCGGGCACCACACCGATGCCCGGTTGACCGTCACCGGCCCCAAACCAGCACTGACCGGTGTACTCCTCGATCCCGCCACTGCCGGAGAAATGGCAAAAGTAGGAGCCATCGAACTCGCCGGAGACCACAACGCCTTATCCGAGTTGACTGCGATCCTCGACCACTTCGAACCTGACTTTCCGATTACGACTCCCTGATAATCCAAGACGGTTATTCCAACCGTGCGCACACTTCTGCCGTGTTTACTCACCGCGTTGGCACGGAATTTCTCGGTGTTTGCGAGCCGGCGCACTGGTTGCCGTCGGTGTGGCACTCTACGCGATTTCCCGCCGCAGTTCGGCCGCGCAAGGTCAGACTGGCTTCAGCGCAACGGGACTCGAAGGATGCGATCATCACCAGGGCTCGGGTCGCCGCGTCCGTCGGTGTTGTTCGTCAGTATCCACAGCGACCCGTCCGCTGCGACTACAACATCACGGAGGCGCCCGTATTCGTCGACGAATTGCTCGTCGGCGGTCGCGGGATCGGTCAAGGGCACCGTGCGGAGTCGCTCACCACGAAGATTGGCGATGTAGATCGTGCCGTCGTGGATGGCGATTCCGCTGGGGCTGGCATCGTCAGGTGACCATTGTTGGAGCGGGTCGATGAATCCGTCTTCACCCGCAATCCCTTCGACCTCGGGCCAGCCGTAGTTTCCGCCTGCTTCGATCTTGTTGAGCTCGTCCCAGGTGTCCTGCCCGAACTCGCTGGCGTACATCGTGCCGTCCCCTGCCCAGGCAATGCCCTGGGAGTTGCGGTGGCCGTAGCTGTAGACAAACGAGTTCGGAAATGGATTATCCAGCGGCACATCGCCATCCGGAGTCATTCGAAGGATTTTCCCGGACATCGAGTCGAGGTCCTGAGCCCTGTCTCGACTACCGGCATCACCGACGGTCACGTACAGCATCCCGTCCGGGCCGAACGCGATGCGACCACCGTTGTGGTAGTTGGCCGAAGCGAGCCCGTCGAGAATCGTCTCGGCCGGCCCGAGCGCGAATTCCCCCGGAGCACCGATGATGTCGAAGCGTTCGATCCGGTTCTCCCCGTTCGCGGTGAAGTACGCGTACAGGCGGTTTTCACGTACTGCGATCCCTAGTAAACCGCCCTCACCTCTTGGGCTGACGCCGTCGACGACTCCCACCTCGCGGCTGTTTCCGCCGGCGTCGAGTTCGAGGATTCGCGCGCTGTCGCGCTCACTGACAAGTGGTGTGTCGCCGTGGAATGCGATCGACCAGGGCGCGTCCAAGCCGTCGGCGACGGTCTCGGGTTCACCGAAGGCCGCGGCGGGCGCCGATCGTGTTGTCGTGCTTGCCTGCGGACGGGGCCCTTCAGGATCCTCGCTACCGCAAGCCGTCAGGAAGGCCGAGACGAGCACGGCGGCGCCCAGTCCTCGGATCTGTCGTCGTGTCATGGGCGCGTCTCCCGGGTTCAGGCAGTCTTTGCGCCGACGGTAGCGCGCAATCGGCCACACCGGGAGTCCCTTCGAGTACCCCCAACGACCGGGACTCCCTCGCAGGCGACGGGCGTGATGCCCTGGACGGGTGCGCCACGACATGCGCGTCGTCAACAGAAAGAGAACTGACCACCTCATGATTTCCGCCCCGACCGTCGAAGAAACCGGCCGCCTGCCGCTCGTGATCTACGTACTGGCCGTCGGAGTTTTCTTGATGGGCACAACCGAATTCGTCGTCGCCGGCATTCTTCCCGAAATCGCGGGTGAACTCGGTACGTCGATCGCGAACGTCGGCCTGATGATCACCGTCTTCGCGATCGGAATGATCGTCGGCACGCCGGCGATGGCGATCTTGACACTCAGGGTTCCCCAACGCGTGACCTTGAGCTCGGCTCTGATTGTTTTCGCGATCGGACACGTCATCGTCGCGCTCTCGTCCAACTTCGGACTCATTCTCGGCGCCCGCTTCCTCACAGCCGTGGCGACGGGCGCCTTCTGGGCAGTCGCCGCCGTGGTCGGAGCAAAAGCGGCCGGCCCGGCGTCTTCCTCGCGCGCGCTCGGCATCGTCTTGGGCGGAGGCATGCTCGCGAACGTCATCGGTGTTCCGCTCGGCGCTCTGGCCGGTCAGAGCATCGGGTGGCGTGGTCCTTTCTGGGCCCTCGCCGCCCTCGCACTCGTTGCCGCGGCCGTCGTCCACCGATTGGTACCCGCCGACACCGACTCCGGTGCGGTGCCGTCCTGGCGAGCGGAGATCGCGAGCCTACGGGACGGACGCATCTGGCTCGTTCTGTCCGGTTGCGCCGTCGTGTGCGGGTCGTCGCTGGCGGCGTACAGCTTCATCTCTCCGCTGTTGACCGAGAACACGGGACTTGCTGCGTCGGCAGTGCCGCTAGTGCTTGTCGGCTACGGACTCGGTGCGTTCGTCGGCTCCAATCTCGGCGGTCGACTCGGTGCGAAGCATCAGTACGGGGTCTTGTTCGTCTCGGCAGCGATGACGTTTCTCGTACTCGGGGCGCTCTGCCTCTTCTCGCACAACGTGATCGTGACGGTGATTCTCGTAGTCATGCTGGGACTATTCGGCATGTCGACCAATCCCATCCTGATCGGGATGGCTGTGCGTTATGCCGATCAGGCGCCGACGATGGCTTCTGCTCTCAGCACCTCGTCGTTCAATCTGGGCACGGCGGTCGGCTCCTGGATCGCCGGGTTCGCGTTCGCCTCGAGTCTCGGTGCCACTGGGCCGGTGTTGGTAGGCACCGGCGTTGCCGCTCTCTACTTTCTGCCGCTGATGATCCTGTTGCGCAAGGAACGCACGAAGCGCACCGCCGCCGAAGTCGTCAACTGACGACCCAATCAACCGTCGCGCAGTTCGTCAGCCGTCCGTCAGCGACCGCTCCGACACGTGAGGCGCAGAGTCCGCATTCTCACTGGCTGCCAACGAGGCGAGTAGCTGCATCCGTTCCGCGGACGGCGATCCCGGCTCTGCGGTGTAGATCGTGAGCGTCAACCCCGGCTCGGCGGCCATCTCCAAACCTTCGAAGGCAAGCGTCAGCTCCCCCACGGCGGAGTGGTGAAAAGTCTTGAATCCGGTGCCGTGATGGCGGACGTCGTGCGCGCCCCACCGACGCCGGAATTCCTCACTCCGAGTGCTGAGTTCACCGATCAGATCGTGCAATTCCTTGTTGTGAGGATCTCGCCCAGCCTCGGTTCGCAGAATCGAGACGGTCACCTCGGCAAACGCGTTCCAGTCCGGATAAAACTCGAAAGCCCTTTCGTCGAGGAACGTGAAGCGCGCGATGTTCGGGGGCTGCCCCGGCATGTCGTAGAGGTCCTTGTAGAACGCACGCGCGAGTGGGTTGACCGCAATAAGATCCATGCGACCGTTCCGCACGAAAGCGGGTCCTGCGGTGACTGCATCGAGCGCCCACTGCAGGCTCTGATGGGGCTTCCAGCCCTTCGTATTTCGCCGACGCGGGGGCCTGGCTACCGGGCTTGCCGCGTGCGCGAGATCAAAAAGGTGGGCGCGCTCGGCGTCGTCGAGTCGTAGGGCCTTCGCGATACTGTCGAGCACTCCGGGCGATGCGCCGCTGATCGCTCCGCGCTCGAGCCTGGTGTAGTACTCGACGCTCACTCCGGCGAGGGTTGCCACTTCACTTCGACGCAGACCGTCCACGCGGCGGTTCGATCCGGCCGGCAGTCCAACTTGTTCGGGCGTGACTCGGGCGCGCCGCGAGGTCAGGAATTCGCGTACTTGCGCTCGATCGTCCATGCCATCGAGCGTAAGTCAGTGACCGGTAGCGAGGGAGTCCCTCGCAGTACCACTATCGCGCGGGACTCCCGCACGCCGCCAAATCGTGATCAGGTTGAAGTGACACGAAGAAACCGATGGTGAGGAGCCACGTCATGCGCGCTGTCGTCATGCATGCCCCCGGCGATGTCCGGGTCGAAGAGATCGAAGCGCCGGTGATCGTCGAACCGACCGACGCGATCATTCGCGTTACAGCCACCTGCGTCTGCGGTTCCGACCTCTGGCCTTATCGCGGCATCGAAAAGCTGAATGGCCCGACGCCGATGGGACACGAATACGTGGGCGTCGTCGAACAGGTCGGCCCCGAGGTCAACGACATCGAAGTTGGGGACTTCGTCGTGGGCTCGTTCGTCGCGTCGGACAACACCTGCGAAATCTGCGAGGCCGGCTTTCAGTCTCGCTGTATCCACCAGGTCATGATGGGCTCGGTCGGCACCCAATCCGAATACGCTCGCATCCCGCTCGCGGACGGCACCCTCGTCCCTGTCCGCGGAGAGCCGACCGAGCGGCAGGCTCGCAGCCTCCTTGCAGCCTCCGACGTACTCGGCACCGGTTGGTTCGCCGCCGTAGCTGCGGAAGCCGGACCTGGCAAAACAGTCGCCGTCGTCGGCGACGGCGCAGTCGGACTCCTGGCGATCCTCGCTGCCAGACAACTCGGCGCCGAGCGGATCATCGCCATGTCACGTCACGCCGACCGGCAGGCACTCGCCACACAATTCGGCGCCACCGACATCGTCGAAGAGCGGGGCGACGCGGGCATCGCGAAGATCAAGGAACTCACCGGCGGCTACGGCGCCCACTCGACCGTCGAAGCCGTAGGCACCCAAGAATCGATGATGCAGGCTATCGGAGCTACCCGCCCCGGCGGGCATGTCGGCTACGTCGGGGTATCCCACGGCGTCGAGCTCGACGGCATGAACCTGTTCTTCGCGACGGTGAGCCTGCTCGGCGGTCCCGCGCCGGTCAGGCGATTCCTACCCGAACTGATCGAGCTCATCATGACCGACCAGATCGACCCGGGCATCGTCTTCGACCTCACTCTCCCGTTGGAGGACGCCGCCGCCGGCTACCAGGCGATGGACGAGCGGCGCGCCACCAAAGTGCTACTCACCCTCTGACCGATACCAAAGGCTCACGAGACAGAACTGGGTTCTCCACGCCGATCGAGGAACGTCTCGGCTACCAACGAGAGGCGCTCTTGGTTTACCGAGCAGCATGTTCACTGATCACAGCGAATGCGTTTGATTCCGAAGGTGAGGATGGGCACTTCGATTGGTGCGCAGCTGCTTTGACCCAAGAGGATGCTACGCGACTGATATGCACCCCCACCAGCGGAAACCGATTGTACGAGTGAATGTTTCAATGAGAGCGGCTCGGCGCTACTTTGTAGCAACGAAACTCGTCTCTACCTACGGTTGCGTACTGAATTCCTTGTGGGGCAGGCTTTCTTGTGTACTGCTGACGAGCCGTATCTGCTGACGAATCGTATTGCTGACGAACCAAGGTCGGAGAACAATGGGTCACTACAAAAGCAACGTGCGTGATATCGAGTTCAATCTGTTCGAGGTGCTCGGGATCGGCGAACTGTTGGATGCCGGCGCATACGGGGACCTCGACACCGACACTGTGCGCAACATTCTTGCGGAAGTAGCGAGACTGGCAGAAGGCCCGGTCGCCGCGTCCTTCGCCGACGCGGATCGGAACCCTGTCGAATTCGACGCACCCAATCACGCAGTTGTGGTCCCGGAACCTCTACGCAAGACGGTCGAGGCGGTGAACGAGGCCGGTTGGTCGCGACTCGGCCTACCAGAAGGCATGGGTGGTGTTCCTGCTCCGGCGCCGTTGGTCTGGGCGATCGGCGAAATGTTGGTCGCGGCAAACGGATCCGCAAGCTTTTTCAACATGGGTCCACTCATGGCGAGCGTGCTCTACACCATCGGAAACGAACAGCAAAAACACTGGGCCAAAGAAGGATTCGAACGCGGATGGGCCGGAACGATGGTGCTCACCGAACCAGACGCCGGATCCGATGTAGGCGCAGGCCGAACAAAGGCAATCGCGCAGGACGACGGCACGTGGCACATCGAGGGCGTCAAGCGGTTCATCTCCGGCGGTGACGTCGGAGACACGGCCGAGAACCTCTTCCACTTGGTGCTTGCCCGGCCCGAGGGAGCCGGTCCAGGAACCAAAGGTTTGAGCCTGTTCTACGTTCCGAAGTCCCATTTCAACTCGGACACACTTGAACTGGGAGAGCGCAACGGTGTGTACGTCACCGGCGTCGAGCACAAGATGGGCCTCAAGTCTTCCCCAACTTGCGAGCTCACCTTCGGAGCGACGGACGTTCCTGCCGTCGGCTGGCTCGTGGGTGATGTCCACAACGGTATCGCCCAGATGTTCCAGGTCATCGAGAATGCTCGAATGATGGTGGGCACCAAGGCTACCGGAACACTGTCCACCGGCTATCTCAACGCCCTCGAGTACGCAAAAGAACGAATTCAAGGCGCAGACCTCACCGAGCTGACAAACAAGACCGCGCCCCGTGTGGCCATTACGCACCACCCCGACGTCCGACGCAGCCTGGCGATGCAGAAGGCCTACGCCGAAGGCCTCCGAGCGGTCTACCTCTACACCGCTGCACACCAGAATGCCGATGTCGCCGAGTTGGTTTCGGGTGCGGATGCCGAATTGGCGGCGCGGGTCAACGATCTGCTGCTGCCGATCGTCAAGGGCGTCGGCTCCGAGAAGGCCTACGAACTGCTCACCGAGAGCCTGCAGACCCTGGGCGGCTCCGGTTATCTTCAGGACTACCCCATCGAGCAGTACATCCGCGATGCCAAGATCGACACCCTGTACGAGGGCACCACGGCGATCCAGGCGCAGGACTTCTTCTTTCGAAAGATCGCACGCGACCGCGGCGTTGCACTCGCTCACGTAGCCGGTCGCATACGAGAGTTCATCGACAGTGAGGCCGGGAACGGTCGACTCAAGGCCGAGCGAGTCCTACTCGAGACCGCCTTGACCGACGTGCAGGAGATGGCCGGGACGCTCACCGGGTATCTGATGGCTTCCCAGGACCAACCCTCCGAGTTGTACAAGATAGGCCTCGGCTCGGTGCGCTTTCTGTACGCGGTAGGCGACCTGCTCATCGGATGGCGCCTGTTGGTGCAAGCGGAAGTCGCGTTGGCAGCCTTGGACCGTGACGCGTCGGCAAAGGACCGGTCGTTCTACCGGGGCAAGGTGGTGATCGCGTCGTACTTCGCCAAGAACATCCTGCCCATCCTGGCGTCGACCAAAGAAATCCTGGGTTCCCTGGACAACGAGATCATGGAACTCGAGGAAGACGCATTCTGACAACGTGCCATAGTGAAAGCAGCCCTGATACGTACATGCAGAACTGCGTGTGGACGGTGTCGATGCTCGATGACGGTCAGTGCCACCTCGCGCTCGACGCTGGACCACAGCCAAAGGGCAAGAGTGCAGGAACCAGTCCCCTGATCGGCGTCAGGGTCGTCGGGCCGCACATCGAACAGCCTGTACAGGAGTTGACGGCCCTGATCGCCGGCGAAGTCCAGGACGAGCTGGCCGGCGGATTTCCCTTTGTGCACTGGCCCATCGAGAAGGACCGACTCTTGATGCCGACATTGCGTGGCGGACGCGCGGTATGGGTGGTTCGCAACGCTGATCGCATTGTCTCCGAGATCGGCGAACTCTGCCCGAGATGAAAATGCTTGCTGCGTGATTCAAACGTGGTCGTGAACCGGCGACGGAATCTTGTTGGAACGATACGAGTCTCCGCTCCGGTTCGGCCGCCAGAGACGCCAGTGTTTCGCGGACAACCGGAACGGGAGATGGTCTTGTAGGTGACGAGCACCGGACGACAACCGTTCGTCTGCAGGCAGGTTGAGCCAAAGGGACAGTGAGGATGTCGCGTTGCCGAGGGTTGCGCGTATGCCTGACTCGCCGAGAATCCGGCCGTATCCATCTACGGCAAAACGGCCGAACGTGTCGGGGGTGATGTCGGGGTACGGCGCGCGGGTGTTGGGGTCGATCAGGCGTACGGGCGCGCTGCAGGTCAGCGCCGCCACAGAACGTCCGTGGGTTGTGACCGCATCGCAACCAACGAGGGCATCGAGCGCTTCGTTGACAGAACCAGGTGGGACGTTCCATTCGGTATGGGTTTGCGTTTTGTAGCGGGGCCCACCGAAGAGTTCGGTAGCGAACGATGACAACTGCGCGGTCGGCTCGGATGGCCCACTCTGGTAGATCTCGAACGTCCACGACGGCAAAGACACTGGTTCGGTGCAGGATTCCAGGAATGTCTGCAGCCGCTGAAATGCAACATCGGGACGCTTGACTCGAAGCGAGTGTGCACCACCGGCGGACCCGGGCAACCCGTCGTATGTCACTACCTCGGGCAATGCGGCTTCCGGTGTCCGCGCCGTCACAGGTTAGCCAATCGCGAAATCACTACCCCGGCTGGTTCCTCCGTCGCGTGGCGATAGCCGGTGCCGGCCCACAGGTGCATTCGCTCGGGATCTGCCTGCGCAACAGCGGCTTTGCGCATCGGGTTGGTCAGGTGATGGATGGCCGGATACCCGATGGGCGCTTGTGCGTCGTAGCGATCGATGAACTCGTTCCGAAGTGCTCGTGCAGGACGTCCCGTGAAAGCTCTTGTGACGACCGTGTTCCCGCGTGACGTGTCGGCCAGAGCTGCTTTGTGCGGAGCCGAGGCACCACTCTCCTCGGTGCGCAGCAGTACGGTACCGACGACTGCCGCGTCCGCTCCGGCACGTAAGGCTGCAGCGACGTCCGCTGGGGTCGCCAGCCCACCTGCCGCCAACAACGGAACAGAGGTGCGATGACGGATCTGAGCGATAAGTTCGGCGATCGGTGTTTCTGCCGGAACCTTCAGGGGAGTGAGCGTTCCGGAGTGGCCGCCGGCAGCCGACGATTGCACGACAAGCAGATCGGCACCGGCGTCGACGGCAAGGAGCGCCTCTGCCTCCGAAGTCACAGTGAGGACGACAAGTGAACCGGCAGCGCGCAGCGCCTTGATGACGCCGGGTGTGGGAAAGCCGAAGGTGAAGCTGACCACCGGAACCGGGCTGGCCAGGAGCAGATCGATCTTGTCCTCGAAGTAGTCGTCGTCTTCGACCGGCTCACCGTCAGCCAGTGTGATGCCGTAGCGATCCGCATCGACCTGGATCGCCCTGGCATAGGCACGGTGGGCATCGACGTCGACAGGCGCCGGGTTGGGCGCAAAGACGTTGACACCGAACGACACTCCCTCGGCGCGCACGGCGTCGATCTGGTCGGACAGAGCCTGAGGCGTCTTGTACCCGGCGGCGAGGAAGCCGAGACCGCCTGTGCGAGAGGCCGCAGCAACAAGTGCCGGTGTGGAAGCGCCGCCGGCCATGGGGGCTGCGATGACAGGGACCTTCAGGTCGAGATCGGTTGTGAGTGCGCTCATTCGAACATCTCCAGTCCTACGTCGGATAGTGCTCCGGCGGTTTCGTCATCTGACATCAAAAACTACCTCCTCAGTCGAGGTGGCCGTCCGAGGGTCCGCATCGAGATCGGAAGGGAATCGGAACCGCAAAACCGCGGCGGCCACTGCCGCGCTCAGGACGACGGCCGCACCCAACAGCAGAGCGTCGCGATACCCGTCTCGCAGCAACGGAGTGACAACGAGTGGGCCGAGAATCTGACCGACGCTGTATCCAGCGGTCAGCAACGCCACGGCGCGTGGGAACTGCAGGTGCGCGCCGATTGCCAACACAATTGACCCGATACCAAGGAAGGTGACACCGAACAGGAAAGCTGAAATCAGTGCGGGGCCGACGCCTCCGATCACAGCAGGAAGCGCTATGCCCACCGCCTGAATCAACAGGGCAACGAGAAGCAGAGTCGGCCTCGACCAACGCAGGCTGAGCCAAGCCCACAGGGCGCACGAGGGAAATGCGGCCAGACCGACCACTATCCAAGCGCCGCTGCCGACCCATTCTGGAGCGGCGAGATCGATTGCGGCAACAAGGAACGTGCCCGCGATGATGTAGCCGATGCCTTCCAGGAAATAACTGATGAACAAGGCAGTGAACCCGCGTTGGGAACTGGGAGTTCCCGGCGCGTCCGGTGTGATGATCGGACACGGTTCCGGCGTCAATCCCCAGGCTGCGACCGCACACACCACCGCAAGGGCCGCAGATGCCAGCCAGGCTGTACTCCAGGTACCGATGAAGCGGACGACGAACACGAGGACCCCGGACAGGGCGATACCCAACCCAACTCCACCGAATCCCCATCCGGCCAAGAATTGGGACTGCCCCCGAAGGTGTGCGTGCAAAGCGCTGACGGCGATCATGAAGACGAGGGCACTGGCAATGCCTGCGACGAGCCGCAGGGCGAACCAGATGGATCCGTCGTGGGTAGTGGGCATGAGCGCCAAAGTCGCGATGAGGACCACCAACGACGTACGCATCACCGCTGCCGAGCGCACCACGCCGGGAATGAGGATTCCCGCGAGCGCGCCGATCAGGTACCCGACGTAGTTGGCCGTCGCCAGGGTGGCGCCGAGCGAGGCGGACAGACCGGCCTGCGTGTGCATCAACGGCAGAATCGGTGTGTAGACGAATCGACCGATTCCCATGCTCGCCGCCAGCGCAGCGGCAGCTTGGACAGCGTGCGCTCGCGGGGAGACGCCGTTGTGGACTGTGGTCATGGTCTTATCGTGTGCCCCGGCCGCGCCGGACCGCCACGACCGCTTTGCTCCTGACTGATAGGCACAACCTCCCACCGCACGTAGCATGAATGATCGTGGAGCTGCGTCAGCTGAGATATTTCGAGGTCGTCGCCGAGGAATTGCACTTCGGCCGAGCCGCGGCGCGGCTACTGATAGCCGGGCCGTCATTGTCGCAGCAGATCATGGCACTCGAGCGCGACCTCGGCGTCAAGCTGTTCGTCCGCGACCGCCGTTCCGTCGCTCTGACGCCAGCCGGCGCGGCCTTGCTCCCTGATGTCCGTGCGCTACTCGAGAGTGCCGAGAATCTGCGACGCCGCGCGGAGCGTCTGTCCGGAGCGGAGCCCGTCCGGATCGGCTACGTCAATTGGCTCCCCACGGATCTGATCGCTCGCACTTCAGGGGTCGCGCAACTGCACGTCGACGCCTGGGTGGTGCCTTCGCACGCGCAGGCCGCGCGGGTGGCGGACGGCAGCCTCGACCTGGCGATCGCCTGGGTGCGGAAAACCGATGTCGCCCAACATGCTCTGAGCGCAAGACTGCTCGGTGCGGATCGGCTGTACGCGGTCTCCACCGGAGAGGACACCACACCGGTGCGGGCACGCGACGTCGTCGTACTCGTCGACGACGACACCACCTCCTGGTATTCGTGGAACGTCTACGCCGAAGAATTCGCTCGCGATACCGGCGCACAGATCTTGCGCATCAACGACGGTGGTATCACCGGTCCGGCATTCTTCGATCACGTCCGTGCCGTCGGCCGTCCGGTCGTCAACTCGCCCAAAGGGCAGACCATCACGCTGCCAAGCGATCTCACTGCACGTCCGGTGATCGACCCCGCGGCAATCTGGACGTGGTCTCTCTTGTGCCGCGAGAACGAAACGCGCCCTGCAGTTCTCGCGGCCGTCGACGCTCTCACCCGCGGCGTCACTGATCTCGAAATCCACGAAGACGGGATATGGCTACCCATGGACGATCCTTACCGGAGGACTCGATGACACGACGCGCTATTCGAGTTTTCTGGGGACGACGGCCGGAATCGGTGCAGGCCGTGGCCTCCCGGTGGCGTCGGACGTTGGAGCAAGTCGAATTCCTGTTGCCCGAGGTGGTCGGCGGGTCGTGGCAACAGATCCATTCCGCTGGACCTGCTACTGCCGTGACCGTCGACCAGTTGGC
>Ga0153921_1000221_pt1 | contig 40135 bp, 41 predicted proteins | sample TSNJ005MetaG_FD_104691 | JGI IMG/M metagenome (GOLD analysis project Ga0153921, IMG submission 104691) | Attine ant fungus gardens microbial communities from New Jersey, USA - TSNJ005 MetaG | ecosystem: Host-associated > Fungi > Mycelium > Unclassified | place: USA: New Jersey, Brendon T. Byrne... | reverse complement strand
TGATGGCGGAATTGGTAGACGCGGCGGATTCAAAATCCGTTTTCGAAAGGAGTGGGAGTTCGAGTCTCCCTCGGGGCACCATCTTAAAAAAAGACCTTGAAATTCAAGGTCTTTTTTTTCGCCTGCAGGAAAGTGATGATGGGCGGGCGAACGCGAGAAAAGAGGAACCTTGGCCATGGAACAGACGCTGGAAGCTGTAGCGCTTTTTGCGCTCAAGCTGGTGCATGAGACCGAAGGCGCGAGCCCGATTCTGCGGGACGACCTGGTCATGGACGGCTATGAGCGGGAGGTGTTTGGCTTGCTGGTGCGCAAGGGCGATATCAATGCCATCCAGCATAAGATCGACGAGTGCCTGGCATTGGCCCTCGAATCCCTGGGCGGTGCACACACCGTGATGGGCCGCGAGCTGCAACGGCTTGCGGTGGATGCGCGCCAAGCGACGACACTCGAAGAACTCAATGCCCCGCTCAACGCACTCAAGGATTACCTGAAGGCGATCCTTTAACGCCTGCCTTCGACCGCCATGCGTACAGCCAGGCCCATCAGCACCGAGCCCATCAACCAGCGCTGTACGGTTTGCCAGACCGGTTTGCGGATGAAGAACCCCGCGATCGAGCCCGCCATCAGAGCGATCAGCCCGTTGACGCTCACGCTGATCATGATCTGCGTAAAGCCCAGTACCAGCGATTGCGACAGCACACTGGCGTGCCCGTTGGGGTCGATAAACTGGGGCAGCAACGACAGATACATCACTGCCACTTTGGGATTCAGCAGGTTGGTGACAAAGCCCATCATGAACAGCTTGCGCGGGCTGTCCTTGGGCAAGTCCCGCACCTGGAAGGGCGACCGGCCACCCGGCTTCACCGCCTGCCAGGCCAGGTAAACCAGATACAGCGCCCCGCCGAGCCGCAGCGCGTCGTAGGCATAGGGAACCGCCATCACCAACGCGGTGATACCCAATGCCGCGCAGAACATATAGACGACAAAACCCATCGCAACGCCGCCCAGGGAAATCAGCCCGGCCACTCGCCCCTGGCAGATCGACCGCGAAATGAGGTAAATCATGTTCGGGCCGGGCGTCAGCACCATGCCGAGCGAGATCAGGCCGTAGGCAAGCACGCTGGAGAGTTCGGGCATCGTGTGGCTCCTTGACGACGTAAAACCTTGTGATGGCCGGCGGGTTGTTGGCGCCATGGTAGGTCGATAAAAGGAACACCGTTAGATACAGATCCGCGAGCAAAACGTCATACACCGGTACCGGCGTTTGCTGCACCACTCACCCAAGGAAAGGCACATGATCGACTTCAACAACAAAGGCTTCTTCAAGCTCAAGCAGAACAACGAATACGCCGAGCGCGTTTCGTCATTGCTGCTGGATGATGAGCAGGTCATCGATTCCTACAAGGCCATGCGCGACGGCGTGGTGTTCACCACCAAGCGCATCATCGCGGTGAACGTGCAGGGAATTACCGGCAGCAAAAAGGATTTCACGTCCCTGCCGTATAAAAATATCGTCGCGTATTCGGTGGAATCCTCCGGGACGTTCGATCTGGATTCGGAGCTGGAGATTTACTTTTCGGCGGTGGGGAAAGTGAAGTTTGAGTTCACGGGGAAGACGTCGATTGTTGAGATATCGAGGGTGATTTCCCGGCATGTGCTTTGAACCAATGCGCTGCTCAGGACTACCTGAAAAAACCATTGAAGAAGCCAGCCTTGCCCGTGATCGGACCTAAACAATCACGCCCGCTCAGGGGCAAACCACTGGACGTCATAACAGTTTGCAGATCACGTCCAGCTCATCGAAAACAAAGCGCGTATTAGCCCTGCAATAGACATCATAGTGCTCGGTCATCTGCCTTCCGCTCTGCGACTGGTTGAAGTAAGCGTCTACCATCTCCTGAGGCCGATGCATCCGTGGTTTGCTCAACACTCGCTCTTCGGTAATGTGTTGATCTTTTCGAACCTGCACCCGCCCATCACGTAGAATATTCCGAAGCAGATTCCACTCATAAAAGAAAATACCATCCAGTTCATAAAAGTTCAGGAAGGGGATATTGTGCAACAATACAAAGTGACTATTACCTGCGTGAGCACCGGCCAGGCCATGCTGGCTCAGTTTCTGGCGAATACTTTCATCGGAAATAGTGTCCCTTAGCACGGCCAACTGCCTGACAAAGCCGGTACGAAAATTAGCATTAAGAAATAGCTGGCACTGCTCCGAAAGATAGGTTGGAATTTCCGATAATTGATATTTAACCTGAATAAAGTAATAAATATCATCCTCTAGGTCCCGAACCACCAAATCAATATCATACCCCTTGATTTTCGCATTATTGCCCGGCTTGAATTCCCCAAACACTTCCAGGCGTGGATCGCTGAGTTTTTTAATGTAATTTAAAACGTAATCTTTTTCGAAGCCGGCTCCGAGCAGTTGGCCAAAGTCCGCCTCCTTCCCATTGATGGTTGCGGTACCTAGCAAGTACCTGACGAATTTTCTCAACCCATACTTAAAGTTCAGCGCTCCCCGCACATAAACGCCGCCCTTGTATTCTATGAAACTGCTGGCGGAGTCCAACGTTGGTGCGCGTCCGGCCAAGGCACTGTTGATCATATCCACCGTGGCAGGACTGACAATAGTCCTCAGGTAAGCTTCATCGGTTGTACGTTCGCCCGACATCACACGCAGCTCCAGGTGAACGGCAAAATCGACTATTTCTCGCAAGTAATGATACTTGGGATGCCGTGTCATGGCGGCGGACAAGTACTCCGAATGTATAGACAGGCATTTATCGAGAGTCTGATCCACCAGAAGCCCACGCAAATCCGGATTCAAACGGCCATATTTCTGCAACAGTTCCGCCATGTCATACAATGTGCGTGTATCACTGATTTTAGAATTAGCCTCAGTAACCTCCGCCAACCAATACCCCTTGATCCGTCGCTGTAGTTTCGCGGTAGGTACAATGTGAAGAGTGCTCCCAACCAACCTGGCAGTCAGAAGCCCATGCCCCATGAGAAAATAGATTTCACTGAGGTAATAACACAACCACAAGTTAGCATTCTTCAGGATGGATAAGTTATGTACGGCTCGCAGCTGCAGGTTTTCGGCAATCCTGTTGCACGTATATTCAAGCGCCGCCCATGTGTAGGCTTGACTAAAATCAGCGTACGTATCACTTCCCGACGCTGATGACGCACCATGACCTGCAGACGCCACCTCAATCCTGAAATAGCTACCCAGTTGATCTGTGAACCGGTTAACCGTATTAGGGTTGAGCGGTGTGTTGTCTTCGAAGAGATACTGCGGCAGCGATTGTCGGGCCTGTTCCAGGTTTGCCTTAAGTTTCTCCCAGAGTATTGCCTGAACCTGTTCGGGACAAATCAGCCGACGCAGTGCGGGTATTTTGTAAAGCATTCGACTGCGCCAGGTGAGACGTTTGCCAGCTGGCGGGAGGGCAGTCGTGTTCGCCATAGGGTCATGCAAAAAGGCAAGTAGTTGCGGGTCTACATCTTCATAAATCATCAACTGGCGTCCTGTCCAATTTCCACTGAGGGCAGGCACTCGCCTTATCCCTATCGGTTATGGCGCATGACCCTAGCATATCGACACACCGGTTTTTCGACGCCTGCACGCGAACTGGAAGCTTCCTACACCTGATTAGGAGGTGAGCACCCATTCAGAAAGTGAGTTTTCCCACGCACACCATCGAACAACGGGAATTTCAGGTTCGCCTCCGCCCTCATAGGCTCGCTTCCTTGTACAGGGAAGTGAGCAGCCATGACAGAGCGCGCGTATCCAATTAGCGAAGAAGAACAGCTGAAGCGGCGAATTTCGATCCGATAACGGGTGAAGAAACTAAAGACACAGATGACTTGAAAAGAGTAAAGCCGTGAAGCACTTGATATACGTTGTGCCTATAAGTAGCGACAACATTTCAGCTGAAATCTCCCTCAATGTGAAAGCTGAAGATTTGCGCACCATCATGGGTTGGCAGACAGAGAGTGACGGCGTCTACGACTATCTGCTTACAGCAAATCAGATCAAGGTCATTGAAAACCTCACGTCACAGGTTCTTCCAAAAAATGCGTCGCTCTACCTCGCCTGTGACGAGTGAAATCAATCTCAACATTAGAAACTTAGGGGTCAGAAACTTAGGGGGGCAGATCTATTTACTCCAGATATGCCAAGAAACATCTGACCGGCAGATGCAGCCCATCTGACACAATCTCTACAACATCACCTCATAAGGCCCAAGAAACTTGGTCGTCTGCACCAACCCCTGCCGCATCAACATCTCCAGGTAATTCCCCGCATCCATCGGCGGCCTCTTCAGCGATCGCCTTTGCTTCTGCGCCGCAGCCAACACAGCTGCCTGATCCAAATCCCAAAGATCCGAAACAAAGTCATCCGGATGCATCGCTTCAATGTCGTACGCGTCCAACACCCGCGCTGGAAAATCCCTCAAGTTGAAGGTCACGATAACCTCGGCCTTACTCCTGATCGCCGCCGCGAGCACATGACGATCATCTGGATCAGGCAAATCCAGGCTCGAACAAAGATCCTCGTACCCCGTCACCAGAGCATCCGGTATCGCCATGTCCATCAGCGCCGAAGTGCAATCCATTTGAGCTACCGTTAAGTCAGGTCGATTCTTGAGCACATTTCGCTTCCACTCTTCATGAATCTGATTAGTCCATCGCGCTCGAAAAAGCCCCGAAAGGCCAAGCCACATAAGCAAGTCCCTGAGTGGCGCAGGGTAGAGAACACAGGCGTCGTATACCGCAGTAAAAGGCGAACACCTCATCCCTCATACCCCATTCCCAACTCCTGCGCCTGCTGCGCCAACGCATCCATCGCCTCCTGACTTTCATCCTCACGCCGCTGCTTGAACGCCATCAAATCAGAAAACCGTATCCGCCGATGCCGTCCGGTTTTGGTGAATGGAATAGCGCCCTCTTCCAGCATCTTGACCAAATGCGGTCGCGACACATTGAGCATGTCGGCAGCTTCCTGGGAAGTCAGTTCAGCGTGGATCGGCACAACCTTTACGGCATTACCAATGGCCAACTCACCCAAAATATCGACCAGCAGGCGCAGCGCTGAGGTAGGTAGCACCAGCGTATGAGGCTTGTCTTCCTTGTCGAAAATGTCGATACGCTGGGTCTCAAACTTGGTCGATAGTAGAGACGCCAACGCTCGCTGGCCTTGTACGGCGGCTTCGACTTCCTTTTCCAACGGCAGGACGGTTTTGGGGAGATGGCTGGCAATCATGATTTCGCTCCGGCAAGTACTCAACTGAGTGAGACCAACGCTAGACGAAATAAACGAAAATCGCAATAAACGAAACGACCGCTAGTCAGTGAGCTGTTCGTCAGTAAGGAGCACAGGGGACGAATCTACTTACTCGTCGTACTTTGCGGCCTGCAGCGTGGGACGCGATTGTCGCTGTTGATCTGATGACATTTCCCACACCTCCCATCGAACAGCGAGAATTTCAGGTTCTTCTCCGCTCTCATAGGCTCGCTTCCTTGCACAGGGAAGTGAGTCGTCATGACAGAGCGCGCGTATCCAATTACCGAAGAAGAGCAGCTGAAGCGGCGAATCCTGACTCCGCAGCCTAAGCAGATTTCGAATTCACCGTTCATTGATTTGTATGAAGCGCCTCCCCCGCCATCGCCTGAACCCGCGAGGATTCCAGGCCACGTATTCGCCAAGTCGTGCCAGTTGCCCGACGGGATCATCAGCTACAACAATCCCACCGGCTATGTGCCGCTTGAGCTGATCAAGGACTACGGCCACTTCACGCTGTTAGGCGGGCGGGAGATGGACAGCCACGGCGGCGTGTCCCTCAGGAAAATCAGTGGTAGTGCCCTGCCCGTAGGGCTTGCACAGCGGCATTGGAGTCCTCGGCTGCGGCGGTCGGCGCCGCAGCGGGGAGCTTGCTTGCAGGGCTGGTGGCGCTGGCTTGGCCATCGGAGCTTGGCGACAGTGCGCTCTATAGCGAAGAGCAGCTTCGTAACCTGCAAAAAGCCCGCTCGCGGATGCGCTTGCATATCGAGCAACGCGACGACGGGACGCTCAAGGGGTATGGGTTTTACACCGGTAAAAATACCGACTGGCAGATGATCGATGTGGTGCAGTTTCAGAGTCGTGATAGTCAGTTCGTGGCGGATCTTGGCGAGGGTGTGGAGCTGATTTGGACGCCGGCCATTGATCCTGGCGACACCCTTGGCATACCGGCATTGGAGGCTGCACCGCAAGCGCCGGTGATGTGGATTTATCCGCCGACGGAGGCGGCCAAACAGATTCTGGTGAACCCGATTTATCCGCCGGAGTATCGGGATTTTATTCTGGTGTTTCCGGTGGAGTCGAGGGTTCGGCCGCTGTATGTGGTGGTTAGCGTTAGGGCGGGCGATCACAAATACCATTCCGCTCCCGGCACAGACGAAATCACCGGTTTCCTAAACCTGAGCAAGGCAAAACCCAAGACCCCAAAGCAAGGTGGGGCAGGGCTTAGAGAGCGCTGGATTGATGACAAAGGACGGATAATTTACGAGTGGGACTCGCAGCACGGCGAACTAGAGGCGTATAGAGCAAGCGATGGCAGTCACTTGGGGGCGTTCAACCACATAACTGGTGAACGGCTGAAAAAGCCTAAGAAAAAACGAAATATCAAAAAATTTTTGTGAGGGCATATGGGACTGAAATTAAGACTGGAATGGTTCGATAAGTCGACAGAGCTTGGTTTAGGAATAGAGCGCTCCGCAGACTTGGGCGAGGACTATACCGTTGTCGACTCGCTCAGACTGTCCGTTGAAGACGACATTAACAACGGAATGTTCCAGCTGCGTGAAGAATGGCTATTAACTATACAGCCGCTCTTCAGCCACAAAATTATTTCGTCGGAAAGTGACTACTTTCTCGCTCTCGATTATAGAAAGTCCTGGTGATCAAGAATAAGCCCGGGCCTCACAAACAGAAGCAAACCAAGAGTATTCATACCCTATGCGTCGTCTTGCACTTTCAGACAAAAAACTCCGCAACATCCCCAGGCGCTTGCGCGCAATAAGCCGATGGGCAGATAGTTTCGAAGGCTGGTTTTTAGAAGACTTCCCAGTGAGGCGAGGATTTGAAAATTTCAAAATCCCCGTCATAGAAACCTTGGTCGAAGGCAAGCAAACAACCCCGGCGATCCAGGCACACTGCGCTCAGCAATTGATCAACGCGGCCGCGCACCTGATTCAAGCCCGGCCCGATGAAACACCTGAATGCTGGATCGTAGCAGCCATTCTGGTGCCCGACATGTTCTCAAGCGAAGTCTGCGTCTACATCGATAAAAGCCGCTACCTCGGCGCTATTCTGCCCTTCGACTACGACTACTTTCGTCAAACCCGAATAACGGGCAGAAGCCTTGCAAACGAATGGGGGTTGATCATCCCCCCAGGCCTACACGAGGTGGGTTTTCACTTCATCCACGAAGATGAGGACGGAGAACAGTTCGAGTCAGAGCATTGGTATTTCGGCGAGGTCAGTTCATCGGATGAAGACCCGGGCGGCGACCGCTGGAAGTACAAGACTTTCAAAGCATTTCAGGCAGAACATCCGCATTTATTCAGCACAGCACCGTAGCCTTGCGATGAAAGCCGTGCTTATAACGACGGCCTTTTCAAGCAGCCCTCTCGCTAAAACTCAACCGCGCACACAACCCACCCACCTCCCGGTTATACAACTCCAACCGCCCCCCAATCTTCCCCACGATCATCTGCACAATCGCCAACCCCAACCCCGCCCCATTCGCATTCCCACGACTATAAAACCGCTCGAACAACCGCCCAATCTCCCCTTCATCAATCCCCGGCCCCGCATCCTCCACACACAGCTGCACCACGCCCGAATCCTCCTCCCGCACCACCACCCTCACCTCACTCCCCGCCGGCGAGAAATTCAGCGCATTGGTCACCAGGTTCTGCAGCGCAATCGCCAACGCCACGGGGTCCGTTTCAATCCAGCATTCCTCATCCCCTTCCAGCACCAACTCAACGCCTTTCTCCATCGCCAGGGGCGTCAGTTCCGCAAGTTCTTCGCGCACCAACTCCGTCAACGGCACACGCACTCGTACGGTGTTGTTCAACTGCGGCTCGATGCGCGCCATGGTCAGCAGTTGGCTGCCAATACGCGTCGCCCGGTCCACACCATTCACCAGAAAGTCCAACGCCTCTCGCCGCTCCGCCTCGGTACCCGCGCTCTGGGCGTTCTGCGCGTGAATGCGCAATATCGCCAACGGCGTGCGCAGTTCATGCGCCGCGTCCGCGATAAACCGACGCTCCCGCTCCAGCAGGTCATCCACCTGCACCAGCAGGCGGTTCAGCGCGGTTTGCATCGGTTCCAGGTCCGCCGGCAACGGTTCAAGTTGCAGCGGTCGCAACGTATTGCTGTCCCGCCCGCGAATGGCCTGGGCCATGGCGCGCAGGGGCTTGAGGCCCCAGCCGATGGTCAGCCAGATCAACAACGCCAGCAGCGGCACGCCAATCAGGATGGGCCAGAGGGTGTGGCGGATGATGCGCTGGATCACGTCCTGGCGAATGTCGTCGCGCTCGCCCACCCAGATCAGCAGGCCTTGTTGCATGTCGGCGAGCATGAACGCGCACCAATCATTGCCGTTTTCCATCAGGTCGTGAGGCCCGAGGGTGGCGGGCGGTGCGTTGAGGATCGGCGCGTCGGTGGAGCGCACCAGCAGTTGGCCGTCGGCGCGCCATACCTGGAAGGTCAGGCGGGTTTCGTAGGGGTGCGCGGCGCCGTCTTCGCCGACGCGGCTCATGGCTTGATCGAAAGCCTGGTAGAGGCGGTCCCAGTCGGCATCGCCGGGGTCGCGCTGGCGCAGTACGCCTTGCAGCAAACGGGCACTTTGGGCGAGTTGGGCGTCGTAGACTTCTTCGATTTCGTGGTGGCTGTCCCGCAGCACCAGCCAACTGATCAGGCCATCTCCCAGCAGGATCAGCACCAGCACCGGAATGAGGATGCGCGCGCGGACCGAATTCATGGTTTGAGTTCCACCATGTAGCCCACGCCACGCACGGTGCGGATCAGTTCGGTGGAGAGTTTTTTGCGCAGGTTGTGGATAAGGACTTCGAGGGTGTTGCTTTCGACGCGGTCCTGCCAGCCGTACAGCGCGCGGGACAACCGCTCGCGGGTGACGACTTTGCCGGGGCGCACCATCAGTTGGTGCAGCAGTTGGTATTCCATCGGCGTGACCACAACGTCCTCGCCTTGATAACTGACCTGTTGGGTCACCGGGTCCAGGCTCACGCCCGCATGTTCCAGCAATGGTTGCGCGCGGCCCTGGCTGCGGCGCAACAGGGCGCGCACACGGGCCTTGAACTCTTCGACGTCGAAGGGTTTGACCAGGTAGTCGTCGGCGCCGGCGTCCAGGCCGGCGATGCGCTCGGCGGTGCCGTCGCGGGCGGTAAGGATCAGCACCGGCAGGTCGTATTGCTCGGCGCGCAGGGTTTGCAGGAGTGTGAGGCCGTCAAGGCGCGGCAGGCCGAGGTCGAGCAGCAGCAGGTCGAAGCTTTCGGTGCGCAACGCGTGCAAGGCGCTGACGCCATCCTGCAACCAGTCCAGGGTGTAGCCTTCGGCGCCCAGGGCCACGCGGATCCCTTGGCCAAGGGCACGATCATCTTCGACAAGGAGCAGGCGCATAACTGATTCTCTGGAGTAACCGGCGGCATGATGCCGTGTAACCGTCGAGGCTATTTCGGGAAAGATGTTACGGGCCGTTGCCAACTAAGCTTTCGCTAAGGTTGGTTTTGCACAGTGAAATCTCCCACATCTGCTGAGAGTGCTTCCATGCGCAAAATTCTCTTGCTGTCGCTGATTATCGCCAGCCCCATGGCCTTCGCCGGCCCGCAATGCACCACTGCCGAGCGCTCGCAATGGCAGGACCAGAAGGCCTTTCAGGAGCAACTCAAGGCCCAGGGCTACGAGATCAGCAAGTTCAAGGTTACTGACGGCAACTGCTACGAGATCTATGGCTTTGACAAGGACAAGCGCAAGGTCGAGATCTACCACGATCCAGTCACCGGCAAGGCCGTGAAGACAGAGATCAAGGGCTGATGCCAGCAACCTCCCTGCGCCTCTGGGACCCGGTGGTGAGGGTGTTTCACCTCTCCATCGCCGGCGTCTTTGTGGCCAATTACTTCTTCAACGAAGCAGGCGACGACTGGCACGTATGGCTGGGCTATTACGCCATGGCCTGGTTGCTGGTGCGGTTGGTGTGGGGATTTGTCGGTCCGCGCAGCGCGCGCTGGGCGGACTTCTGGCCAACGCCGGAACGGCTCATGGGCCATGTGCGTTCACTGCTCAACCGCCGGCCGCAGCACCGCCTGGGCCATTCGCCCATTGGCGCGCTGGTGATGATTCTGATGTTGCTGGCGCTGCTGGCTATCGGTGCCAGTGGCTTTTTGATGCAGGAAGTCGACGCCCTGTGGGGCGCCGATTGGCCGCTGCTGTTGCACGAAACTGCCGCCAATGTACTGGCCGGCCTGGTAGGCGTGCATGTGCTGGCGGCGTTGTTTGAAAGTATCCAGGTGCGGGACAACCTGCCGTTATCCATGCTCACCGGCCGCAGGAGGCGCCTGCCGGATGACCGTGCGCAGTAATCCTTTTTCCCGACAGGTTCTCTATGCGCCCGCTTTTAATGATCTGCAGTCTGCTGGTGGTGTTTTTCGCCGCCTGGCAAAGTCATCCGCCCCACGTATTGGCGCCGTTTGCCCAAGGCCCCAAGGACAGCTCGCCAACAGAGGCCGCCCCGCAATACAGCAGCCGCTTTGTCTCCTCGCAGCTCAATGACTTTGTGCATTCCTCCTCGGTCACCGCCCTGCCCGGCGGCGACCTGATGGCCGTGTGGTTTGCCGGGTCCCGCGAGGGCGCCGCCGATGTGCAGGTGCGCACCGCGCGCTTTGACGCGAAAAGCGCCGAGTGGGGCCCGGAGCAAGTATTGGCCACCCGCGAAAGCACCCGCGACGGCACGCACCGCTACATCCGCAAGCTGGGCAACCCGGTGATCGCCCTGGCACCGGACAATCGCCTGTGGATGTTCTACGTTTCGGTGTCGGTAGGCGGCTGGGCCACCAGCGCGATCAACGTGATGGTCTCGGATGACCTGGGGACGAACTGGTCGGCCCCTCGGCAACTGATCACCTCGCCATTCTTCAATATCAGCACGCTGGTGCGCGCCGCACCGGTATTCCACGCTGACGGTTCCATCGGCCTGCCGGTGTACCACGAGTTCATGGGCAAATTCGCCGAGTACCTGTACTTGAGCCCCGACGGTGCGGTGGTCGACAAATTCCGTATCAGCCGTGGGAAGAACTCGCTGCAGCCGACCATCGTCCCGCAGGACGGCCAACGCGCCATCGCCATGTTGCGTTACGCCGGCGAAACCCATCACCGAGTCCTCGCCAGTCGCACCGAAGACGCCGGCCAAACCTGGAGCGAGCCTTACCCATTGGAACCGTCCAATCCCAACTCCTCGCTGGCAGCCGTCAGCACTGAAGGCGACGGTTTGCTCGTGGCCCTCAACGACCTGCAGGACGGCCGCTTCAAGCTCAGCCTGTACGGCACCGATGCCAAGCTCAATCAGTGGCGCACCGTGGTGGAACTGGATCAATCCCCCGACCCCTTGGGCCAACCGTTCTCCCCCGAGGCCTACAAGGAAATCATCGGCGAAGGCTTCCGCGCCTCCAGCGGTGCGCTGCGCCTGCCCCTGGAGCAACGCTTCCTCAGCAACCTGGATTACCGGGTGTGCAAGCCCCGTGGCTGCGATTTCGAATACGAGTACCCGTACTTCAGCCGCAGCCCGGACGGCATGTACCACCTGGTGTACTCGTGGAATAACACCTTTATCAAACATGTCAGCTTCAACGAAGCCTGGCTGTCGGAGCGCCTGTGATGGTTTCTGTATGGCAAGCGCATTTGAGTTTTGTGCTGTTGGGTTTTGTGCTGCTCAGCCTGTTGCGCGTCACAACACCCTGGCGCCCCTGGCTGCTGCCGGTGTTGGTGGTGGTAAGTTTTATCCCGGTCAACGAACTGCCGTTGGCGGCGTATGTGCGCAGCTTCACCGATGACCTGGCCATCAGCACCCTGGTGTTGCTGGCGTGGGTCAGCCTGTGCCGGTTGGGTGTGGTGCAGCCGCTCCAGCGCCCGCTGAAGGTCCAGGTGCTGCTGCTGTTTGGCATCCTGAGCCTGGTGCTGTACCCGGCAACGATGGGCCTGACGTATTTCGACCCCTACCGCTGGGGTTTCAACCCTCGGCCGATGATCGTGCTGATAGGCGCGGCAGCACTGTTGATGCTCTGGCTGCGTAATACGCTGGCGGTGTGGATGCTCGCGGCGGGCACCCTGGCGTTCGCGCTGCGGCTCAAGGCCTCGGAAAACTACTGGGACTATCTGATCGACCCACTGCTGACGGGCTACTGCCTGGTGGCCGGGTTGTGGATGCTGGCGATGGCTGCCTGGCGCCCTCTTTTAAAATTGCACAGAGGTCAATGATGGGATGGTTGCACTCGCGCCGCCTGCGCTACGGCGTGGGCGCGATCGGTTTGATATTTGCGTTGCTGGCGGCACTGCGGCTGGTGTTTGTATGGGGATTTTCCGGGGTCGGCCTGAGGGAGCCCGCACTGCTGGAAACCGTGGGCATCGGCCTGCGTTTCGACCTGCGCCTGGCGGTGCTGATCCTGTTGCCCCTGGCACTGCTCGCCTGGCTGCCACGCTGGAACCTGGTGACTGTCCCCGCCCTGCGCTGGCTGGCACGGGGTTATCTGCTGCTGGCGCTGGCCATCGTCGGGCTGGTGTACATCATCGACTTCGGCCACTACGCCTACCTCGGTGTGCGCATCAACGCCACGGTGCTGCGTTACCTGGAAGACGCGCAGATTTCACAACAGATGGTGTGGGAAACCTACCCGGTGCTGTGGATAACCTTGAGCTGGCTTGCCGCCGTCGGCCTATGGACCTACGCCCTGGTTCGCCTTGAACGCATCACCCTGGATGGCGAACGCAAACCCATTGGCAAGTTGGCCATCGCATCCGTGGCCACCGTCGGCGTGATCGCGGTATTGCTGGCCCTGCTCGGCCGCGTCGCCAACCTCAATATCGAAAACCCGGTGCCCCTGCGCTGGAGCGACGCGTTCTTTTCCGGCAACAACCAGATCGCCGCCGTGGGCCTCAACCCGGTGCTGTTTCTGTACGACACCCTCAAGGTCGGCCAGTCGCAATTCGATGAGGCGCGGGTACGAGAGCATTACCCGCAAGTCGCGAATTATCTGGGGGTCAGCCAGCCCGACCCCGAGCAGTTGAACTTCGCCCGTGAACAAGCCGTGCAGCCTTATCGGCTCAAGGGCGAGCGCCCGCCGAACGTGATCTTCGTGATGCTCGAGTCCCTCGGCACCAGCGCCGTGGGCGCCTATGGCAACCCGCTGAACCCCACGCCGAACCTCGACAAGCTGGCGAAGGAAAGCTGGTTCTTCAAACACTTCTACGTGCCCGTCACCGGCACCGCCAAAACCGTGTGGGCGAGCATCACCGGCGTGCCCGACGTTACCCGCCAGGAGACGGCAACCCGCAACCCGCTGATCACCCGGCAACACACCTTGATCAATGCGTTCGAGGACTACCAGAAGCTCTACATGATCGGCGGCAATGCCGGCTGGGCGAATATCAACGCCTTGATCCGCCAGAGCATCGACGGCGTGAAGTTGTATGACGAAAGCCACTGGCGCTCGCCACGGGTGGACGTGTGGGGCGTTTCGGATCTGGACCTGTTCAAGGAAGGCGACGAACTGCTGCGGGCCATCCCCAAGGACCAACCGTTCTTCGCCTACCTGCAAACCTCCGGCAATCACCGCCCGTTCACCATCCCCAGGACCAACGATGGCTTCAAGGTGCATGACCTCACCGTGGAGCAAGTCCAGGCCGCAGGCAGCCGCAGCGTCGAGCAGTACAACGCCGTGCGCCTGCTGGACTTCAACATCGGCCGCCTGATGGAAATCGCCAAGGCTGGCGGTTACTACGACAACACCATCTTCGTGTTCTTCGGCGACCACAACACCCGAATCAGCCAGATTCCGCACATGGCGCCGGCATTCGAGCAGCTTGGGCTGGAAAGCAACAACGTGCCGATGATGATCCACGCGCCCGGCCTGCAACCCCGGGTGATCGAAGAAGCCGTCGGCCTGGCGGACCTGCTGCCGACCGTGGCCGGCATGGCAGGCATACCGTTCCGCAATGGCGCGATGGGCCGGGATATCCAGCAACCTGCGCCGGAAGGCGAGCGCGTGGTGCCGCTGGTATTGCGCGAGGGCACGTTCCCGCTGATCGGCGGCGTGACCAAGGACTTCCTGCTGCAAATGGAGCACGACGGCAGCTCGCCGACCCTGCATGAGCTGGCGTCGCAAACGCCGAGGGACAATGTGGCTCAGCAGTATCCCGAGGAGTTTGAGCGGTTGCAGGGGCTGACCCGTGGCCTGCATGAGAGTGCGCGATTGATGTTGTTCCGGAACGTGCGTTGAAGTCACCTGACGGTCGGGCTGTACTATCGGCCCAGCCAATCCATCCCCACAATCTATCGATTTGAGGTCCACCTCACCCTCCCCGACTATGGCGGCACTTCCAATAACAAAAACCAGGAACCCGCCATGACTGCCCGCTTCCACAACCCGGTAGACACCCGCTTCGGCTGGGGCTGCCTGCAAGAACTCGCCGCTCTTACCGAAGGCCAGAGCGTCGCCCTCGTGACCTTTCCCGAAGCCCGCGGGCTCGGTTTGGTAGACCGCATCCAGGCCCTGCTGGGCGAACGCCTGGTGTACGTCATCGAAGACGTACAGCCCAACCCTGACGTGGCCCAACTGCGCGACACCTACGAGCGTTTCTGGCTGCAGGCCGGTGACTGCCAGGTGGTGGTCGCCGTCGGCGGTGGCAGTGCAATTGATACGGCAAAGGCCTTGATCGTCGGCACAGATTCCGGGGATTTCGACGAGCTGCTGGCGTTGCTGGCCACCGGTAAACCTTTCGCGCCGGCCCGCCACAAGCTGTTGATTGCCGCACCGACCACCGCCGGCACCGGCAGCGAAGTCACGCCATGGGCGACGATCTGGGACTCCGCCAGCCTCAAGAAGTATTCGCTGCACCTGGACTGCACCTGGCCGACAGTGGCGATCATCGACCCGCAGTTGATGCTGACGGTGCCGGCCGGGGTCACGGTGTCCACCGGGCTGGATGCCTTGTCCCATGCGCTGGAATCGATCTGGAACGTCAACGCCAACCCGGTCTCGGACACCTTCGCCATCTCCGCCATCGAAGACATCCTGGAATGCCTGCCGCGCTTGCGGCGTGACCTCGGCAACCAGGAATTGCGCTCGCGCATGGCCTTGGCGGCGCTGAAAGCCGGCCTGGCTTTTTCCAACACCAAGACCGCCCTCGCCCACTCCATCTCTTATGAGATGACTCTGCACCACGGCCTGCCCCATGGCATCGCCTGTTCCTTCACTTTGCCGCTGGTACTGGGCCTGGCATGGGGGCACGACGCCGCGCGGGACCGCACCCTGCAACGGGTATTCGGCACCGACCTGCAGCAGGCCCAGGCGCAGCTGCGCGACTTCCTCCACAGCCTGGACGTGAAGACCGAATTTGCCGACTACGGCGTGAATGCCACCGAGGCCGAGGCGATGATCCGCTTCGCCCTGCAAGGCGCACGCGGCAAGAATTTCATCGGCGCGCAAGCGGCCTAGACTCACCGTAATTCGGTCGTTTCCTGTTGCACCTATCAAGAGTGCCCCCCAGCGGCTGCGGTCGCCGGGGCGAATAACAATAAGGAAAACATCATGAATCGTGCACACGTGCTGCCTGTTCCTGCCGTCCGTACCTCATCGTTTCGCGTAGCCCAGTGGCGCATGCTGCTGGCGGCGATGTTTTGTTATCTGTTTTTCTACACCGGCCGCCAGACCTTCGGCTTTGCCATCCCCGGGATCCAGGCCGAGTTCGGCCTGACCAAGGAAACCCTCGGCTGGGCCTCCGCGGCGATGCTTTGGGCCTACGCGATTGGCCAGGCGATCAACGGCAACCTCGCCGACAAGTTCGGCGGCCGCCGCATCATGACCCTGGGCGCGGTGCTGTCCTGCGCGGCCAACTGGGTCACCAGTTTCGCCAGCGGCTTTGCCGGGCTGATCCTGCCGTGGGGCATCAACGGTTACTTCCAGGCCCTCGGCTGGGCACCCGGCAGCCGGCTGATTTCCAATTGGTGGAGCGCCGGCGAGCGCGGCAAGGTGTATGGCTTTTATGTGTTCGCGGCCGGGTGCGCCTCGGTCCTGTCGTACGTCACCTCCATCGTGGTGCTGGAAGTGTTCCAACTGGAATGGCGCTGGATCTTCCGCCTGCCGGTGCTGTTGATGTTGGCGGGCGGCATTATTTTCTACCTGGTGGCCCGCGAGCGGCCTCAAGACATGGGCTTCGAGCCCCTGGCCGATACTGGCGTGGCGAATGCCGAAGACAAGAATCATGAAGTGGCCCACGGCGAAGTCGAATCCTCGGCGCAGCGCTACAAGGCGGTGCTGAAAAATCCGCGGCTGATCATCGCCGCGATCTCCCTGGGTTTCCAGAACGCCGCCCGCTACGGCCTGATCGTCTGGGTGCCGGTGCACTTCCTCGGGGCCAACTGGAAAAGCGGCGACAGCATGATCGACCCCAAGTGGATCACCGTGGCCCTGCCGGTGGGCATGGCCATCGGCGCCCTGAGCAACGGCTGGGTCTCGGACAAGCTGTTCGGCTCCAAACGCTACCTGGCGATCATGCTCTACATGTTCCTCGGCGCCGCCACCAGCCTGTGGATGTGGAGTTTGCCGCCCCACAGCGCAATCGGCCTGGTAGCGTTGTTCCTCTGCGGGTTCTTCGTGTATGGCCCGGCGTCGAGTTTCTGGGCGCTGTGCCCGGACCTGGTCGGCGCCAAGCGTGCGGGTACGGCCACGGGCGTGATGAATTTCTCATCCTATCTGTTCGCCGGCCTGGCGGAACCGCTGATCGGCAGTATGCTCGACAGTACCGGCAATACCTCGCTGATCTTCATCGTCGTGACCTCGGCCTGCCTGTGCAGCGCAGCGGTGGCGTTGTTTATCCGACGTTGATGACCGGCCCGGCGGACCTCAGGAACAGGACTCGTTATGTACCAGTACCACAAGTGGCTGCGCTCGTTTCATGCGGTGGCGAAGACCGGCAGTTTCACCCTCGCCGCCGAATACCTGAGCGTCGGCCAGCCGACGGTCAGCGAGCAGGTCAACGGGCTGGAGAAGCAGTTCTCGGTGGAGCTGTTCCACCGTCGCGGGCGGTTTATCGAGATGAGTGCCGCCGGGCACGCCCTTTACGGGATCACCCAGGGGCTGTTCGGCCAGGAGGATGAAGCCATGCAACTGTTGCAGAGTTTCAAGCAGCGCAAGACCGGGCTGCTGCGCCTGGGCGCGGTGTCGCCGCCGATCGCGATGAACCTGACCTACGAGCTGATGCAGCGCCACCCGGACATCGAACTGGAAACCTCGTTTTCCCCGGAAAAGGAAACCCTGGACCGGCTCTTCAACTTCGATATCGACGTGGCGATCCTGGCCCTTTCGGAGTTCGACCAGCGCTTCGATACCCAGCTGTACCGGCGCTATCCGATTATTGCGGTGGTGCGCGATGACCACCCGTGGGCCCGGCAGAAAGAGGTGCACGTGGAACAGATCAGCCGCGAAAAGTGGGTGATGCGCGAGAAAAGCTCACGCACCCGGCAACTGGTGGAAGAAAGCTGCAAGCGCCAGGGCATCGCCGTGAACTGCGTGATGCAGCTGAACAGTCGCGAAGCCATTGTGCACGCGATCACCAAGGGCATCGGCATCGGCTTTGTGTCTGCCGTGGAATACGCCGAAACCCCGGGCACCACGCCGATCACCTTCGTCGACCATCCGTTTTTCATCGACTACCACTTGTGTTGCGTGGGCATCCGCCGCAACCGACCGATGATCGCCGAGCTATTCGAGGCCAGCCCGATCCCGGCCACCTGATCGTCTTGACCGTTTAAACCCTCACCAGGCGCTTACCTCTTCTTTGAGAGAGGGACGGCCTGCTCACACCTGAAAATGGAGACTTGCCATGCACTACCAACAACCTTCCAAGCTGCAAGCCGTGGTCCTGGACTGGGCCGGCACCGTCGTCGACTTCGGTTCCTTCGCCCCCACGCAGATTTTTGTCGAGGCGTTCGGTGAGTTCGGCGTCGCCGTTTCCCTGGAGGAAGCCCGCGGCCCGATGGGCATGGGCAAGTGGGATCACATCCGCACCTTGTGCAACCTGCCACAGATTGCCGAGCGTTATCGGGCGGTATTTGATCGCTTGCCGACTGACGAGGATGTCACCGCACTGTATGAGCGCTTCATGCCGTTGCAGATCGAGAAAATCGCGCTGCATTCGGCGGTCATTCCCGGCGCCCTTGAGGCGATCAACACCTTGCGCGGGCAGGGCTTGAAGATTGGCTCCTGCTCCGGGTACCCGGCGGTGGTGATGGCCAAGGTGGTCGAGCTGGCGCGACAGAACGGCTACGTCGCCGACCATGTGGTGGCGACCGACGAAGTGCCCAACGGGCGCCCGCATCCGGCGCAGGCACTGGCCAACGTGATTGCCCTGGGGGTCAGCGATGTGGCCGCGTGCGTAAAGGTCGACGACACCTGGCCGGGGATCCTGGAAGGCCGTAGCGCCGGCATGTGGACGGTGGCGTTGACCTGTTCCGGCAACGCACTGGGTTTGACCTACGAGCAATACAAGGCGCTGCCTGCTGCTGAGCTGGCGCTGGAGCGTGCGCGCATTACACAGATATTCGAGGGCTCGCGGCCGCATTACCTGATCGACACCATCGTCGAACTGCCGGCGGTGATCGACGATATCAATGCGCGTTTGGCGCGCGGAGAAACGCCGCAGGGTTCTTGATGGGCCGATGGGGTCAGTGAGCTGACCCCACACTGCGGCCTATCGCCCTGCGACAAGCTGCTCGCTAAGTATCCACAGCCGCTGCGCCAACCCGGTATCCACCGCCCACGGCCTGACACCCAACTGCTCTTCCGATTCCGCACTCACTGCCGCCGCCACATCACAGTTCTCGCAATAGACCCCGCCCATTCCCGCCAACTGCCCACTCACCGCGCACCACACACTGGTGGCCGCGCCTTGTTCCGGGGTTTTCATGTTCCGCTCAGGGTCGATCACCGGTTTCCCGTGCTCGTCGACATAGCCTGATGCCTGCAAGACTTCAGGCTTCATGTGCCGCACCAGATCGGTAATGATTCCACCGGGATGCACCGCAAAAGCCCTTACCCCACTCGCCGCACCGAGCGTATCCAGATGCACGGCGAACAGCGCATTGGCAGTCTTGGACTGACCGTAGGCCCTCCATGGATCGTAGGCCTGGCGCTCGAAATTCCAGTCGTCAAAGTCGACGGCGCCGTGCACATGCCCCCGTGAGGACAGCGTCACCACCCGTGCACCTTCGGCGCGCTGCAAGGCCGGCCACAGGCGCTGGGTAAGCAGGAAATGCCCGAGATGGTTGGTCGCGAACTGAGATTCGTAGCCCTGGGCATTGCGGCTCAGCGGCGGCGCCATGATGCCCGCGTTATTGATCAGCAGGTGCAGCGGGCAGCCTGTCGCCAGAAAGCGCACGGCAAACTGTTCGATGGACTGGGCGTCCATCAAGTCCAGGGGTTCAAGTTGCAGCTGTGGGTAAGGTTTGAGTGCGGCGCGTGCCTTGGCCAGGTCACGGGCCGGGACGATCACGCGGGCGCCCGCGGCAGCCAGGGTACGGGCGGTGACCAGGCCAATGCCGGAGTAGCCGCCCGTGACAATCGCCACCTTGCCCGAGAGATCGACGCCCCGGATGACTTCGGCGACGGTGGTTGCTGCTCCATAGCCGCTGTGGATCGGTTTTTGTACTGTGGGCATGACAGAGTCTCCATTGGACGTGTGGTTAACACGCTACCCCTCGAAAGCCGTACTCTGAATACTCGATTATCCCATTTACATGCGTAAAAGTACGAATATGCCCAGCGACCCGTTTTCCGAGATTCTCACGTTCGTGAATGCCCAATCGGTGATGACCGGCGGCTTCAGCGCGGGCGGCGCCTGGGCCCTGCGTTTTCCCGCGCCGGACAAGATCAAGTTTTTCGGGGTGGTGAAGGGGCAGTGCTGGTTGTGGATGGATGGCGAACTGGCGCCGGTGTTGATTGAGGCGGGCGATGTGTTCCTGCTGTGTGCGCAACGCTCGTTTGTGCTTGCAGGCGATGTGTCGGTCGCGCCTTTGGAAGCGCGGCAATTATTCGCTGACGCCGGCCGCTTCCCGCAAATCGGTGACGGCCAGGGCTGTGTGCAAATCGGCGGCTACGTGCAACTGGACCCGGAGAGTGGCGGCCTGCTGGCCAACGCGCTGCCGCCCCTGATCCACGTGCGGGCCACGTCGCCGCAAGCGACAATCGTGCAATGGCTACTCGGCCAGTTGGCACATGAGGGGCAAGCCAATTTGCTCGGGGCAAGCTTGGCGTCGGCGCAACTGGCGCAGTTGATGTTTATCCAGATCCTGCGGGCCTATGTCGAGACCTCGGGCGTATTACCCGAAGGCTGGCTGCGCACGGTCAGCGACAAGCGCCTGGCCCCCGCGCTGCGCTTGATACACAGCGAGCCGGGGCGTGCCTGGACACTGGAAGACCTGGCTACGGCGGCTGCGATGTCGCGCACCACCTTTTCGCACTACTTCAAGAGCGTTGCCGGGGTACCACCGTTGGCGTACCTGACCGAGTGGCGCATGCGCCTTGCGCAACGAGCGTTGCGCGAGGGGAATCTGTCAGTGGGCGTGTTAGCGCAGTCGTTGGGGTACGGTTCTGAAAGTGCGTTCAGCAACGCCTTCAAGCGAGTGACAGGAAAGGCCCCGAGGCATTATCGGGACGCGTGCCGTCAATCAATGTGAATTACTGCGCCTGGAACGTCGCAAGGTACGCCAGCAGGTTATCGATCTTCTCCTGGTCGCTGATCCCCCAGAAAATCATCCGGGTGCCGCTCACGACCTTTTTCGGTGCCTCGATGTAGGCGGCCAGCTTGTCCCGCGTCCAGACCACGCCTGAATTCTTCATCGCATCTGAATACTGGTAATCAGTGGTCGTGCCGGCCGGGCGGCCAATGATGCCGTTGAGCTGCGGCCCGAAACCGCCCCGGGCATTTTCGCCGACGCTATGGCAACCGCCGCAGGTTTTGCTGAATAACTTTCCACCGGCTTCGGCGTCTCCCGCCGCCGCTGCCGGCAGGCTGACGAGACCGGCAATCAGGGCGAGGCTGAATAATACGACGTACTTCATGGGTAACTTTCCATCCGTTGTGCCGGTTCAGCTGGGGACTTGCCATGACATGGCACAGCGACTGCCCGGCGCAAAACCGTGACGATACTCCTCACGCAGAGCCTCTGCCAAACGATGATCCGGCGCCAGCGAATGTGCTTGCTCAAATCCCAGCCGCTGATAAAACGGGCTGTTCCAGGGCACGTCGCAAAATGTGGTCAAGGTGACTGCCCGCAACCGGCGCGAGCGAGCCTCATTCATCACGACCTCAAGCAATTGCCGCCCTGCGCCACGGCCCTGCATGACCTGCGCCACCGACAGTTCATGGATGTGCAGGTCGTCATCAAGCATCTGTGCACTGAGAAAACCCTGGACCTGGCCAGCAGCATCCACCGCCACCCAACACGTACCCCACGCGATCAACTGCAGATGACGTTCAACACTCATGACCTCGGCATCGGCCAGCCAGCTCAAGGATTCGATCGCACGAAAGGACTGGGCCGCACTGCGCTCTATTGCAGGTAAACACACTGCGTCGGGTGCGGCGGCAAGTCGGATAACAGTCAGCATGAGGCAACCCGGGATCGTTGAAACACCTGAGATTAACATCTGGAAACAGCCACTCAATTGATATCACCCCACCACTCTGCTTGCATGCCCGCTCCTCTCGGCACAGCGGTTCAGGAGACAAGCGATGAAAACCATGGTGGTCGGTGCAAGCAAAGGATTGGGCAGGGCCTTGATGGAAGGGCTGGGCGGGGTTGGGGATACGCTGATCGGGGTGTCCCGCAGTCGCCCTGATCCCTTGACGTGCAGCACTGGCGCCGAGGTGCGCTGGGTGGAAGCAGACCTTGGCGTGCCTGGCCAAGCGGCGCACGTCATCGAGCAGGCGGTGGAGGCAGGCGGGCTGGACACACTGATCTATAACCTGGGCATCTGGGAGGCGCGGGCGTTTGATCCGGCGTACAGCTATCTCACCGACGAGGACACGCAACTGGAAGCCATCGTCAGTTGCAACATCACCGCACCGCTGTTGTTGATCAAGCGGCTGCTGCCGGTGTTATTGAAGAGCCCACAGCCGCGCATCATCCTCACAGGCTCGACCTCGGGACTGCCCCAGAGCGGCCGGCCCGAAGTGGCGTTCGGCGCCTCGAAATTCGCCTTGCGCGGCATCGCCGATGCGCTGCGTGAAGGCTATCGCCAGCAACGCCTGGGTGTCACTTGCCTGAACCTGGGCTATCTGAATACCGAAGATTCCTTGAGCACCTCACGCACCCAGGCCGAACAGCGCGGTGAGGGCCAATTGATTCCGGTGCATGACGTGGTGCAGGTGGTGCGTATGGTCTTGAGCCTGTCCGGCGCCAGTTTCGTCAAGGAGCTGACGTTGCCGGCGCTGCTGGATGAACGCTTCTAGCAGGTTTCGCCAGTGGAGCGCCCTGCCCTGACGCAATTCAAAGACAACCAAATGACCACCCATCGCAAAAAAAACATCCAATCGAACCTAATCGACGGCGCCCCACTCCACCTTACTTAACCCGGATGGTGGAGTAAGGATCATGGCTCAGCCATCGATATTGGTGCTGGAAGACGACGAAATCATTCGCTCGTTGATGGTAGATGTACTGGAGGATTTCGGCGCGGTGGTGACCTCGTTCCCGTCCGCAGACGAAGGAATGATTTTTCTTGAACGAGCCAGTGATCCGGTAGACTTGATTGTCAGCGATATCCAGATGCCCGGCCTGCTCAATGGCTACGACTTGAGCAAGGTCGTCGCCCATCGCTGGCCGACGCTGCCGGTGGTGCTGACCTCGGGCAACACCGCAATGGCCTCGCAGTTGGGCAGCACCGTGCGGTTCCTGCCCAAGCCATGGACCACCAAGCGCCTGATCGACTGCGTGCAGTCGGCCCTGGTGCAGGGTTCGCCCATGCACTGATAGCATCGCGATATCAGCCAAGGCGAACTTCACGGCGACTCCTGCGGTCAGTTATTAAGCAACCTTACATGGCCAGCAGGCCCCCAGTTCGAGTTTACTGAATGCATTCACAGGCCCATGACGTTAGTGCGCCCCCTGTACTTGAAGCCCTGCGCTCGGGTACCGCTTTACTGCACGTCGCCCTGGAAAAGCGCTTGCCGTTTTTCTCCCCGCAGCTCGATCACACTCGGTATAAACGCCTGCTCCAGGCCTATTACGGGTTCTACAACCCTCTGGAAACGACGCTGAACGACAGCGGCTTGATACCCGTGGGGTTTGATCAGGTGCTGCGTCGCAAAACTCCCACCTTGCTGACGGATCTCCACGCCCTGGGCCTGGACGCCCGAGCCATCGCCGCCCTTCCCCATTGCCTGTCGCTACCGCTCCTCGACACGCCGGCCGCCTGCCTGGGCGCGCTGTATGTGTTGGAAGGTGCCACCCTGGGCGGGCAGATCCTGCGCCGGGAAATGGCCCAGCGCCTGGGACTGGATGCCGACAACGGCGGCGCGTTTCTCAACGTGTACGGCGCCGAAACCGGTCGGCGCTGGAAAGACTTTCTCGACTACCTGAGCCATGTGCCCCTCGATGCGCACGCCAAACTGCGCGCCGTGAACGCGGCCCGCTCGACATTCAGCTGCTTTGAGCAATGGCTCGACAGCCAGGAGGTACTGCTATGAAACCCGAAGATTTTGAAGAGTTGCTTGCCAACTGTGCAGACGAACCCATCCGCTTCCCGGGGGCCATCCAGCCCCACGGTGCGCTGCTGACCCTGTCCGAGCCGGACCTGCATATCGTGCAGGTGAGCGCCAACGTAGCCGAACTGTTCAACCACTCACCGGAATCCCTGCTGGGCCAGCCGCTGCACACATTGATCGGCATTGAACATGCCGAAGCCGTCCAGGCCATGGTCACGCAAAACAGCTTTTTCGACGCCGCACCGCTGCACATGACCCTCAACGGCGCCGAGTTCGAAGGCTTGCTGCACCGCCATCAGGATGTGCTGGTGCTGGAGTTCGAACCACGGCTCAAGGACTTCCAGCCGCGGGCACTCAATGGTCGGACCAGCAACCTGGGCAAGATGCTGCAACGCCTGCAGGCAGCGAAAACCCTGCAAGCCTTGTATGAAATCAGCGTCAACGAAATCCAGGCCATGACCGGCTATGACCGGGTGCTGATTTATCGTTTCGAAGAGGAAGGCCACGGCCAGGTGATCGCCGAAGCGTCCGCCCCGTCGATGGAATTGTTCAACGGCCTGTTCTTCCCGGCGTCTGACATCCCCGAACAAGCCCGGGAGCTGTACCGCACCAATTGGCTGCGGATCATCCCCAATGCCGATTACGAGGCAGTGCCGCTGGTGCCCAGGCTGCGCCCGGACACCGGCCACCCCCTGGACCTGAGCTTCGCCACCCTGCGCAGCGTGTCGCCGATTCACTGCCAGTACATGAAAAACATGGGGGTGCTGTCGTCCATGAGCATCTCCCTGATGGCCGGCGACAAACTCTGGGGCCTGATCAGTTGCGGCAACCGCCAGCCGCTGCTGGTGCCCAATGATTTGCGCACCGCGTGCCAGACCATCGGCCAGGTGCTGTCGTTGCAGATCAGCGCCATGGAGGCCCTGGACCTAAGCCGCCAGCGCGAAGAAAAAGTCGAGGCCCTGGCCTTGCTCCGCCAGGCCATGCAGGCCTCGCCCGCAAACGTCTTCGATGGCCTGGCGCAGCGTCCGCAATTGCTGATGGACCTGACCCTCGCAGGCGGTGTGGCGATCATCGAAGACAAGCAACTGCACCGTTACGGCAATTGCCCGGAACCTGCGCAGATTCGCGCCCTGCACAAGTGGCTGCAAGAGACCGGGCAGCCGGTGTTTGCCAGCCATAACCTGGCCTCGGTTTACCCGCCGGCGGCTGAATACCAGCACGTAGCCAGTGGCGTGCTGGCCATGAGCTTGCCCAAGCCGGTGGACAACGGCGTGTTGTGGTTTCGTCCAGAAGTGAAGGAAAACATCAACTGGAGCGGCGACCCGAACAAACCCCTGGACCTGGAAAGCACCGACGCGGGCCTGCACCTTCGCCCACGCACCTCGTTTGAAATCTGGAAGGTGGAGATGGCCGGCATTTCCACCAAATGGAGCCACGGTGACCGCTTCGCCGCCAACGACCTGCGCCGCTCGGCCCTGGAAAATGACCTGGCCCGCCAGGTGCTGCGTGAACAACAGGCGGTGCGCGCCCGGGATGAACTGGTGGCGGTGGTTTCCCACGACCTGCGCAACCCGATGACGGTGATCTCGATGCTCTGCGGCATGATGCAAAAGGCCTTCAGTTCCGATGGCCCACACACCTCGCGACGGATTTCCTCGGCCATCGATACCATGCAACAAGCCGCCGGGCGCATGAATGTGCTGCTGGAAGATTTGCTCGACACCTCGAAGATCGAAGCCGGGCGCTACACCGTCAAGCCGGTGGCCCTGGACGTGAGCCAGATGTTCGAGGAGGCCTATTCACTGCTCGCGCCCCTGGCGATGGAAAAGGGCATCGACCTGTCCTTCAATGCCGAACCCGGGCTGCAAATCCATGCCGACCCGGAACGGTTGTTCCAGGTGCTGTCGAACCTGATCGGCAACGCCATCAAGTTCACCCCGCGCCAGGGCAATATCGGCATCAGTGCGTTGAGCAATGGCGAAGAGATCGTGTTTTCGGTGCGTGACTCCGGCGAAGGGATCGCCCCTGATCAGTTGCCTCACGTGTTTGATCGCTACTGGACGCAAACCGAAAACAATCCCACCGGCAGCGGCCTGGGCTTGTACATCACCCAAGGCATCGTGCAGGCACACGGCGGGCGGATCGAGGCTGAGAGTGAGTTGGGGCGAGGCAGCGAGTTTCGGTTTACGGTGCCCAAGCCGGCTTGAAACGGCGCCTCATCGAGACGGCGAAGCATATGGAAACCCAAAGGCCCGGAACGCCGGACCGGGCCAGGGCCACTGATCAGGACGCACTCAAAGGGAGGTGAATGCGCACTTCACGTCCTTTCTAATGAGAGCCAACATCTATGTCCTTTCCAATCATTGGCAGCGCTTTCCATATCCAATCCTTCAATCAACCCACTCATTCGCCTCAAGCCACTCAACCCGTCCAACCTGTTCAGCCGGCCCCCAAACCAAACGATGAGCCCTCGCGTAGCAGCTCCAACCAGCAAATTTTTCAGTCGAATAGCGGTAATCTGACTGATCTGGGAAAAGGCAATTTGCCGTGAGGGTTTAAGCCTTCCTAAACCGGCAACACCACCACGGCGGCCAACCCGCCACACGGGCGATTCTCCAACGTCAGCGTTCCACCGTGTTCCAGGACAATCGCCCGTGCCGTGGAAAGGCCCAAACCGACCCCGCCGGTACTTTTATTGCGTGAGCCTTCCAGCCGAAAGAACGGCAGGAACACCTGCTCATGCTGCTCCTGCGGGATGCCCGGGCCACGGTCCAGTACCCGTATCGTCACCACGCCCGGACTCTGTTGCAGTTCGATTTCCGGCGCCCGCCCGTAGTGGATCGCATTGTCCATCAGGTTGGTCATCACTCGCTTGAGCCCCAGCGGACGACCGAAATACACCAGCCGTGGCGGGCCATTGAAGCCGATGTCGATGGACTGATCGCGGTAGTCGTCAATCAGCGTTTGCAGCAACTCCGCAAGGTCCAGTTGGGTGGCCTGTTCCAGGCGCGCATCGTCGCGAAAGAATTCCAGCGCGGTGTTGATCATCGCCTGCATCTCGTCGACATCACGGAACAGGCGGTGCTGCTGGTCGGCATCTTCGATGAATTCCCCCCGCAGGCGCAGGCGGGTCAGCGGCGCACGCAGGTCATGGGAAATCGCGGCGAGCATCTGGGTGCGGTCCTGGATGAAGTGCTGCAACTGCGCCTGCATGCCGTTGAACGCGAGAATCGCCTGGCGGATTTCCTGGGGGCCGACCGGCTCGATAGGCGGCGCACGAAAGTCGGCGCCGAAACGTCGCACACCCTGGGCGAAATACTGCAGCGGCCGGGCCAGGCGCCGGGTGGCGATCAGCGTGACCAGCGCGGTGGAAATCAGTACCAGCATCAGCACGATCAGGCTTCGCGGGCCTTCCGCCAGGCCCCAGCTGCGCGACGGCGCGCTGAACATCAGCCAGGATTCATCCACCAGTTGCACCACCAGCGCATAGCGCCCGCCGGGGCCAGGCCAGTCGGACGGTTCGTAGGCTTCCATTCGCCGCTCCGGCCCCTTGAGCAGCTGTTTGAACACCTGGTCGGAGTGAAACCCCGGGTCTTCCAGAACCGGCACATCAATGCCTGTGCGGGTGGCCGACCAACTCACCTTGAAGCTGTCATCGGCCACTGCCCGAGTCAGTTGCGCGCGCTGGGACGGCTCTGCCGCTTCGATCATCCGCACGATCACCGCGACCTTCTCCAACAGGCCGGTTTCACCCAACGGCGGCCTGGCCCAAACGCCAGCCAGTTGCACAAACAGCGCATTGAAGGCCAGCGCTGTGAGCATCGCAATCAGGATGGTCAGGGCAATCCAGCGGGCCACGGTGTCCCGAGGTTTGAAGCGGCTCATGAGCGGGTCACTGCGACGGTGAACTGGTAACCACCGTTGCGCACGGTACGAATCATCGCCGGGCGCTTGGTGTCGAACTCCAGCTTGCGTCGCAGGCGGCTGACCTGCACGTCGATGCTGCGGTCGAACGCGTCGTGGCTATGGCCCCGCGCCAGGTTCAGCAATTGCTCGCGGGTGAGCACGCGCTGCGGGTGTTCGACGAACACCAGCAGCAGGTCGAACTCCCCGGACGACAACGGGATCATCACCTGGTCCGGCGAGCGCAACTCACGGCGCGTCAGGTCCAGTTGCCAGCCGGCGAAACGAATCAGCGGGCGCGACACGTCGCCCAACGTCGGCCGGTTTTCACCCGCCCGACGCAGTACGGCGCGCACCCGGGCAAGTAATTCACGGGCATCGAAAGGTTTGCTCAGGTAATCATCGGCGCCCATTTCCAGGCCCACCACGCGATCACTCAGTTCGCCCATGGCGGTCAGCATGATCACCGGTGTTGCGTATTGCTGGCGCAGGCGCTGGCACAGCAACAGGCCGTTATCCCCCGGCAGCATCAGGTCGAGGATGATCAGGTCGGCAGGTGTACGCTCCATGGCCGCCCACAGCTCGGCGCCATTGGCGGCGGTCTCGACCGTGTAGCCATGTTGCAGGAAGAATTTCTTCAGCAGGGCGAGGACCTCGAGGTCATCGTCCACGATTAAAAGATGGCTCACCGATGGGCATCACTTGGTCTTGTCGATGCGCCATCTAAAACCATTCGACGCGGCCCGTCATATATTTCAATCGTGCAATAAAGCGTCAACGGCGCAATAAAGCAGACATCTTTGCGCAAGCTGCGGCTGCCAGCATCGGCTTCCTTTTCCCGGAGACTGACCCCATGCGCTCGCTGACGTACCCCCAGCACCTGGCTCGCCAGGCGGTGTTGTTGCTGACTGTGTCTTACCTCACAGGCTGCGCGAGCCCGGCCAACGTAACGAGTACCACACGCTGCGCACAGGTTTCCTACCCGGTGTATGACCCCGCCGAACCGGTCAACCGGGGCGTGTTCGCCTTCAACCGCGCGGTGGATGACTACGCCCTGGCGCCTGTAGCCCGAGGCTACCGATACATGCCGGAGTTTTTCCAGCAGGGTGTGCATAACTTCGCCAGCAACTTCAGCGAGCCCAAGGTCTTCATCAACGACCTGCTGCAAGGCAACCCACGGCGCTCGATCAACACCCTGGGACGTTTTGCGGTGAACACCACCGTGGGGATCGTCGGCTTGATTGATGTCTCGGACCCGCTGGGCATCCCTCGCCACACCGCCGACTTCGGCCAGACCTTTGGCGTGTGGGGGATTGGCAACGGGCCGATTGTCGAACTGCCGTTGCTGGGCACCGGCAACAGCCGCGATGCGGCGGGCAAGGTCCTGAACTTCCTGGTGGCGCCGCTGGGCGACAGCGATACCGTGCAAACCCTGGGCACCATCAGCCTGGTGGGTGGCACAGTGGACACGCGCGCCTCGTTGCTGCCGCTGACCGACAGCCTGCAAAAGCTGCCGGACTACTACAGTGCCTTGCGTAACGTGGTGGCCGAACACCGCGCGGCCTTTGTGCTGGAGGGCAAGCAGGGGGCGACGTCGCCTCAGGCCGATAATTGTGCACAGGGAGCCGGCGATGATTTCTGAATCAAGCTCACTGGTCCTGCAACGTCAGGTTCGTAAACGCGGGACCAGCGCCCTGCTCTGCCGGGAGACCCGCCTGAGCCTGTCGTCGGAGCAGGGCCGCCTGGTGCTGAGCCGCTATGTCGAACGGTACAGCCCGCAGGGTGTGCGCTGGGTCGAGCGCCAGCACAGTGTGGCCCTGGCCGAAGTGCTGCGCTGGATGATTGCCGAAGGCGAGACCTGCGCCACGCAGTCATGATTTGAGATGAAAGGTTTATAGCCCGGGCCAGTGGGCGCCGGGTAATTTGCGGCTCGCCCGGGTATCGCGCCTTAACAAAACGCTGACATTCAATGCGTTACCTTTTCGGCCCAACCTTGCCCAGAGCCGTTGCCTTGATGCCTCACCCCGACACACTTCCCGCTGTACTCGCCGGCCCGTTGCTGCGACGCCTGGAACCGCGGCGCCTGGTGATGTGGCTGGTGGGAAGTCGTCCCCTGGCATTGACCCTGAGGCTGCAAGTCGCCCAAGGCGCGGCGCTCGATATCGAGTTGGACGCCAGCCAATGCAAGGTGGTGCCCGTCGGGCGCCAGGCCTTTATCCACCTGATCGACGTACCGCTGGCGGAAGCCCTGCCCCAGGACGTGAGCATCGGCTACGACCTGCTGGTAAACCGTGCCGGTATCGCCGAATGGGCGCCGCACCTGCTCTACCCGGGCGCACAAGGCCCGCATTTCGTCCTGCACAGCCGCATCCACCAATTGGTCCACGGTTCCTGCCGCAAGCCCCATCACAGCGCAGCCGACGGTTTGCTGTGTGTCGACCGGCTGCTGGCCGAATCGAACACCCTGGAGGAACGCCCGGCCTTGTTGATGATGAGTGGCGACCAGGTCTACGCCGACGATGTCGCGGGGCCGATGCTGCGGGCCATTCATGCGCTGATCACGCGCCTCGGCCTGTTCGACGAACACCTCGACGGTGCCGTCGTCGACAACAGCGCCGCGCTTTATGAGCATGCCGCCAGCTACTACCATCGAGCCGACCTGTTGCCCGCCCTGAAGAGCAACGAGACCCTGCGCGAGCGTTTTTTTGGCGGGGTGAAGAAGCCTATTTTCACCAGCAGCAGCGCCGACAACCACCTGGTGACTTTTGCCGAAGTCATGGCGATGTACCTGCTGGCGTGGTCGCCCGTACCGTGGCAGCTGATCACACCGCAAGCGCCGCAACTGCGCGCCGAAGGGCACGTACGCTATGGGCACGAGCAAGTGCAGATCGACACGTTCCGTGACGGCCTGGGTGGCGTGGCCAGGGTGTTCGCCCACCTCTCCTGCCTGATGATCTTCGACGATCACGACATCACCGACGACTGGAACCTCAGCGCCCAATGGGAAGAAACCGCCTACGGGCATCCGTTCTCCAAGCGCATCATCGGCAACGCACTGCTGGCCTACATGCTGTGCCAGGGCTGGGGCAATAACCCGGATGCGTTCGATACGGTGATCGGCAAAACCCTGGCGCTCACCACACAGGCCCACGACAACTACCTGCAGCCTGTCGCTCAAGATGAGCTGGTGGATGACCTGCTGAAGTTCCAGCAATGGCATTACGTGCTGCCCACCACCCCCGCACTGGTAGTGCTCGACACCCGTACCCGGCGCTGGCGCAGCGAGTTCAACCTCAAGCAACCCTCCGGCCTGCTGGACTGGGAAGCACTGAGCGAACTGCAACAGGAGCTGCTGGATCACCCTTGCGCGATAATCGTTTCACCGGCGCCGATCTTCGGCGTCAAACTGATCGAAACCGTGCAGAAGGCCTTCAGCTGGTGCGGCTACCCGCTGCTGGTGGACGCGGAAAACTGGATGGCCCACCGCGGCGCAGCACAGGTGATCCTCAACATCTTTCGTCACTCCCGCACACCGGGCAACTACGTGATCCTCTCGGGAGACGTGCACTACTCGTTCGTCTATGAAGTGCTGATTCGCCACCGCAATGCCGGTCCAAAAATCTGGCAGATCACCAGCAGCGGCATCAAGAACGAATTCCCGCCGCGCTTGCTGGAATGGTTCGACCGTCTCAATCGATGGCTCTACTCACCGCGCTCACCGCTGAACTGGTTTACCCGTCGCCGACTCATGCAGGTAGTGCCGCATATTCCGGAACACGCTGAAGCGGGCGAACGGCTCTGGAATTCTGCCGGGATCGGGCAGGTGTTTTTTAACCGGCAGGGGCAGCCTGAGGCGATTTATCAGCACAATGCCAATGGGGCGCCCAGGACCAGGATGGCGGCGCCTGATCAGAAGCTGAACCCAAGCAAGTAGTGGCTTTTAGCCACACTCTCACTAGACCAAAGACCCCCTTCTAAGCGCCAAGGCGCCGTTGTACAGTACCGCCAGCCACGGAGTATCGGCATCAATTTTGGCTGGCCCCAGGAGCCAGTCCACGCAGGGAGTGCGCAATGGACGATACATCCGGCAGCGAACCGTCAAGGAAGGACTTTTGCGACCTTAACGCCGACATGCTGCATGCCATCATGGAGCTGGTCAGCGACGGGATCTGGGACTGGAACGCCAACACCGGGTTCGTCTACCGCAACCCCGGCTGGTACGAAATGCTCGGCTATGCCCATCACTCCCTGGAAAACAGCGTATTCACCTGGGAAAACGTGATTCATCCCGATGACTATCCCCAAGTGATGGTGCTGTTTGATAACTACATCAACCGCCGCACCACTCACTATCAAGCCGAATACCGCTGCCGCAAGAAAGACGGCTCCTACCTGTGGATCGAAGACCGCGGCTACGTGATCGCACGTAACGACGACGGCTCGGTGGCACGCATGGTCGGCGCCCACCGCAGTATCCAGGCGCGCAAACAGTCCATCGAACAGCTGGAGCGCCGCAATCAATCCCTTGAAGCCCTGGTGGCCGAGCGCACCCGCGAGCTGTCGCGGGTCAATCAACAACTGCAGTTGCAACTGGACGAGAATCGCTCCCTGGCCGAACGCGACGCCTTGACTCGCGTGGCCAATCGTTACCGCCTTGAACGCGTCCTGCTGGAAGAGTGCGCTCGCGCCCAACGGTTTCGCCTGCCGCTGTCGCTGATCGCCATGGACATTGACGACTTCAAGCCCATCAACGATCAGCACGGCCATGCCGTAGGCGATGAAACCCTGGTGCGCGTGGTGGAATGCCTGGAGGCCTGCATTCGCCACGGCGACTTGCTGGCCCGCTGGGGCGGCGATGAATTCATGGTCATCGTGCCCAAAAGCACGTTGGAGACCGCGCGGGAATTGGCCGAGCGGATGCGCTGTGCGCTCAAGGACTTGCCCGCCGTGGGCAGCTTCAAGGTGACGTTGAGCCTCGGCGTGGTAGAGCGACGCAACGATGAGTCACCCGCCTGCCTGATGGCCAGGGCCGATCAGGCGTTGTATCGCTCCAAGGCGGCGGGCAAGGACACGGTTTCTTCGTGAAACCTCAGCGAACCGGCGGCGCGTACTGGATCCCGCCGTTGCTCCACAGGGCATTAAGGCCGCGCTTGATCTTCAGCACGCTGCCCTGGCCGATGTTGCGCTCGAACACCTCGCTGTAGTTGCCCACTTGCTTGACGATCTGCACGACCCAGTCCTTGCGCAGTTTCAGGTCCTTGCCGTAGTCACCGTCTGCGCCGAGCAAACGGGCGACGTCCGGGTTCTTGCTGGACTTGGCTTGCTCTTCAACGTTCTGCGAAGTGATGCCCATTTCCTCGGCATTGAGCATGGCGAACAACGTCCACTTGACGATGCTGAACCACTCGTCGTCGCCCTTGCGCACCAGCGGGCCCAATGGCTCCTTGGAAATCACTTCCGGCAACACCACGAACTCATCCGGGTGAGCCATCTTGATCCGCTGGGCGTACAGCCCCGACTGGTCGGTGGTAAGCACGTCGCAGCGGCCCGCTTCGAGGCCCTTGGCACTTTCGTCAGCAGTGTCGAAGGTAATCGGCGTGTACTTCAGGCCGTTGGCGCGGAAGTAATCCGAGACGTTCAGCTCGGTGGTGGTGCCGGCCTGGATGCAGATGGTCGCGCCGTCCAGGTCCTTGGCGCTCTTCACACCGAGCTTGGTGTTCACCAGGAACCCGATGCCGTCGTAGTAGGTCACGCCGGTGAACACCATGCCCATGCCCGCGTCACGGGAACTGGTCCAGGTGGTGTTGCGGGAAATCAGGTCGATCTCGCCGGATTGCAACGCAGTGAAACGCTCCTTGGCGGTCAACTGGCTGAACTTCACTTTCGACGCGTCACCAAAGAGTGCTGCGGCGACGGCGTGGCACACGTCCACATCAATGCCGGTCATCTTGCCGTTGGCGTCCGGCACGCCAAAACCCGGCAACCCATCACTGACCCCACACTGGATAAAACCCTTCTTCTGGATCGCATCCAGGGTCGCCCCTGCGTGGGCGCTCCCTGCCAGTCCCAGTAATGCTGCGGCGGTGAATGCCGCCAACGTGGATTTCATGTGCTTCATGCAAGGCGCTCCCTGTCGGTCTTTATTATTCGGCGCCACAAACCCGCGCCGTTTATAGTGTTGCCGGTCAGTATCAACGGCTTTACACCTTGGCCACAAACGACGTTTAGGCAAAGGCTCCTTCCGATTTGGAATGAACTTCTCATGATCTCGAAACGCTTGACCCCTTCGATGACCGCCCTGCAGTGCTTCGAAGCCGCCGCCCGCCACCTGAGTTTCACCCGCGCGGCCGAAGAACTGCACCTGACCCAGAGCGCGGTGAGCAAGCAGGTGGCACAGCTCGAAGAGATGCTCTGCCACCCGCTGTTCCAGCGAGTGCGCCAGCGCTTGTACCTGTCGCCGGCGGGCTCGCTGTACCTGGAGGAAGTACGCAAGATCCTCAACCAGGTGGATATTTCCAGCCGCTACATCCTCACCTACGGTGGCGAGACCGAAGTGCTGCGCATCGCCACCCAGCCGACCTTCGGTGACCGCTGGCTGGTGCCCAAGCTCAAGGATTTTGCCGCGCGCCATCCCAATATCCACCTGGACGTGCGCAACGAACTGGAGCCGTTCGACGTGTTGCAGGCCAAGGCGGATATCGCGTTTTTCTTCGGCCAGGGAGCGTGGCCGGGGGCAACTTGCATCGAGTTGTTTCGCGAAGCCGTGGTGCCGGTCTGTGCCCCCGGGTTTGTTGCCGCTGGCAGCGACGCCTCGTCCCGCCACACCTTGCTGCAATGCACCTCGCGCCCGGAAGCCTGGCACGAGTGGTTTCTGGAACAGGGCCTGCACTCGCAAAACAGCTACCACGGGCCGCGTTTCGACACGTTCTACATGTGCATCCGCGCCGCGCAATCGGGGTACGGCGTGGCGTTGGTGCCACAGTATCTGGTGGCCGAGGAATTGGCGAACGCCAGCCTGATGATCCCCTGGGATTACAGAATGCCGAGTGCCGGCGCGCACTTTATCGCCCATGCCGAGCATGCCGGGGAGATCCCGAAAGTGAAGGCGTTCCTGAACTGGATGGTGGATGTGGCGAGGGAGCTTGCTCCCTCGCCATAGCACATCCCGACTTTTAATAATGACCCGGCGACTTTATTTCGTTTGCGGGGCAAGGCGGCTCACGGCTTAGATAAAAGGACGCATCCTATTCTTGAGTCCCGGATCCATGAGCCGCGAAACCATCAGCCAGTCGATTTCCATCGTCCACCCCATCAGTCTCAGCCATGGCCGGAACGCCGAAGTCTGGGACACCACCGGCAAGCGCTTCATCGATTTCGTCGGCGGCATCGGCGTGCTCAACCTGGGCCACTGCCACCCGCGTGTGGTGGAGGCGATCCGCGACCAGGCCACCAGGCTCACCCACTACGCCTTCAATGCTGCGCCTCACGCGCCCTACATCGAACTGATGGACCGTCTTACCGCATTCATCCCGGTGGATTACCCGGTCAGTGGCATGCTCACCAACAGTGGAGCGGAAGCGGCGGAAAACGCCCTGAAAATTGTCCGCGGCGCCACTGGCCGCACCGCCGTCATCGCCTTTGACGGTGCGTTTCACGGGCGCACGCTGGCGACGCTCAACCTCAATGGCAAGGTCGCGCCATACAAGCAAAAAGTCGGCGTATTGCCGGGGCCGGTGTTCCACCTGCCCTACCCCAGCCGCGACAACGGCGTGACCTGCGGCGAAGCACTCAAGGCGATGGACCGCCTGTTCAGCGTGGAAATCGACGTCGACGACGTGGCCTGTTTCATCATCGAACCGGTGCAGGGCGAAGGTGGTTTCCTGGCGCTGGACGTGGAATTTGCCCAGGCCCTGCGACGCTTCTGCGATGAAAAAAACATCCTGTTGATTGCCGATGAAATCCAGTCCGGCTTCGGCCGCACCGGCCAGCGCTTCGCCTTCTCACGCCTGGGCATCGAACCGGACCTGATCCTGCTGGGCAAAAGCATCGCCGGCGGTGTGCCGTTGGGTGCGGTGGTGGGTCGCAAGACATTGCTCGACAACCTGCCCAAAGGCGGCCTCGGCGGCACCTACTCCGGTAACCCGATTGCCTGCGCGGCGGCCTTGGCCACCCTGGATGAAATGACGGACGAGCACCTGCAAGGTTGGGGCACGCAGCAGGAAGAAGCGATCGTCAGTCGCTATGAATCATGGTGTTCGAAAAGGCTCTCCCCCTACCTAGGCCGCTTGACCGGCGTGGGCGCCATGCGTGGCATCGAACTGGCCAACGCCGACGGCAGCCCGGCGCCACAACAACTGGCCCAGCTGCTGGCACTGGCCCGCGAGGCGGGTTTGTTGCTGATGCCCAGCGGCAAATCGCGGCATATCATCCGCCTGCTGGCGCCGTTGACGATTGAAGCGGCGGTGCTGGAGGAAGGGCTGGATATTCTTGAAGAGTGTTTGGCGAAGTTGGCTTAAAAACCAAAAAGCCCGGCGGGAAGCCGGGCTTCGAACGGAAAACGTCAGTGGACGAGTCGGGCGACGCCAAAGGCGATGGCAGACAAGGCGCCAGCTGTTCCGACAAACCATTTCAGGATACGGGTTTCCATTGATTGCATGTCTGTCCTGAAATTGGCGATCTCAAGACGCAGCCCTGATGTGTCTTCACGAAACTCGGCCCTTGTGGCGATCAGGTCAGCCTTGGTCACCATCTGTTCTTTTATGCCATCGAGCTTTGTCTCTACTCGCGAAAGCCGATCGCGTATATCAGGAAGTGCTTTTTCAATCGTATCAATACGCTTTTCCAAGTCGTTTCCTCCTCCGCTGCCTCCACCACTTTTGCGGGTACTCTCGAGTGAAGAGGCTTGACGATACTCGTGTCGAAGATAACTCACATTATTCTTGAGGTCATTCGCCATTTGGGATGCCTTTTTCCTTGGCCAATGCGTTTAAATCATCAGCAACGCTGTCCATGTAATCGATAAATTCGTTCAGTTTTAACCAAGCCTCATCTGCCGCCTCTTTCACTTCGGCATTTTCACTGTGTTTCAGAGCACCGGACAAACTGATGATACCGGAGCCCAGTCTGGAAATTGCACTGTGATACTGACCGAGAATAATGACTAGTTCCCCGGCTGTTACGGCCTTTGCCTCACCTACGTTGTCGTCGCCTTCCATGTCGACCCCCCATCTGTTTTGGTGACGCAGATAACCACGCCCTCAAACACAAACCAACGCACAGATTGCTACCAAATCCGACGTTCCAGCGCACTATTACCAAATCCGAAAGAATCCATCTTCCGTTTAGCCCTTTCTCTCCCCGCGCCAGGGCTTTATCCTTGTCAGCAACAAACTGAAACGTTTCATCATTCCACCAAACCATCGACCGCCCGTGTTCAACGCCCTTGTGCGAACGCGCCAGGCCGGTGTTTGCGTTTCAAAACCATAAAATATTAAGACCCCATTTTGCCTATGCCTGCTTTCCCAAACCTGCGCCTGTGCGCTGCGCTGTTACCGTTCGGCCTGATCAACTGTGCCCAGGCCGCACCTGCCTTTGACGCCGAATCACCGTGGATGCTGGGAGATTTCGGCGGCACTCGGACAGCGCTGTCTCAACAAGGCTACGACTTCAAATTCGACTACACCGGCGAAATGGGCAGCAACCTGCACGGCGGCTCGGATCACGACCGCACTGCGCGCTACAGCGACCAATTCGGCCTGGGCACGCACCTGGATCTGCAGAAGATCCTCGGCTGGCACGACGCCGAGTTCCAGCTGACGGTGACCGAGCGCAGCGGCAACAACATCACCAATGACCGGGTCAACGATCCGCGTGTGGGCGGTTTTACCTCGTCCCAGGAAGTCTGGGGCCGTGGCCAGACCTGGCGCCTGACGCAGATGTGGTACCAGCAGAAATTCTTCGACCAAAAGCTCGACATCAAGGCCGGGCGCTTTGGCGAAGGTGAAGACTTCAACAGCTTCCCCTGCGACTTCCAGAACCTCGCATTCTGCGGCTCGCAGGTCGGTAACTGGGTTGGCAGCATCTGGTACAACTGGCCGGTGAGCCAGTGGGCGTTGCGGGTCAAATATCACCTGACGCCCGAGTTGTACGCCCAGGTCGGCGCCTACGAACAGAACCCGTCCAACCTCGATCGCGGCAATGGCTTCAAGCTCAGCGGCAGCGGCACCCAAGGCGCCGTGCTCCCGGTTGAACTGGTGTGGACGCCTACGCTGAACGGCCTGCCCGGCGAATACCGCGCCGGCTACTACTACAGCAGCGCCAAGGCCAGCGATGTGTATAAAGACCGCAACGACCAGCCGGCAGCCCTCAGCGGCGAGGCCTATCGCAGCGCCTCCAGCAAGCACGGGGTGTGGCTGGGGGTGCAGCAGCAAGTCACCAGCCTGGCCAGCGACCATTCGCGGGGCTTGAACGTGTTCGCCAACGGCACGATGCACGACAAGAAAACCAACGCTGTGGATAACTACGTGCAAGCCGGCGTGGTCTACAAGGGCCTGTTCGACGCCCGCGCCAAGGACGATATCGGTTTCGCCGTGGCCCGGGTGCACGTCAACCCGGCCTACCGCAAGAATGCCGAGGCAAGCAACCAGGCCCACGCGGTATACGACTTCGATGACCCGTCCTACCTGCCGATTCAACACACGGAATACAGCGCTGAGCTCTATTACGGCATCCATGTCACCCAGTGGCTGACGGTGCGCCCGAACCTGCAATACATCCGTCACCCCGGAGCCGTGGCCCAGGTGGATGACGCGCTCATCGGCGGGATCAAGCTGCAAAGCTCATTCTGACGTTGTAAGTAAATTCTGAAGAAAACGAATTAGCCCTGAACCAAGCCTGCGCCGGAACGTCATCTACAGTGAACTGTGCGCAATCAATTCAAAACGTAACGGAGAACCACACTATGAGCACTGATGGTGCTTCAAGTCCAAGTCGCCTGCTGCCCAGGCTGCTGGGGATCTTGCTGCTGATAATGGGCCTGGCCTTGTTGGCCGGGGGGATCAAGCTGAGCATGCTCGGCGGGTCGCTGTATTACCTGCTGGCCGGTCTCGGCATCACCGTCACAGGCCTGTTGCTGCTGGCAACACGCCGTGCGGCGCTGGGCTTGTACGCACTGGTGCTGTTTGCCAGCACCGTATGGGCGCTGTGGGAAGTCGGCCTGGACTGGTGGCAACTGGTACCGCGCCTGGCCCTGCTGTTTGCCCTCGGCATCGTCATGCTGCTCCCGTGGTTCCGCCGTCCGTTGCTGCGTGGCCAAGCCTCGCCGCTGGGCACTGGCGCGCTGAGCGTCGCGGTCGTACTGGCCGGCGCCGCTGCATTGGCCAGCCAATTCACCGACCCGGGCGCCATGGTCAAGAAAGGCCAGCTGGACCGCGATGCGGTACCGGGCATGGCCAGCACTGCGCCAGCCCAGGCTGATGGTGACTGGAACTCCTATGGCCGTTCGGCCTTCGGTGATCGTTACTCGCCACTCGCACAGATCACTCCGGAAAACGCCCACAAGCTGGTTCCAGCCTGGACCTTCCGTACTGGCGACATCCCTGGCCCAGGCGATCCCGGTGAAACCACCGCGGAAAACACCCCGCTGAAAGTCAACGGCATGCTCTACGTGTGCACGCCTCACAGCCAGGTGATTGCCCTGGACCCGGACACCGGCAAGGAAATCTGGCGTTTCGACCCGAAGATCAGCAGCGAAGGTGCTGCCAACTTCAAGGGTTGGGCGCACATGACCTGCCGTGGCGTGTCGTATCACGATGATGCCGTGTATGCCTCGGAACAGAGCCCGACTGGCAGCGCCAGCCCGGCCGCCGCGCCGAATGCCTGCCCGAAACGCATCTTCGTCCCTACCGCCGACACCCGTCTGATCGCCCTGAACGCCGACACCGGCAAGATGTGCGAAGACTTCGGTGACAAAGGCCAGATCGACTTGCGTGCCAACATCGGCACCTTCGCCCCGGGCGGTTACTACTCCACCTCGCCACCGGCCGTTACCAAGAACCTGGTGGTAATCGGCGGTCACGTGACCGACAACGTCTCCACCGACGAGCCTAGCGGCGTGATCCGTGCGTTCGACGTGCACACCGGCAAGCTGGTGTGGAACTGGGACAGCGGCAACCCGGA